>SKEH01000117.1_pt1 | contig 55767 bp, 41 predicted proteins | sample 4826571 | NCBI WGS metagenome assembly SKEH01 (sample SAMN11008814, study PRJNA524170) | human gut metagenome | biome: Human fecal sample; material: Feces; isolation source: fecal sample from pouch patient p29 | host: Homo sapiens | place: Israel: Tel-Aviv | collected 2016-09-14 | reverse complement strand
CCTACCCGCTGTCTCCTGACCACCCAATTTTTTTGCGTGGCGCTGAGCTGGGTATCGACGTGCTTTCTGACCGTCTTTACAAAATAGTTTTATCAACATATACGAACGGGCTTTATACAGAGGATGAGGTAGATTGTTTCACTACTGCCCCTAGCGGTAAGCCACCCAAGTTGCTGTGGGATATTATTGATGAAGACCGCATCCCTGAGTGGGCTAAATCAAGGTTCTTCTTCCCCTCAGGCAAGCGCCGCAAACGCGCCGCCGCCATGTTACCACTTCCCACTGTATCGCCGGAGGAATCACAGGAAGGTGTGCGCCCTGTTACTCCAGAGGAGGCTTATTTCGGGGCACCTGAGGAGAGGCTGGTTGAGGAGCTACTTCCTTGGGATACGTCTTCTTTCGACAGTAAACTTTTCATCCCTGGGCTACACGGTCAGCATAAGGTCATGAGGAACAGGTATAGAGGCTTGATTGACTCTGTAGACGCAACTATCACATTGGGTAACATGTTGCGTCTTGCCCCATTCTTGCAGATGGGCGATAACTCTGGCGATGAGTACAAGAATGTTTCGCCTGTGATTGAAAATGCGGTGCTTATGAATGAGGTGTGGGCGCGAGGCAGATTGTCGGCTGTGCCTTTTGTTAATCTCATTGGGGCTAATGAGATGCTTTACCTGAATCTTCCGAAGTCTCAGGCGGACAATTATTTGAAAGACACGGCGGAGGGTGTCAATTTTGTTCGTGAGGGTTGGCTAACCGATGAAAAGCGTAATCCGGCGGCTTTCAGATATTATGTGGCTGTGGAAGCTGATGGTAGGTTGATTACTCATGCAGGGCTTTCCTATGGTGAGTGGGTGAATATTGGTCGCCCACAGACGGCGCGGCAAGCCGCATACGCGCTTAACATGAAGTATTTAGGGACTTTATACCAGGGAGAATGTCTGCGTCTCGGCAATGGGGTTAATTTTGCCGCAAACCCTATTATGGCTCATTCCATTGCGGAAGTGTATAGTTCGTGGATGTCCACGCCGGAACGTTGCCCGTTCCCTCAGCTTCATGGGTCAATTTCCTTGCGTGATGCCACAGGGCACGAAGTCTTGAGTACGTACCTTCACCCCATGTATTATGCGGAGAAGATGCGTTATCATCGTTGGGGCACCAGTATTACGTTGAATGGAACGCCGTTCTATGCTGTAGAGGGTCCCCGTAAGTCTCTGATTAAGCTTGATGATTATCAGAGGGGATTTGGCGCTTATGTCCAAAGCACCCATAAGAAGCACGCTCAAGCTATCTATCATCCCAATGTTCCGACGCTGGTTAGCGCGGATGGGATGACGATTCTTTAAACTCTCTGCTATATATGTTATGCGAAAAACGCAAGCATCTGGCAAAATGTCAGGTGTCCAAATCGAGTTTTGCGCATATGTGTGTATTGTGAATTGCCTAAAGGGGCGTTCAGACCATTGTTAGGTATATGGTCTGAACGCCCCTTCCGGTTCCTATAACAGGATTTTATTATGCTACTGGCTCTGCCACTACCACATGATTATCAGTGTAGGTCCAGGTGCCATTTTTGTAGGTTCCGTGACACGTCGCCATGATGAGTTTGCGGGAGCCGTTCTTGTCGGTTACATCCCACCATTTGCTTAAATCGACCTGTGGGACTTTAGGTTCAATACGGGTTACTTTCCATGTGGTCATAGTGCCGTTCTCGTCCGTGGTGTAGACTGTATTTCCGCGTTCGCAGGCGACAATGGCGCTCATGGGGGCTGGGACACCGTTCGCCCAGTTTACGTGCCCCACTAGTAATGTTGTCCCTTTGTTGCTGGTCAGTGGCGCTGAGTCGGTGTAAACACCGATTCTGTATGTTACTGGGATATTAATTTCTGTCCTGCCCGTTGCGGGGTTGTCTGTACCGCCCGTGTACTGGAGTCCGGCATTAAACCCTACATCTGGGATTCGGATAGTCATAGGGTTGATGTTGTTCCAGTCTAGGTTTTTAGGTTGCTGACCCAATCCGGGGGTTGTATCCTCGGGCATATGCTCGATGGTATCAATATCCCCGCTTGTCTCTGCATGGTAATTTGGTGTTGCGGTGGCGGTAGTAGCGTCGGTAGTAGGTTGTGATGGAGTTGGGGTGATTGAGGCGTTCCCGCTGTTTGACTGCTGAATTTCTGCAATTTGCGAAGCACTGGGTGCATTAAATGATTCTGCTTGACGATTCGCGTTCTCACGGTTTACTGAGTCAAAGTAGTATCCTGCCCCACCACCTAAGGCGCTTGCGGCGGCAACTACGCAAATTCCCTTCAATACGTCGCGGCGGGTAGTTTTTTTCGGATTATCAGTCATGAGTTTCAGGCTTTCCAGGCATCATTTCGCGCCTATAAAGATGATATAATTGTTCACACCATTATAGCTGATGTTACGGTATTTAAAATTATTTTTCTTTAGGAATTGGAGAGATACGTTATGCCCAAAGAAGACAAGAAGTCCACACATTACAACCTGCCCCGCCCAGGTTACGGTAGCGTTTATGGTGGAGCTTCCACAGCCGAAGAGATTGTAAGTTCGCTGGAGGCAAGAGAGGAGAATAACACCACCTTATCTGTCGAGGAGCTTGAGGCGGAACTTGATGAGCGCGACTTGCATAGTCTAGCGGTTCTGTCTTCGATGATTGTTGAAAGAATGAAGGAACTGCGCGCCGCTTTGCTTCGGGAGATGGACGCTAAACGTAAGTATGCGGCGGCAGTGTACGCTTACGATAACGCTTTCACCTTGGCTTGTCGCGAAGTGAGGTCGGGAGGTCACCTAGAGGATTCAGGTGAAGAAGGCGCTAAAGGTAGGCGTTTAACTGAGACTGAGGTGAAAGAGTACGCCACACTCATGTGTAAGGGTTATGCGGTGGATAAGGTCATGGCATCAGATGCATTACAGACAGCTTCTACTGAGGTAAGTATTATTCGTGGTGAAGTTAGTGCTATCAATAGCCTGACTAATAATGAGCGTACCCTGCTAAACACTACCGATGCTGTTTACAAGAACGCGCGGTCAGCACTAAACGCTGATGCGCGTAAGAAGAATCACGCCTAATTTGTAAGGACACTAACTAACTGATGTCACTCAGCAAGCCTCACATGAATAATGCGGATAGGATGGCTTCTATCCGTTCGTCAGCTATTTCCTCACCACCGCCACCAGATACGGAGCATGTTAAGCCGCAAGGTAAGACTAGAAGGTTCCCAAGTCTTCTAGCGGGTCTATTCGTCGGTATGTTTGTGGTTGCGGGTGCTGGGTATGGCGCTTATAAAAGCGGTGTAACGCCTGATACGCTCATAAGTAAAGTTTCACCTACAGTCACTCAGTATCGTGTTGCGGGTGATTCAATGTTGCCCACCTTTCGGGACGGGCAGATTCTTCTTTTTGAAAACTCTCAGTCGGAGCCTGTTCATCGTGGCGATATTGTTGTGGCAGAAATGCCTACCACATGGCAGTATGCCAGCGCTACGCAGGGTGCCGTAGTGAAGAGGGTTGCCGCTGTTGAGGGAGACACGGTTTCTGTCATTGCTGGCGCTGTTCACGTAAACGGTAAGCAAGTCACCCCTGTTCAGCCTACTTGCCAAGCAGGTGAATATCAGCATGTTCTTGGTTCAGGTGAACTTTTCGTACTAGGTGATAATCGTTCCAATTCCCTAGATTCTCTTAGCGTACTGTGTACAGGTAAGGTTAAATCAGATGAGGATGTCCTTGTTCACACTTCCGCTGTTAAAGCCCACGGGGAAAACCCTATTGTGAAAGGTTAGGTGACGTTCAAATGAGCAAGAAATTTCAGCGAGTCACCCTTATTGCTGAACCGCATGATTTGTTCCGAGACTACCTTACTCGCAAGGCTTGTAAAGAGCTTATGGAGTCCAGTGGTGGTGATTTGGTGCGTGCTGGACTGGTTCAAGAGGCTACAGCCGTAGATTTGTTTGGCGGCGTACATGTATATCTCGTGGAATGCCCCTCAAAGGCAGACGTGGAGGTAGCAGTTAAGACTCTCGCTAATTGTAGCGGTGAACCTTGGGGTGGTCTTGTAATCTCAACTGGCGCTCCGATGAACTCACTTAGGGGTTTGTTGAAGAAAGCCGAAGAGTTGGATGTTTCCGTATTTAAGCCCAAGTCCTCCAAGAATCGTGTGCGCAAGGAACTTGAAGAGACGGGCTTATCTCGCCCTATCGTTAATTTTATGGTTGAACACGCAGGGGATGACTTGAATCATGTTGTCCCGTTGCTTGATTTTATTTCAACACTACCTTTTGACGACAGGAAGAGGCTTACTCTCCAGGAAGTAGACCACTGTATCCCAGTTGAGCCGGGGACTCGTGCTCCTTGGGATATTTTGGATGCGTTAGTGAGGCGTGATGTGGCTAAGGTGATTAGCGCTATTGACCGCGCGGGTGGAGGTTCAACTTTTCCGCTGGCTGTCCTTAAGACAAAACTTTCAGACACTCTAAAAGTTGCGTCTTACTTGGAATTTAAACCTAAAGCATCCTTGGATGATGTTGTGCAGGCGTTCGACGGTAGCAAATGGAGTTTGAAAGAGCCTTATGCTTTGGCGCGCAGGGCAGGCTTTCAGGGTATAATGGAGATAGCCAATAGCCTCAGTGCATTCTTAAGGAACCCTAACAGAAACTATTCTGTTGATGAGTTCAAAGATTTTTGCTTGGGCTTATGTTTTAAATAACATTTATCTCTATGAGATATAGATTGCGAGGATTGTACATATATGACAAAAGGCAAGAAGGGCACTCAGGAAGCGCTCACAGCCTCAGAGAAGCCAAAACTACCCCTCCTAGCTGAGGTGGAAGACCTTAACTTTGAAGAAGCTTACAGTCGTCTTGTAGGCGCTGATGATAAGGGAGAGCTTTACCTTGGTTTTGCTAATGCTTTAGAAGCGGCGACTAGTGCTACAGGCACAAGCCAATTTGAAGCGCTGGTACGTATCCTTGTAGGCGAGAATGTCTTCATTGCCGGTGGTCCCGGAACAGGTAAGAGTTCTATTGTTCATTTGGCGTGCCGTATTTTCGATATGCACGGTGTTGAGTATGAAGTTGCCGCTTCCACGGGTGCGGCGGCAGAGAACATTAAGGGTGTGACCATTCACAGCCTGTTTGGTGTAGATAAAAATAAGCATTGGGACAGTGAAGGTCGGGCTTCCTACATGTTCCATAAGTCGGAGCGTTTACGTCAGATTGACACACTCATCATTGATGAGGTTTCAATGGTGTACGGACAGCTATGGCAAGAGATGGATGAATATCTGCGCCGTATCCGCAAAAGCGACAAAGCTTTTGGTGGAATCCAAATTATTGCAGTAGGCGACTTTAACCAGTTGAAGGCTGTGCCTGACCGAGACTTTGAGCATCAGCACTATTCCGGCTTCCCGTTTACCACTCCTGCGTGGGCTGATGCTCATTTTAGGTATTGTTTCTTGACCGAGGCTCACCGTGCAACAGACCCCGAGTTGGTGCGTATCATTAAGCACATGTCTGCGAATGCTTTAACTTCTCAGGATTTTGAGAGTTTGGCGAAGCGTTCAATTACGCAGGAGGAAGCGGACGCTCTTGACCGAGAGAACGGCGCTGACGCTGAGCCTACTATCCGAATTTATACTCGTAACATGGAGGTTGCCCAGCATAACGCGAAGCGTATCGCTGAGCTTGATGGCGATTCTTTAATGTTTGAGTCTGAGGCTAAGCTATTAACTCTCGAAGACACGCTTACCCCAACTCAGCTTGCTCAGTGGAAAGCCGTGAAGAGTAGGGCGGCTAATGAGATTGAGCTTAAGATTGGCACTAAGGTTGTCGCTGATATGCCGACTATGGCGTATCGTGGTGGCAGTGCAGATGATAAGAACATTAAGAAGAACTTCTGGGTTGGCGATGAGAGCACCAAGATTTCTAACGGTTCAATGGGGTATGTTCGAGCATTTTCTACGATTGAGGGCGATGGATACTACACGTCTGTAGATGAGATTCCTGAGGATATTGACGTTTTCCCTGTCGTCCAGTTTGGTAGCGGTCTTTATCTTGTCCCTAACGTCGATAGTACGATTGAACGCCCCATCCAGAAAGATGACGGCAAGTGGGTCAGCTCGCCTTATGTCCATAGTTCCATGTTCCCGTTAAAGCCGGGTTACGCGATTACAGTTCATAAGTCTCAGGGGCAGACGTATGATGGTGCTGTTCTGGATTTAAGTTCCTCTTTTACGGAGGGCTTGGGGTATGTGGCTCTTTCGCGTGTGCGTCGTCTGGATACGGCTTATATTTTGGGTTCTAACCCGAAGTCGTGGCAGGTTGATGAAGAGTCGGTTTCTATTATGGCTTCCATTACTGCGTGGGCGGCTGAGGATACGAAGGCTTTCCGTGAGCAAATCGCTGATTATGACGACGCATATAAAGCTTTTGCTTTTTTGGGTAAAAAGAATAACGCGGTCTTATCTGAGGTTCCTGACCGTATCCTTATAGCAACGCCTAATTCTAAGGCAACTTCCTTGGCGTTAAGCACAGGCAGTGTCACTCCGGCAGGTTCAAGTAGCGATACGGGGCTTTCTGGGACCCCGGTATCCCGTGATTCCTTGAAGCGAGGTTGGATTGTTTGTCAGAGGTTAGAGCCTCTGCACACTTCTACCGCGCATGATGCCCGTTCTTCCGTACCAGCTTTTGAAGCGAGAATGGCTCACATTAAGGCGACCGGCGACGCGGACGCTATGGTAGCGCTTATGGTAGACATGATGGAAGAGTATGCTAGTTTAGCTGGACTCTAAACCCGTGTTGCGCACCCTTTGAAAATTGTGGTATAGTTGGTGTATCCCCTGAGTTGGAAGGGGGTACACCAACTATTTTCATTTCGACTAAGGAGGACAAATGACCCCTAACGCAACCTATAACGACATTAAGACCCACCTAGCTAAGCCTAACGAAATTGAGGCTGTTACCAACATTGAGGCAAGCAACAAGGACTATGTAATTCGAAAGAACGCTAAGAACTTCATTAAGTCTGGCAAGGAATATGTGAAGCTTTTTGAGACGGTTCAGGAGAACATGGATAAGCTCACCCCTGAGATGCGTGCTGAGATTAAGGCTATTATTGGTCTGGTTCGCGCTTCCTAGCATGGCTTGCCGTTTGGTATAATTTTGAACGGGCACCAGTAGGTGTCCGTTCTTTCCGTCTTTAAAGGGGTTATGCCTTGTTTACTGTAGCTCACCTGTCCGACCTGCATCTAGGGTACCGTGATAACGCTTCGCTTAACCGACTAGGGGTAGACCCTATTGACGGAGAGCTTATTCCTGTTCGTGAACTTGACGGGTATCTAGCGTGGGAAGAGGCTATTGACGGGATTATTGCTGACGGAGCGGATGCTGTAGTTATTGCGGGAGATATTGGTCATGAACCTAACCCATCAAATCGCGCTAGACTTCATATGCAGTTAGGGTTGATGCGTCTCGCTGATGCAGGAATCCCTGTCCATAATATCACTGGCAACCATGACACTAATGATGTTAAAGGGGATATTGCTTTTACAGCTTTGTTGCATAGACCTGATGCAGGAATCTATTCCCACGCAAACCCCTACCAGATGTATAAGCTAAATGATGACATCGCGTTACATATGGTGAGCCACCATATGTACACAGAGAATGTTGATGTTATGAAGCAGGTAAATCCAGCTAAGGGCGCTATCAACGTTCTTACTACACATGGTTCTTTGATTGACCCGCTTCTCAAAGAGCGTATCCGTGTGAATGATACTGTCCGTGAAGTCGTCATCCCTGATTCTTTCCTTTACGCTGATTGGGATGCAATGATGCTTGGGCATATTCATGAGCGAGGTTTTGTTGGGGATGAAAGTAACGGCATCTTCTACAACGGTTCACTCATTAGGCGCGGATTCTCTGACGCTAAAGGTGCTTTAGGGCGTGGTTACACGCTATGGCATATTGCCCCTGACGGGTCTGTAACCCGAGAGATGAAGACCGTGAGGCAACGCCCTCAGGAAGACCTGCCGCCAATTTACGCTGAGGGGATGGACTCAGCAACTCTCACCGAGGCTATCCTCGCCAACCTCCCTGATTTAGCGGATGGCGTTGAGTATAACCAGGATGATGCACCTATCTTGCGTCAGAGGGTTTTTGGTGCCACACCATCAGTTTTTGCTACCCGCGACCAGGCGCTTATTGATGATGCCACCCGTTTTGCGTTATCATATAATCTTGCGCCTCGCGCCTCTAAGGAAGAGAAACCCGATACGTCTACGTCTGAGGATGCTGTCGAAATTCCGCAGATTCAGACTGGAGGGCTGGGTGCTGTCTACAACTCATGGACGGAACGCTCTGAAACGCTGAACAGCATCACTGACCCGGAAGTTCGACAGAGGGTCACTAGCCTCGCTGAGTCTTATTTGAAGCGCGGCGAGGAGCGTGTCTTCGAGAAGAGCGTTTCCAGCTAACTTTATGACCACTTAACACTTAACAAGGAGAATTAACTTTATGGACAACTTTTTCGATTACCTATTCGAGGACTTCTACAAGCATCTGGAAGCCTCTACTCGCATTGCATTTGCGGGCGACTGGCACATGAATCTGGAGCGAGTGGACAAGGTTCTTGATAGAGTAGAACGAATGGGCGCAGATGTCGTTCTACATGTAGGGGATTTTGGGTATTTCCCCGCCCTTGAAGACTATGACGCTTTCATTTCCAGGCTAACTGCACGCGCCAAGCTCCACGATTATTTCATCGTTTTCATTGATGGCAATCATGAACAGTACACTAACAGCCGGTACCCCCGCTGGCAGAGTGAGACTATCCTGACACGCGATGGCTTGAACACGCTTCGCGATAAAGCGGATGAGAATGGTTTTGTCTTAGTGTCACCCCGTGTTCTGTGGGCAACTCGCGGCGCAACCGCAAAAATCGGAACCGTCGGGGGTAAGCGCGGTGTAAGCTTCATTGGATGTGGCGGTGCAGGAAGTATCAACCGTGAGTTTGAGCAGATGCGTCGTTTCTGGTCGCCCGATGAGCGCGTCACCGCTGATGATGTTGCGGCTGTCAAGCGCGGCACTGAGCGTCTGGGCGGCGTTGTGGATATTATGCTGACTCATGATGCGCCTAGTGGTGCGCCTGTACCTAAGAGCCGCATTAAGGGTTCTCTAGATAAGGTTCAGGCGCATGTCCTTAAGGAAGCAGAGGAGACTCGTCAGAATATTGCCGAGGCTGTCTCTGTCGCTAAGCCATCTGTATTGTTCCACGGGCATTGGCATGTGCGCAACAACGGAACTAATATCCCCATTGACAGTAAATCCGGTTGCGTGGTCATTCCTTCGGTTCAGTCCCTTGGGGATGAGTTACGTGCAGGAGACAACCTTTGCTTTACTGACACGCATCTGTGGGACTGTGATGCAGATGAACTAAACAAGCGTCTTATTCAGGGCGATTTGTGGCTCTAACGCTGGTACCCTGGATTTAAAGGTTTAAGCTATGTCTTTTAAGCATATGTACGCCTATTTAGGTAAGTTTCTTTGTCTTATTGGTGCCCATCATTGGAATGATTGCGCTTTTGCTTACGCATCCCAATGTGAGCGTTGTTTCAAGCTATCGCCCGGTAGTGAGAAGCATTTTAAATCTTGATTTGTCAGATTTGACGTTGTTGAATAAAGGAAGTTTTTATGTCTAAGCCACTTATCCCTGCTTTGCCGAAGAAGATTCGCCCTGATGAGGAGTTCGAGTCACGCGCGTTACGTCAGTTCCATGATGTTTTTGGGCACCGAAACGGATTCACTGACCCGCTGGACATGGATAGTTTGGAGGGGAAGAAAGAGCTTGTGCGACGCTTCAACTTTTTAGGTGAGGAGTTTGCGGAGCTTGGAGGGGCTATTTTTGATGAAGTTGATAGGCTGTTCCTTATGGCGGCTATTAACTTCGTCATTAGCCGTCACCGCGTCGAAGACCTAAAGGTCGATAAGGTGGAAGTTATTGATGCATTAGGTGACATCCGTTATATCGACAGCGGTATGTTTGTCTGCTTCGGCATCCCTCTAGAATATGCCGCCCGTGAAATTCATGCTTCCAATATGTCTAAATTAGGGGCAGACGGTAAACCCATTTATAGAGAGGACGGTAAAATCCTCAAGGGTGAAAACTATGTCCCTCCGAACCTCGCCCCTTTGCTTGAGGGCGGGGTTACAGAGAACATGGAGGGTTGGGTGACTGATGACGAGTAAGCCTCTGCAAGACGGCGGTAGCGACTCACCTACTGGAAGTATTGATGTGTCTACTGGAGTTAAGGAATCCTTTAAAGGGCGATTACTTAGCTTTGCGGGTAAAGCTAAGAATGGTGCTGTTAGCTTCCTTGAAGGGTCTTATGGGCGTTTAGCACTGCCTGCTGTAAGTGTCACACTGTTCCTGTCTTTAATTGCGCCGCTGATACCAGGCATGGTTTGGTGGGCACCTTGGCTTTGGTTCTTCACCTCAGCAGGGTTCCTTTTCATACTGAGCCGTTCCATAGTAGTTATTAAAGTGCTAGTTACTTTAGCTATTACCGGCTACTGCATGGTAACTATGCATGACGTGGCTATTTATGCCTCACCGTATAGTGGCTGGGAGTTCTTCGCTGGATTCTCGCCACTTCTAGGACTCGGAATATCTCTCACATTGTCTATGTTTGGGACTTATGGGATTTCCCGGTGGACTCATCAGCCGCTAGTGGCTATTTTGGCAACTACGGCGGGAGTTATTGTTACAGCGGCGACACTGAATCCTGCATTAGGAGGAGCTGTCCTAATGGGCATTTCAGTTATTGTATCCTCCATATGGTACAGGTATGGCATTAAGATGTTCTATTGGCGTTCTAAAATGCCTTTGTTCGTCAAGCCGAAGCATCTTGAAGCTAAACTTGCGCGGGAAGCGGCTACAATCAATGACCCGAAAAACAGTAAGACGAAGTATGACTCAGAGTGGTTCTACTACCCGTATGTAGCGCCGCGTAGTGGAGCGCCGTCTCCTGTTTTTGTTGTTGGTGACCGTGCTTATTTGTTTTTCCCTGTTAGCCTCACAGCCCCTTTCGTGTTGGAAGAAAAGGCGGGGCTTTTTGGGGATAAAGTGAAGGCGCGTAAACTGACATATAAGGGGAAGCCTGTTGAGCCGTGGCTTTTCGATAAAGTGATTTCTAGGACACCTCCGGGTGTTATCCCTGTGCTTATGGATGTACAGAACGCTTGTCCGGCGGATAAACGTAATATCACTTTAGCTATCCCTGATTCGCCTTTAAACTCTGCGGGTGAGCCTATCCGCTATCTTGAGGTCGGTATTATTAACGCTCGTGAGGTTAATAGTGCCGCAAAGGAACTTCACATCGTTAAGCGTGCTGAGGCTATTTACCATTCGAAGCCGACTTTGGATGAAAAAACTCAGGCTCGTTTGAAGCGTATAAAAATTTAATACCCTTTTTCGCTTTGGTGCGGCACCAGATGCGTATGCTATTATTGCTAATGTTGGAAGACATGGTACCTCCTTTCTTCTAGTGTTAAGTGATTAAGTGGTAATAGAGAGGGCACGTTCCATCAACTTTTTGGGGCGTGCCCTCTCTATTGGCATCTGAGAGAGAGTATAGGAAAATTACTTGATTTCTCCTGAGTCATTCGTGAACCTGCATACCCACTCGACGTACTCAACGTTGGATGGGTATTCTAGCGTCAGTGAGTACATTAGTCGTGCCGTAGAAGTCGGGCAGACCGCTTTAGGTATCACTGACCACGGAAACATGCACGGAATTTATGAGCTAATTACTGGGTGTCAGAAAGCGGGGATTACGCCTGTCCCAGGGTGCGAGTTTTATGTTGCCCCACTTAATCCTGATGGTGCTAAGGTACAGTCGCCTATTTATTATGGTGAGCCGGGGGCTGAGGGCGATGTCTCAGGCAGGGGTAACTATCTACATTTGACGATGTGGGCTGTCAATGATGAGGGTCTACGCAACATGTTTGAGTTGCAGATGTTAGCGGCTTCGCCGGAGCATAAGCGTGCAGGGTACCCGCGTATTGACTTGGATATGATGCGGGAGCATTCGGCGGGTGTTGTTGTATCGACGGGTTGTCCATCAGGTGAGATTTCCGCTCGTTTCCGTCTAGGTCAGGATGATGCGGCGTATAGGTATGCCGAGACTCTGATTAGTATTTACGGTAAAGACAATGTTTTTGTCGAAGTTATGAATCACAACATGAGTTCTGACCTTGAGCTTGAATTGTTGGTGAAGCAGATTAAGCTGGCTGAAACACTAGAGTTAAGACTTTTAGCTACGAATGACTGCCATTATGCGCATCATTCTGATGCCCCTCACCATGAGGAGATGCTGGCTATTGGAACTGGTTCCACTATGAATGATTTGCCGAAGGAACAAGGCGGGCGAAGGTTCTGCTTTGATGGCGACCAGTACTTCCTGAAAACTGCTGAACAGATGCTAGAGCTTTTCCCGGAGGATGCTTATCCTGGGGCTGTGGTGAACACGTCAGTTTTGGCGGCTAAGGTTGAAGGATTCTCGTTGTTTGAGTATCGTTCTGATTTGCGCCCTATTCCGCATATCCCGGCTGATGAGACTGAGGAAAGCTACCTTCGTAGAGTTGTTACCTCTTTAGCGTATGAGCAGTTCCACGATGATGAGGTGAAGTATCGGGCTGTACTTGAGAGGGCGGCTAAGGAGCTTGATGTCTTAGCGTCAGCGAACTATTGCGGGTATATGCTTATTGTCGCTGAGTACGTGAACTGGTTCAGGGATAGTTTCAGCGTCCGCAATAGTGCTGGCGATATTGTGATGAGCGCTGTGGGTATCGCCCGTGGCTCTGCCGGTGGCTCCATTGTCGCTTATCTGCTGGGCATTACGGATATTGACCCTATTGAATATGGATTGTTCTTTGAACGTTTCATTTCGGCGGGACGTGTAGACCAGGCTGAAATTTCAGTAGGTGATGGCACGTCTGTCGTCCTTCCAGTCTCGGAGAAGGTTAAAGTTCTTACCGAAGACGGGGTTGAGGTTGAGAAGTATATTCACCAGGTAGCAGAAGGCGACTGGGTTTTGATTGAACCCGATACGCCTATCGGCAATATTTTTAGCAGTCCCGTTCCGGCTGAGGTCTAGTTTTTAAAGGCGGTTTTAGGTATGAGTGAAGAAGTTGTAGAAGAAGTTGCTGTTGCAGTTGTTGAGGAGGCAGATTCCGTTGAGCCTACTCAAGCTCAGCCCACAGAGTACGTTGAGTTTCACAGGAAATATCAGCCGCGTGTCTGGGATGACTTTATTGGGCAGGAGCATATTGTTGCGCCGTTAAAGCGTGACATTATCGAGAACCGCCGTGTCCAGGGTCGCCTATTTCGTGGCGCGGCTGGAACTGGTAAGTCTAGTATGGTGAAGGTTTTCACTAAGGCGATGAACTGCGAGGGTCGCCCTGCTGATTCTGCCGACCCGTGCCTTGTGTGTGATTCGTGCGTGCGTTTTGATGCTGAGGAGAACGGCGGAATGTATTATTTCGTTGGTTCTGTCACAAGTGGCGTAGATGATGTCCGTGCTATCGTTAATGCGGGGCGTGTTAAGCAGATGATGAAAGCGCCATACATTATCATGGATGAGTGTCATGCTCTGTCGAAGTTTGCCTGGGATGCGTTTTTGGCGTACTTGGAAAATAAGGACGACATGGATAGTGTTCCTATTATTTTCTGTACCACGGAGGCAGGCGGAATTAAAGCCTCTATTTCAACTCGTGTTCAAGAGTATAAATTCAGGAATATCCCTGTCCCTGTTTTGGAGCAGTATGTTAAGGATATTGCTAGGCGTGAGGGTGTGGAAATCACCGACAACGGTGCTTCTTGGTGTGCTCGTGCCGCCCAGGGTTCAGCCCGTGGCGCACTAAAGCGTTTAGAAGAGTATCTGCGTAACCCCGACCTTTACTCTGTTGATGAGTCATTCGCCACAGTCCTAATGAGAGAGTTCATCCTTGGCGAGGTACCCAAGCTTCATAAAGCTTTGGAGTCCGTCAAGCAGATTGACTCAGCTTTACGTGACGGCACAGAGCTTGCGATGAACCAGCTGAGGCATTACATTGCGTGGCAGAATAAGGCTACGGTCAGTCTAGGAGATTTGCCTTTTGCAGACTTGCCTAAGCAGAACGTAGGTCTGTCTATGATGGAGCAGAATCTACCGTCTGATAAGGCAATGAAAGTGCTTAAACGTATGGCAGAGACTTTCCACGGATTCTGGAATACTACCGACGAGAATATTATCTTCGAAATTCTTTGGCTAGACCTTACGGTAAGGATGTATGAAGTGCTGGAAGATAGGCGCGAGAAGCAAAAAGAGCTTGAGCTACATCAGAATAATTCACAGGGGCGGAAGTAATTCATGGGAACTATTGAGAAACGTATTATTGACGGCAAGACATATGTTCGTGTGGCGGGGAATAAAGTTGTTCACCCTGGTTCGCCACCAGATATTGACACAGACTTCCATACAGCCCATAGGGACGCGGCGTTCGAGCATGTAGCTCAACTGTATGGGGCTGACCATTCTGCGCGCCTACCTACTAACCAGATGCTTAAAACACGTGCGTCTATCAAAGATGGTGCGCGAGTGTATGGTGTACCACCTGCGCAGGCTAACTATGTGACAAGTCTTTTGCCGGATAGTCTAGGCATTACCTTCGCTAAGGTGTATAACCCTGAGAGTGACGAGTACGCGGGTGCTGAGCGTTTCCGTGAAGCTGTCAGTACGCCTTTCTGGGAGAAGCCTCTAGCTTGCGCTAAGGCTCTTGAGGGGCGTATCCGTGGTCGAGGTGTTCACGCTTGCGGACTTCTGATTTCCTCTAGTCCGCTACAGCATCATGTGCCCGTTGATACGGCTAAGGATGGCTCTGTCGTTGCGGGATTTGAATATGGTGCCTGCGAGAGTATGGGGTTAATTAAGTTTGACTTCTTAGGGCTGGATACTGTTGATATTCTTTGTGATGCGGCACGTCTAGCAGTCCAGGCGGGGAAAGATGTGCCTGACTTCCGTAAGATGGTTCGAGAAAGCCGCTTTGATGATGCTGAGACGTTCCGCTTACTGGGTAAGGGTGATACGGTTGGCATCTTCCAGCTAGGCAACTCTGCTGTTGCTGACCTTTTCACGAAGTTCACCCCTAGCACGCTGGGTGACATTTCAGCTATTACGGCACTTTATCGCCCTGGGCCAATGAGTGCTGGTAGCCATATCCAGTATGTTGAGCGTCGGGCTGGACGTGAGGAGATTAAGCCGATTCATGCTGATTTTGTGGGTTCGCCATTAGATAGTATTCTTGCTGACACTAGTGGTCTGCTGGTTTATCAGGAGCAGGTAATGTCAATTGCCTCGCTTATTGCCGGTATGACCCCTCAAGAAGGTGACGACTTGCGTCGCGCTATCGGTAAGAAGAAGCACGATTTGATGCTTGCATACGCTGAACGATTCATTGAGGGCGGCGCGGGTAACGGGTATAGCCGAGAAGCTATGCAGGCGTTGTGGGATAGAATTGTTGGATTCGCTGAGTACGGGTTCAATAAATCGCACTCTGACGCTTACGCGGCAATGGCTTACCTGGCGTTATACATGAAGGCGCATTTTCCAGCTGAATTTTATGCGGCGGCGATTGCCCGCAAGGTGTCAATGGGTTCATCTGGCAGAGATAAAGTTCAGGAACTCATTGAGGACGCTAAACGTCGAGGCGTTCGACTTGATGTACCTGACGTTAATTTCTCTAGTGCTGACATTGGTCTAAACGGTGACGGTAACCTTGCGTTTGGATTCTCAATGCTTAAAGGTGTTGGCTCTAAAGATGCTGAGGTTATTGTTTCTGAGCGTGAGAGGGCTGGGCTGTACTCAAGTTTCAAGGACTTCGTTGTTCGTAGCTTCAACGCAGGCAAGGTCACTAAAACAACGTATGAGGGGTTAGCTAAGGCTGGCGCTTTTGATGTGTTCGGTCTTTCTCGCAAAGCCGTCTTGGAAGCAATTCCGGGGTATTTAGATTTACTACGAAAAGAGAGGGCTAAGCTTAGGAGACAGGCGCTAAAGCTGGCTAAGGAAACAGGTGTCGAGCCGTCCCCTGATGCTGAGCTTGTCTCTGGCGAATCGTTGCCGGAAGATGAAGCGTTAAGTCGAGATGATTACCCGCTGGTTGAGCGTCTGCGCCATGAAGCTGAGGTTGCTGGGCAGTATATGACGGGTCACCCGATGGCATCTGTGCCCGATAGAGTGCCTGTGATGCGTGGTTGTACTGTGAGTGAGCTTATGGCTTCGGAACAGCCGGTAAAGGGTGCAGTAGTGATGGCGGCTATCGTTGCGTTGGAGGACAAGACGCATAAGAAGTTTGGGCGTAAGGTCATTGCCACTTTGGATGATGGTACGGGCGTTATTGCTGGGTATGTTTCTAATAGCCTTCTCGCGCGGGAGGACTTGTGGGTTGCTGAGCAGAATATTAAGAGTGCTTATATTAATGGCGATGCGATTGATTCGTCTGATGTTTCTAAGGTTGATGCCGCGAATATTCAATCCAGCCCTAAGCTACAGCCGTACCACGTCTATTCGCTACATGTGAACTACACCCCGGCGCGTAAGATTGTAAATGATGATGGGGAGGTTAATTACCGTCCACCATATTTGAACATTTTGCACGCCCGACAGGTTCCGTTGTCTGCTTCGGGAGATATGTGCGCCCGGCTAAGGGTCGATATTTCACGCGGCGGCTCTATGGAGGATGTTGTGCGTAAGGTACGCGAGATTGTGGGCGGGCTTCATTCCGCTGATTCCACCCGCCACGTTCCGTTGATGGTTGCGCTTTATGACTCGTCAAAGCCGGGGTGTGGCGTGGACTTGCCCAGTAAGTTCCTTTATGCGGCGCGTGAGGGCACCTCTAAGGGAGTTTCATGGTCAGATTTACCTGTTGCCCCGATGGAAGCTTCTACAGCGGCTATGCGCGATTTAGTGGATAAGATGGAATATGTGGAAGTGCCCATGCGGGTTCCTTTCATGAATGCCACACGGAATACCTTAGTGAAAGTTTTCGGGGAGGGTTCATTTGATTGGGGTCATTTCCTGGTTTCTTAAACCAGTGGTTTAATCCCTAGGAGAGGGGTGTGTAGCTATATTTTCTATACACCCCTCTTGTTTCATGTGATGCCTATCAATTTTACTGAAAGTTGGTCATTCTATGGCTATCCGCCTTTCGAAGCTTCAAGCTTCCACAGTCGTTCCAGTTCCACCACCAACAACTAACCCTGATTCCTCTGACGCTATTGATGTAAATGATTTTCCAGTAATTAGTGAAGATAGCGTACCCACTGATACTACGGAACAGGAAACAGTGACAAGCGCTTCCTCGCGCGAATCAGCGTTAGGGGACGCTATATTAGCGAGCCTACAAGGTGACAACTCTCAATTTGGGGTATTTGAAGACTATATTTCAGAGGACGATACAGAACCTTCATCTGATACTGATTCTTGGGAAGAAGACGAGGAAGACGATGAGTACTACTACTTATCACCTAGTGAACGCGCCGCTTCATCTGTAGCCGAAAGCTTTAGCCCTGAGGATGAAGAGGGAATTGCTGGCTCCGAGGTGCCCTCAGAAGACGCTTTTTTCGACAGCTTATATGATGAATCTGACTTTGAAGATGACGTAGAGGAACCTTCCACAGACGGTACTTCCAGCATGGATGATGAGTCCGCGTTGGAAGACTTTGACATGCCTAGCATTGACGACATCGGGCGTGATGAGGACGATGCCTATGTGTTACGCGATGCTAAAGGGGCATATTTCCCTTGGGTGACTGAGTTCCTTGTCAATCTTCCTGAGCTGGACGCTATGAATAACCTCCAGCCAGACGATTACGGCCTATGGGAGAAACTGCATGAAGGTGACGATGAAGAAGAGGACGAAGATTTATCCGACGAGCAAGCACCAACAGCAACTTCCGCTAGTAGCACACCAGTAGCTCCTGCGCAGATTGGCGCAGATGAAGAGGTTAAAGGCTCACAGAAGCACACAAAAGGCGGTATCGCCGCTTTTGCCTTACGTGCATTAGATGCTGTTGCAGGCGTACTGCACAAGGGTAGCAAAATCCCTATAATTGGGAAGCTTTTCAATAAGGCTATCCCTGGAACCCCTACTGGTCGAGGTATGGCTGGAGTCGCTATTGCGCTTATTCTGTTCCTTTTGGGAGGTTTCGTTAATGGTCAAATCACTGGCGATAGGGTGTTCACCCCATCTGGTACATCTGCCGTAGAACTTGCAGACAATGGCAAAGTTTCAGTAGTAGGAATTAGCCGTAAAGACGGCGCTTACTACGCGGTGGTGAAGAACGAAGGTGCAACTAACGCTAACCGTGTTTATGGTTCAGTTCATGCGGCAGGTTCAGAGGCTTATAACCCTATTAGTTGGTTCAATAAAGCTGATTTAGGCACTTGTACGTTTAGGGTAGATTCTCTTAAGGTGGGTGCTGAGACGCAGGCACCTCTCACCTGTGAAGGCGATGTTTCGGGTAAGGGGTCAATGTCCTTTACTGATTTGATTGTAGAAAGCGAGGAGGTTTAGGGCGATGCCGATTAGTTTTGAGGAGGCTTTTGCCGCGTATGAGAAGCCTTATGTTGAAGAGTCCACTATTGACCCTGGCTTAGTTCCGAGTGAGAACCCTGAACTGTACGCGCCACTTCTTATGCCACCTGAGGGTTATTTTGACCATATTGGGGCTACTCGCGCTAGGCGCGCCAAGGAACGTATTGATACGGTAGTGGAGCACCTTAAAACTGTCCCACCTGGCGTTGATTTATCTAAGCCGGGCGCGAAGGCGGCAATTCGAACCTTTGGGGTACCTGCAACCAGTCTATATAATACTCTGGAGTTCCCCCCTAAGGGGTGGGATAAATCCGCTTCTAGTACTAAGAAGGTTAAAGCTGGTATTGAGGGTGAGGAGCTGACTGCTAAAGCTTTAGCTCAGTGGGCTGATGACAAGCCGGACGTAGTGATTTGTCATTCTGTCTCGATTCCCCGAAAGGAGGGGGATAACGTAACTTCCGAGATTGAGGTTGTTGCCGAGAATGAGGAGACGCAGGAAGAGCTGGAAGAGGAACGTAAGAGCATCACCGGCATTGATGATGAGCTAGGGGTGGTGGACTCACCTGACACCGACCATGTTGTCGTTGTAGGTTCTCAGGTGTGGATTATTGACTCAAAAATGTGGAAAGCAGGGATTGACCTGAATGACCCGCGCGCCGTATATTCGTTTAAGAAGAAGAGTCAAAAAACCGGCAAGAGCAACTACTCTATAGTTGTTCCTGGGCAGAAGTATCCACGATATGTTCGCATGAAGCAGGCAATGTATTTGTGGCAGAAGTATATTGGCGGCAGGAAACGAGGGTATGTGCGCGGTATCGTGAACATACACCCTAAAGAGGTTAAGAACCCTGATTACAGTAAGCTTAACCCGGAAGAGCCGGAGTACATTCCGGGCGCGATTCGTTTCTTGCGTGTTGATGAGTGGCATGAGTCTGAATTTAAGCCTACGGACGCTGACAGGTTCATTAAGCTATTGGACTCTTTCTATAATGAGATGTCGCCATCCGAGAAAGGTTATATAGATGTTGGCTTAGTGACGCTGGTTGCCCGCACACCCGTTAAGAAAAGGACTCGCGCTAGTGAGTTCTTCGGGAACAAATTGAACGGCTTCCAGTAGCAGGCACTTTCTGCTATGGGTTTTAAGATAGTTTCATTACATATTTTGAGGAGAATTTACCGATGAGTCTTTACGCGCCGATTCGTAACGAGGCGAAGTATGAGAATGTCCGTAACTGGTTGCAGAAGAATTTCAGCTTCATTGCTGAGGGCTCCCCGGAGGGGTTCTTGCAGGCTTCGGAATGGATGGGTCTTCGCGGCAACCCTGACCTAAAGAAGGAGGATAGCCTTATTTCGCAGGCTGTCCGCAAGGTTCCTAACGCTTTCATCAACGTTGAGTGGGTTCCTAATATTTCTTCTTTCCAGGTGAAGTCTGCTGACATGGTTCATGTGGATTCTATGCTTGAGACTTTGGCTCTGGTTGAGGAGCAGGCACGTCAGGTTCGCCTTATCCTGGAATTGCAGGACATTTTGCGTGAGTATAAGCCTTCCTCTGCTTGGTTCATTACTGAGGTTAATGAGAAGAAGGCTCAGGGATTCGGTTATAGTTCTTCTCGTGCCCGCTACCACCTGTACACTGCTGGTGATTTACCTGAGGGTGAGAATGATGTGACGAATGTTGCGCCTAAGCAGTTGGCTTCTTTGGGTAAGTCTGTTGCTGAGGTGTATATTGAGGCTTTGCAGGCTTACAACCCGGAACTTGTTCAGGAAGATACCCGATTTGAGGGTTTGAAGGGCTACTACTTGCATGTTAATCAGATTCTAGACATTAAGTTCCCCTCGCTGGGCGATAGGGCTGAACTTATCGCTTCTTTGCTTGACTAACCTTTAACTTTTAATTAAAGTGGTGGGAGACAGTATTTTATTTATTGTCCCTCGCCACTTTTCTTTATCCTGTGGGCGCAAGAACTTTTTAAGGACCAATCCATGACTTCAAACTCACTCCATGCTGACTGTCCGAATGACAATGGCGGCGTGCATGATGTAACACACGATACCCCTCTTCAAAGTAACTTTGTTTTTCAGCGTATTATGGACCCGGATGCGTGGCGTTTCCTCGGTATCGACATTGATAAGGTAGAGAAGGCGACTTATCAGCCTGCGTCTACAGGCAAGTTTGAGGTGAGTGAAGATGACCTTAAGGTTCTTCGTTTCGCTCAGGATACGATGATGCAACGTTATAAGTTGATGGAAGCTTGCGGTGTCGATGAGTATGCTGATGTGCCCGTCTCAGAGCTTGCCGATGGCAAGCATACTACGCTCAGGGTATGCGTATCCTCGGGTTGGCTTATTCAGGTTCAGGGCATGAAACTTGATGACAGCTCCCGTGAGGACGAAGCTGTCAAAATCATTGGCTCTATCGCTAGGCTGGGCGGTTCAGCGGGTATAGACCTCATCCTTGAACCTTAAATAATGTGATTGAACCTGCATTAGGTTACCTGCTATTTAACTACACATCTTTGCTATGGGTGTGGTGACGGCAAAAATACCGTCACCACACCCATTTTCTTTTTCCCTCTTCCTTTTTGAAATGACAGTGACCATATCTCTATGTGCCACTAAAACATCTGGAAGTCTCAGGGTGTGAAATGAACTGATTTAAGGATTATTGCACGCCCTGAGCTTGGCGGAGGTTTTATGCAGATAGCTAGTATTGAAGAGGTTGAGCCTGTCCCGTCACGATGTTTCGTTGTAGGCTCTAGGAAGCGTCTCTACCGTGCTGGCGGCGACGATGGTGTGTCAATTGTCACGCACAATAGTGTTCTCCAGCGTAACTTTGTTTTTCAGTGTATTATGCGCCCAGATTCGTGGCGCTTCCTCGGAATTGACCTTAAGAAGGTTGAGCTTTCGGTCTATAGACCTTATGTTCCGGTAGTTCTGGGTATCGCTACGACGCTTGAAGACGCGCTTACGGTTCTTCGTTTCTCTCAGCAGACAATGATGCAACGTTATGAGTTGATGGAAACTCATGGTGTTCAGAACTATATTGATTTGCCTGAGCTTGAGGATGGTGGTTCTCGTCAGCGTGTGATGGTGATGGTGGATGAGGCGGCTGAGCTTCTTTCACCGACTGGTGTTAAGACTGATGAGGGTAAGGCTGATGACCTTCTTAAGGGTGAGGCGCTTACTCTTATTGGTTCGATTGCGCGTCTTGGTCGTGCGGCGGGTGTTCACTTGGTTCTGGCTATGCAGAGGCCCGATGCGAAAATTATCTCTGGTGAGATTCGTTCGAACTTCATGTGTCGTATCGCGGCTGGTGTTTTGACCTCTGCCGCTAGTGCTATGACGCTTGAGTCTGGTGCTGGTACGACGATTAACCCGAATGTGAAGGGTCGAGGCATGGTTTACCTTAATGGTAAGTTGTATGACTTCCAGGGTTTCTTTGCCGCACCTGAGTTTATTGATAACTGGTTGAAGCAGAACGAATCTGCCTCTGAGGGGCATAACGTTTCACAGGAGGTTGTGGACGGTCAGACGATTGTTCATACTGGTGAGACGGATGCCGAAGGTAACGCTCAGACTATTGTCTTTGGTGAGAAGATTGATGAGGATGAGGTTGTTATGTCTGAATGGGGCGAGGATATGGAAATTATTAGTGAGCATGGTGACCGTGGCATGGACATCCTCTAACGTAACTTAAAAGGTTTTTGTTTGAATAGTTGAAGCGCCTAGCTGAGAGAACTTACTCAGCTAGGCGCTTCAACTATTTTCAGTTATTTTTGAGGTTTTCTCCAGCGTCACGAATTGCTGTAGCCGCTGTTTCCTCGTCATAACCACGACGGATTAGCTTACCCATGATGCGGTTAATTGCTTTGTCTAGGTTCCAGTTTTCTGCCATCTCAGCTTTATCAAGCTCTTTCGATAAATAAGATGTTGCTAGGCTGACCGCGTTATCAAAATCAGATTCAGCAGACCCTAACTCTTGGCATACTTCCTCAATGATACTTGGCGAGACACCTTCGTGCTCCAACGTCATTTTCAGTAAATTCGTTGATTTACCTTTACGCTGGTTACTGTAGAAAGCCTCTTCCACGTACCGTTTATCGTTCAAGTACCCTTCGGCGGTCAGTTCCTCGATGATGTCAATAATCTCTTCGGGTGGCACTCCGAGTGAATCAAGTTCATTGATGATGCGCTGTGTGGGGGCATCTTTCTTGGCTAGACGCTTTTTAAGTTTTTCGATGCTGACGGCGGCAATTGACATTACAGTCTTCCTCTTCTTCTCATGGGCGCTTTAGAGGCGGCAAACGCTTCCTGTGAAAGTATATCTCCCTACCAAACGTTTGCCGCCTCTTTTACGTGTTATTTACGGGTTACTCGATGTCGAGAAAGTCACCGATAAATCCCTCATCACCATCTGTGTCAGGTGCTTCATTTTCCTGCGCTTGCTCAGGAAGCTGGTAGGTGTCAGGGTGGTAATCAATAACTGGACCCTCAAACTTGCTAGAGTAGAGCACGTAGTCCTGGTCTGGCAAGAGGTGCGCGGCAACCTGATTACCAATTTCTAGAGTGGTTTCATAGTTCTCAGGCTGTGATAGTGCCTGAATGAACTTGGAGCGGGACTGTTCCTTAACCTGGAAGTCTACAGGGTTAGGGTAGGAGTACCATGAGCCGCCCTTGTGGACAACATTAAACTCCACAGCAAGGTCTACGAGGCTTGCAATTGCGGACACGCCTTCACCGTACATGATGTCAAACTCTGCCTGCTTGAAAGGCGGAGCCATCTTGTTCTTCACAATCTTTGCGCGAGTACGGTTACCGATGGGGTTAGCGCCTTCTTTAAGGGTTTCGATACGGCGGATGTCGATGCGGACAGACGCATAGAACTTAAGAGCCTTACCGCCAGTGGTGGTTTCAGGGGAGCCGAAGAACACACCAATCTTCTCTCGAAGCTGGTTGATGAAGATTGCGGTGGTGCCGGTTGCGTTGAGGCGACCCGTAATCTTGCGTAGCGCCTGACTCATGAGGCGTGCCTGTAGACCGACGTGTGAGTCGCCCATGTCGCCTTCGATTTCGGCGCGGGGGACAAGGGCGGCTACAGAGTCGAGGATAACGATGTCGATAGCGCCGGAGCCTACAAGCATGTCCATGATTTCGAGTGCCTGCTCACCAGTGTCAGGCTGGGAGACGAGGAGGTTGTCGATGTCCACGCCTAGTTTTGCGGCATAGATGGGGTCAAGTGCGTGCTCTGCGTCAATGAATGCGGCTACGCCGCCTGCTTTCTGGACGTTTGCTACTGCCTGGAGTGCGACGGTGGTCTTACCGGAGGATTCGGGACCGTAGATTTCGATGACGCGCCCCTTGGGTAGACCGCCGATTCCTAGTGCCGCGTCAAGGGAGGGTGCGCCGGTGCTGATAGCTTCAACGCGGTTTACGTTCTGGTCTAGGCGCATGACGGCACCCTTACCATAGTTCTTTTCAATCTGCCCCATGACAGCTTCAAGGGCTTTCAGCTTACCTTCTTCGGTGCTGTGCTTGGTCGGTGCGACGCTGTTCTTGGATACCCTAGCCATAGAGGTTGAGTCCCCTTCCTTTGTATTTACCTGTAGTGGTTTTCGCCGCCCTGTTACGGGACTTATGGCGAGTGCTTGGCACTTATATCAGTGTAGCACTCTCTACGAGGAACTACCCGCTCTTTTTAGAGTGCTTTTTTAAAAGTCAGAGGGATATAATTCATGTATGAGCAATGCAGATGTGAAGAAAACTGATTTAGATATTTCCGTTCCAGAGCCGCCCACAGCTGAGATGGTTCTTTTCCCGTGGATGCATACCGACTATTGGGGGCAGTCCTGGCTGTTGGTGGCATGTTTTCATGTTGCCGCGATACTAGGGGTTTTGTCTGGAGTTTTTAGTTTAGCGAACCTTGGGTCGATGGACGGGGTGACATTAGCTGTGTATGCGGCGTGTTTCGCGACGGTTGGTTTTGCGCGCGTTGCCTTTGGTGGCTATCACCTCAGTAAATACGTTCTGAGGGAAGACGACAGGTTTAAGTGGTTTGATTTCAGTGTGCGCAATGTGGTGCTGGGCGTTGTTATTGGTGCCGTAATGTTAGGCATTTCATGGGTGGGCATGAACCTTTTCTACAGTGCCCACCCTGAGTTTGTTGGGCAGTCTGCGACTAGCGCTAGTTCTTCGTTGCTGTTGAGTTTACCGGCACAGATTTTGGTGTTGGTTTTGTTTGCGCCACTGTTTGAGGAACTGGTTTGGCGTGGCGTGGTATTTAGAGGTGTTTTGTCGCTGGGTGCTGAAACCTGGTTCGTTGTTTTGAGCCAAGCGATACTTTTTGCGGCGTTCCATTTTGGATTTGCTAACAACTTGACAATGCTTGATTTGGTATCATTCTGGCTTCTTGTGCTTTTCGGCGTGTTCCTTGGAATGGCTCGATGGTTTACAGGTTCACTTGTGCCTGGTTTAGCGGCGCATATGCTATACAATTTTGGCGCGGTCATGCTTATAGTTGCCGCCTAATATTTTGTTCTCTTGGTATAATGGATTCAGTGTTTTTTATAAGCATTGAATCCATTACTTTTTTGGGAGTGTCTTATGCTTTCTGATTCTCAGGGTAAGGTATTGAAGTTTATCGCAGACCGCCCGCCTCTAGCTCAGCATTTAGGGGAGCCTCTGCTGACAGGTCGTCGTTTGACTAGAGAAGAGATTTCCGCGCCTTTACCCTCTTTGATTGCGCCTAGCTCTGCTGGCGTGGTGTCTCCTATGGATATTTTGCGCGCAAATTTGTTGCGTAGGTTGGAGGCGGCGAACCGCGCCATTGGGGTACAGCAGATTCCTCCCGCATCTGCTGTGGGCGAGGTTAAGGCGGTAATGACTCGTGATGCGTTAATCATTGAGGATACCGACCTTTTGCGTAGGTTGGCTAATGCTAAGCTTTCGCCGTCGTTGGTGATGTCCCTGTATGGGTGTCTTGGAAGTTTCGCTGTGGAACGTTTTTCGTGGGCTTTCGGGATTGACTCTGATTCTGTTGAGATGAAACGTGGTTCTGCTTTTCATGAGGTGTTTGAGAAGCTGATGGCTTTGCCTGCTGGTGAGCGTTCGGTTGAGTGTGCTGAGGCGCTTGCAGGGGAAGTTTTGCAAAGTTCGGAGTATCAGTTAGTTTCTGATGACCCTGAGCAGGTTCAGTGGCTTTCTGAGACTGTTCGCAAGGCTTTTAGTTTCCGCCGACCGGGGGAGGCTCCTGAGTCGCCGTCAGATACGGTTCTGTTCTCCATGCCTGACGGCAAGTTGCCGCTTGAGGTGCCTATTTCCGGCGCTATTGGTGGTGCTAAGCGTGAGACTTTCGGTATTATTGACCGCATTAGTGTTGCGCCGGATGGGTCTGTCGTGGTTCAGGATTACAAGACTGGCTCTAAGATGAAGCCGTATAACCTTGCAATTAAGAAGCGTTCAGGTAAGGATGCGGGTAAGACTATCCCTCGTTTGCCGGAAGTTTCCGTAAGTCGTGAAGGTCTTGAGTCTTGGAGTATCCCTGACGGTTTCCGTGAGGCTTTCCAGCAGTATAGTTATTTGCTTCTAGCTGAGCAGAACGGGCTGGAAGCTACGAAAGCTGAGCTATTGTTCCCTGCTGTGGACGATGCTTTAAATGTGGCTTCGGTGCCCCCTCTCCTATCTTCGCTGGATGACCCGTCGGATGAGGCTGTCGCTTTTGATGCATGGGTGAAAGAAGCTTATGCTACTGCTGATGAGAAGGTCGATGAGCTGGCTTCCTCCGGCGTTTTCCCGTTTGCGCCGTCTTTCCTTTGTTCTTGGTGCCCTTTGGCGAAGATGTGCCCTCAGTTCCAGCCACATGCGGGTAAGGGTGCGGCGGTTGCCGCTGGTCAGCCTGACGCGGTGCCTCATATTGCTCCGCTTACTGCCGAGTAGCGGATATTTTTGCGGGGCGCGCCACTAAATTATTTCGCTGTTATTTTAATGGAGGTTTTTATCTTGGATGCTTCTAAGGAGAAGGGTGGTATGGTCAATAATTTCCCCGTGGTTAAATCGAACACTTCGGATAACGCGGTCGGAAATATGACATACCTTAACGGTAAGCTATATAGTTTTAATGGCTTCTGGGCTTCACCTGATTTTATTGATAAGTGGTTGTATGATGAACCTGCAACAGATAAGGCACATCCCGAATCATAGGTCTAGCTTATAATATTGCGCACCATGCGGCACTGTTATAGTGGCTGACTAGCTGGTATATTTGTTGTGTCGCCCGCTATATAGGGTTTGATGACCTTGTGTTGTGGGCGACATATGCTTTACGCCTTGGTTGAATATTTTTTAGGTTTATTTCGCTCTACTTGTGGAGGTTTTTATTTTGGCTATTTCTAAGAAGAAGGCGGGCGCGGCTGTTGCTTTAGCTGTTGTAGCTGGCGCACCGTTCGCACCCCTGATTGCTGATGAGCTTGAGACTCCCCCCGCACCTGTTGCATCTGAGGCTGGCACATCTAATATTGCTGTTGGGGCGCTTGCGCCGTATGCGGCGGAGGCTGATGGTGGTACGGTTTATTCTTCCGCGCTTGATGCACGTTTCCGCGTAGAGAAGGCTCAGGCTTCCTCTGGTAGCGCTTACACGGATATTGTGTTGGTGAACACTTCTGACGTGGTAAGTACTCACACATGGGTTCCTCTTGATTCTTTGCGCGACAGCTTGCCGGAAGGTTCCACGTTCGGTTCCGTCTCTGGTGGTTCAGGTGAGATTGCTAAGGGTTCCGCTTTAGTGGAAAGCAATATTGCGCCTGCTGAGTTGGTTGAGGCTGATAAGGACTACTGGTATGTCCCGAATCTGATTTCTGGTGGTGAGGCACGTCTCTCTGTTGTCCAGAAGGTTGAGCCTACTCCTGCGCCTGCTCCAGACCCGACTCCAGAGCCTACCCCTGAGAAGTCTGAGGAACCAGCACCTACACCGGCACCTGAGAGTCCAGCGCCTTCGGATGAAGCTACAACTCCCGCCCCTGAGAAGTCTGAGGAGGCTACCCCTGCACCTGTAGAGGACAAGAAGGCTGAGACTACCACCCCTGTAGCGCCTGAGGAAGTTTCTGCTAAGGCTAACGCTGTCTATAAGGCTCCTAGCCCGTTAGCTGTGCCTGATGATAACGCTACTCGTCATGATGCGGCTGGGCGTGTCGTCAGTACCGCGCCTGTTGTAGACATTAAGAAGGATACTGACACAGGTAACACTGTCACTACGTTTGAAGATGGTGGCGCGGTGACGACGACTTCTGCCGGTGAGGTTGTTGAGAGCACTCTTGGGTCTACTGTGACGACTACAGGTGAGCCTGTTGTTTCTGCTGTGCCGGTGGCTACTGTCAGTAACGCTAGTGTTACGTCTTCGTCTGGCAAGTCTTCTACTGCTAATTCGGTGAAGGGGCAGACGTTGCGTACTGGTGCGGCTGGTGTGGCTAACTTGCCTGCTATTACTCCGGCGGCTATTCCGCTGGGTCTGGCTGGCGGTTCGCTAGTGTTGGCTGGTACTCTTATTGGTGCTTCTGCTTTGAAGAACCGTAAGCGTGATTAGTTATTTTTTTGTTGAAGCGCCTGCCTTTACGCTTTCGTGGTGTGGGGCAGGCGCTTCGTTATCGTTTTGTGAGGTGAGAAGTGTGAAGGATTTCCGTTCGTGGCTGGCTAAGCCTAATGAGGCTGTTGATGGTGATAATGATAAGTCGGACGTTGAGAAGCCTGTTTGGTGGAAGCGTAAGTCTGTTGTCGCATCGGCGGTGGCTGGCTGTGTCGGGTCTACACTTTTCTTCACCGGGTGGGGTGTTCATTTAGGTGATTCTACCTATTTGACTCGCACATATGGGGTTGTGGGCTCTGCCGCTGATGGCATGTATAGTGGGCTGGATGACTTTTTCGGGTTTAAGGCTCAGATTAAGGGTGATGACGGGCGAGGTGGTGTTGTCACCTATGCGGGTAGCGACAGTATGGGTGTGACGGATAAGGGATTGCTGTATGCCCCTAAGCCTTCTAGTGAGTTTAAGAATGAGTCATGTCCCACGTACCCGGCGGGCGTGAATGGTTCCTCGGCTGATGCTCCTAAGAGTGTGGGGGATAGGGCGGCGGGATGGTGGGCTCCATCGTTGAGGTCGAGGACTCAGGTTGTTCAGGGCGCTCAGGTAACGCCGTCTGGGTTCAGTAATAATGCTGTGACGTTGCCTGCCGCCCCTAATGGTGTCTGGTATGCTTCCGGGTCGCCGTTAAGTTCTAATGAGGGTGCTTCTATTCTTGCTGGGCATATCAATCTTAATGACGGTTCATTGTCGCCGTGGGGTTATCTGCATAGGCTGGATAAATGCTCCCACATTTACATGAATGATGAGCATGGTAATCGCCACGAGTTCGTTGTAACAGGTATGTATCTAGTGAAGCAGGAAGATTTAGCTTCACATAGTGAGCTGTGGCGTAAAGACGGTGATAAGAAGGCGTATTTCATTACTTGCTCTGGCAGTTCTGTTGGTACTGACGGTACGCAGGAAGCGTCCTCAACTTTCTTGTTCAATTACGAATATAATTTGGTTGTTGAGGGCACCCCGGTTGATGGTTCTTACCCGAAGCCTACCGCTTCCCCTAGCGCTACGACTCGCACACCTGTTGTGACTGAGATTCCAGCTACGGTTACTGAAACTCCTAGTGCCTCTCCGTCGCACACTGCTGAACCTAGTACGCAGGCTCCCGCTCCTGAAACCGAAGCCCAGCCTCCTGCTGTGCCTGCACCTGTAGTGACGAGTGACCCGGCGGCTGTTCCTCATGTTGAGGCTACACCGGCGGTTGCGGCTAACAATAACGCTGAGAAGAGTTCAAGTTCTAACGCGGCAGTTGCGCCCATCACAAGGGATACTGCTACTGCTAAGCCAGCTCCGGCGGCTACACGTTCAACGTCCACTGCAACACCGAATAATAAGCCTTCCGCTTCGGCATCACCAACCCCTAAGCCTTCGGCTTCTAAGTCGGCTAACCGTTAAAAGTTGGGGTTAGATAAGCCACCTAACGCTATGTCTTTAGAAAGTATCTTTAGACCGTTAGGTGGTTTTTCTTTATGGCACATGAACAGATTGCGTTGCTGGATGCTAACGATAAGGTAGAGATTGCTCAGAGGCAGTTCGTGAAGAATCGTGAGCCTCGCTGTCCTGTGGTGATGATTTACGACTGCTCCCACTCCATGTTTATGGGTGACCGCCCTATGATTGATGAGTTGAAGCGCGGGCATGAGCTGTTACAGGTTGAGCTTCTTGAGGATGTTGTTGCGTCTGAGCGTGCTGACATGTCTTACATTATGTATGGTACTGAGGTTGCGCCGCCGACTATGTTTGCTACCCCTGGTGAGTGTGATGACGCTACCCAGGAGAAGGATAAGTTTAATAAGCTGGACTTTCAGGACATGGAGTTCACGTCTACAAATAAGGCTATTTTAGCCGCGATTGATGCTGTGGAGGAACGTCTCAAGCATTACGGCAACAGTGTCCCTCATTATGCGCCGATGATTTTCTTGATTACGGATGGTCAGAGCAATGATGATAACGACATGTATGAGCCGGATGTTACGATGCGTCAGGCGGCAGTGAACGCTCTCCGTAGCAGGGTTGCACCGAATGGTAAGTGGACGTTTATGCCTATCTATATTTCTACAGGTTCCGCGTCGGTGGATGCTGAGATTCGTGATTCGTTGTCGATTTACCCGGTTGCTCCTGCGCCTCAGCCGGTGGCTTTGAAGCCTGGTAGTTTGATGGAGTTTTTCAGGTGGGTTTCTGCGTCTATGCAGAAGCGTTCCGCGTCCCGCACTGAGGAAGCGGTGGCGTTCCCTGATGCTTCGAGTTGGGTTATGCCGGGGGCATAATGTATTGTGGTGGCAAGAGTTTTACATGTTTTTGGAAGGCGTGATTTATGAGTGATGCGTTTTTGTATGATTGGTGTCTAGTGTCTGGGCGTTCCGTCCCGAAGCCTCTTTATCATGACGATGAAACTAACCAGGATGCTTATGGTTCGTGGTGTGATGAGGCTGGGCGTGCTGTGATTGTTGCATGTGATGGGGCTGGGTCTTTGGCGAAGTCTCGTGAGGGCGCACGCCTCGTTGCTGACACTATTGTCTCTGAGGGGCGTATTGTCCTTGAACGTTTTGAGTCTTCGGGTGATGCTGACGTTGATGCCGAGGCTTTACGTGAGAAGATTCTCGCTGTGCTTGTTATGGCGATGAATACTGTGTGGGGTGCTCAGGATTCCGATGAAATGGGTTGTACTGTTGCGGCGGCTATTTTCTGCGAGGGTGCTTTCGCATATGTGACCTTGGGTGACGCTTTTGTTTTGGTTGGCGATTATGCTGGGTCTACCCCTAAGTATCAGTCGCATGTTGAGATGTGGGATGCGCCTAATATTACGACATTCACTACGTCTGATAATCCGCATATTTTAGTTTCCTGTGGTACAGGTGCTACTTGGTGTATGGTTGCTTCGGATGGGATGAAGAATCCTTTGGTTCGGGCGGCGACAGCTGACAGTGATGAGGCTATTGAAGAATCGTTGTTCCGTGAGGGTGACGATGGTGAACCTCCTCTGTATCTGGTGTTGTTCTCTTCAAAGCATACTGACGACTTTTTAGCCCATTTGGAGCGTGAGAAGTATCTTGACGATGATACTACGTTTGTTATGGCTGGCTGTTTAAATAAGCCTGCTGAGGGGTCTTTAAGGATGATTACTGAGTCTGCTAAGGCGAAGCTTGTCCCTGGCGATTATGGTTTTGTCGAACGTCTCCAGCTGAGCTTAGATAGTTAATTTTTGTTATGAGGGTGCTCACCTGTTCTACCTTTCTGGTGGGCAGGGTGGGCACCCTCATCTTCTTGAGTGGAGTTATTTTTGGCTGATTATATTGCTCGCTTAGCGGATGGGAAATCTTTCCCTGTTAGGCTGGAAGATTCGCCGTTGGGTCGCGGTGGCGAGGGCGCTGTTTATGCCGTAAGTTCTGTAGGTTCTTCAACGTTGGGGTCTGCGCATGATTTGGTGGGCAAGATTTATCACCATGACGAGTCTAAGCACGCACAGCGCGAAGCTAAGTGTCTAGCGATGGTTGCGAGTGTCCCTCAGACTGATTCTATCGTGTGGAACTTAGGTAACCTGTACGATGTGAACGGGAAATTCGCTGGGTTCTTGATGAAGCGTCTCCAGATGGATGTGTACCGTAGTTTCATGGAGGTGGCTCATACTAGGCATAGGCGTAAACGTTTCCCTGAGTGGTCTGTGATGCACGCTTTACTGATGGCTAGAAACTTGGCTGTGGCTATTGATGCTGTTCATGCGGCAGGGCATATGGTTGGCGATGTGAACGAGTCGAACGTTCTTGTTGCGAAGGACGCGACTGTGCGTATTGTGGATGCTGATAGTGTTCAGATTAGCGCGGGGGATAGGGTGTACCCGTGTGTGGTTGGTAAGCCTGAGTTTACTGCGCCTGAGATTGGTCAGGGTAGCTATGCGGAGGAACGCAACCGTAGAACTGTCGCTACGGACATGTTCGCTTTTGTGGTGATGCTCTTTAATGCTTTAATGGGTAGGGCTCACCCAACAACTTGTAATTACAAAGGTGAGCATAAGGATGTTACAACGCTGATTGATATGGGGGTTTACCCTACCTTTGTCCCTAAGTTGCCGCGTGGTTTTTCGAAGTTGGATGAGCTGGAGTATGAGGCTATCCCGAGTAGGGTTCATGATGTGATTGGGCGGGGTTTGTCTAGTGACCCTACTAAGCGTCCAAGTTTCGATGAAGTTATCGCTGTTTTTGACGAGTTGTTTAAACGTGATGATGATGGGTATGTTAATCTAACGCAGTGCTCTGTTTCGCCTCTGCATTGGTGGGATGCGCGGGATGGGGCTTCGTGCCCTATGTGTCGTTTTGCTTCGCGTAAACCGGGTGCTGACATTTGGGGTGAGGATAAATCCGCTGAGGACATGTCGGCTATTCTGGCTAAGGCTGAGAAAAAACAGGCTAGGCGAAAAACTAAGTCTGCTAAAGCGACTCCTGGTGTTGCGGCACCTGGTTTGAAGGCTGTCCTCACGAGGAAGAAAACTGTTGCCCCGCCAATACCAACGGGGCAAGGTACTCAAGGTCAGCCTTATCAGGGTGCTACACCTGTTCAAGGTGCTACCCAGCAGTCGGGTGCATCTCAGGGGAATACGGCGGCGGGTAGGTTGCCGGGTGCGCCGCCGGATGTGCAGAAAGTGTCTGGGAAGCTTGCTGTCCTTGATGAAGATGGAAATTTGGTGGCTAGACCGCCCATCTTAACGCTAATTAAGGGCGATTCTTACCGTATCGCTTTTGATGCACTATCTGCTGAGAATCCCCGTATTATGCCGTGGGTGTCCTCGTACCGGGCGGTGCCTATTTGGTGGGTGGCGCTCCTTGCGTGTGTTGTTGCTTCGTTGGCGTGGTGGTTTGCCGCGCCGGGGATTACGGCATGGGCGGCGGCGGCTATTTTTGATGGCGGGGTTCCTGCCCATATCCTGCCTATTGTTGCGGGTGTCCAGTTTGCGATATGGGCTTTACCTGCGATAGCCGTTGGTTTGAGGTTCTTAAGTGGTCTTGTGTTATGGTGGCGGCGTGCCCGTGAGGTAAAGGAGAATGGTCATGGGGCGGTTGTTTTTGAGTCTGCCGGTCAAACTATTTTGAGTGTGGCGCTTACGTCGCTGGTGTCTGGTATTCTTTTGCCTGCGTTGTTACTCATTAATGTGCTTTTAAAGATAATTTATGAGATAATTTATAGTATCTTTTACTCAGGCGACTCTGCCAACAGGCGTTAGAGTGGCTTACGGGTTTCCAGCTAAGTTGGGGGTTGCTTGAGTTTTTAAGTGACCCCCAACTTTTTGTAAGGAGTTAATAATGAAACATGTTTCTCGTAAGCGACCTTCTTCGCCGCGTGCTTTGCCTACACCGATTAGCCAGCATATTTGTGGTGCTAAGCCTAAGTTTTTGCCGCCTCAGCAGGCAGTTAATTCGCTTTCTATTAGTCGTGATGAGGTTTTTGCGGCTCTAACGCGAGGCGGTTACCTTCTTGGTGGCAAGACCACCGAGAAGCTTGCAAGTTCTCGTGTGGTGGCTTTCTGTGACCGTCAGGTGCTTTGGGATATGGCTGAGCTGTTGAAGATTGTTCGGGCTAATTCTTATGTTGAGGTTGAGCGTGCTGTTTTGAATCAGGTTATTCCTGCGAACATTAAGCCGGGCGTGTTTGTTACGCCTCGTAGGATTGCGGCGTTCTTCAATGTTTCACCTGCTGTTTTTCGTACACGTCTCGTTGATGGTGGCTGGTGGTTCCATACTGACCGTGACCAGCCGGTAGGTTCTAAGGAACGTAGGTTCGGTAAGCCTCGACAGTGGGTTATTGACCGTGGGTATGCTAAGCGTGCGTCGGTAAAGAATGCCGATGGGTCTGTTTCTCGTGTTTGGGTTGTGGATGCTTGGCATGTTATGAGGACTTTCAGTGGTCAGGTTGGTTCTCCTGTTCCTGAGCATGTTGTGAAGCCTCTGGATATTCGGGTGGAGTTGCCTAAACCGAAGGTGTCTGATTACGTTGATGTCATGTCTCGTAGGTTGCGGGAAGCTCATGCGCATAACCATAAGCGGGAGATGCTTTCTTTGGTGAAGTCTGCTAAGAGCCTTGGCTATGAGTATGTTTCGGCTTTGGAAGTTGCTTGTGGTTTGCCGCGTGATACTTTTACTGACCCTAAGTGGGCGTATAAGGTTCCCGTCGGAGCCTTAGGTTAAAAATTTCGCTTATCGTGTGGTTCCTTGGCGGCTTCGTTTGGTTGCCGAGGAACCACATCTATATTTTGGAGGTCGAAGAAATTATGTTCAGTAATGGTGCTGTTACGGACGCTGTGCGCCGTGAGTATCAAGAGCTTGTAGAAGCGGTAGAGGCGGCTAGGAGCGCCTATTATATGAATGATGCTCCAGTGATGTCGGACGCTGATTATGATGCCTTGTATCGCCGCCTGGAGGATTTTGAGGCGACATACCCAACGCTAGTGAGTGATGATTCGCCTACTCGTCAGGTTGGAGGTGAAGCTTCTTCGGCTTTTGCGCCGGTGAAGCACGCTTCACAGATGTATTCATTGGAGGATGTCTTCTCATTTGATGAGTTGAAGGGCTGGGTTTGTCGCGTAGAGTCTTCCCTACCAGATGGAACCTCGAATGTTTGGCTCGCGGAGGTTAAAATTGACGGCTTGGCGGTTAGCCTCACCTATCGCGACGGGGTTCTGGTGAGGGCGGCAACACGTGGCGACGGGGTTATTGGCGAAGACGTGACACATAACATCCGCACGATTGGTTCTATCCCTCAGCGCTTGTCTGGCGATGGGTACCCTGCATTCCTTGAAGTGCGTGGCGAGGTGTTCATTGCTTCCGATGATTTTGTGAAGCTGAATGAGTCTATGGTTGCTTCTGGCAAGAATCCGTTTGCTAACCCTCGTAATGCCGCCGCCGGGTCGCTGAGGCAGAAAGATGCCTCGGTGACGGCGACTCGCCCTCTGAGCATGTTTGTTCATGGTGTCGGTAATTTGGGCGACCTTGAGGTCGAAACGCAGTCTGAGGCTTATCAGTTGCTTTCCTCGTGGGGGTTGCCGGTCAGCCCATATACTCGGACGTTCAGTGGCTTTGATGATGTCATTGCGTATATTGAGGAGATGGGGGAGCGTCGTCATGACCTGTTGCATGAGATTGATGGGATTGTGGTAAAGGTGGACTCTTATGCGGCGCAGAGGTCATTGGGTCACACTTCGCGGGTGCCCCGCTGGGCTGTTGCGTACAAGTACCCGCCTGAGGAAGTTCACACTAAGCTTCTTGACATTAGGGTAGATGTTGGGCGTACTGGTCGTGTCACGCCGTATGCGGTGATGGAGCCGGTGTTCGTGGCTGGTTCCACGATTGAGCGTGCAACACTGCATAATCAGGATGTGGTGAAGGCTAAGGGCGTTCTGATTGGTGATACGGTGGTGTTGCGTAAGGCAGGGGATGTTATTCCTGAGGTTGTAGCGCCTGTTGTTGCCCTACGCGATGGTTCAGAGCGTCCGTTTGTTATGCCCTCTGTCTGCCCTTCGTGTGGTTCAGAGTTAGCGCCTGCTAAGGCGGGGGATGCTGATTTGAGGTGTACTAACCCTCGTTCTTGCCCGGCGCAATTAACTGAGAGGCTGTGTTATGCGGCAAGTCGTTCAGCTTTGGATATTGATGCTTTGGGGTATGAGGCGGCTAAGGCTCTCACTAATCCAGGTGGCGTTGTAAAGCCTCTACTAGATTCGGAAGCCAACCTGTTCAACCTCACGGTCGATGATTTGCGTGATGTCATGGTTCTACGTGAGCGTCGCGCAGGGGAGTCCACTACGGTTAGTTTGGAGCCTTACTTTTTCACGAAGCCAACTCGCAGTAACCCGGTGTCTGCCCCTACGAAGAGTGCGATTAACCTTATTGTTGAGCTAGGTAAGGCTAAGACGCAACCTTTGTGGCGTGTCCTCGTGGCTTTATCCATTCGACATGTGGGTCCTACTGCCGCCCGTGCTCTTGCCGCTGAGCTTGGTTCGATGGATGCGATTCGTGAAGCTGGGAGAGATAGGCTTTCCGCCGTAGACGGTGTTGGTGACACAATTGCCGATTCTATCATTGACTGGTTTAGCGTTGATTGGCATAGAGAGATTGTTGATGCTTGGTCGGCGGCTGGTGTACGTATGGCTGACGAACGTGACGATTCAGTTTCGCAGACTTTGCGGGGGCTAACTATTGTTGCTACCGGCTCTTTTGAGGGGTTCACTCGCGATAGCATTAAAGAAGCCATCATTGGGCGTGGGGGTAAAGCGTCTAGCTCCGTCTCAAAGCGCACAGATTATGTGGTTGCGGGCGCTAACGCTGGGTCGAAACTGGCTAAGGCAGAGTCTTTAGGTGTACCTGTTCTGACGGAGGAACAGTTCGTTTCACTCATGCTGGGTGAGTTGGCTTAGCGAAGCGCCATTACTTACCGACAAGCCAATATTTTTGAAGGCTGGAAGTTTGCTATGAACTTCCAGCCTTTGCTATATTTATCAAACCGGGTTGCAAACATCAGCAATTTTCGGTATAATTAACCTTTAATCCAACTTGTACAAGATTGTATGTTTCTGTCATCTATTGTTGCAAAATTTGACGGCTTGTATCATACTATAAGTACAGGCGAGGATGAATCTGATGTAGTTATACATTATGCTAATCCAAGCTAATAATCGAATCAATGCTAAAGCATAGTCACTACTACCAGCCCCCCTTACAAGACATTTAAATCCATCCACCGTCCTGGTTGCAATTTTTGTAACCGCCCCATATTTTTTTTGACGAGATGCAGATTTGAACCGTCTTTACAGGGCATTGAGGCTGGTAGAAGGATTGCCTTAGATATTTGGTTCAACTATATATGTAACCCTAAGCGTTCCGCGAGGGGCTAGAGGTGCTGTAGGGTGCCTATAACAGGTTTTGCCTGTTATGAATTAAATGCAATATTTAAACCTATCTTGTTCCAGAGGTTGTTCCTTTGATTAGGTTCAGCCCGTGTATCTGAACTCATTTTTGAGGAGGATACACTCGGTTCTTCTTCACGCCCCCACAGTTGGGGATGCACCTTGGTTAGCTAATTCATAGAATGGCTGGTCACTTCAAGGGTGTATCGGATTCTGTGGTGAGCCGCCCACGAAGTTGAACTAGAAATTTAGCCCACTTTACACAAGAAGGGCGGGCGGAGGCGCGTTTGAGCCCGGGGGACGGGGCGAGCGAGGGCACCCTTAAAGGAGTATTATGAAGAACATTTCCATTCGTCGTGCCGCTGTAGCTCTTGCGCTTGGTGGTCTTTCCGTTGGGGCGCTTACTGTTCCTTCGGCTAACGCCGCTGATTTGGCTACGTGGGAAAAACTCGCTCAGTGTGAGTCGGGTGGCAATTGGTCTATCAATACTGGCAACGGCTTCTATGGCGGCTTGCAGTTTACTCAGCAGTCATGGAATGGTGTTGGCATGAGTGGTTCGCCGCATACTGCTTCGAAGGAAGCTCAGATTGAGGCAGGCGAACGTCTTCTTGCTTTGCAGGGCTGGGGTGCATGGCCCGCTTGCACAGCTAAATATGGTCTTTCTGGCGCGGCAACCCCTACGTACACTGATACTGGTGTAGTTAAGTCTGCCGCTTCCACCTCAGTGGCATCTAGCGCCACTGTTGTTGCTCCGCAGAGCAATGTTCAGGCTCCGGTTACTCAGCCGCAGGCTCCTGTGGCTCCGGTTCCAGCTGTTGCTGAGTCCACGCCGGTTGCGCAGGAACCTGTTGTTGAGGCTCCGGCTGTCGCTTCTGCTGATGCGGCTTCTACTGCCGCTGTTGAATCCGCCCCTGTGACCCCTGTGGTTGAGCCTGCCCCTGTTGAGACGGTTAAGGCTCCTCGTGTAGCTTCTTCTACTTATCAGGTTGTTGCTGGTGATACGCTGTCTCTTATTGCTAACCGTCTTGGTGTAGCTGGAGGCTATCAGGCTATTGCGGATGCTAATGTTGATGTAATTTATGATGTGAACCTTATTTTCCCCGGTCAGGTTTTGACTATTCCGGGACAGTAAGGTACAATATTTATATAACATATTTTTGTCCGACTTAGTAAAAATTATATGTTGAGTAGGCGGCTACGGTTAGTCTACTTTCTCACAACTTGTGCCCCTGAGTTATCGTAAGGTATCTCAGGGGCACAAGTGTGTTTAGAAGCCATTTCGCGGGCTTTCCATATGAACATATGAACACGCACGGAGGGTGCCCACCAGAAACTTGCAACGGTTTTCTGGTGGGCACCCTCTAGTTATGGAAGCCCTGCTTTTAGTAGTACATGATGGGGTACTCATCAGTAGGCTCAGGCTTAGGGTTCATGATACCATCCAGGACGGGTTTCCTGTCCTTAGCGCCATTTACCCATTTAAGGATAGCGGCGCGCGCCTCTGCTTCCTCATCATTACTGACAGGAGGTAGGGATGATTCATCAATGACTTCTGATTCTATCGGGTCAGCGTTAAAGTTCGCCAGGTACCCATCAAGGGTTTCTTCGGCATCGACATACTTGTAGTGTGCGTCCACTCTATCCCACGGCGCTAGAGTGGCGGCGACGTTCTTAGGCATGTTGGTGCAAATTTCGCGCTTCGCAGGGCGGGTGGTGGTGTCCTGACGCGGCGCTGTGTCACTGACGGTAGTGATAGGCTTCTCCGAAGCAGGGTTTGCTACAGGGTGGGCAGGCTCATGTGTGACAGTTTCTTTTACTACCTTAACGTGACGCACATGCTGAGTCTCAGGAACGCTCACCGGAATATCAGCGGCACTCTTGGGCTTTGCCGGGCGGGTAGCGCGGGTTTCAGTAATGGTGCGCTTGATGTCCTTGCCAAAGTCTTCGGTGTAGAGGACGCGGCAGTAGTAGTCGTCACCCTTGGTGTATCGGCTTCCTTCGTTGGGGTACATGTACCCGCCGGAGGGTAGCTTAATGCGGACAGGCGGGAACTTAACACCCTTCTTCCACTCATTGTAATTATTGACGGGGATGATACCAGCCTGGAGTGCGTCAGAGTATGCGTAGTGTTCCGGGGTGTCCGCGTTCAGGGTAATGATGTAGTCCTCGTCCATGTACTTCTTGAGGAAGTCTTCATCGAGAAGGTCGAAGTTAGCTACGGCAGGGTTCCTGAGTAGCGCCTCAGACATGTAGACGTTGGAGGGCGTGCCGAAGTTACTGTCCTTACGTTTCGCAGGCTCAGTCTTCGGGGTAGCTTCACTATTAAGGTGAGGGAGTCCGTCAGTGGCTACGTGAGGCTCACTCACGGGCTTGTCCTGGTTGGAGGTGTTGTTCTGTACGGCAGGCTCCTGGATAGCGCGTGCGGGGCGTACAGTAACCGGGGTTTCCCTCGGGGTGTCCATGATAGACGGCTGATTTTTAATGGAAGCTTCCACATAAGCCTGCCAGCTATTGACCTTCTTCATGTTGCCGTTGCGTGCGGAAGCGGCGTACCTGTCAATAATAGTATCGACAATACGCTCCCAGTCTTCACTAATTGCAGGCAAATAAACACCCACAGCACCACTAATCTTAGTAGACAGCAAAGCAAGGTCTACCGCACGGTAAATATTACCCTTACGAGGCGCACGAATCGGGATAAGAACCTGCTCATCCTTAGCGGCAGACTCATTCAGAGTCTCACGAGACACAGCGGTACGAACAGCCTTCGAAAGAGTGTCACCCTTCTTCACCGCATGAGGGCGAACAGCCTTAACACCAGAACGATACGCCTGAACCATAAAGCCAGCAAAGCCCTTACGACCTTTGCCGCCGACAAGGGACACAACATCCTCAGCACCCTCAACCATAAGCAAAGAACGCACCGCATTCACCGCATTACGGTAAACACTACGCATCTTATGAACAGAGGAAGAGAACACGGCGAACTGGCGTGCTAAATGCGACCACGCAACCCACACCTTCGAAGTCTTAGCGTTACCGCTACGCAACGAAGCCGCACGCGCCAACACAAGCGCCAACACATCCAGCGCAACAGCCGAAGAACGAACCAGCTTACTACCCCACATACCAGCAGGAACAGCAACCACATTACCACTGTTCACATAGTCAAAGAACTCATCCGAAACACGAACAACCATGAACCCAGACTCATTACCCTCCAAGCTATACATGATGCCCATCGAAGAATCCTCAACATCAGCGGCAACACTGAACGCATGAAGAAGCTCCGCACGCCCACCCTCCTGCGCACGCTCAAAAACAGCAGAACGCAAACCAAGGCACATACGGAAAGTATCAGCAAAATGGCGGTAACCCTCAGCAGATAAAGCAGGCACACCAGCCAGGCGCGCCAAAGCCCGAGGCTGAGAAGGAACCACAAACTCAGTAGAACCCGTCTCCAACACACGAGAAGCAATAAACGCTAAGATACGGCGAGCCATAACACCCGAAGGCATCTCCAGAACCTCACCACCGCTAACACTAAGAACAGGCGAAGGGACATGCTGTACAACACGCGCCAGCGAAGAACGCTCCCACACACCCTGCTCATTAAAAGCAGAACCAGCAGAGACAGAACGCGCAGACACCGGCAAACCACCATGCACATAAGCAAGCGGCAACATCCAAGCATCACGCTCAACCTCTAGACCAAGAACATCCTCAACAGACGCAGAATCCGGTAACAGGCAACCGTCAGAGTCTACAACACCATACGGGCTGTAGGAACTACCTTGCTCACGCTTATTCTCAGCATGAGCAAGAACAGCGTCCTTACGTGCCCTCAGATACAAAGAATCACCCGTGAAAGTCTTAGCAGACTGCACAGGCACAAAAACAGACGCAGACTCAGGTTCAACAGGAACCATCACCGCGTCTTCAAAATTCTGAGAGCCCGCCTTAGCGATATTCACGTGCGCCTCCTTCCAAGGTGCCATAGACAAAAAATATTTAACGAAACAGCATCAGTGTAACACACCAACGGTGAACCACCAAAATTAAGAATGCTCCCTCTAGCAAGATGCGCCTCTAACTTGTGGTAACAGAAACCAGAATAGCACACAGCCCCCTCATAAGCAATTTTCCCTCAACGACCACGTTAGGTAACCTTAGCCAGCGGCACCCAACCACCACCTTACTCTTTGCTCCGTTATTTTTTTTTAAAACGTCAGCAGACTAACAGTCACCGCTTCGAGCCAGCAAACCCCACAACGGCAGTGCGCAAATCTTTCAAGCCCCGCCTACAAACAAGCCAAACAATTCCTCCGAAACCGCCACCACGGGATAATCTAATCAATAATCTATAGTGAAACCCACCCACAAGACCGCCGAAACCCTTACAGAACAAGGGAATCAGCCACCTCCACCCCGGCGACAAACTACCAAAAAGTCACTCAAACCCCTAAAAACTACCAAAAAGTCACTACCAAAAAACCACTCAGAAAACACTAAAAAGTCACAAGAAAAACCTGGTAGTCAAAACCTCACCCAGATAACCTAAATAATTCCCTTAAAGCCACCCGTCAGACCCCACTGACCATTCGAAGAACAGCAAAAACCACTCAGGTGCCACTTTTGCTATGGCATATGCGCGCAACAAAAATATGCCGCGCACCTTTCCGCCTTGAATAACTCAGAGTGGAACCACTAAAATGTAAATGTCCCAACAAAATACGTCTAAGGAGAAACACCGAACATGGCAACCCCGCAGATTACCGTCTACAGCAAGAACAACTGCATCCAGTGCAAGCAGACCGCACGAGTGCTAGACGGTGCAGGAATCACCTATGACACCTACAAGGTAGACGAACAGCCCGAAAAACTGGAATACATTAAGGGACGCTACCCAAACATCATGCAAGCACCCATCGTGACCATTCGTACCGAACACCCGGAACGCTACCTCAACCTCCCCGGAGTCAGCCAGCACGAAAGCGACAAGAATGAAATCTGCTTCTCAGGCTTTATCCCCGACGTACTCAAAGTAGCAATCAGCGAAACCGGCGAGCAGTAACATCTCCCCATGCAACAAAATGCGGCACCCCTGAAACCAATAGGTAGACAGAGGTGCCGCATGACTCTCTAAACGAAAGGTTCTCACCTCATGAATAACGTCCCACCTCTTATCCTCGTCGGATACACCACTCTCACTAACTCCATTAGCAACACCCTCATCTCTATGTCGGTCACCAACCGAGAAATTGAAGCTTGGGCTTCCAAAACTAAAGACGGCGGTCACCGAACCATCTCCGCCGCCGCTATCGAAGCCACCAATAAGATGAAAAACCTGCTAGAAGTTGCAAAGCCCAGGCTGGAATCCGCTAAGCGAGCACACCTAGAACACGCCAACCAAGAAGAACAGTCTCAAGCAAACGAAAACCCCACCGAAGAACTCCTGGCTCTCAATAATCAATACGACAACATCTTCAAAGAATGGAGTCAAGCAGTCGAACAATGGGAGCAAGCCAAGAAGGGCAAACCAGTCGCAAAAGACGGTCTTCCAGCCCGATTCGGCTACGTCTGCCGACGACACGACTTCGGCACCTACTGCTAAACCACCACACTAACCAACACGCCACCCTCCAGTAAAAAGGAAACGCAGATGCGCTACAGCCAAGAACTCATCCAGAAAGTACGCGAAGCACACGACATCATCGACGTGTTCCAAAACGCCTTCCGCAACACCAAGAACACAGACGTTCAAATGAGTGGCGTAAACGGCAAAGCCCTCTGCCCCTTCCACGACGAAAACACCCCATCATTCAATCTAAACACCGTGACCGGCACATACCACTGCTTCGGATGCGGTGAATCCGGCGACGCAATCAGCCTCATCATGGAAACCAACGGCGGCAACTTCACCGACGCTATCGAATACCTCGCGGAAACAGCCACACCACCAGTGGAACTACCCAAGAAAAACGCCAATGACGATAACGTAGTCAGCAACCGCCGACTTAAAGAAATTACCGCCGCCGCATGGAACTTCTACACCGCCCAATACGCCAACCTACCTGAGGCGCACCCTGCGAAAACTCAGGTCACCGGACGCGCCCTCAACCCAGACGAAGAACGCAAATACGTGAACGGGCGCGCAACCCCAATCTTCGAAAAAGAAAAGCTACTCTATAGCCCAAACATCAACCAAGCTAACCAATCCGCCCGAGCAACGAAAACCTGCTACATTGTCGAAGGACAATTCGACGTAATCGCCATGTACGACAACGGCTACGCCAACGTCTACGCCACCAGCGGTACGGCAATTACTTCACAGCACATTAAAACCCTTCAACGCCTCACAGGTGAAACGGGGAATATCATCTACATCCTCGACGGCGACAAAGCAGGAATGAAAGCAACCGCCGCCGCATACCACACTGCCCCACACGCACAAGCGCAGTCGTGGGCAGTAACCATGCCCCCAAACATCGACCCATGCGACTACCTCCAACAATACGGTCAAACCAACTTCACCAAACACCTCAACACCGCAATCCAGCCACTCACCAGCGCCACCCTCAACTACTACGCGAACATCTACAACCCAACCGCGTTCAATACCCAAACCGCTTTCCTCACCGAAGCCGCAAAAATGCTCACCAACACCCCAACGCCAGCAATCAAACAACTCATCATCAACACCACCGCCCAATACACCCACACCAACACCTATCAAGCAGAAAAAACACTCGAACAACACGCAACCCAAAACCGTAAACCCACAACCGAAATACCATACGAAGGAAGCGACAACACCACTATCACCCACCAGTGGAAAACACCCAACGACGAAACGGCATACCATACCACCAAAACCCTCATCGACGCAGGGGACAGGCAAACCCTCGCCGCCCGCAAGCTACTACACCTTGCCCTCTACTACGGCGCATCCCAACGACTAATCCAACCAGAATCCTGGCAAGAACTACCCGCAACCATCCACCAGCTATATAACGAAGCCGTCACACTCTACCAAGAAAGAAAAACATTACACCCCGATAACTTCACTAACCCGCCACTAGCAACCCTGCTAGTAGCACCAACCCAAGCAGATAGCACCCATCTTACACCTGAACAAGTCACACGTGAGTTCAACACAACCCTCAAGATGCTGACCCGCGCAAATACCCGCAAACGCAAAACAGCCCGTAGATAAAAAACATATAAATGGGGCTGGTCTGGAAGCTTTAAAATACTTCCAGACCAGCCCCATTTGTGTGCATAAAAATTACCGCATCAACTGAGCAACGGCAACAACCGCATCAACATATTCGTCACCTAAACGCCCATACTCAATAGGGCGAACCATACCACACCAAACAGAAGGAGTCTCTAAAAACCTTACAACCCTCTCGGGTGCCCAGCTTAATGCTGACAACTCCTGAATCAGCCGCGCCGCCACAGGGCAAGGCAACCACGCATCCACAAACCCATCCACCTTATCCAAAACGGGAATGAAATTGCACCGCGCAAACTCATACTCGCCATTTACAACATTCATAACAAGTAACTCGCCACGGTCACCCATGCGCCTAACCTCATCAATACTTACCCCTAAACGGCGAGATACATTCACATCGCTAACCCCGTACAAACTCCAGGCAGATGCCCTTCTGCCAGTGTCCTTGGCGCGGCTAAGCAAAACACTCTCCTGCATATGAAGAGCATCCGCAACCTGCTCGAAAGCATAATCGTCAAAGCCGCCACCAGCAGTCTCAACCACCAAAGCCTCAGCGTCAAACCCGGTGCCCGCCAGCGCCCTAACAATGCCCGGATTCGGGACATTATCAACCGACGGTGACCGCCAACGCCTTGCAGACACATCAGTATGCCACGCCAAAATATGAGCATACACATCAGCAATAACTAGCGTCCTCAAATCCTTATCACCAGACATCAAAAGCTCAGATGGGGTGAGGAACCCATAATCATCCTTCGGCTTAAACAAAAACGACACAGCTTCCGCCACAGGAACGCCACTACGAGCCAAAATCTCAGAACACTCAAATAGCTCAGGGTGAAAAACCGCCATACCCTCGCCATAACATGAAAACTGGGCACGAGGAAACACCAAGCCACCGGCTTCCTCACATACCTCACCAAGGATACTCCCGTCATGATACAGCCGCATCAGAACATCCTCAGGAACCCCGCGACTCTTCAAACTCTCGACAGTCTCAGCATATTTAGATAACTCTAGCTCAAAACTCCAAGAATGAGCACCACCGCCCCAAGCATCCCGCAAACGAGAGCCAATCCACTCAGCAGGAAGCCCTAACAACTCCACCGCAGGCGTGATATTCGCATACTGCCAATCCACCTCCGGCACCTTCACCAACCCCAAAGAACGCAACCTCAAAATATCCTCAGCCTTAGGGAACTTGAAATCCTTAATATCTCTATAAAAAACGTCATAACGCACAGCCAATATCCTCTCAAAATAACAATGTTGTTCCACTCACATTGTACCAAATGCGTCGTTCGCGCTATAGGGAAAACAGGATAAGAACCACTAAAGTAGCGAAAGTAAGGACGCAATGAACCAGGAAGCACTAAATTACCAGCGAGAAGGTAATGAGGTGCCCAATGACAGTCAGAAACCAGCTGAAAACTCGGCTGTAAACGACTTCGTGGGCAATCTGATATATATGCTCATCAAATGGGCATTTATCATCATCGCCGTAGTGCTTTGTAGCCCAGCACTCATCGCCGCAACCGTCATCATCTGCTGGTCATACTACTACTTGACCCGGAAGAAAATGATGCAAGCCTCCGAAGTGGGGCTATATATGGGCGGCACGGCGTTAGGCGGGCTACTTCTCTGGTTCATCTTAGATGTCCCGAAGAAGTTTGCCAGCGCCTTCAACTCACTGATGCAAGCACCCGGCGAATACCTCTCACCAACAGGGATATTTGACCTTGTTGGCACTTTCAGCACACCCTTCACCATCGCAGGAATCATCCTGGGCGCGCTACTCGGATGGGCACTCGCCGCCAAAATCCAATACGACTACAACCATAACGAAGAACTAAAGTACAATGACTCATTCTGGATGAGCGAGAAGAAGTTCAAGTACCGCCCGACCCCAAAACAGCGCCGCAACCGCAACAAACTTGAAGAGGAAATCAGTGAAGGCGCTAACTTCATCCTGCCTGATGAACGCCCAGACATGTCGCCAGGCGTAGCATACGGCATCAATGAAGAATCAGGTGAAGGGGTATGGTTCACCGTACCTGAAATCCCGCGCCACGTTATCAAAGTCGGTGCCCCTGGTAGTGGCAAAACTGCAACCACTGAAAGTGAAATTCGCGCTAACGCCAAGCTAGGAATCACAAGCATCCTCGTGAACATGAAAGCTGACCTCGGACTTGCCCGAAAACTAGCGAACTACGCCGCCGAAGAAAACGTAAACTTCTACCATTTCACGCAAGGCAACCCAGCCACCGGCGAATACGATAACGCCTACAACCCCCACGGCCCCGCATACCTTGACCCATTCGCAGGGCTTAAAACAGCTGAAAAGCTGGACATCGCCATCGGCTTCCAGAAATACCAAGACGAGGCTCAGAAATATAAGAACGACGTGTGGGCTACCCTCCAGATACTCCTCAAAGCTCTAGACGAACTAGAGGAATACATGAAGGAAAAAGAACGCACTAACCCCGCCGAATATGTTCTCCTAGCAGATGAACTAGAACAAGCCGGAATCCCCTGGCATAACGGCGAGTTCAGGCGATTCTGTGGTGCCCTCATGTCACCCGAAGTGCTACTCAACCACCTACCCGAAGGCAACGTCACGGGTGCAGAACTGCGCCGCCGAATCCTTGAAGGTGCAAGCGGTAACGTCAAAACATCCTGGGAAACTCCACGTGGCAACGTCAGTATCATGCTCAACTCAGCATACGGGCGCTGGCTTGGGCTTCCTCAAAATGGGGAGCCCTACATCGACTTTGATAAAATCGTTGCCCCCAACGCAACGCCGTCCATTGTACTGCTTGATTTCAACGCTGACTCTGAGGTGGAAGTCAGTACCGGCTTCGGTAAGATGCTTGCAAGCCTCCTCACCAGCATGTCATCACACCGCCGTCGCGACGACACCCAAAAGCTGAACGTCATCCAAATTTTCTTTGACGAGTTCCAGACCATCCCGCTAACCAGTATCGCAGGTCTGCTGGAAAAAGCACGCTCCTCAAATGTTGGTATCTCCCTCGGACAGCAGAACCTTGAACAGCTGTACGAAAAGAACGACCCAGCGGCAGTGAACAGCCTCCTGGTGAACGCAGATACCCTTGTCGTACTAGGCGGCATGAAGGGCGGCGAAACCGCTAAACGCATCGTCACCCTCGCCGGAACTAAAGAAATTAAACGCTACAAAGTGGACTCAAAGCGTGAACGTGTCCTTTGGAAGAACCTTATCCAGTGGGACGATAACCGACGCTACTACAAGTCTGTAGAAAAGGTAACCGTCCCTCGCGTCTCCGAAGAACAGCTCATCAACCTCCGCCGACCTAACCCAGACAAGGGAACCTTCTACACGGAAGGCATGATTATTCGAAAGACCCCGTACATCGACCCCATCACAGGTGAAACCCGTGAAAGGATGGACGGCACCCTAACACACATCATCCTCCCTAAACAGGTACTCGAAAAGCTACCCCGCGTACCATCCGAACCTGTCGTCCCACCGACTACCACCTACACCCCCAAACACTACCCTAAGCCAAACAAAAAAACCTCAAAACCTCAACCTAAAACTAGTACTCATGAACAAACCAAAAAACAGCAAGCCCCTAAGGTAAGCCCCCAACCAGCCGTGGTAAAGCCTGCACCTAAAGCGCGTCCAGTGGTCACGCCGCCAACAGCCACGCCGCCACCGCCGCCACCACAGCCCACAAAAGCTACCCCGCAACCAGCGGGGAACGCTATGAACAAACCAAAGAAACCGCAACTAACCCAAGCCCCCGCGAAAGGACAAAACAACGCACAGCCGAAAAAGCCACGGCTAACCCAACCCACCAAACCCGCCGAAGAAGCACTCCCACCAGTGCAACTCCAACCACGCATCATGCGCGGAGTAATTTCTGAAAGCGTCCAGACCCGCAAAACCCAACAGACAAAGAAAGACGAGAACCAATAATGGCTATTAAACACGAACGCAACAATAAGCGACAGGTAAATCCAGTACAGCCCACAGACCAACCTATTACCTTCAACGAAGACGAAGACAGTACCCTATACGCCAAGAATAACAACGGCGGCGGCATCTCAGTTCTAGGTGACCCAAAATACGTGAACCTAAAGGACAAAGAGAAACGTGGACGCATCGTCTCATACGTCCTAGCAGGACTACTAGCCACATGCTTCATTGGGAACAGTGTGTACCAGTTCACCCTACCTAAACCGCCGAGCGACGCAAAAATTGCTTCCATCGCACGCTCAGCAGTAGGGGAGACAGGGTTCAACAAGCAAGCAGGCGAAGACATTGCAGTAAGCTACGTCAAAGCATACCTAAGCCTCAAAACAGACGAAACAGCTGAGAAACAGCTTGCTTGGTATCTTACAGGCGACAGTCTCTCATCAGCCAGCGACCCTGGCACATCGGGGAATATCCGAACAAGCACAGCAAACGCCGCACAGCAAGTTATCGGAACACCGCAAGTGACAAGGATTGCAGTACATAAAAACTCAGCCCTTGCAACATACCGAGTTGTGGCACTCGTCAAACCTGCCGCCACCGGAACTGGAACCACAGTGAAGGACGCGGCAAAAAACAATAACCAGAACGCGGAACTTAAACAAATCTCCATGTCTGTCACCGTAGCTTTCGACAAGGACACATCGAAATACTACATCGCCACACCACACCCTTCTATCGTCCCTTCACTATCAATGGGCAAGTCCCAAGAACTAGTTAAGAGCAAAGGCATCCCTGGAGCAAAAATTCAAAATAGCGCCGACACTGACGCTGTTATTCAGGGCTATTTTAAGGCTTATGTATCAGCAACACTAGAAAAGCCAGGCGACCTATCACAGTATGTCCTTGATATTAAGAAGGCAACGGTTGCAACAACCGGGTTCGGCGGTCAGTACACCATCAACACCAACAGCATCAGCTACGAGGCATACCGCCAAGAAAACGGCGACATCATCGCCAAGGTGAACCTTGAGCTAATTGACGAACTTGGTGGCAGTACCGACACCGACACCAAAGAGAGTGCGAAGCAGAACATCACCTATCCGGTAACTTACAAGGTGACTCTCGCTAAGCAGTCTAACGGTAAGTATCTTGTGTCTAACCTCGAACCGGACGTTTACGACACAGACGCTACCAACATCACCAAATACAGTTCTAGTACTAGTGAATAAAACTCCCTGATATATATACAGGGACAATACTAGTATCTTAAAGAAATTGGAGTATATAACCTTGATTACCTCTATCGTCCTCCCACTAGCGGCAGTCGGTCTTAAGCAGTGGATTTGTGGCATCATCGCAGTCGTCGTGCTCGCCGTTGCCGCTATCCCAATGATTGATGTCATTAAGCAGAGTAGCGTCAAGAAGGGCGCACTGCTCATCCTCTGCCTGCTTATGGTTGCGGTTGCTGTGTATGCGGCAATGAACTGGATTATCCCAGATAACGCATTCGTCAATGCCGCCGCCGAAAAGGTGGAGAACTTCGGTACAGACGCACTAAATCAGACAGCATAGCGCACACCATAAAGAAGCATAACCGCTTCTAAACCAAAGAAGCCCCTCACCATGAATCCAATGGTGAGGGGCTTCTGATATGAAATATACAGCAAAGAACTAACCCACCAAAGAAAACATTAAAGGAGTAGACAAAACTTATGGCATCTACACTTCCCTTCAACCCACTCAAGTCACTGCCAGGCGAAAAGAAACTTGCCCGCCCTGAAACTAACACCAAGCCACGAGAACTGGACATCCCACAGAAAACAATCGCCCGAAACATGGTGTTCAGCGAAACGGAAGTGTGGGCATTCTACAGAATGTCCAGCGCCCAGTTCGACTTCGAATCAATCGACATGAAGTCAGCACTGCTACACATGTCAGCTGAGGCATACGCAAGCCTGCTAAACCTTAAAGGCGAATCAGACCCAATCCACATTTTCCCTTTCACCCTGTCTACACCTCTTGACCCTAACGTCTTCCTCGCCACATCCTACAACCAGGCACAGGCGCTAGTGAATCCACAGTACGACAACATCATGAAAATCCAAGCGTCCGTCCTCAAAGACGCTAACATCTCCCTCAAAGACGCATACCTCGGTGTGCTTCTTGGGGAACGCAAAAAATTCCAGAAAGTCAGCACAAACTCTGACGAAGAACAAGAAGAGAACAACCTTCAAGACGCAAAGAAAGCATTCTTCGAAGGTGTTAAGCAAGGCTCAAGATTCCTCAAAGAGAACGCAAAACTGTTCCTCGGCATCTACAGTGAACATGTTTCCGACACCGAAGAACGTAACGCCGCTAAACGAGAGAAAGTCATCCAGCGCGCCCTGCGCCACAGCATACTCGCCTGCGAACCTCTCACCCGCGACGAAATCCTACTCGCAACCAAAAGCCTAGTTCACCCCGGCGCGCCCAGCATCCCCCCGCTAGAAATCGACCCCGGTGAACGAGTCGGAAGCCACCAAATTGCCTACGAATACGCACACCTCATCGACAACTCTAGGAACACTTGTCTAGTTATCACGCAGGAATACACCAAAGCAACCCTGAAAAAGTACGTGGCAACATTCACCGTGTCACAACTTCCAGAGGTACTAGAGTTCCCCCGTATGCAACCCTTCGCAGAAATCGCAAACTACGCAGTGCCCAACGCAAGCATTTTCGCTCGCCTAGCAATCGTCCCTAACACCGTCATGGGCGAAGCGTTCAGCTTCGTGCGCCAACAGCACATCCTGGAAGCCGAAGACCTCAAAAAGAGTGACGAAACCATCCAGGAATACGGACACGCAGGCGTAACTGAACTCCAGAAATCTAACGCCAGACTCGAAATGCTGATGGATGAGAACGAGCGAGTCGGTGCCCCCTGGGTTCGTGGCAGTATCCACATCCGCGTGTACGGAGACAGCTACGAAGAGCTAGAAGAACAATTCGAAATACTGAAACAGCAGTACCGAAGCCAAAACATCAGCCTACGCTGGACTCGCAACAACCAACTAGAACTATTCATGTCAGCATTCCCCGGCTCAAGCCTCTATGTAGGCGGAATAACTAACAACCACGTTCTGTCGAACCAGTTCACCGGCTACCTGGGACTCAACTTTGCCGCTAACATCGGTGACGAACTCAAACCGAACGCCCTACGTGACAGCACAGCTCCACGCATCTAAACCATAAGGAAGGAGAGCCGAGACATGGCTCAAGGTCAAGGTAAACAATCTGGCGGGGTGGTGAAAACGTTTTTTGTCGCAATCATCCTCATCGCCATGCTCAGTTCGCCGTACTTCTTCGGCGTGGCGAAGACTGGGAGCTTCGACCCTAAAACAGCGCTAACTTACACGTTCAACGTGTTTGGCAACGCAGGCGGAAACTGCCTTGAAAGCACCCTCCTCAGTTCCAAGGAATGCAAGCTTGTTGCCCCCGGCGTAGGCGGAGGCAACGTAGGTACAGGCGCAGGCGGTAAGCTACCCGAAGCGGCGCTACCCAACAAACCTGCAAACAAAAGCGCTGAGGCAGTTACCGCCTACGGAAAAGCTTTAGATACCCTCAAAGTATCTAAAGCCGAAGACGCAGAGTTTAAAACCGAAGACTGGAACGTCTGGGCTATTAACAGTGACGGTTGTACCACCCGTGCAGAAGTCCTGAAAAACCAAGGTAAAGATGTCGCAACTAAAGACGGCGACCCCGCCTCATGTGACATCACCGCCGGAACTTGGGTCGGCGCTTACGATGGGAACACCTTCACCGTGAAGCCAGGCGAAAACCCCACTGAACTACGTAAGCACATTAGCGTAGACCCTATCATCTCCAACAAATACGCCAACAGCCACGGCGCTAAAGGTTGGGATGCTGATAAGAAAAGTGCCTTCGCCAACGACACCACCCAGCTAGTCGTCGCATCCACTGAATCTGCAAAGGCTAAAGATGGTAAATCGCCTGCCGAGTATATGCCTCAAGCAAGCGAACAATGCCACTACTCCCAGATGTGGATTGATACAGCCACCAAATACAATCTAAGCATCACTCAGTCTGATAAGAATGCCCTCCAAAAGGGGCTACAGACCTGCAACAGCTAACTTAGGCACTGAAACCCGCCATGCCCCAACCCGGCGGGTTTCAGTGTTTCTGCTATAACCTAAAGAACCCGAAAAAATACGTCTGCTATATGGAAAAGCTCTGGAGAAGCGCATGGCACTAAACAAAACTGCCCTCAACACGGCATCAAACAGCAAGGATACGCACCTTAAACAGCGACGCTACACCCCGGCGGCGTTACTTGCCGCCATCGTAGCGCTTCTCCTGCTGACCATCTACCTGGCTACCGGAGGTTCCAACACCGCTAAAACGGTGACCCTAGCCCCCGGTCCATCGCCAGCTGTAACTATCACCGAAACCGCAAAAGCAAGCGGTATCGGCATCTTCGGTGGTGCCCAAAATCTTGGGCATGGAATGAACCGCCCAAACGCATGGGAAAACAGTTTCAGCACCATCCCATTAGACAATAAGCAGGGACGAATCTTCACCCTCAAAGAAGCTGTTGGTGGAAACTTAAAATTCACCAACTATGAGGGGGAAGGCGAAGGTGAAGAAGGGGTTGTCGCCGCTGACCCAGAACGTATGGAAGGCGCACCCAAAACCATTAGCAAAGACTCCGAAAAGCTCACTAAGCTACGCTCAGTGGGTACTATCCTCGTGGGCGGCGCACTTAACGGTATCGCAGACACCCTAAACGGCGTTACAGGTCTAACCTACGACCTGACCCAGAATTTCGTCACAGCCGCATTCAACCCTCACACCGTATGTTCCGACCCTAACGACAAAGACTGCGTATTTAACGTCACTAAGCTAGTCTCAGGCGACGGCAAAAACAATAAAGGCATCATCGGAAACGTCACCGATAGCGTCTACGCCCCGTTCGCAGGTGCCGCCGCACTCATCATCATCGGTGTGGGCGTGTACATTTACGGGCACAAACACAAAAACTTCATGCGCGCAAGCCTCAACGGACTCTACGTAGTACTTGCAGGCGTACTGGGCTTCGCCATTCTCTCCAACGCAGGCTTATTCACCAGTATGCCTGTTAGAGTCATGCAGGAAGTTGGTGGCGCGGCTATGGGCATCACCACCGCCGCTGGCGACGAAGAAACTGGCGCAAGCAAAGACGGCAACACTTCGACAGCATCCGCAATATGCAAGTCTAAAGCAGATAACCTCAGCAACTCAGAAAAAACAGTTCTGAACATCAACGCCATGACTTGCACCATCTGGCGTGTCGTAAGGCTAGACCCATTCGCCCGCGCCCAGTTCGGACGACCCTTCGCACAGCTGGACGTTAAAGACCCAGAAATGGCTGAAATCATCAAAAAAGCTGAGGTAGACCCGAATACTTTCTGCGTACCCCTGAAAGTTATGGGCACCCCCGCCGACTACCGCAACAAGACCCTGAAACTGGAGGAAAGCAACCACAAAGTCTGTAACATCGCCGCATACCAACTGTACCTACAGACAGACGCACAGTTGGGAGACAAAGCTAACGAACGTAAACACGGTGTAGACCCACGCTGGTACAACATCGTCGCTGTCGCGCACGCAGACGACAGGCTGTGGGACAACTGGTCTTACAGCTGGACATCAGCATCCAACCGCTTCATGGTGACCACCATCGCCATGCTGTCCTTCGTGCCTATCGCAATTGTGATGCTTCTTTTCTCAATCGCATCACTCATTCAGCTGTTCACCGTAGTAATCATGATGATTCTTCTCCCCTTCATCATGATTGCACTAATGGACAAAAACCGAGGAATGCAAATCGCTAAACGCTACGGCTCCTTCATGGTCGGCGCAGTACTTAGCTTCATCCTCTACAGCACCATCCTCGCCGTTGGTGTCATCATCCTATCCGCAATTATCGACAGCGTGGCAGACCTCGCCCTCGTCATGGTCTTCAACATCATTGTAGCCGCCGCACTATGGAAACAGCGCCGCCAGCTTATCAGCCTTGTAGAGAACGCAAACCCCATGAGCAACAACTACATGGGTAGCAAGATTGGAAACGTTCTCGACCGACAGAACGCCGCCGGAACCCTCCGAAGCGGCATGGTTGGCGCACTTAGCGGCGCAAACCTACGCAGTGCATGGCGTAACCGAAACAACGAGAACGCCGAAGGTGAAAAGCCAGGCTTCCTCCGCGCAGTCAGTAAGAACATGCGTGAAGCTGGTAAGGTTGCCGCTGAGCAGAACATCCTCAGCCGCAAGCCTAACAGCATGGCGGCAACTTCCATCCGCACTCGCCAGAAGCTTGAAGCAGATAAGATGCAAGAGCTACAGCACTACAACGCCGCAAAGCAGAGCGAGATGGAAACTGTCAGGAGCGACCGTCAGCTTGCCCACAACACTGTGGAATACGGTCAGAACGCAACCACAGCACAAGCAAACATCGAACAGACCGCTGTTGCAGACGCAAACAACGCCGCAAACGTTATGCGTCGCACCAACGAGAACATTCAGCGCCTCGTTCTGGAATTTGCAACCGGCGGCGACGGCTCCGACCGCTTCCAGCGCGAAACCTTCGCAGACATCTTCCGTGCAGAGCAAGCTATGCAGGCGGCAAGCCATAAGCGTAAGCTGGCTAACATCGTCGGTGACGAGTATGCCGCAATGCAAGCAAGCGCCGAGTACAACCAGGCACGCTCCCTCAAGGGTCTTTACGAGGAATCCCTCACCCTGCAAGAACGTAGCGCCTACGGTAACGAACTTAACCGCATGTTCCAGGCAGACCCGCTACTCGCCAAGAGCAAGAGTGCTATCGAGGATGAGTTCGCTCAGGCACGTCAGCGTGACCTCCAAGCAACCGAAGCTGGTATGCAAACCTACCAGGCAACATCTAACGCCAACAAGTCGCTCACTGGTCTTCTCGACAAGGAACACCAAGAGAAGGCTATGCACTACGCTACAGACGCACGCAAGCGTGCCGAAAACAGCGAAATTGTGAAGAAGATGAGCGCCGAGGAAGCAACCGCATTCCTTAACAAGACCCACGATGCCGCACTCAAGGAATACCTTGAGAATAACGCACCTGAACAGCGTGAGGGTCTTGCACTCAAGATGCCTGAACTTAACCGCCTCGAAATGCCTGTCCACACTCTGTCCACGCCAGAGGAACATAAACAGCGCCTACTGGATGAGCAGGAACGCCTACGTCAGGAAAAGGAGGCGCAGGAACGCGCACGCCAGGAAAAGGAACGTAAGGAGCGAGAAGCTAAGCATCAGAGGGAACAGCAAGAAAATCAGGCATGGGATAAGGAGTTTGAGAACCTGCTGAACAACTCAGGAAACCCCCTCAACCCGCCCACCCAGACAAC
>SKEH01000114.1_pt1 | contig 55776 bp, 49 predicted proteins | sample 4826571 | NCBI WGS metagenome assembly SKEH01 (sample SAMN11008814, study PRJNA524170) | human gut metagenome | biome: Human fecal sample; material: Feces; isolation source: fecal sample from pouch patient p29 | host: Homo sapiens | place: Israel: Tel-Aviv | collected 2016-09-14 | reverse complement strand
GCAAATTTTAGCCCAATTACTAAGTAACCAATAAAAAACATCAGGGCCACGAAGAATGCGACCACTAACTGTCCCCGGATATACTGACTTAATTGGGTATTAATTTCACCAAGGATCTGGAGAAATTGGGGCCGATACCGTACGGGAAAAGCCTTCGCTAGGTATTCTGGAAGGTCATGTCCATCCCGCAATAAGTAAAACAGGATAAACGGCATGGTGATGATGCCAATCACCACCTTCGTAATTAAGCTCAATACGCTTCCCAACGAAGTGACCGTATTATTGGCAACGCTCGTTACTTTCTTTGACCACGATTGAATAGTTTCGCTACTAACTCCGTGGAATTGCTTTTGAAAATCACCTAAGCGTGGGTCATTTAAGATACCATTGATTTTTTCTATAGCAGCGTTCCAATAATCTGGCCAGTTTTGAATTAGCGCTGCAGTTTGTTCCCGAATCACTGGAATCACCGCCACTACTCCAGCAACGATCAAGATAGCCACCCCGACAAAAATAATACTGATGGAAACCACCCGTTTCATTTTAAAGCGACTTTCTAACCGATCAACCAACGGATTCAACAAGTAATACAACAGAACCAAGTACGTCAGATTCAACAAGTGAAAGTACACCAGAAACACCAGAAACCCCAGGAACCCCAGGAACATCAGGTTCAACCATGCACCGTCACAGCAATGGTGGATCAGTTCCTATGATTGCAGGACAAGATTCCTCAACTAGCAATACAGCTACTGAAATCTTAGCTGCTTCAGGTTCTAACAATACGGGATCAATGGATCAAATACAAAATAATAACGACGATTCAACTACATTACCAAAAACGAACAGCACCTCAAATCGTTGGTTAGCGGCAGTAGGTATCGTAGTGATTATTGCAGTAAGTGGATACTTAATATATAGAAGAAAAAAGTTTTAAAATAGATGAAAAATGAGCCAGATTCAAGAACTGATTAGTTCAATGAATCTGGCTCGTTTTTTAGTTAATCCTTATTTCTTTTCTTGAAAAGTAAGGAAATCTTCGCGAATAGGGGTAAAGGAGTCAAATAACTGGCTGTCATCTTCCAAAGGAATGCAACCGTGCTCATAATTGCTTGGGAAATAGATTGCATCGCCGACATGGACGACTTTTGTTTCAATTCGATCAGGATATTTTATACTAAATTTGAATGAACCTTTAAGTACGTAAGTTGTTTGAACATGTTCATGGCTATGATAAGGGATTTCTGTTTCAGGATTTAAACCTTTTTCAAAAGTAATCAAGGCATTCATTAACCCTTCACCATAAGCTAGTACTCTGCGAAATGTATTTGAATCGATTCGTTTTGTTTCCAATTCTTCTTCTTTAAAAAACATATTTGTTTCCTCCACTTCTTATCGAATAGTTGTTTTTTCAAATAAATAGGTTGATTCCTAAAATATATTTCAGTACGTTGCTTTCATACGTACTAAAAAAATTAAAACCATCTAAAGATGAGCCAAGCTAATCCGGAAACCGTTATCATATCTGGGTCAGCAAAGGTCGTACCATCTGCTCCCAAAGCTGAAAATAGAGTCATCGAAATCGCTGGCAAAATGGCAAGCATCAAGCCATTGATCGTACTTGCTAATAGAGCACCACGGATTCCACCTTCTGCATTTCCTAAAATAGCTACGGCACCACCTGTAATGAAGCAAGCCATCAAACCAGGGACAATAACTGGTAATCCGAAAAGAGGCAAGATGAAGACCATAACGATCCCAACTGCAAATGATGTTAAGAATCCAATCAAAGCAGTGTTTGGTGAACTATCGAATAAGACTAATACATCGACACCAGGGATTGCACCAGGAGCGAATATTTTAGCAAATCCTTTGAATGCAGGAACGATCTCATCAATGAACATTTTGATCCCTGCTTTAACAATGAACAATCCAGAGGCGAAGATGGCAGCTTTTTCCATCGCAAACAGTAAGATACTTTCTCCAGCAGTTACTTCAGCTAATGTTTCACTCGAAGCTAGTAGAGTAGTGAGTAAAAATAAAGTAAACATAGTGATAGCGGTTGCGACGATCGGATCTTTTAAAAACATGATCTTATCATTCGTTTTGATTTGTTCGGCATCGTGTTCTTTATTTCCGAATTTTTTAGCCACTATTGAACCAAGGACATAAGATAATGTTCCTGAATGGGCAATCGTGTATTCTTCTGAACCTACGACATCTTTCGAGTAATAACCTAAGATACTTGGTGAAATTGCCATATATGTTCCTAAGAATATCCCACCAATGAGGATTGTTAGAAGATCACTAAAACCGATAATTCTAAATACGGCTGAAAGGGCAAAAGCAGTGAATAAAGCGAGGTGTAGAGATAAATAAACCGCTTTAAATCGAGTGAAACGTGCCATTAAAATGTTAATGACTAAACCAAGAATCAAAATAATTGCCGCATTTGTTCCGAGTGTATCAAGCGTCATTGCCATCATTGCTTCGTTACTAGGCACAACACCAGTTAAATGAAACGCACTATTGAAAAGTTTACTAAAAGCAGTCAGTGTTTCAGCTAAGATACTGCTTCCTAATTTGATCATTGAAAATCCTACAAAAGAGATAATTGTTCCTGTAATGATTTTTGCAGGTTTGTTTTTCATTGCAACTAATCCCACAAAAGTAACCAAAGCAATAATGATTGCTGGTTTTTTAACAATTTCAATAAAAATGTCCATTATCAAAAGCTCCTCTCTTAAAAAACAAGTCCATCAGTTCATCATATGTATCTTCGCGCAAAGATATTGATAAATCGGTTTAGTAAACAAGTGGACGAATACTAAATCGGTTTATCTTATTGAATTATAGTCGTAGCACTATTTTTTTGCAAGCGCTTTTTTATATTTTTTTCTAAGAATTTTTTATTTGGATATTTTTAAGTGTGGGCTATTAAACTATTTGATAATTTTGGATAACAGGAAATGTTTGCTTGTAGGAAGCAATCAACATGCAAAATAATAAAAAAAATTCAGATATTAGCAGTTTTTTGATGGTTCATGAATAAAAGAAGAAACACTTAACTTTTGACTATACGCAAAAAAATAGAATGAGACAAAAGTAAGAAACACTTTTGTCCCATTCTTTAAAAAACGAAAAAACGATAGAATCAACTCCTGTGGAAAACAGGCTGGAATCCATAAAATTTGAAAAGCAATTTCTGTGAATCCTTTTTTCCTCGGGATGAAATACTTCTGTTTTGACCTCATGCGGTTATTAGTTCAATTTCTTAACAGAGCTTCTTTGGATCAAAGTAGGTTTATATAAATAGCTATCCGAGGTTGTTTCTTGGGAGATACCTTGGATCTGCTCCCATAATAAAGAAGCTGCTTTCAATGCGATCTTTTCGATTGGTTGTGCCAACGTCGTGATCTCAGGATCGAATAAACGTGCAAAGGAAACATCATCGATTCCAACAAGAGAAAAGTCATCTGGAATTTTTTTCTTTTCACGTTTGCTCCAAAATAGTGATTCTTCCAGTAACATATCATTTCCCATGATCAACGCAGTAGGTTTGGGTGTATATTGGAATAGCTGATCGAGTCTATCTGCTAATTCCTCTAACTCGCAACAAACCACAAATTCATCTGGTCGAGTCAGTTTGTTTTTGACCAAAGTTTCCTCATAGCCTTCAATCCGTTCGATACGAGTAGTGATTCGATCTTTTACAGGAAAAGTAAACAGTGCAATTTTGTCATGCCCTTGATCGATCAACAGCTGAGTAGCCATGGCGCCCGCCAGTTTATTATCTAATAGAACACTGGGGACATCGACCCCGGATAATTGCCGATCGAGAAAAACTAAGGGAATTCTTTGTTCAGCTAATTTTTGATAATACTCTTTATTTTGTGATGTGGGAAAGACTAAGATCCCATCTACTTGCCGAGCTAAGAATGATTCTACTAGGCTTTTTTCTTTTTGGGAATCATCTTCGCTACTTGCAATGATGACAGAATACCCTTCTTTTTGAAAAAACTCTTCAATCGATCCAATCAAATTAAGAGAAAAACGAGAATGTAAAGTTGCACAAATCAATGCAACGATCTTTGTATTTTTTTGTTTCAAACTTTTGGCAATTTGATTTGGACGGTAATTGAGTTCCGCAATAGCTTCTTCGATTTTTTTACGAGTCGTTTCACTCATATATGAAAAACGACCATTTAAAAATTGAGAAACTGTACTTTTGGATACTCCAGCCAAAGTAGCGACATCTTTTATCGTTGCTTTCATAGGTTCCTCCAGAAATAAATAGTTATAGACAGTTTAACACAAGGATTTTGGTGTAACTATAAGGGTAGGTAGCAGGTTATTTCGGTACTAGGTCTATTCTTAACCATTGTCTTCTGTGAAATAGAGAAGAAATCAGAAAAAAGATAGGGCCTTTAACTGATCGTTGTCTAATGATTTTTACATAGTTTCGTTCAAAAATCGAAACGATAAGAAAGAGGCGTATCTTTTCCATTATTCTTGCGATAGAGCCAGTAATCTAATACAGCAGCGATACAGATGCAGATTGGTGCATCTTCTTCGATTGGAATATCAAGAACATAATAATCGCCTGTAAAAAGTGTTGCTTTATCCATTTTCATGATTCGCTGATTAAAATGATGGATTTCATACTGATGGTTGTAAATATCTCCTTGTACGGTCCAATGCAAGCGACGAATGTAATAAAAATCACCCGGCCAATTAAATATTTTTTGCATGGTACCAACTTTTTCAAACTCTTTATAGATTTCAAACCGATTCCCAAAAGTAAGACTGATTTGTTTGATATGAGCGACAAGATTTCCGTTCATTGCATAAAGAGACAAAGCATCACCTTTGGTTCCCCAACGTCCGACCATCAAAAAAAGCGATTTTCCTGCTTCATTTTTGACTACAGTACGCGTGGCACGGCTAAGCTGCTTTTCTTGAATGAAAAATTCTGACATCCTTATCCCTCTTTTCTCGGAAATTATAGGTTTTCTGATATAGCTCTTAAAATCGCTTTGCCGACTCCTGCTTCAAGGTTCGTGTCTGTGATATATTTGGCATATTCTTTCACTTCGATCTCAGCATTTCCCATTGCAAAACTAACACCAGCAGTTTGCAGCATACTGACATCGTTGAAATTATCGCCGATCGTCATCACATCTTCTAATGGTATTCCTCTTTCATGTGCGACATGTGCCACCGCAATCCCTTTTTGGGCATTTTTATGGTTGACTTCAATATTGTTTTGACCAGAGGAGGTCACCGCAAGATCACCAAGTTGGCTGATTTCTTTGCCAACAGGTCCTAAAACTTGTGGGCCTTCTATATGGAAACAGATGATTTTCAATACTTCTAATTTTTCATCTGCAAGTAAGTCGCGGATACTGTCTACATAATTGATATGCAATAATTCAAGATTAGCCGAAGCCATCGCAATGGCCATTTTATACGTTAAATGGGGGAGATGAGACGCCACCATTGAAGCAAAGCTTTCAATTCTTTTTGCCTGGTTTTCCGAATAAAGTCCTTGGTTGGTCGAGACTTCATAGTAGATACCGTTTGCATCTAAAATATCCAAAACAGTAGTTGCTTGTAGGGTTGGTATTGGAACAGTAAACAATGAGTGTCCGTCCTTATCAAATACTTGTGCGCCATTCAGTGTGATCATGGCACAATCAATACCCGCTTCATCTAAGGCAGCACGAGCTTCTTGGAAGTTGCGACCCGTTGCAACCATAAATTCGATACCTGCTTCGTTTGCAAAGCGGATTGCTTCAGCGTTTTCCTCTGAAATACTCATATGCGCGTCTAATAATGTACCATCCATATCTGATGCAATTAATTTGATCATAAGTCGAATCTTTCCTTTCTGCTTCTTGTACTTAGTTTACCATATTAGGGGGCAACTGAGGGCGAAGATTACCACTTGTTAAGAAAGAATTTGTGGGTTATCCTGAGTGTTGGAGGTGAAGTATTTTGAAAGAAATTATTCATAATAGTTGGCAAGATGTCTTGGCAGATGAATTTGAAAAGCCGTATTATCACTCATTGAGAGATTTTTTAAAAAAAGAATATAAGACACAAAAAATCCATCCAGACATGTATCATATCTTTGAAGCACTGGAATTGACTCCTTATGAAAAGGTAAAGGTAGTTATTTTAGGACAAGATCCGTATCATGGGGCCAACCAAGCACATGGATTATCTTTTTCAGTACAACCAGGTGTGAAAATCCCACCATCATTAAATAATATCTATAAAGAGCTACAGAGTGATCTAGGTATCAAACCTGTAAATCATGGAAATTTAGTATCATGGGCCAAACAAGGTGTCTTATTGTTGAATACAGTTTTAACTGTTAGAGAAGGGCAAGCCTATTCTCACCGAGGAAAAGGGTGGGAGAGACTAACGGATACGATCATTGAGAAGTTAAATGAACGAGAACAACCAGTCGTATTTATTTTATGGGGGAAACCTGCTCAGGAAAAAATGAAGATGATCGATAGAAGCAAACATATCATCCTTACTTCTTCACATCCAAGTCCTTTATCCGCACATCGTGGGTTTTTAGGTTCAAAACCTTTCTCAAAAACAAATGATGCTTTGTTGGCACTTGGGGAACAACCAATCGATTGGCAACTGCCTGAAACAGTGTAATAAAACAGCGCTTTCCTGTTATAGCCCAGTTTTTATGTTATGTGAAATTCTTCATTTTTATTGTGTTTTTGACTGATACAGATAAAATAAACTGTTCTTTTTTTTCTGAATAGTGTATGATGAATACATAAAAAATATCTGGAGGTCATCTTGTGGAATTGTTTGATAGTTTGAGATTCAAAATCGTACGTCGGAGTATTAAAATCGTTTTCCCTGAAGCAACAGATGCAAGAATTTTAGGAGCAGCTGCTCGTCTGAAAGCAGAAGAATTGGTTGAACCTATTTTGATTGGTAGTGAAGAAGAAATCAAAGATGCAGCCCATGCACGTGGTATCAAGACATCTAGTTTTACGATCATTGATCCGAATAATTACGAAAAGTGGGATGAAATGGTTGCAGCTTTTGTTGAACGTAGAAATGGAAAGGCATCCAAAGAACAAGCAGAGAGTATCTTGAAAGATGTCAACTACTTTGGAACGATGCTGACTTATATGGGCGTTGCTGATGGCATGGTATCCGGTGCGATCCATTCAACGGGTGATACAGTTCGCCCAGCTTTACAGATCATCAAGACAAAACCTGGAGTAAGCCGTACAAGTGGCGCAATGATCATGGTACGTGGGCGCGACCAAGAGAAATATGTTTTCTCTGATTGTGCAATCAATGTAAACCCAAATGCACAAGAATTAGCAGAAATCGCAGTAGAATCTGCTAAAACAGCAGAGTTATTCGATATCGATCCAAAAGTTGCGCTTATGAGTTTTTCAACGAAGGGTTCCGCAAAAGCCCCAGAAGTAGATAAAGTAGTAGAAGCAACAAAAATTGCGAAAAAATTAGCACCACAATATACGATTGATGGTGAGCTTCAATTCGATGCTTCTTATGTGCCTGGTGTAGCTCAACTGAAAGCGCCTAATTCAGAAGTGGCTGGACAAGCAACTGTCTTTGTATTCCCTGAGTTGCAATCTGGGAATATTGGCTACAAAATTGCTCAACGTTTTGGTAATTTTGAAGCAATCGGACCTATTTTACAAGGTCTGAACAAACCAGTTTCTGATTTGTCTCGTGGAGCCAATGAAGAAGATGTATACAAACTAGCAATCATCACTGCAGCTCAAACATTACTTGACTAAAAGTGATAGTTCATTTATTCGTCTATTAAAATAGGTAAAATGATAAGTGAAACATTTATGAATAGCTAGTTAAGAAAAGGTTTATTGTTAGTTGAGATATTGGTTATTGGATAGTAGAGAGGTGGGGCGAATGTTCCAACCTCTTTTTTTACTTTAAAAATTTTGCTGTACACGATATACTGACAAAAAAGCAGACTAAGGGAGTAATTTAGGAAATGATTGAATTGAATGGATTAGAACAGACAGAAAAATTTGCTGGAGTGATCGGGGAAGTTGCGATGGCCGGGGATAATTTAGTATTAACTGGAGATTTAGGCGCAGGTAAAACGACTTTGACAAAAGGAATTGCGCAAGGTCTAGGAATTGACCAAATGATCAAAAGTCCAACGTATACGATCATTCGTGAATACAATCAGGGAAGACTCCCTTTGTACCATATGGATATTTATCGTGTAGCAGCTAGTGGTGCTGATCTTGGCTTAGATGAGTATTTTGAAGGGGAAGGTTTATCCGTAGTCGAGTGGGGAAATCTATTAGAGGAAGCTTTGCCTGAAGATTACTTGGAACTGGTTTTAGAAAAAAGTGATACAGATTTAGAAAAACGCTATGTGAAATTGCACGCATACGGTGATCAGGGATCAGATTTTAAAAAGCGGATCATGAAGCATTGGGGGAAAATGAATGACTGAAGAAATCGCATTGATCATCCGAGAAGCAGTTCCTGAAGATGCGCAAAACGTATTGGCAATGATGCAAAAGGTGGGGCAAGAAACAGATTTTTTAGTCATGGATGAAAAAGGATCAAGTCTAACACCAACAGCCTTAGCTATTGAAATCGACTACCTCAGAGACAGTATAAATAATCTACTACTTGTAGCCATTCTAGATGAAACAATCGTTGGAACGATTTCTGTTAGAGCAGCGGAACAATATCGGATTTCTCATGTCGGTGAAATAGGGATAAGTATTTTGAAGGAGTATTGGGGAATGGGACTAGGAACGATGATGCTTGAGGAAGTTTTGCTTTGGGCGAAAGAAAATGGTGTCCTTTTCAGACTAGAATTAGATGTCCAGACACGAAATGAGCGGGCAGTCCATCTTTATAAGAAATTAGGCTTCCAAATCGAAGCTACAATGAAAAGAGGGGCAAGGAAAGATAACGGAGAATTTCTCGATGTTTATCGAATGAGCTTACTGATTTAGTGTGGAATAGATAGGGTTATTGAAAAGCCAAGCGAATTTTAGGCTTGATGCAGCCCGACCTTTTCACAACCTATCCACGGTGTTCAAAGAGCTGACCTTCGGCAATAAGTCAAAAAATCTCAAAACATGGAAAGCTGTTTCGAGATTTTCCTTCTTATTGCTCAGGTCAAAGCGCTCTTTTCACAACCTTATTTCAAAGTAACCAATTTCTTCAATGGGTCTGTTCCAAAGTGTTTTTCTTGGTAGAGTAAGATTTCTGCACAGGCACGACTGTCTTCTAGCGCATCGTGGTGGTTGTTTAGAGTAATGTTTAAATTCTCACACACTGTATTCAATCGATGATTGGGCATTTCTGGGAATAAGCGACGGCTGGTTTTTACTGTACATAACGATAAATAATTAGGTTGTGCCAATCCATAGTAATCTAAACAACCAGCTAAAATTTTTGTATCAAAAGCGGCATTATGCGCCACTACTAAACGGTTCTGTTGGAAATACTTTTGGATTCCTTGCCAGACATCAGGAAACTTGGGTGCATTTCTGACATCTTCCTGGTGGATACCATGGATCTGGACGTTCCGCCAGAAGAATGGTGTTTCTGGTTGGATCAACGTATAATACTCATCGACGATCTGACAGTTTTGAACCATCACTAAGGCTAAAGAACAAGCACTGTGAGCTTGATGATTCGCTGTTTCAAAGTCCATTGCGACAAAATTCATATTCATAAAACCTCCTTAAAATAGCAAGACTAACATATATAATCAATAAATAAAATGGTTAGTTGAAAGTATGTAGGAATGATCGAAAATAAGATAAAAAACGGTCTTTTCCTAAGTGTAAAGACGAAAGATCAGTAGACTAAATTCTCCCAGAAAACAGTTTGCTAGAGAGATTAGCATTTTGCTGTTTTTTGAGAGAATTTATTTTAACAAGGGCTTAAGTTAAATCTAATTCAACTGGGCAATGGTCGCTCCCCATGATCGTTGTGTGGATTTTTGCATCTACTAAACGTGGTGTGAGTTCATCACTTGTCAAAAAGTAATCGATGCGCCACCCAGCATTATTTTTTCTGGCATTGAAGCGATAACTCCACCATGAATAAACGCCTTCCTGATCAGGATAGAAGTGTCGGAAGGTATCAACGAATCCATTCGCTAATAGATGAGAGAATGCTTCACGTTCTTCCATCGTGAATCCAGCATTTTTTTGATTGGTTTTCCAATTTTTCAAATCAATATTCTTATGGGCAACATTGAGATCCCCGCAGATGATTACAGGTTTTTGTTTTTTCAATTCTTCTAAATAAAGATAAAATGCTTTTTCCCATTCTAGACGATAGTCTAAACGTTTCAACTCACTTTGAGAATTAGGCGTGTAGCAAGTAACCAAGAAAAATTCAGGATATTCTAAAGTGATCAACCGGCCTTCTTGATCGTGAACATCGATACCCATACCATATGAAACATTCAAAGCAGGTTCTTTGGCAAAAATTGCAGTACCAGAGTATCCCTTTTTTTCAGCATAGTTCCAGTATTGATGATAACCTGGTAGATCTAATTCAATTTGTCCAGCTTGCAATTTTGTTTCTTGCAAGCAGAAAAAATCTGCATCTAATTCATTAAAGACTTCAAGAAAATTTTTATTGACGATAGCTCGAAGTCCGTTAACATTCCATGAGATAAATTTCAAATCAATAAGCTCCTTTACTTTTATCTTGTGGCTCTATTGTACCTCATTTTCTTTAAAAATAGTGTAAGATAAGAGTAACTAAATTTTGGCTGGAGGAAAATAAAATGAATATTGGAGTAGTCGGTGTAGGAAATATCGCAGAGAAAGCATATCTACCAACTTATGCAAAAAATCAGGGTGAAATCGATTTTTATTTTGCTACTAGAAATAAAGAAACCAAAAAAAGAATCCATGATCAATATGGATTTGAACATCTTTATGACACGATCGATGAATTGATCGAGCATAATATTGAAGCTTGCATGATCCATGCAGCGACAAGTGTCCATTATGAACTGGCAAAAAAATGTCTTGAAAACAAAATCCATGTCTACATCGACAAACCTTTGAGTGTCAATCTGGAAGAAGTGCAGGAATTACAAAAGTTAGCAGAAAAAAACAAAGTGATTTTGATGGTGGGCTTCAATCGCCGTTTCGCACCGATGGTAGAAAAACTGAAAGCAATCCCTGATAAACGGATCATCCAATTACAGAAAAATCGCATAGCCGCTCAAGAGACAACAGAATATGTCATTTATGATTTATTTTTGCACTTAGTTGATACTGCTGTCTATTTGTTGGATGAACCCGTCGTGCAAATGAAGTGCCAGATCAAAGAAACACAAGAATTTTTGGATCATGCGATTTTACAGTTAGAAACAGCAAACCAAACAGCTATGTTGGTCATGGATCTAGTTAGTGGTGCAAATACGGAACGCTACCAAGTGACTAGTCCTAGTGGTACGTATGAAGTCAATGATTTAACAGAGATGGTCATCCAGACAGCGAATGGCGTAGAACTAGAAAAATTTGGTGATTGGGAAAATACGTTGGTCAAACGTGGGTTTGAGCCCATGGTCCAGTCATTTTTTGCACAAATAAAAACAGGCACAATAAGAAGCGAGGGGTTACGGCAAGAAAACATCTACCAAAGTCATGCTCTTTGTGAAGAAATGTTACGGAAACAAATCAGACACCAGATGTGAGGTAGACTGGTAAGTTTGTTTTAAGCGTGATAAAATGATGAGGACGTTTGAAAAGAAAGGAAAATCCTCAGTGAATAAAGAAGACTTAGTTAAAAACTTACCAGAGATTGATCTGTTGTTTGATGAACCGTTGATGAATTATACCTTTACAAAAACAGGTGGACCAGCGGATGTGCTTGTTTTTCCGAAAACAAAAAATGAAGTAAAAGAAGTTGTTGATTATTGCAGAATCCATGATTTACCTTGGTTGGTACTAGGTAATGCCAGTAATTTGATCGTTCAAGATGGTGGAATTCGCGGTGTAGTCTTGATGCTGACGGAAATGAAGGCAATACGAGTGGAAGGCTCAATGGTCGTTGCAGAAGCAGGGGCCAAATTGATCGATACGACATATGCAGCGCTTGATGCTTCTTTAACAGGGTTTGAATTTGCTTGTGGGATACCAGGAAGCATTGGCGGGGCCGTTTACATGAATGCAGGTGCTTATGGTGGCGAAATCAAAGATGTCTTTGCAGAAGTAGATGTCTTGTTGGCTGATGGTTCCATGAAAACATTGTCGAATGAAGAGATGGCTTTTTCTTATCGTCATAGCGCTATCCAAGAGTTGAATGGGATCGTCTTAGAAGCAAGATTCCAATTGACAGCTGGTGATTTTGAAACAATCAAAGGCCGAATGGTGGAGTTGACAGAATTGCGTCAATCAAAACAGCCGTTAGAATATCCATCTTGTGGCAGTGTGTTCAAGCGTCCAGTAGGGCATTATACCGGACAATTGATCCAACAAGCTGGTTTGCAAGGATTAAAATGGGGCGGCGCTCAAATTTCTGAGAAACATGCAGGGTTTATTGTCAATATCGATCATGCCACAGCTACTGATTATACTGAGTTGATTGCGCATATCCAAGAAGTGATCAAGGAAAAATTCGATGTGACTTTGGAAACAGAAGTACGCATCATTGGTGAAAAAAAGAGTATAACAACACGCGGGTAATTATAAGTAAGAGCAGCTAGTAATCAAAGTTGCTCTTTTTTATTACAAAAAAGAAGAAACGAATGATAAATGAAAGGGAGTGAAGGGATGTTAGACAAACAAGTACCTTACGCAGAAATTTGGATGGTCCGTTCTATCGATACAGAAGTACCTTCTGTTCCATTAGCAGACGGATATCATTTTGAGTATTATCAGCCAGGAGATGAAAGCGATTGGGTAAGAATCGAATGTGCAGTCGGAGAGTTTGAGAATGAGAAAGAGGGTCATATTTATTTTCAACGTTCATTTGCGCCATATCCGGAAGAGCTTAAGAAGCGAATGTTGTTCGTTGTGAATGATCTGGGAGAGAAAGTTGGAACTTGTACCGCATGGTTCAAAGAGCGTTTTGACGGGACTTACCCACTTTTCCACTGGCTGGCTGTTATCCCTGAGCATCAGGGGAAAGGGTTGGCAAAAGCTTTGACAATAGAAATACTTACTCTTTTCCAAAAAGCAGAACTACAACGGCCTATTTACTTGCATACGCAAACTTGGAGCCATCCAGCAATCAAGTTGTATCAAAAATTAGGATTTTCACTTCTTTCTGAAAATTTTGATGGTAGTGAGAATCCAGATTATCCATTAGCAATGGAATTTTTGAAACGGATAGAAAAGTAAAAAGGAATTATAAAAAACGGAAGTTATTTTGTGGAAGAAAAAAGGCTGGAAGAAAAATGTAATCTCAAGGAATGAGAAAAAGATGCAAGAAAATTATTTTTCCACTTTTCTCATAATATCGGCTGTTTTTTTCGAATAGTTTATGATTGTTTCTGTGATTTACTTCAACAAAGAGGGCAAGACAATTTCACTTTTATCTTACCCTCTTTGTGTAGTATTCAAAAATATGTGTAATCACTGATGTATCAAAGCACTTTGCGAGTGTATCACTTGGCTTTTCTAGGAATAAAGTTCCTGATAAAGGTGAATTTTCGATAATCATTACGACTGTAAAGATAGCCGAAGATACTAAAGGTCAAAGCGCCAATAAAATTGACAAATAGATCCTTCATCGTATCCATGATACCGATATCTAAATAGCCACCAGAAATGGTATATGTTTCAGATTTTCCATCATCGGTCTTATACTCGACCTCGGTTTTTTCAATATTGGGGATGGTGTGAACAGTATTTCCATCTTTACTGAGTTCTACGCTATTTATTTGTTGAACAAGTGTGTCCTTTTGCATATCTAATTGGAATAAATGATCGGCTGAGAATTCAACAAATTCCCAAGCGACACCAACGGTCATTGAAAAACAAAAAGAAACAATAGCAAGAAGCAAAGGGGTCAAATTCATTGTTTTTGTATTTTTGTTGAGTAAATAGACCAATGAAAAACCTACTCCACCAGCTAAAAAGCCGCTTAATGCATGAAGAAATGTGTCCCACATAGAAAAATACCCATAAAAATCGCTCAATTCACCTAAGACTGTCGAACTAAAAATAAAAGAAATTAAAATGATTTCTAACATATTAGGGATCTGGATCTTAAGTATTTTTTCTAAGAGATAAGGTATTTCAAATAAAACTAAAGTGAGTAATAACAGAAATGTATTGCCCATGTTTTGTTGGATCAATTGATCGACTAACATGATTGTGACGATGGCGCGTAAGAGGATGTAGATCCCGTGGGTGACTCTGCCAGCAGTTTTTGTACCATTCATAAAAAATCGTTTAATATAATTCATCATTTAACTCCTTCACGTATACTAGAGATTATACTAGTTATCAAGAACGAACCACAACTTTTTGAACTAGATACAGCAAATAATTAGTTGAAAGAGAGTCAAGTGACAAATTTTTTCGAAAGGAAAAACGAACGCAAAATGGTCGATAGGAAAGCTTCTTATTCACATTAATTGTTTTTTTAGCCTGATTATCAAGAAAGATTAAAAACATAGTTGATATTGTGAAAAAAATCACTTATTATAAGGGGGAAGAATTACTTTAGGAGGGAAAAAATGAAAAAAGTAGTAAAAAGTTTAGTGGTTTTGACATCCGTGTTGGCAATGGGAGCATGTAGCCCTGATAAAAAGGAAGCCGCGACTTCATCAAGTACGAAAGCAACAGAGAAAACAGAAGCTACATCAGGGGCATCGGAACAATCCTATACAGACCCAACAGAAATGAAAAAAGCGTACGATATCGTTATCGTTGGTGCTGGTGGTGCGGGGATGTCGGCAGCAATCGAAGCGAAAGATGCTGGATTAAATCCTGTTATTTTTGAAAAAATGCCAGTTGCTGGTGGAAATACGTCTAAATCGTCAAGTGGTATGAATGCGTCAGAAACAAAATTCCAAAAAGAAAATGGAATCAATGATTCAAATGATGCTTTTTATGAAGAAACATTAAAGGGAGGCGGGGGAACAAATGACAAAGAACTTCTTCGTTATTTTGTTGATCACTCAGCCGATGCAATCAACTGGTTAGATCAAAATGATATCAAGTTAGATAATTTAACGATCACAGGTGGAATGAGTGAAAAAAGAACGCATCGCCCATCTGATGGCTCAGCAATCGGTGGTTACCTTGTTGAAGGATTACTAAAAAATGTCCATGAAAGAAACATTCCGATTTTTGTAAATACAGATGTCACTGATATCAAAGAAAACGATGGAAAAGTCAATGAAGTGACTGTCCAAGTCCAAGGGGAAAAACCTAAAGATATTACTGGTAAAGCCATTATCGTAACTACTGGCGGATTCGGTGCTAATGAAGAATTTATCAAAAAATATCGTCCTGATCTAGAGGGCTACGTTACCACCAACCAATCTGGCTCAACCGGTGACGGAATCACAATGATCGAAAAATTAGGCGGACAAACTGTTGATATGGATAAAATTCAGATCCATCCGACGGTTCAACAAGATGAAGGTGTCTTGATCGGAGAAGCGGTTCGTGGCGAAGGGGCAATCTTAGTCGATCAAACAGGAAAACGGTTTGTCAATGAGTTGGATACAAGAGATAAAGTATCTGCTGCTATCACAGCTTTACCAGAAAAATCGGCATATCTGATCTTTGATCAAGGTGTGAGAGACCGCGCGAAAGCAATTGATTTTTATGAGAAAAAAGGCTATGTGACTTCTGGAGAAAGTATCGAAGAATTAGCAGAAAAAATGAATCTTCCAAAAGAGGATTTATCTCAGACGATAGAAACTTGGAATACAGCTGTTGCGGCGAAAAAAGATGAACAATTTAATCGGACAACAGCGATGGATCATGATCTGTCACAACCTAACTACTATGCAATCAAAATTGCTCCAGGAATCCATTACACCATGGGAGGAATAAAAATCAATACGAATACGGAAGTATTGAATAAAGAAGAACAACCAATCACAGGGTTATACGCTGCGGGTGAAGTAACCGGCGGACTACATGGAAATAACCGTATTGGCGGTAATTCAGTCGCTGAGATCATTATCTTCGGTCGTCAAGCTGGGATACAAGCAGCAAAATATGCAACTGAAAATTGAGATAAAAGTTTTAACTCGCTCGTTGAGGGAGAAGGAATTTAAGTTCCTATATAAAGAATCAACTGTAAACGAACGAGCTAATTAATTTCTTTATTATTGCAAGCCGTAAGTCACGAATCTGGTTTTAGCCGTTTTTGTGATTTACGGCTTATTTTAATACCTTAATTCAGGATATGAAGAATGCAGACTAGCACTAAACAAGTCGCTATGCTTCATTCGGTTCGAAAAATATGAAAGTCTAAATTTATTGCTGAAAGTTCTTTTTTTCCAAAAATATTTTTTCTTTTTTAATAATATCCTATCGGTTTACTACAAATTTTTATATAATCAATTTAGAAATCGTTTTCTTTTTTGCAAGGTAGTTGGACTTATAAAATAGGAGGGAAAAATGAATAAAATGCAGCTTTATATGTTACTTTTACTGACTGTAATGGGTACATTAGTTTTTTCTACAAAAGTATCAGCGCAAGTCCAGAGTGGTTCTCCCAAGATGATGGTCTATTATCGTGCTTGGCGAGATAAAGAAATGAAAGGCGTCAATACTAGTTTGGCAGATGAGAATTGGTTATCGATGGAAGATATTCCTTATGGTATCGATATTGTGAATATTTTCAGTTATGTTCCTGAAGGACAAGAAGTTGCGGCGCACCGTTTTTCAAAAAATTAAAAGAAAGCTACGTACCAACTCTTCATGCCCGTGGTGTGAAATTAACGAAAGCAATCGATTATTCTGTGCTATTGAAAATACCATATAGTGGTACTTTTCCGACGGAACAAGAATTTGACGCATATGCGAATCAACTATTAGATGAACATGTCCGTGCCTATGGTATAGATGGTTTAGATATTGATATGGAGACATACCCTAGTCAAGCTGATATTGCTTTGTCTGATGGAGTGATTCGAGCATTAGCACGCTATATCGGACCATCAGCAAATAATAATACCGTTTTTGTTTACGACACGAATGGTTCAAATACAGGTCCATTACAAAATGTCGCCGAACATTTTACCTATTTAGGGTATCAGCAATATGGCTCTGATGCAGGTAGAACAGCAAAGGCAATCAATGACTATGCAAAATTGATTCCCAAAGAACGATTCATGCCTGGACTGTCTTTCCCTGAAGAACAAGATCATAATCGTTGGTATGATACAGGAGAACCTTACGAACAAAGTAATTTATACAAAGTAGCGATGTACACGGCAGACAATCATCTGTACGGGATGTTCCTTTACGCATTGGATCGGGATGGCCGTACGTACAATGAGCATGACTTGAATCATGTCATTCCTTCTAATTTTTTATGGACGAAGACAGCAATTCTAGAAGTGAAAGGTTTTACCTTGGAGCAAGCGAAAAAGATAGCGAACCACCACTGGAAGCGTATAGGGAACAACGATTTGAATCAAGCAGCTGTGGAAGAAAAGATTTACCAAGCAAAATCAATCTATGAAGTAAATAAAGTATTACTAGGATCAAGTGAACACTTTGGAACGGATGGGGTGAGTACTGAGTATGATCCAATTTACGAATGGTCATTGATGAATTGATCGATTGGCACTAAAACAAAACCAGCAAGTAGCGACCTGAGAGGTAACTGCTTGCTGGTTTTTGTGTTTTTTTATGATTGAATCGTTAAAATGATTTTTCCAATGTTTTTATTGGCTTCCATATATTCATGTGCTTCTTTCACTTGATCAAGAGGAAAAGTACTATCTATGATCGGCTTTACTTGACCATCTGCAAGATAAGGGCCTACATTGTCCATGAATTCTTGGGTCAATTGTGCTTTATAGGAATCACTACGGGGAGTTAACAAGGTGCCTATCAGCTGCACCCGTTTTGAGATCAATATGCCCAAATCTATTTCTGGAACGATGGTGCCGCCTAACATGCCAATCAAGACCCATCGGCCATCAACTGCGATCGAAGCGAGATTTTTTTGCCAATAAGAAGCACCAATAAAATCTAAAATGACATCCACGCCTCGACCGTTCGTTATTTTTTGAACTTCTTTTTCAAAGTCTTGAGTTTTATAGTTGATCAGTTCATCTGCGCCCAGTTCTTGACAAAAAGCAAGCTTTTCGGTTGAACCAGCGGTAACGATCACTTTTGCCTTCGACAATCGTTTAGCTAATTGAATGGCTGCTGTACCAACACTACTAGCGCCTGCATGGATCAATACGGTTTCATGTTCTTGCAGTTTTCCTAACCAATAAAGGGTCTGGTAAGCAGTAAGAAACACTTCGGAGATTCCAGCAGCAGCCACGTAATCTAAAGAGTCGGGAAGCAAAATTGCTCGATCAGCAGGCATGACAGCATATTCGGCATAGCCACCTAAATTAACTAAGCCGCAAACCCGTGTTCCAGGAGTGAATTTGCTGTCTTCACTCTTGTTTTCAATGACCTCACCTGCAACTTCTACACCTAAAATGGGATAAGGTGGTTCTTGATCCGTTGATTCCCGGCGCATGATATCGGTCCGATTCACTGCTGCAGTGTGGACTTTGATCAAAAGCTGTCCTTTTTCAGGGTGTGGTTTGGGTGCATCGATTTCTTGAAGGACATCGACTGCTCCTGGTTGTTTGAACGTTATTGCCCGCATAAAATTATTCCCCCTGATGCCAGTTTTTAAGAGTACTTGAAAGGTCATCATTGCCTTCAGATACTACGATCGTTGTTTTTTTGATTTCTGGTTGGTCGACCAAAGCAGTCAAAACGGCTGCGACAGTTTTACGGCTAATAGTTTTAGCAGTTTCTTCCGTTGGTTTGGCTAATTGAACGGGTGTCACTTCCTCGTCATTTGTCAATGAAACAGGTTGGATAATGACATAATCTAAAGAAGTACGATTCTTGAGCCATTCGTCTGCATAATGTTTCGTGATGTAGTAGTCGATCATCGATTCTGGCCATTTGCTTCGATCATCTGCAAAGACAGCACTGATCATCAAATAGCGTGATACATTGGCAATTTCTGCTCCGATCATTGTTTTGATTGCACCATCTAGATCAACTTGTAAAAGATTTTTCCCTTGAGACCCAGCGGTGAAAATCAACACATCACTCCCTTTAAATGACTGTGCCATTTCTTCAGGAGTCCATGTTAAATCGAAAGAAACATAGCTGACATTCGAATCCTTTACAAGAGATTGAGTTGCGATATCTCTGACACCAGCAACGACTTGATGTTCAGAGGATGCAAGTTCTTTTATTAAGTGGCGGCCAATTTGTCCATTGGCACCTACGACAAAAATTTTCATTTTAATCTTCCTTTCTTGTAGCAATCAAAATAATGATAACACTAATTTGAAATTTTGTTAGATTTGAACTCTTAAAATATCGGTGGTTTTTTAGTAGATTTGGTAGCTGATTTTAATTATAAAATAAAAAGCTTGTTCATCCGTAAAGAGCGTGGGACAAAAGTAAGAAACACTTTTTGTCTCATTCTTTAAAAACGAGTAAACGGTGGGAGCAGAAGCAACTCCTTCTTAAATAAGCCGAAATTCACAAAAATTTGAAAAGCAATTTTCGTGAATTTCGGCTTATTTCTCGGAGTTAAACACTTTTGTCCCAACCTCATAAAGATAAACAAGCTTTTGTATACGACTAGATCTTTGGTTGTGGATTCGTACGGATCAAACGGAGCAATACGCTGCAAACACCTGCAGTTGCAAGTCCTGCAACGATGGCTTCTGGGACTCCACTGGTGAAAATAACCGCTAGAACAGCGGAATAAACAGCGTTGATATTTTTGCCGATCACTTGAGCATAGTCTTGCTGGAATAAGAAATAAATCATGTTCATCACTAGGATCGTATTCACAAGTGATCCTGCTAGACCAGCAATAAAGAGAGAAACAGTATTGGCTTTGTTTTTGATCAGTTTTTGCATTCCTTTAAAGACGAAGTAAGGAACGACCCCAATAAGGATCCGTGGGATAAAAGCAATCAGCAATGCTTTTAAACTTCCATGATCTGTGCCGATCACTGGAATGAACGGCGAAAAAACAAATGATAAAGGTGTTTGTACTACCGTGCTACGAATCATACTGATCAAGCCGAAAGTCCCGCCTAAAAAAGCACCTAAACGAGGACCAAGAACGATAGAAGCAATGATCACAGGAATATGCATCGTCGTGGCATTGATGGGTCCTATGGGAATAAAGCCAAGTGGCGTTACAGCTAGTAAAATCAAAATTGCTAGAAACATAGCAGTCAATGTAAAGTTCTTTGTATTTTTCATGATTACTCCTTTTGATTTAGATCGTTCTGTTGTTGATTGTCGTAACGACTTGATCGATGATCACTTGGATATCCGCAAGTGCACCTTTACCAAAATCACCACAAGCCAGTAACGATTCTCTAGGTTCGATCTCTTGATAGCCCACCGATTTTAGAGTAGCTAGATTCTTTTGATTGATCGGATTTTGATACATATTGGTATTCATAGCTGGTGCAATCAACTTTGGTGTTTTAACAGGTAGTGCCATTGCGACAGTTGAGAGCAGGTCATCTGCGACTCCATTGGCTAGTTTTCCTAGGATATTCGCAGTTGCAGGAGCAATCAATAATAAATCTGCATGTTTTGCTAACTCGATATGATTGATGACACTCGGTTCTTTTTCTTGCATAACATCAGTATGTACTGCACGTTTTGATAAGGATTGTAAGGTAAGCGGAGTGATAAAGTGCGTACTGCTTTCTGTCATGATCACATCAACTTGATAACCAAGTTTTACGAGTTGGTTCGTAATATCTGCACTTTTATATGCGGAGATACTACCAGTAATGCCTAAAAGTATTTTTTTCATGGTTCATTCTCCTTTTTGTGAATCAAGATGTCTTCTATTTTAACAAGCGAGCAAAAGGTGTCAACAAGTTGATTCTTTCTGAGAACCCAACATATCTTTTTAGAAAACTAATGAAATAAAAAGAATGTAGGTCCTTTTTACTGAAAATATCTAGCTTGATCCATCAGAAATATTCGTTTGGCTGATCGTCTGTACGATCAATTCAGCGATTTCTTGTTTTGTCTGAGCTTCTTTGACTTCGCCATTTGCTGAAAGCAAATAACCGTGGTGAGATTGCTCCGTGATTTCAGTGAGATCATTTGCCAATATATAGTCTATACGATTCTTTAGGATACTTTCTTGAGCGACTGCTAACAATTGTTCTTTTGAAACATCAACTAAAAGCTTGAAGCCGATGATTTTAGCTGTTGGCTGCCACTCACGTAGATGACTGATGATTTTTGGCGTTTTTTTCAATACGATCACTAAATGTTCTGTATTAGAAGAAATCTTTTCATCTTGCTGAGGCACATTTTCTTGTGTCATAAACCACTCAGGAAGAGTGTCAGGTGATAGTGGCTCTGTCGTTATCGATGTAGCCAATTGTTCTTCTGAAAGGCTAAAAGCTGGAGTGAAGTCACTAACTGCCATGCTATGGATGATTGCATCATAGGTATTATTTTTCAATAATTCCTTTAGAACTGTAAAGAGTTCTAGTGTAGATTCAATCAAGTGCAACGTGATTTTTTCATGTGTTTCTGGCTTCACAGCATTTGCGGTTGTAACATAGTCGATCCTCGCAGAAGAAGAATGTACAAAAGTTTCGGCAATCGTTTTTCCAAGGCGACCAGTGGAATGATTCGTGATCGATCGGACTTGGTCGATTTTTTCGCTAGTGCCACCAGCAGTGATCAATATCTTCATTTTTGCCCACCTACATTTACTAAAGTTCGTCCTTGATGTGTACCAGACAAAAGCTGTTGAGTGATTTCTGGCAGCTCTTCAAGGGAAATCTCTTTGACACGTAGGACATCTGTAATGGCCAAATCTGCTAATTGTTGCCATACTCGGTTACGATCAGTGTGGGGAACATTTACCGAATCGATCCCAATCAATTGGATATTCCGCAAGATAAACGGTAAAACAGTTGTTTCAAGTTTTATACCACCGGCATTCCCACATAAAGCGGCTGCCCCATTATAGGAAATCAGAGGAAGAAGTTTCGCCAATTGAGTCCCGCCTACTGTATCGATCAGATAGTCGATCTGCTGTTTGCCCAAAGGTTTTGTTTTTTCTGGTAAGAACTCTTCTGGAGAAACAACCTCTGTTGCACCTAGATCAGTTAGCCAATCTGTCGTTTGTTTTTTCCGTGTCAAAGCAATAACAGAAGTAAAGCCAAGTTGATGTAATAGAGCAATAGCCACACTGCCAACGCCACCAGTAGCACCGCTTACAACGATTTTGTCTGTTTTATTCATCCCTTGATTGATTAGTGCATTGACACATAAAGCAGCTGTGAAACCGGCCGTGCCTAAGATCATTGCTTGGCGGGAAGTCAAATTAGCTGGCAGTGGAACGATCCAGTCTCCTGGCACCTTCTGATATTGACTGTACCCACCTGGATGAGAAACTCCAAGTCCATAGCCTGTGACAAGTACAGGGTCACCTGACTGATAGCGTTCATCTTGACTTTCTACAACGATGCCCGCCAAATCGATGCCTGGCGTCATAGGGTAAGAGCGGATCACACCACCTGCTTCACTACTTGCTAGTGCGTCTTTGTAATTGACGTCTGAGTATTCTACTTTAATAAAGACTTCACCGTCTTCTAGGAGCGGCTTTTCTTGTTCAACAATAGCGGAATGGAAGGTAGGCACATTCTCTATTTGAAGCGTTTTAAATTTATTCATGTATGCGACTGTTCCTTTCAAAATTTTCTTTTATCATACCATAAAGTTCTCCTTTTTATGGGGATTCGCTGTGCTTTTATTACCAAAAAAAAAGAAATTTAGTAACTAGAAAAATGTTGGACTTTTTTGAAGAATTTTTTTGTAAAAAGGGTTGTCTTTTTAACTAAAATTTGTATACTAGTACGAGTGATAGTAAACTCCGTGTTTACTATTAGAAAACTTCAATGAGGAGGAATGAGATGGAGATTGGTGATAAGCTAAGGAATCTACGGATCCAAAAAAATTTGACTCAGGAAGAATTAGGCGAACGAACAGATTTGTCCAAAGGCTATATTTCTCAGCTGGAACGAGATTTAAGTTCCCCATCAATGGAAACTTTTTTTTCTATTCTTGAAGTACTCGGTGTGACACCTGAAGAATTTTTCCATCAAGATACTGTGAATCAGCAAGTGGTTTATTCAAAAGAAGACCACACGATTTATCAAGATGAGGAAAATGGCTACGAATTAGAATGGCTTGTATCAGATTCAAATGAAAAAGAAATGGAACCTGTCTTATTGACTTTTGAAAAGGTAGGAGAATATAAAACATTCGAACCTTCACGATCAGAAACGTTTATTTTTGTGTTGGAAGGGGAATTAGAGTTAAGCTTAGGAGAGAAAAAATACGTAGCGCAAGCAGGACAATCAATCTATTATCAGGCAACAAAGCACCATCAGTTAAGGAATCATCAAACGAAACGGACCAAAGCATTGATTGTTGCTACACAATCGTATTTGTAATTTAGGAGGTTAAATAGTGGGAAAACCAATTATTTCATTTGATCAAGTAGTGAAACGCTACGACGATGAATCAATTTTAAAAAATGTAAGTTTCGAGATCGAACAAGGAAAATTTTACACATTGCTTGGTCCTTCTGGCTGTGGTAAAACAACGATTTTAAGAATCATTGCAGGCTTCACGGAAGCGACAGAAGGCGATATTTATTTTGAAGGAAAAAGACTAAATGACTTGCCAGCCAACAAGCGCCAAGTAAATACGGTTTTCCAAGATTATGCGTTGTTTCCACATATGAATGTCTTCGATAACGTTGCCTTTGGTTTGAAAATCAAGAAAATGAATAAAGGTGAAATCGAAAAAAAAGTAAAAGATGCATTGCGGATGGTCCAACTACCAGGATATGAAACCCGTGAAATCAGTGAAATGTCCGGTGGCCAAAGACAAAGAGTTGCGATTGCCAGAGCCATCGTGAATGAACCTAAAGTCTTATTGCTAGATGAACCACTGTCTGCATTGGATCTAAAGTTGCGTACAGCGATGCAGTATGAATTAAGAGAATTACAACAACGATTAGGAATCACCTTTATTTTTGTAACTCACGACCAAGAAGAAGCACTAGCGATGAGTGATGAAATCTTCGTCATGAATAAAGGGAAAATCGTGCAAAGTGGAACCCCAGTCGATATCTACGATGAACCAATCAGTCATTTTGTTGCGGATTTTGTTGGAGAAAGCAATATCGTCAATGGGGTGATGATCGAAGACAATTTGGTTGAGTTTGTTGGTAAACAATTTGAGTGTGTGGATGGTGGGATGCGCCCTAATGAACCAGTAGAAGTGGTATTGCGCCCAGAGGATCTGACAATCACTACTCCAGACAAAGGAAAACTAGTCGTGACTGTGGATACACAACTCTTCCGCGGCGTTCATTACGAGATCATTTGTTACGATGAACAGCAAAATGAGTGGATGGTCCACTCCACAAAGAAAGCCAAAGAAGGTAGTCAAGTTGGCTTAGCCTTTGAACCAGAAGATATCCATGTGATGCGTTTCAACGAGACGGAAGAAGAATTCGATGCTCGTTTGGAGAGCTATGAAGAGTAAGGAGGGACAATAATGAAAACAATGCGTAGAATCTATTCAGTCCCTTATATCTTATGGTTAGGATTGTTTGTTATTGCGCCAGTTTTACTGATCATTTATCAATCTTTCTTTGATATGAACGGTCAGTTCACTTTAAGCAACTATGCCGCATATTTTACGTCAGGTACTTATTTATCAATGACACTTAATTCAGTTTGGTATGCTTTTTTGATCACTTTTTTTACTCTTATCATCAGTTACCCAACTGCCTATTTTTTAACTAAACTAAAACATAAGCAGCTGTGGTTGATGTTGATCATCTTACCGACATGGGTCAATTTATTATTAAAAGCGTATGCCTTTATTGGAATCTTTAGTATTCATGGAAGTGTCAACCACTTTTTTGACTTTTTAGGAATCGGCCCAAGGCAGATTTTGTTTACAGACTTTAGTTTTTTATTTGTAGCTACTTATATAGAAATTCCTTTTATGATCATGCCAATCTTCAATGCGCTAGAAGAGATGAATCCTTCGTTGATCAGTGCTAGTCGTGATCTAGGAGCAAATAATTTTGAAACATTCCGTCGAGTCATTTTTCCATTATCTTTAAATGGTGTGAAGAGTGGTGTGCAAGCTGTGTTTATCCCATCCTTGTCATTATTCATGCTGACGCGTTTGATTGGCGGAAATCGAGTGATCACACTAGGTACAGCAATCGAACAGCATTTCTTGGTAACTCAAAACTGGGGAATGGGCTCAACAATCGGCGTTATTCTTATCATTGCCATGTTTATCGTTATGTTACTCACGGGTGAGAAGAAGAAGGGAGGCCGTTCACGATGAAAAAAATCAAATGGTCTTATCTTTACCTAGCAATTGTTTTTCTTTTGTTATATCTGCCGATTTTTTATTTGATTTTTTATTCCTTCAATGCTGGTGGCACGATGAACAGTTTCACTGGTTTTACGTGGGAAAATTACCAAGCAGTCTTTGACGATACGCGGTTGATCATCATTGTACTGAACACGTTTATGTTGGCTTTCTTATCGGCTTTGATTGCGACGATCATTGGAACATTTGGTGCAATGGGCATCTATTATACGAAAAAAAGGCAAGCAAGAACGGCTCTGCTAAGTATGAACAATATTTTACTCGTTTCACCCGATGTCATCATTGGTGCTAGTTTCTTGATCTTCTTTACTTTATTAGGATTTGGCCTAGGATTTCAAAGTGTTTTACTCTCACATATTGCCTTTAGTATTCCTATCGTCGTTCTGATGGTATTGCCAAAGCTACAGGAGATGAACGATTCGATGGTTGATGCTGCAAGAGATTTGGGTGCCAATAATCTGCAAGTTGTAAAAAATATCATCTTGCCGTTTCTTTCGCCTGGGATCATTGCAGGCTATTTCATGGCGTTTACGTATTCACTAGATGATTTTGCAGTAACCTTCTTTGTTACTGGGAATGGCTTCACGACCTTATCCGTAGAAATCTACTCACGCGCGCGCCAAGGAATCAGTCTGGAAATCAACGCATTAAGCGCACTTGTTTTCCTATTTTCAATGATTCTTGTAATTGGCTACTATTTCATTAGCAAAGAAAACCGTCCGAAAAAATTAAGAAAGAACCGTCGCGGACGTGAGGAGGTGGCACGTTTACGATGAAAAAATTACAATCATTATTCATTGGTATCCTAGTCATCATCGTGGTTTTGCTTTTTGGCGTTCGTCAACTAGAGAAAGCCAGCGGGATGAGTGGTGCTAAGATCGTCACGATCTATAACTGGGGGGACTACGTTGATCCTAGCTTGATCACTAAATTTGAACAAGAAACTGGCTACAAAGTTAACTATGAAACGTTTGATTCAAATGAAGCAATGTTCACGAAGATCCAACAAGGGGGAACGAATTATGATATCGCCATCCCTAGTGAATATATGATCCAAAAAATGATCAAAGAAAAACTTGTGCTACCGTTAGATCATACAAAAATCAAAGGATTAGCAAACATTGATGATCGCTTTTTGAATCAGGATTTTGATCCAAACAACACCTATTCCGTCCCTTATTTTTGGGGAACATTAGGTATCGTTTACAATGATAAAATGTTCAAGGAAAATGAGATCAAACATTGGGATGACTTGTGGAAACCAGAATTGAGAGATAGCTTGATGCTGATCGATGGTGCACGAGAAGTAATGGGACTTTCATTAAATAGTCTTGGCTACTCTTTGAACAGCAAAAACAGAGATCAGTTAAATGAAGCGGCCAACAAGTTGAACCAGATGACCCCTAATATCAAAGCAATCGTTGCGGATGAGATCAAAATGTATATGATCAATGAAGAAGCCTCTGTGGCAGTCACTTTTTCCGGTGAAGCAGCAGATATGATGTCTGAAAATGAACATTTGCATTACGTGATCCCTTCAGAAGGATCAAATCTATGGTTCGATAATATCGTTATGCCGAAAACGGCTAAAAATAAAGAAGGCGCCTATGACTTTATCAACTTCATGTTAGAACCAGAAAATGCAGCGCAAAATGCCGAATACATCGGTTATTCAACACCAAACAAAAAAGCGAAAGCATTATTGCCAAAGGAGATTTCTGAAGATGAACAATTTTATCCTTCAGACGACACGATCTCCCACCTAGAAGTTTATGAAGACCTCGGACCAAAATATCTAGGCATCTATAATGACTTGTTCTTGGAATTCAAGATGTATCGGAAATAAGCACAAAGGCCTATAAAAAATCAGATACCTCTGAGGAATCAAAAACTTTCGTCTACAGGAACTAGCTGTATTATAATCGGCTCATGTATCTGTACCTTTAGTCATTCTCATTCCTTGCAAAGATGGCTAAAAAATGTTCTTTTATGATTTTTTAGTTGTTAGTGTCCTCTATCATGCTATACTTGTCCTATATATTTACAGCGAAAAGAGGATGAAAAATGAAAAAGATGGCAATGAAGGGTTTGGTATTGGGTGCAATGATGGTTGGTAGTTTTGTCATCGGTCAAGCAACTTTTGCGGATACCTCTATTCCGATGTACCGTGTGTACAATCCTTATAGTGGCGAACATTTGTATACGCGCAGTACTGGCGAGCGGGATAACTTGAAACGTTATGGTTGGCGGTATGAAGGTGTGGCATGGCAAGCGCCAGAAAATGGGTCTCCGGTGTATCGTTTGTACAATCGTTCGAACGGTGAACATTTTTATACAACTAACGCTGGTGAGCGGGATCAAATCAGTCATACAGGTTGGACATATGAAGGAATTGCTTTTTATTCTTACAATGGGGCGAATGGTGTTCCTGTCACTCGTTTATATAACCGTCAAGTGAATTGGCACCATTACACGTTGGATCAAAATGAAAAGAATGTGATTTCTCGACAAGGCTGGAACATTGAAGGAACTGGTTGGTATGCAATGCCGAATAGCCAGGCAAATCCAACACCAGCACCAACAGATAACAAAGTATTAAATGTGCCAGTAGTTTGGCAAGGAGATACGATGTTATGTGAAGGAGCATCACTATTGGAAGGATTGCACTATAAGGGAGTCGCAACCAATCAATCCTTAACAAGTTTCGTTAATTCGATGCCTAAAGCTTCAGATGGTAATCCAAATCATGGGTATTCAGGTGAATGGCGCTACAATGTAAATGGTACGTATCAAGGCATGATGGCTGATCCAGTTGTGCAATGGGCGAAAAACGTAGGTGGAAATGCTGTGAATATCACAGGTTCTGGCACAAATGGTATCAAGAATGAAATCCGTAATGGCAACCCAGTTGTTACTTGGATCACGTATAACTACGCTTCTCCACAATTTAAGCAAATGCCTTGGGGACGTGCAGTCTGGAACGGACATGTAGTTCTAGTTGATGGCTTTAGAGATGGCGCATATCACGTGGTCGATCCTGTTTTTGGGGCAAAATGGATCAATGCTTCTACTTATGAGAACGCATTTAATGTGACTGGTATGGCAGTAGCTGTGAGATAAAAAATAATAAAGAAGAGGATACTGGAGCAAAAGAGCGCTGATTCCAGAAACAACAGAAAATAGTCAAAGTTTATTTTATAAAAAATTGACATTTTTCTGAAAAATGTTATCCTGATATCAATCATATAACATCCGTTGAGAAGGAAAGTAGGTAATCAAGTTATTTTAAGAGAGGCTTCGTTTGGTGGGAGAAGCTAAATAAAAGATTAGTGAAAATGACCTTTTAGGATTTTTGTCGATACGTAGGCAAAAACGAAGAAGTCTCCCGTTAACGAGACCACTGATCAAATGGTCAGGTGAAGGGAAAGAGAAATCTTTCTAAATAAAGGTGGTACCACGAGCATAATCGTCCTTTTACTAGTATTTATTACTAGTAAAAGGGCTTTTTTTTATAAAATCCAAAGGAGTGTCGAATATGAATCAAACAATTCCATTTACAGTCGATCACGTAGGTAGTTTTCTACGTCCTAAATCAATTAAAGAAGCAAGACAAAGAGTGAAGGAAGGAACAATTACCAAAGAAGAACTTCGTGAAATCGAAAATGAAGAAATAAAAAAATTAGTAGCGAGCCAAAAGTCAGTTGGATTAAAGGGAATCACTGATGGAGAGTTTCGTCGAGGTTTTTGGCATATTGATTTTCTAGAAGGCTTGAATGGTATCGAAGGCTATGTACCAGAAACAGGCTATAATCAAAAATTCCACGGGAAAGCAGCGCCTTCGTACAATATCCGCGTAGCAGATAAAATCTCTTTTGATCCGAACCATCCTTTCCTAGATGATTTTACCTTTTTAAAAGAGATTGTAGAAACAGATGGTACATCTGTAGCAAAAGCAACGATTCCTAGTCCAACAATGATTTTACGTCAAGAACTTTTATCAAATGATGGTACTTCTAAAATCAAAGAAGTCTATCCTGACTTAACCGAATTTTATGCTGATTTATCTAAAACTTATCAGGATGCTGTCCAAGCATTTTATGATAGAGGTTGTCGCTATTTACAATTTGATGACACGAATTGGGCCTTTTTAGCGGATAAAACAAAACGTGACTCACTTGAAGCAAAAGGAATCGATCCTGAGGAAGTTGCTGAAATCTGTACAACGATCATCAATGGTGCATTGGCGGATAAACCAGAAGATTTGACAGTGACAACACATATTTGTCGAGGAAATCATGCTTCATCATGGCTTTTTTCTGGTGGCTATGAGCCGATTGCTAAAAATTTATTTGCAACAAATTATGATGGCTTCTTTTTGGAATATGACTCTGACCGAGCTGGTGATTTTTCTCCACTACGTTATTGGACGAATAAGAAGAGTAAAGTTGTGTTGGGACTGGTCACTTCTAAATTTCCAGAATTAGAAGATCCTAGTGAAATCAAGAAACGTATTGAAGAGGCACAACAGTATGTGCCATTAGAAAATTTAAGTATTAGCCCGCAATGTGGCTTTGCATCCACAGAAGAAGGAAATCGTTTAACGGAAGAAGAACAGTGGAAAAAAATCGAATTATTACAAAAAATCGCGACCGAAGTTTGGCAAGACAAGTAATAATTTAAGTGTTAGAAGAAGAGGTTGGGACAGAAGTGTTTAACTCCGAGAAATAAGAAGAAATGAACGAAAATTGCTTTTCAAATTTTTGTGAATTTCGGCTTATTTCCGAAGGAGTTACTTCTGCTCCCACCGTTTATTCGGAGTTAGAGTCTGAGGCAAAACTGATTTTTAGTTTTGTCCCACGCTCTATTTTTATGTTGTTTTTCATTTTATGATGGTCAGTAAGGATAAATCGACCTATACAAAAGTAAGATGGTTCGTATAATTTATGTATCTTATTGAAGTTAGGAGTGATACGTATCGGTGTCAAAGAATGGTTTAGAAAAAAATTTAGTATTAAGCAGCATGAGGGAAAGAAGTCATTACAAATACTTGAAATGAATGACCAAATAAAAAAATTTCATTTAGAACAGGAAGTCGTTAAAAATCTTGGGCGTTTAGAGCAGACCTATTTTGCTGAAACAGGAAAATCTAACGTACTATTTACTCCAGAAGAAGTGATAAGTCGTTTAAACCAAAGTAGTCAATATGCCGAACGCTTAGGGGAAGATTTCTCCAAAGTTGCGCCAGAAGAATTTCGTAACAAAATGAAAGAGTATTGCCGTGGCATTCTTTCATTAGCTGAGTACGAATATTACTGGATCGCTATTGAAAAAGAGGCTATCAAGAAAATTGGAAACAAGGAGATCATCGAAGCATTAGAACAAACACTAACGATCAGAGAAAGAATTTTCCAGATGTGTATGGCAAATGAAATTGCAAACCCTTTACTAAATGAAAAAGCATTTGATGAAGTCATTGGACGAATTGCTTATCGACACTATCAAATAGATACAGCTATCTTGAGACATGAAAAAAATGTTGTAAAATTTGCTAACAAGCAGGAAACAGCAGAAAAATGGGAGACTTGTTCAGAGGGTATCCTAGATGGGGGACCAACTATGACGACTAGCAATAGTCAGCCTGTATCAAAAAGTACAGCAATTTTGAATAAGGATAAAACAACGATACATTTTGCGAATATACATGAAACGATAGAGAAATGGGAGGCTTATTCAGAGAATGTACAGGGTGTACCTCCATTAGATGAAACTAGCCAGCCATTACCACCAATCGTTACGGCTAGATTAAAAAATAAAATACCACAAAATGATTTGAAGGAAATACATAAAAAAGATGCTGGAGAGAGTCAAGAGAAAAAGATCATTCAGCTTATACAAAATAAAGCAAAAAACGAAACAAAAGTGCGCCAAAAGAACATCCAGAAAGCAAGAAAATGGTATGTTTTTTCTCGATGATGATAAAGAGAGGCAAATGAATCAACGAAATGTTTTTTTCACTATCGAAGTATGATCGATGAATCCAAGTTTAAAATTGATTTTGTAAGGAGATGAGAGGAACTTTATGCTAGGTGTAACATTTCTCTATACAACAACATACGGTGAACTAGCTATATATAACCCCTTGGTCAAAAAACTACCTTTTTGACCAAGGGGTTATATAAAGAACGTTACATAATTTTTTGTATCGGTGTTTATATTTTCTTAAGTTTTATGCCAAGAAAAAGGCAAAGATTCATTGATAATTCTTCACTTTTTTACTATATTCTATGGACATACCAAGAAGTAACCCTATAAAGCTTTTTCATTTTTACTCCTCAAGTAAAAATAAACTCCTAGGCCGCGGCTATCCCACCGCGGTTCTTTTTTTATTCCTCAATCAAGACAGCATGGATACCGAAGCCAGCTAAGATTCTGGCAGAAGTATAGGTATTCAATCCTTTGCGGAACGTGATATAAACTGGTCGGTCTTTAGGAATCTCAGCAATCCGATCACGTAGTTCGTTCATTGGGATGTTTTTAGTAGCAGGAATACTTCCAGAAGGAGCTTTGTTTGGTTCACGAATATCTAAGAAGAAAGCATGGGCCAAATCTTCTTCTGAAATATCTTCTACCTTGATCGTGTCAATGACATTCGTCAATTGATTGATGGCCACATAACCAGCAATGTTTAGTGGATCTCTAGTTGTTGAGTATGGGGGTGAGTAGGGTAGTTCTAGATCAGGTAGATCAAAGACTGTTAGGTTACCGGTAATTGCGACCGATAATTCTCCCATTCGTTTATCAACGCCTTTTTCACCAACCGCTTGTCCGCCAAGTATTTTTCCGGAATCAGCATCAAAAATGATTTTTAGATTAAGGCGAGTCGCTCCGGGATAAAAATAGGCATGATCAAATGGAGTAATAAAAATTGATTTATAGTTAGTGATTCCTGCATTTTTTAAGGCATGTTCAGTCATTCCTGTATAGCTTGCGGTATAATCAAAAATTTTTGCAACCCCTGCACCCACATAGCCGCGATAACGCATTGGTGTACCGTTCAAGATATCAGCTAATAAATGTCCTTGTCGGTTTGCAGCACTGGAGAGCATGCTTGCTATTGGTTGACCAGTCACAACGCTTGTTGTTTCGATGATGTCACCAATCGCATAAATATCAGAAATATTGGTTTCCAATTGATCGTTCACAATAATTTGTCCTGTATCAGATAACGAAATACCAGCAGTTTTGATTACTTCGTTATTTGGTGTCACACCGACTGCAAATATGATCATATCCGTTTCCAACGTTGAACCATCAGAAAGTAATACTTCTTGACCATTTCGGCGGATCTCTTTGATTTCAGTATTTAACTGAACCTTCAAGTTATTTTCCACCAACTTGTCATAAATCAAATCAGCAATTTCTTCATCATAGGGATACGCTACTTGAGGCAAATGATCAACTAATGTTACATCCATTCCTAAATGATGGAAATTTTCTGCTAATTCTAGTCCCATGACGCCAGCACCTAGAATCAAAACATTTTTAGGGTCATATGTTTGGATAAATGTTTTGATGCGGTCGGCATCAGTAACACTTCGTAACACAAAACTATTTGTTGCCTCTGCCACACCTGTGATATCAGGAAAATAGGGACGAGCACCTGCAGAAATGATCAATTTATCATAATTAGTCACAGACTCTTGATCCGTTTGCAAATCTTTTACGGTTAATTGTTTCTTTTCAGGATCGATTGCGGTTATTTCATGTTCTGTCAAAACGTCGATATTATTCTTGACCTTTAAGATTTCTGGAGTACGTTCGATCAATGTATCGCGGTTTTCAATGATATTTCCCAGATAATAGGGTAATGCACAACTTGCATAGGAAATATGTTTTCCCCGTTCATAGATTACGATCTCATGTTCTTCATTTAAGCGGCGTAAACGAGTAGCAAAAGAAGGTCCGCCGGCCACTCCGCCAATTACTACAAATTTCATCAACATCCTTTCCTTTTCTATACTGATAGTACTATTTTATAAGTGAAACAGCAAAAAATTGTGCCGGATACACTTAGTAGTAACTCATTATGTTAAAAGAGAGAAAACAAAAAGTAAGAAAGTTATTATTGTTCTTCTCTAAAGGTGAAATGAGAGCAAAACGAAAAAAGAAAAAACAAACAAACTACACAAGCCGCTAACAGCGATCTGTGTAGTTTTGGTCACTCATTTTCATATTCTTCCAGTTCGATGCTTAGATCTTCCCATTCTGAAAGTTTTGCTTCTTGTGTTTTTCTTGCTTCTTCTAATGCCTGGTTCAATTCATTCAATCGTACATGATCATCCAAATTTTCCGGTAAAATCATTTGTTTTTCGAGATCAGCTAGTTCCTCATCTAATTTAGTCAACTGTTCTTCTACCTGAGTAACTTTTCGTTGCAAGCTACGAATCAGTTTTTGCTGTTCTTTGCTTTGAAAATAATTTTTTTTGTTTGAATTGACCTCGACGGATGCTGGTGTTTTTTCTGCTAATAATTCCGCAATTTCTTCTTCCTCTTGTTTCTTTTCTAAGTAATAATCGTAATCACCTAAATACATTTTACTGCCATTCTCAGAAAGTTCGATGACTTTTGTGGCGATACGATTAATGAAATAGCGGTCATGTGAAACGAATAATAGTGTGCCATCATAATCGATCAGTGCATTTTCCAGAACTTCTTTGTTATCGATATCTAAATGGTTGGTTGGTTCATCTAAGATCAAAAAGTTTTCTTGATTCATGGCTAGTTTTGCCAATGCTACTCTGGCTTTTTCTCCACCACTTAAAAGAGGGATTGTTTTTTCGACATCTTCCCCAGAGAACAAGAATGCGCCTAATACACTGCGGATCTCTTTTTCTGGAGTTGTTGGATGTTCATCCCATAACTCAGCTAGGATCGTTTTATTGGTATGAAGTTCCGCTTGTCTTTGATCATAGTAACCGATCGTGACATTTGTTCCTATATGTTCTTTTCCTCGGATAAATGGTAGTTGATGGATGATCGATTTTAACAATGTTGATTTCCCGATTCCATTCGGTCCGACTAACGCAATCGCTTCTTGACGACGAATATCTAAATTGATTGGTTCAGATAAGATTTCGCCATCGTAACCGATTGCGGCATCTTCAACTTGTAAAACAACATTTCCAGAAGGCTTAGCGGCACTAAAAAGAAAACGTGCTTGTTTTTCGTCTCCTTGTGGGCGATCCAAGCGATCCATCTTTTCTAATGCTTTTCTACGACTTTGCGCGCGTTTAGTGGTAGAAGCACGGACTAAGTTACGTGCAACAAAGTCTTCGAGTTTTTGGATCTCGGTTTGTTGTTTCTCATAAGCTTTCCATTCCGTAGCTAGTTGTTCTGCTTTTACATCAAGGTATTTGGAATAATTTCCTTTATAATGCCGCATTTTTTTGCGACTTAGTTCATAGACTTCTGTTACGACTTTATCCAAGAAATAGCGGTCATGGGAAACAATTAGCAGTGCCCCAGTATAACTTTGCAGATAACTTTCCAACCAAGAAAGTGTTTCAATATCTAAATGGTTGGTTGGTTCATCCAGAATCAAAATATCTGGGTGTTGTAATAGCATTCTGGCTAATGCAAGCCGAGTACGTTGACCACCGGATAAGGTATCGATTGTTTGATCATAAAAGGAAGGATCAAATTTAAAGCCGTGTAAGACTGAGCGTATCTCGTTTTCATAACCATACCCATTTTTATCCGAAAAATCATGCTGTAATTTGTCATACTCTTTCAAAAATGATTCGTAAGCAGGGGTATCAGGCGTACCTTCGCTGATGAAAAGTTCTAGTTCACGCATTCTGTTTTCCATTTTACGAACACTGTCGAAGGCTTTTAGCATCTCATTCCAGACAGTTTCTGTGGAATCTAAACCGGTATCTTGGGCAAGATAGCCTAGAGTAGCGGCTTTATTTTTAGCAATTGTCCCTTCATCTGGGCTTTCTATACCAGCAAGGATTTTTAACAAGGTCGATTTTCCAGCACCATTTCTACCAACTAAGGCAATTCTAGCGTTTGTGCTGATTTCAAGATGGATATTTTCAAATAAAATCTCTGCACCAAAATGGCGAGCAATCTGATTGGCTTGTAATAGTATCATGGAATCCTCTTTTCTACTTTGTGAATTCACTAAGAATGAAATCTCGTTTTCATCTAGTAGTCTACCATAAATTCTTTTATACTGCGAGGTTCCAAGAAATGATAAGAAAATGAACAAAGAATAAAATTTCACAATATGTAAGCAATGGAATTGATTTTTTCCTATATATACTGCTATGATGGATAAATCAAAGTAAACTTAAAAAATAGTGGGGGTAATTAAGTGAAAGATCATATCATCCCAAAGGCAACAGCTAAGCGCTTGCCTTTGTATTACCGGTATTTAAGAATTCTAAATAACGCTGGTAAGAAAAAAGTGTCATCAACTGAATTAAGCGAGGCCGTACAAGTCGACAGCGCAACGATTCGTCGCGACTTTTCCTATTTCGGGGAATTGGGAAAACGTGGGTATGGCTACGATGTTGAAGATTTAATGCATTTCTTTGCAAAGACCTTAAATGACGATCAGTTAACGAATGTTGCATTGATCGGAGTCGGTAACTTAGGAAGTGCACTTTTGAAATATAAATTCCATCAAAGTAATAGTATCCGTGTGAGCTGTGCTTTTGACGTCAATGAAGATATCGTTGGACGAATCGTAGATGGCATCCCAGTTTATCCAATGGAAGATATGTCAGAACAAATCAAGATCCAACAAATAGAAGTAGCTATCTTGACGATTCCCGCTGAAAGAGCTCAAGATGTGGTCAATCGTTTAACGGAGGCTGGAATCAAAGGGATTTTGAACTTTACATCAGCACGGTTGAATGCACCAACTGATGTTTTGATCCAAAACGTTGATCTGACAAATGAATTACAAACATTGATCTATTTTCTCCATTCGGATGCTTCTTTACATGGGACAGAAGAGAGCGAGTAACCGTGTTTGTTGCATGAAAAATCAATGATGGTATCAATAAGAAAGAAGTTTTTGAAACAGACGATGTTTCAAAAATCTCTTTCTTATTTTTATGAAGTTGGTAAGATAGGTATAATATACATTATGAAATAAGTAGAGTACTTTAGAACATTTCTTTTTCTTGTAACCGAACAAAAGTTCTTATATACTGTTCATAGGGGTGAGAGCGATGGAATTACAATTTCCTTTACATAATGATACATCAAGAAAAATCATTCATATTGACATGGATGCTTTTTTTGCCTCCGTCGAAGAACGCGACCATCCTGAGTTTCGCGGACATCCCTTAGTAATTGCTCGACACCCCAGTGATACAGGAGGAAGAGGGGTGGTGACAACGGCAAACTATGAGGCGAGAAAGTATGGTATCCATTCAGCGATGAGTGCGCAAAAAGCATATGAATTATGCCCACAAGCAATTTTTAAACCAGGCGATCATCATAAATACAGTGAAATTTCTAAGATCGTACGTGAAATCTTCTATCGTTACACAGATGTTGTGGAGCCAGTCAGTATCGATGAAGCATACTTAGATGTAACGAATAACAAAATCAACTGTAAATCTGCAATCAAAATTGCCCGTTTGATTCAAAAAGATATTTGGGAAGCTGTCCATCTCACTTGTTCTGCCGGGGTAAGCTATAATAAATTTTTAGCAAAATTAGCCTCTGATTTTCAAAAACCAAGAGGCATTACAGTAGTTGCACCACAAGATGCTGTTTTATTTTTAAAAGCATTACCAATTGAAAAGTTTCATGGTGTGGGAAAAAAGACTGTACCAAAAATGCATGAATTAGGTATTTTTACGGGAGCAGATCTTTATGAATGTACAGAAATGATGTTGATCAGAAACTTTGGTAAGATGGGATATTCACTTTATCGAAAGGTTAGGGGAATCCACGATTCTCCTGTCAATGTGACAAGAGAGAGAAAATCAGTCGGGAAAGAGCATACGTATGGACAACCTTTGCAGACAGAAGAAGCAGTTTTAGCTCAACTTCGACAATTATCTGAGAACGTGGAAGAAGCGTTGAAACGGGTTCAAAAGCACGGAAAAACAGTTGTGTTAAAAGTACGCTATACGGATTATTCTACTACTACGAAACGAGTGACATTGCCTGAATATATTTATAAAAAAGAAGCACTTTTTTACCAAGCTAGTCTCATCTGGGAAGAAATCCTTGGTGTAGAGAAGGGGATTCGTTTATTAGGGATCACCTTGACTAATTTAGATCCGATGACTTATGAAAACATTGTCTTACCATTATGGGAGACAAAGGAATAAACAAAAGCATTTTTTCTGGTTATGACTTAAGCTAGGTGAAAATTGAAATGGCTTTAAGGAATTAGGATATGATATACTTCAGAGGTAGAAAAGTGAAAAGATGGTGGCTAGTCTCTTGAAAAAGGGGTGATGCCTATGGTTCATCGCTTTATCCCTAGAAGGGAGTAAGTAAGTGTCAACTTTTGAAGCAATTCAACTGATGATCGCGTTTGCGACATTGGTTTTGCTGATCATTGACTCTAAAGACCAAAAAAATAACCATCTAATTCGCTTTGGCAGGCTTTAGATGGTTAAAATCCTATTACTGTCACCGTCTTTTTAACGGTTCTGCATTGGGGCTATGTTCACGCATAGCTCCTTTATCGTCTTAAGTATAGCAAAATAATTTTAAATCTGCAAATACTGAAGAATCTTGAAGCCTTTTTCGATTGCCTAGCATAACACTTTACACTCACTATAGATATAATAATACGCCAAATTAAGGAAGCCTTTCCATTTAAGGTCTGTAACTAGAGGTTTTTAGACACAAAAAAACCATTCGTATGAACGAATGGTTACAATTGATAAGGCTAAATCAAGTCTTGTTTTTTGATTTGTTCATAGGTTTCAGTTGCATCAGTACATTTTTCCCAAATAACTACCTGATTCTCAGCTAAAGAGCGTTGAACATCGATGATACGTTGGTTACTGCTTCCACGAAATTGTAATTTTAAATCTCGTTTGCTGATCTCAAAACGACCATCCACTAAAATATCGATTTTTGACAAGAGCTCCAACTTGTCATCTGAATCTTGCAATAGTTCATCAAAAGTATAGCCAGTCCATGACCAGATATCTTTTGTGTGACCAAATTCCTGACGGATACGATCAACGACTTGCAGGCAGACATCCGTGTTTAAAAATGGTTCGCCACCTAATAAGGTCAGTCCTTGAACATAATCGTGACGTAAATCGTCCATGATTTGCTCTTCAAGTTCTTTAGTGAAGGGAGTGCCATAGCGGAAATTTTGGGCGGCTTTATTGAAGCAACCTTCACAAGCAAATAAACATCCACTAACATAAAGGCTATTTCTTACGCCCTCACCATCCACAAAATTAAATGGTTTGTAATCTGCAATATAGTTCTGGCTGTAATCTTGTGCCAGCCATTCTTTAGGTTTAGGATTTCGCATATAAAAACTTCTTTCTAATATAAGGTTATGAAAGCCCCGCTTTGCACCATTCGGAAATAGACCGCGAAGTATGTTGCTCAAGTTATCGAAAACAACGGGCTGACGAGAGTCGTACGCATACAATAAGTAAGGCGAGGTTTGGGCAGAAGGTTTTACCCTGAGAAAGTAAGAAGAGATTCACGAAAATTTTTTTAAAAATTTTTATGCATTTCAGCTTCTTTGCCAAAGGCGTTGTTTCTGCACTAACCGTTTATTCATATTTAGAGCGTGAGACAAAATTATTTCTTTTGGCCCACGCTCTTTCTTTACAAATATAAACTGCTTATTTCATATGTTTTACGCGAGAAGAAATTTCCTTATGACGTCCATGAACCATTGGACGTGCTTGAGGATTTCCTAAATAACCACATGTTCTTTTTACAACATCACATGTTTTAGGATCGTGATTCCCACACTCAGGACATTCAAAGCCGCGTTCTGTTGGTTTAAAATCACCTTCGAAACCACAGTTGTAACAATGATCGATTGGTGTATTTGTTCCTAGATAGCCGATTTTGTCATAAGCATAGTCCCAGACAGCTTCCAATGCTTTAGGATTTTGTTGAAGCATTGGATATTCGCAATAATGGATGAAGCCACCTGAACAATATTGAGGATAATCTTTTTCAAAATCAAGTTTTTCAAAAGGTGTTGGATTCTTTCTAACGTCATAATGGAAACTATTTGTGTAATATTCTTTGTCAGTAATATTTTCGACCAAACCGAATTTTTCTGTATCTAAACGGCAGAAGCGGTCAGTCAAACTTTCACTTGGAGTAGAATAGACACTAAAATGATAACCGTATTCATCGCCCCATGAATCAGCTTTTGCTTTCAATTCTTTTACGATGTCAAGAGTGAAGTTTTTTGCTTCTGGGTTTGTTTCCCATTCGCCACCATAGAAAGCAGAGGCAACTTCGTACAATCCGATATAGCCTAATGAAACAGTAGCACGACGATTTTTGAATAACTCATCAACTGCATCTGTTCTTGAAAGGCGTTTGCCAAAGGCTCCGTACATGTAAAGGATAGGGGCGTTTGCAGGGATTGCTTCTTTACAACGATCTACGCGGTAAACTAAGGCATCTTTCATAATTGCCAAACGATCGGCCAAAATCTGCCAGAACTTTTCTTGATCTCCTTTTGCTTCCATCGCAATACGAGGTAAGTTTAAAGTAACCACGCCTAAATTCATTCTTCCTACATTGACTTCTTGACCATTTTCATCTTTCCATCCTTGTAAAAATGAGCGACAACCCATGGGTACTTTGAAGCTGCCAGTTAATTCAACGATTTTATCGTAGTTCAAAATATCAGGATACATCCGTTTTGTCGCACATTCTAATGCTAACTGTTTGATGTCATAATTAGGATCAGTTGGGTTTAGATTGATGCCATCTTTTAAAGTAAAAATCAATTTAGGGAAGATTGCTGTTCGTTTTTCGCTACCTAATCCATTGATTCTAATTTGTAAGATTGCTTTTTGGATTTCGCGTTCAAACCAATTTTTACCTAAACCAAAACCAAGAGAAGTAAATGGTGTTTGACCATTTGATGTAAACAGTGTATTGATTTCATATTCCAAGCTTTGCATTGCATCAAAAATGTCTTTTTTGGTTTTTGCTTTTGCGTATTCTTTTTGACGTTCGGGTGATTCGATCCATTCTTCGGCATCTTTTAAATGTTTGCTGTAATTTAGTTCAGCGAATGGAGCAAGCAATTCATCTGTTCGGTCAGCAGAACAACCGCCGTATTGGCTAGAAGCAACATTTGCAATGATTTGTGAAATTTGTGCTGTAGCAGTTTGAATCGATTTTGGTGATTCTACTTCGGCATTACCGATCTTGAATCCATTGTTCAGCATCCCTTTAAAGTCGATCAAGCAACAGTTTGTCATAGGCGTATATGGATGATAATCTAAATCGTGGTAATGGATATCTCCTTTTTGATGCGCATTTGCAATGTGTGGAGGTAACATTTTTAGCCCAATTGATTTTCCTACGATCCCTGCAGTCAGATCACGTTGCGTATTGAATACGTTACTATCTTTATTGGCATTTTCATTGACCACAGTTTGGTCTTTATTGATCAATTTTTCGATTGAGAAGTTGATATCAGTAGCTTTGCTTCTTGCAAAGTCACGTTTTGTACGATAATTGATATATTCTTCAGCTAACTCATATTCGTTCTTTTCTAATAAGATATGTTCAACGATATTTTGAATTTCATATATTTTAACATTGTCAGTGAAGCGATTTTTGATTTCTTGGACAACAAGATCAACGATTGTTTGGATTTTTTCATAAGTCAGTGGAGATAAGGAGCCGTGAATTTTCTTTTCTGCTTTGATTAAAGCTTCATTGATTTTTTTGTCATCGAAATCCACACGTCGGCCATCTCGCTTGATGATCGTGATATTCATGGACTCAGTGGTACCCGGATTTGTGTTTTTCACTTTGTATTCTACGTTCATATTCTTCAACTCCTGCTAAATTCTTCTTGTCTATCATAAAACAAAATTCAGCTGTGAGCAACTAAATACTTGCTACATATAGTATGCAAATGGTTGTATATTTGAATGTCTATACTATATATTGTGTATATTTCTTTGTGAAAAAAAGTGAAAACGTAAAGTTATAGCATTTTAAAATCAAAGGTCAGCGTGCAGTGAATAAAATAAATGAATAAAAAAATTTTAAATTTTTGTTTTCTGCGTATGAAGTGACAAAAACTAAAGAGAAAAAAAACTGTGGGTGTGCTACTATGCAAGTAAGACAAGTGCAGGGGGAAATACAATGGATAAGATGATCGAAGTTAGACACTTAAGTAAAAGTTATGGAAATAAACTTTCATCTGTAAAAGTTCTTGATAATATCTCCTTTTCAGTTGAAGAAGGGGAATTTGTCGGTATCATGGGACCAAGTGGTGCAGGCAAAACAACTCTATTGAATATTTTAGCGACTATCAGTTTGCCAACGATGGGAAGTGTTAAGATACAAGGAAATGAGATCACTAAAATGAAAAGCAATGAATTAAGTGATTTTCGCCGAAAAAAATTAGGCTTTATTTTCCAAGAATTCAATCTTGTGGATACTTTGAATGCAAAGGACAATATTTTACTTCCTTTAGCTGTGGAACGGATATCGAAAGTAGAAATGGAACGTAGAGTCTTGCATGCAGCACAGCTATTAAATATTGAAGAGATCCTGAAACGTTATCCTGATGAATTGTCGGTTGGCCAGCGTCAAAGAATTGCTGCTGCAAGGGCACTTGTCGTTCATCCTCAGGTTATTTTTGCCGATGAACCAACAGGATCACTAGATTCTAAGTCAGCGACTGAGCTATTGAACTATCTTAATACGATCAATCAAGTCGAAAAATCAACGATTCTATTAGTGACGCATGACCCGTACACCGCAAGCTATTGTAACCGAATTTTGTTTATCAAAGATGGAGTTATTTTCTCAGAAGTTGTTCGCAGAGGTTCAAGAAATGAATTTTTTGAACGTGTCATTGATATGCAAGCAACGATTGGAGGGGGTGGCAAGGTAAATGCTTTATAAGTTGGCTGCTAAAAGCTTTATGCGACAGTCACGAGGATATCTGGTTTATTTTTTCAGTTTAGTCTTAGCAACGATGATCTATTATTCTTTTAGCGCGATGACTTATGATAAATCATTGATTAGACGGACAAGCCAAGATTTTTCAATCGATGCTTTTTTTAATATTGGAAGCTGGATCATTATCATTGTTTTGTTCTTTTTCGTCATTAGTGCCAATCGTTTTTTTCTCAATCGAAGGCAAAAAGAATTTGGCATCTATCAACTATTTGGTATCAAAAAACGCCAAGTTGCAGTTATCTATGTTCTAGAAACAATGACAATGGGGTTGTTTGCTTGTATAACAGGTGTTGGTTTAGGTATCGTTTTTTCTAAATTATTCTCTATGATCTTGATACGAATGATGAAAATGACGATCAAAAGTCTCTTTTTTGTTTCATTTCCATCAATCGTTGAAACTGTTCTGATCCTTTTGTTACTGTTATCGTCCGTTTCACTCTATTCTTTATGGAAAATATGGCGTTACCCCCGTTTCCGCTCATTCGGTAAAAAAGAGCACACAGAGAGTTCAAAATTACGAATCCGTACACGGCATCGGCTGCTGGGCTTTCTTGGTCTATTGCTTATTTCTAGTGGCTATTTCTTTGCAGTCCATTATCGAGAGTTTATTACCAAAAATTTAGCCGCAACGGGAACATTACATTTTGCGATTTTTTTGACACTTTTGATTATTATTTTTTGCGTGGTGGGCACCTATCTCTTTTTCTGTTATTCTTTTCGCCTGATCTTGAATTTATTCAATCGTTCGGCTGTCAAATATAAAGGAATCAACTTTTTGCTGATTGGAAATACGCAGATCCATTTGCAAAAAAGTTGGCGGATCAATTCATTGATTACATTGGTTATAGCTATTTCATTATCAATGATTGGAGCGATCATGAGTATTTCCACGATCACTGCACGAACGGTCGATATTGCTAATCCAGTTTCTTATCAATTAGAGCCTGAGCTGGCGGAAAAAATCCGGCCGATATTATCTGATGGAAAGCAAAAGATTACAGATGAAATCACTTTGAACTATAAAGTGATCGGGGGCATCAATAATATTGATGATTTAGGTGAAGGTGAGGAGTCAAAGGTATTTAAATTAGTGAATTTGATTTCAGAAAAAGAGTATAATGCCTTTCGCAGAATCAATCCTAAAATGCCTAAGGTTGCGTTGACTTCTGATGAGAGCACTGTCTTACTGGATAGTACGCTTAATTTGTTTAAAAACTTTTCACTGTATGGTTCCACGATCTATCTCCCTGAGGTGAAGCTAGACATCCAGGCAAAAATGGTCAATTTCTTAGGTGATAGTGATGTGAATTATTTAGGCCCCACCTTGGTCGTGAGTGACAAAGTATTTACAGAAGCAAAAGGGGTCCATTATCAGCTCCTTAATTGGAATGTTGAAGGTGGAGATAATGAGCAAATCACAGAACGGTTAACGAAAGAAGTTACTACTACGTGGGACAAAACCGTTTACTACGATTATGATATAAAAGGAGACCAATTAGTCGGTCATATTGAGTCAAAGAAAATCCCTGAAAATATGGATAAAAATAAAGAAAATAATTATTTTTCGGAGGGTAGCCGTCTGAATTTTGTGGCACGTTATCCTGCCGTACGCTGGGCAGATCGAATTATCGGGATCATCACGTTTTTGGCTATTTTTCTCGGAATGATCGTGATCGTGGCAACCGGCAGTATGCTGATGGTGCGATTATTAGCTGAAGCAGAAGAAGAAAAAAGTAATTATCAGTTGTTGACGAAAATTGGAATTGCCCAAAAAAGAACAAATCGGATGATTTTTGAGCAAAATGCCATCATGTTTTTCCCGCCAATGATTTTGGGAATCATGCACACGATATTTGCTGTCAATGTGTTTTCTCAGTTTATAGCGACCGCTAGTTATTGGCTGCCATATCTCATCTGTGGTTTTCTGATCATCATTTATCTACTATTTTATTACATTACGAGTCGACTATATTGTCGAATCATTGAAGAATAACCAGCAGAAGGTGGTATTCCAGTTGAATAAAAAAACAAGTAACCACGAAAATCATGTCCATGATTCGTGGTTGCTTGTTTTTTTTTGTGAGTGGCTGAAGCAAGTTTGATGAATAGGAAAGTCTGATAGTTTCATTAGATTGATTATTTTTTAATCGTGTATCTAACTTGTGACAAAACTGTTAGCGAGAAAACGCTTTCTGTTAGCGGAACAAATGTTGCTTTTTTCCAAAAGTGGGTAAACTTGTTTTGAGGTTTTAATTGGAGGGAAACAGGAGGGATTTCAAATGAAGAAATGGCGGAGTAATCCTCGGTTCAGGTATTGGGGTACCTTTGTTCTGCGAACACTTTTTTATGGCGCGATACTCTTTGTATTGATTTACTTATACCATTATAAAAATATTCAAGGTGGATCGTTTATTTATAACGAATTTTAGGAGGAAGACGATGAAAAGTAAAACGGTTGTTGAATCCATCGATTGGTTTGGACGTGAAGAACCCGATCGAGTCGCATATCAATCTGATGACGCAAGATATACTTTTGGTGAACTAAAGAAAAAATCAGATGCATTAGCAAATTATTTAGTGAAGAATGTAGTTGGCAATGATCCAATCGTTGTATTTGGAAATTTAGAGTTCGAGATGATTGTTTCATTTATCGGTGCTGTGAAAGCCGGACACGCATATCTTCCTATTGAAGAGCACACGCCGAAAGAACGCATAGAAACGATTCTTCGGGTGGCTCAGCCTTCTATGATCATCAGTGTTGGGGATTGGAAAATCGATTCTACAGATATCCCTGTTATTTCTAAAACTGAACTGGATTCAATCACTAAAGAAGATGTGGCTATTGAACCAAGCTTGATGGTAAAAGGGGATGAAACTTTCTACATTATTTTCACTTCTGGAACGACCGGTGAACCTAAAGGGGTACAAATAAGCCAAGATAATTTATATAGTTTTGTTCAATGGACGTTAGACGATTTTCAAATCAGTGAAGGAATGCGTTTTTTAGCACAGGCACCTTTTTCATTTGATTTATCAGTTTTTTCGATCTATCCCGCACTTGTTTCAGGTGGGGCGTTGAAGCCGCTAGAAAAAGCAGTCATTCAAGATTTCAAGCAATTATTTTCAACTTTAGCTCATTTAGCTATCGATGTGTGGGTCTCTACTCCTTCGTTTATGGATATTTGTTTGATGGAACCAACTTTCGATGAGCAGCATGTACCAGATTTATCAGTTTTCTTATTCTGTGGAGAAGAATTAACCAAAAAAACGGCACAAGAATTACTCACTCGCTTTCCTCATGCGTATATCTACAATACGTATGGACCAACAGAAGCCACTGTAGCCATCTCAGGTGTGCAGATCACTCAAGAGGTACTAGATCAATATGAACGATTGCCAATAGGATACATCAAATCGGACACTCGTGTTCTGATTGCTAGTGAAGGAGAATACGTTTCTGATGATCAAACGGGCGAGATCATTATTTCAGGACCTAGTGTTTCAAAAGGATATCTAAATAATCCGAAAAAAACAGAAGCTGCTTTTTTCAACTATGACGGTCAACCAAGCTATCACACAGGAGATGCGGGAAGATTGACGAAGGAAGGTCTACTCTTTTATGAAGGACGAATTGATCAACAGGTCAAGCTTCATGGCTATCGGATCGAATTAGGTGATATCGAGCATTACCTATTAAAGGATCAACGTGTCAAACAAGCAGTTGTCGTCCCTAAATATCAAGGAACAAAAGTACAGCAACTTGTTGCATTTGTGGTGTTGGAAAAAACAGCAGGACAACCAAACTTTCAATTAACAAAAGCAATCAAAGCGGAGTTAGCAAAAACATTGATGGATTATATGATTCCCCAAAGAATGAATTATGTTGATCTGTTGCCGCAAACAGTCAATGGGAAAATCGATCGAAAAAGACTGATTGCTGAGGTGAATCCGCAATGAATTTTCCACATATGATCCCGTATGCTGAACCGTATTATTTCTTATTTTTAGTCATTGGACTAATACCGATTGTTTTATCATTGCTGATTCGTGGTAAACGTTTATCCATTTATCAAACACTTATTACGCTGGTTTTTCTATTTATCAGTTTTGGTGGCGTTTATTGGCAACAAGGTGTGGCGCTGATTGCTTATGTCATCTGGCAAACATTGCTTGTCTGGGCATATTTTTCTTATCGTCAAAGAAAGAATCAAGGTGGCTGGTTTTATCTAGCCGTATTACTGGCTATTTTTCCTTTGTTTTTGACAAAAGTTACACCATTTGTTGAACATGGTAAGTCATCATTATTTGCTTTTTTAGGGATTTCTTATCTGACATTCAAATCTGTACAAATGATCATGGAAATGAGAGATGGAGCAATCAAAAGCTATCATCCTTTACGCTATATCCAGTTTCTCCTCTTTTTCCCAACGATTTCTTCTGGACCAATCGATCGTTACAGAAGATTTGAAAAAGATCAATTGGAGCCACCTGTACCAGATAAATATGTCGATATGTTGGGAAAAGGTGTTCAAAATATTTTTGTAGGTTTCTTATATAAATTTATTATCGGACACTATTTTGGACAAGTACTCTTACCAATTGTATCAAAAGTAGCATTGCATGATGGTGGCATTTCGTGGGCGCTTGTAGGCTATACTTATGTATACAGTATGTATCTGTTCTTTGACTTTGCCGGTTATAGTCTGTTTGCTGTCGGTACAAGTTACTTAATGGGTTATGACACACCGATAAACTTCAATAAGCCATTTTTATCTTGGAACATCAAAGAATTTTGGAATCGTTGGCATATGACATTGTCATTCTGGTTTAGAGACTATGTCTACATGCGATTGATGTTTTTCTTAATGAAGAAAAAATGGTTCAAAAGTAGAATCGTCACATCGAATATCGGCTACTTTGGCCTGTTTTTATTGATGGGAGTCTGGCATGGATTGACGTGGTACTATATTGTCTATGGCATATACCATGCAGGGTTGATTTGTGTAACAGATGCCTGGTTGAGGTTCAAGAAAAAACATAAACAAAAGATACCGTCAAATCGATTTACTCATGCATTCGCAGTCTTTATGACTTTCCAAGCTGTCTGCTTTAGCTTTTTGATTTTTTCAGGTTTCTTGGATCAGCTTTTCTTTAGATAACAGTAAAGTGAAATGATTGTGTCTATCAAAAAAATATAGAAAAATATGAAGGAGCGATTTTATCATGGAAGAACAAGTTTTGACAATTTTAGAAGAAATAACAGGAACAGATGAAGTAAAAGAAAATAGAGATATCGATTTATTTGGGGAAGGCTTACTTGACTCTCTGGCTTCGGTCCAACTGTTAGTAGAACTAGAAGGGCAATTAGATGTACAAGTACCTGTATCAGAATTTGACCGCGACAATTGGGGGACACCAAATAAAATTATTGCGCAAGTGCAAGAATTGAAGGGATAATGATGAAGAAGAAACTATTCGCTATTTTCGGTCCGATCCTTTTGGCTTTTGGATTAATAGCACTCTTTTTCACTTCTTCTTATCGTGTGAATTTAAATGATCCTACCCTCATAAAAAAAGCATCTACGTCAATGGCTGAGAATGTTTTAAAAGGGGATGCCATTAAGAATGAGGCATTATCGGAAAAACAATATGTTCCCTTTTTTGGATCAAGTGAATTAAGTAGGATTAGTCCATTCCATCCATCGGTATTAGCTGAAAAATACCAACGAAATTATCGGCCGTTTTTATTAGGGGCACCTGGTACACAATCTTTGAGTCAATATATGATGATGCGTTCAGCCGGGGATGACTTGAAACACAAAAAAGTAGTATTCATCATTTCACCTCAATGGTTCGTAAAAGAGGGTGTAAAAGACGACTATTTTAATACGTATTTCTCAGAACTCCAAACATTTGATTGGTTGTTCTCATTGAAAAAGATCACACCAACTGATCGCTATTTAGCAAGACGTCTGTTACATTTTTCTAAAGTAAAAGAGGATGAGGCACTGACAGAGGTGTTAAAAACGATTAAAGCAGGTGAGTTACCAGCGGCAGACAAAATCGATCAGTTCCAAAATAAATGGAACTTGCTGAAAAGGGAAGATGAGCTTTTTAGTAATATTGGCTTGAGCAATCAACAAGCGAAGATCGATCATGAAACAAAGGCTCTGCCAAACTCTTACCAAGAAGATTCTTTGGCAAACTTAGCTGAAAAAATTGGAAGAGCGGAAACGACGAACAATCCTTTTGAACTAAAAAATGATTTTTATACACATCGGATAAAAAAATATGTTGACCGACTAAAAGACTCACAAACACATTGGGATTACCGCTTTTCTCCAGAATTTTCAGATTTCCAATTAGTTTTGCAGCAGTTAGCGGAAGATCATGCGGAAGTCTTATTCATTATCCCTCCCGTTAACCAAAAGTGGAGTGATTACACAGGATTATCACAACAGATGATCCAAGAATTTGCGAAAAAAATCAAATTTCAGTTGAATACTCAAGGGTTTCATCGAATCGCTGACTTTACTCACCAAGCGAACCAACCTTATTTTATGGAAGATACGATCCATTTAGGTTGGAAAGGCTGGTTAGCAGCAGATCAACACATCCAGCCATTTTTAGAAAATGACCAGTCAACAAGCCATTATCAGTTAGACGATTCATTTTATAGTAAGGCGTGGCAAAAGCAATCCCCAGATCAACTGAAGGATGTACAAGTAAAACAGCAGTAAGTTGCGCTGTCTGAAACAATAAGAATGAACTACAAAAAGTAATGCTTGTTGTCTCGGTCTAAAGGAATTGAAAAAAATAGTAAATCCTTTCTCTCAACTGTGGAATAGAACTAAACGACGGGAACAGAAATAACTTCTTTGAACGAAACAAAAATCCTCAAAATTTGAAATTTTTTCGTGGATTTTTGTTTATTCCTTGGAGTTGAATATTTCTGTTCCGGTCGTTTTTCTCTGTTTTTCTTTATAGAAAAACAGAGAAACTAAAAAGTCCACATAATAAATGGTATAATCTTGATATCAATAGTTGAAATGGGGGAAATTGATTTTGGACAAAAAAGAAGAGAAATTACTGATTGATCTAACTTCAGCCAAAGGAGTACCTGGAAATGAAGAAGAGGTCAGAAAAGTTTATAAAAACTATGCCAAAGAATTTGCAGATGATATTTTTTATGATGGCTTAGGAAGTATTATTGCCAAACATGGCGCTGGTGGAGGTCCCAAGGTATTCATCTCTGGTCACATGGATGAAGTCGGATTCATGGTCACAAAAATCACGGATAAAGGATTTTTAGAATTTCAAACATTAGGGGGCTGGTGGGGGCAAGTCATGCTGGCTCAACAAGTAGAAATCAAAACGCAAGAAGGCAAAGTCATCCATGGCGTGATTGGTTCAAAACCACCTCATGTTTTGACTCCAGAAGTTCGGAACAAGCCTTATGATATCAAAGACATGTTCATTGATATTGGTGCAACTAGCGCAGCAGAGGCAAAAGAATGGGGAATCCGCCCGGGAGACATGGTTACTCCTTACATTGAATATAAACGTTTGAATGGTGGGAAATTTCTGTTAGCCAAAGCTTGGGACAATCGAATCGGAACGGCTGTTTCGTTACGCGTTCTTGAAAATTTGGCAAAAGAAAATCATCCGAATGTGTTGTTTGCCGGTAGTGACGTACAAGAAGAAGTTGGATTGCGTGGCGCTCGTACAAGCACGCATTTAGTAAATCCTGATATTGCCTTTGCTTTAGACACAGGGACAGCTGGTGATACTCCAGGAATGACACCGAAAGAAGCAGATTCTGTCTTAGGAAAAGGACCACAGATTCTGATCTTTGATGCTTCAATGATCCCACATAAAAAATTACTGAACTTTGTAATTGGTGTAGCTGAAGAAATGGACATACCTTTCCAATATACTGTGATCACAGGTGGAGGAACGGATGCTGGGCAAATGCATTTAACGAGAGATGGGGTACCATCTGTTGCAATCACTGTCCCTGTTCGATACTTACACTCACATACATCGGTTATCCATGAAGATGATTATTTAAATACAGTGAAGCTAGTCACAGAAGTGGTCAAACGATTGGATAGCGAAACTGTTGAAAAAATTCGGAGTTATGAATAATGAAAGATAGCTTAACTATTTCAGAATATCGTAAAAAAGCGCGCATCTCGCTTGAACATCAATGGGGGATGAATGCGTGGCTGATTTTTCTTTCCATGTTTCTCGTAGGATTAATCCAAGCATTTTTTGAAGGAGCTTTCTCAATAAATGATTCGCAGCATCAAATACTTCGTTTTTTACTTGAAAATCTCCTTCTGTTTGCTTTCTCATACGCTTTGTACTATATCGCTTTAGTCGTTGTACGTGGAGGCAGAGCAAAGTCTAATCTGTTATTCGTTGTCTTCCAAAAAGAATATTTTGGACCGATTTTAGTCATCAATCTGATCAATGTAGCCATTAACTGGCTGATCAATGCGTTGGTTTTATTACCTGGTCTATTGATTGGTGGAGTCAGTTCATATACAAAGTTACTTTTCAATGCAAATTCTGTTGCTCCAAGTATTGTGTCAGGCGACTTATTTGATGTCAGTTTTGTTTTGTTGACTGTGATCATGGTCTTTGTTTCTTTAGTTATCATGAGTATCATTGGTGGTCTATTTCAATTTGCTGCTTGGACAAAATTCGATTATCCAGAGCTTTCGATCATCCAATGTCTTAAATATGCCTGGTATCTATTAAAAGATCGCTTGGTCAAGTATATTTTATTGCAGCTTTCATTTATTGGCTGGTATATCTTGGGTGCTTTAGCCTTATTCATTGGATTACTATGGGTAATTGCTTACGTCAATGTAACGATTGCAGGATTTTATGAACAAGCGAGAATTGAGAAGAAAGATCCAACCGACTATTTTTCACTAGAAGCTAGAATATAGCCCAAAAAGTTTTGGTTATGTTAGGATAAAAAGTTGAGGGGGAATCACTCATGAAATTAACAGTTTTAGGGTGTTTAGGCGCCTATCCATATAAGAATCAGGGAACAACAAGTTATCTGCTGCAATCAGATGGCTTCAATCTTTTGATCGATGCAGGAAGTACAACACTGGTCAAGTTGGAAGAACAGCTTGATCCGTTAGCATTAGATGCAGTGATTTTGAGTCATTATCATCATGATCACATTGCAGATTTAGGTGTGCTGCAATATTATTGGCAATTGCATCCAGAAAAAGATCCTGAGGCGATTTTGCCAATCTATGGTCATACAAAAGATACGACTCATTTCGAGGAATTGACATTGCCAAATGTGACTGAAGGACGACCTTATTTTGAAGCAGAAGAATTAAAAGTAGGACCATTTACGATTACTTTTATGGAAACAATCCATCCGGTCGTATGCTACGCGATGCGAATCGTAGAGGAAACAACCGGCAAGATATTTGTGTTTACAGGAGATTCTGGTTATTTAGAAAGCTTTGCTGAATTTGCGAAAGACGCGGATCTTTTTTTAGCGGACACGTATCTATTTGCAGGAAATGAACGTCATAAAGCACACTTTACTTCAAAAGAGGCAGGCGAATTGTCTAGAGCAGCTGAGGTCAAAAAACTAGTTTTGACTCATTTGCCACAATTTGGTGATTTGGCACAGTTGAAAAATGAGGCACAAGAGGCCGCTGGAGCTAAGATCGAAGTGGAACTTGCCGCAGTAGATAAAGTATTTGACATCTAGGAGGAAAATGAAAATGATTTTTGTACCTAATGAGAACCACGATCCACGGATCAATTTAGCGATTGAACAGTTTTTATTACAAGAAATGCCTATAGATGAACCAATTTTACTTTTTTATATTAATGAACCTTCGATCATCATTGGAAGAAATCAAAATACGATCGAAGAAATCAACCGAGAGTACGTCGACGAACATGGGATACATGTCGTTCGTCGACTTAGTGGTGGCGGTGCGGTGTATCATGATTTTGGTAATTTGAATTTTAGCTTTATCATGCCGGATGATGGCGATTCTTTTCGTGATTTTGCCAAAGTAACCAAACCGATTATTCAAGCTTTGCATGAACTAGGTGTAGCAGGAGCTGAATTAAAGGGACGGAATGACTTAGTGATCGATGGTATGAAATTCTCTGGCAATGCAATGTATGCAACGAATGGACGAATGTTCGCCCATGGAACGATCATGTTTGATTCTGATATCAACGAAGTAGTCAATGCATTGAAAGTCAAGAAAGATAAGATCGAATCAAAAGGGATCAAATCCATTCGTTCTCGTGTGACGAACATCAAACCATTTCTTCCAAAAGAAAAACAAGGGATGACTACAGAAGAATTCCGTGAAGAAATTTTATTGAAGATCTTTGGTGTTCCATCAGTGGATCAAGTGAAAACTTATCAACTGACAGAAGAAGACTGGACAAAAATCAATGAAATCTCTGACCAGTATTATCGTAATTGGGATTGGAATTATGGAAAATCACCCGATTTCAATTTCTCTCGTCAACATCGTTTTCCAATTGGCTCTATCGAAGTCCATTTGAATGTCTCCAATGGTTTGATCCATGATGTTAAGATTTTTGGTGATTTCTTTGGATTAGGGGATATCAAGGATGTCGAGCAATTGCTAGTAGGCCAACGCTATGAAAAAGAAACATTGAAAAAAGTAGTAGAACAGATTGATATCAAAAAATATTTTGGCGCAATCGAACCAGAAGATTTACTTTCACTTTTGTATTGATCAAGTGAAACAACCAGGTTCTATTATTTTCTAGAACTACATCAAAGAGGTATAGATAAAAGTCGTTTCGATTTGAGAAATTAAAAAAACGAACAATACGTTTTTTGTATTGCTCGTTTTTTTTTTTTTTGAAATTTCCGAAAAACCTGACTTTTGGACGCCGTTTATTCGAGCGTCTGCAGCAAAACTGTTTGTAGATTTGTCCTACATTCTTATTTTGATTTAGAACATGCAATAAAAGTTTTTCTAACTTATTTCATCCTTTTCAAGGAGTCGATCATTTCACATCGCTTTATTTTCTCGGATTTTTGAACGGGTGTTTTAACTGTATCGTTAGGCGATCACTCTTATTGTCTTTTTCTTGCCTCAACGTACCAGCGTATCGTTCAGCGATATCTTTGATCATCGTGAGATCAAACTGTTCTTTTTCTTGCAATTCTTCTGTGATACCGTGAGAAAATAAGTTCGTTTCATAATGAGCGCTATGTTCACAGTGGATCAGTAATTCATCCTCTTTTTCTTTTAAGTGTAATGAAATTTTTCGTTGCATAGGGTCCTCGATAGCGTGAGTTTCCCGAAAAGAATGCTCTAGTACATGAATCAATAACTGTGTTAGATCATTGTCACTAACAGCCGGTTTTTCTGGAAGATCCGCTTTGAATTCTACTTGGATATTACGCTTAGAAGCAATATCTTGATAACGAGCTAGAATCAGATTTGTCAGTTGGTGTGCAGAGTAAGAGAAGATAAATTTAAAGTTCTGTGCCTCATTCAAGATGCCTCTAATTTCATTTTGTGCTTCTAAAGATTTATTTTCTAAAATTAGATCTTCAATGTTTTCCATATTTTGAATAAATTCGTGTCTTAATGAACTGATTTCTTGGATATGCTCTCGTAGTTGGTCATAGTGCTGTTCTAATAAATCGGACTTCACTTCAAGAAAGCCTACTGCCCTTTGGTGTTGGTCGAAACTGACGATATATTCGATGATATTATAAACAACGATCACAATCAAAATGAGCACGAATAAAATAGTTGACCAATTGATATCTGCTTGATAGATTCCTAATGCAGATTGGATATAAATCATGCAATGGAAAATCGCGATCAGGACGATCCATGGCGTACAAGCCACAAAAAAGCGATTGTTCTTATATGCCTCACCTATGGAAGCTAATGAGGTAACTAAGGTGCTAATAACACTTACAACGTTGACGATAGGCATCAGTTCCGGAAGTTCATTTGGTGTCATTAAAGAATAAACGAGCACACCTAGTTGTATCGAAATTTGAACGATACAAAATAAACCATATATTTTTTTATAATAGATCATTCGTGTCAGATAGTAAGAGATAATAAGTACTGATGTTAGAATAATAAAAACATACGATAAAATCGAATGCACGATCGGTTCGAAGAGAACACCACTCAAGATGTCTTCTGAAACGGATTGGAATCCAAGAACTAATGCAAAACAACTAAGGATCAGTAAAGAAACATCGAGCTTTCTCTTCTTGTAGAGAATAAATGTCGAGTAGGACAAGGTTCCTATAGCTAAAAATACAGCAATGGTCATCGTGACTACTTGGGGAATGGACTGTGAGAAAATAAAGCTGATCATCTGTCCAGTTGTTCCGATATAGACTTTAGGGGGAAACCCAGCATAATTACGATAGGGAGAAGCAACTTCGATTTTTAATATTTTCCCAGCGTAGTCTGTAGGTAGATCGATCACAGCTAAAGAAAGTCCTGGGTTATTTTCTTCTAAAATATGAGAGCGATCATATAAGAGTTGTTTGTCTAGGTATACTCTGATCCATTGATGGTTTCCTTTGATCAATAGATTTGAATCATTTACTTGTTCTTTTAGGGTGGTTTCCATGACAAATGTTTCATTTCGATCGATTTTCGGAAGGTGTGTCACGTAGCGGCTATCAAAATGAAAATCAGGATCACTTTTCGAGTAATAACTCCAAGAATCAGTCAATTCTGTCACGTTGCCACGATCTGTAGGGGCAAAGATATAATAAAAAAAGTAAAAAATACTTAATAAAAATAACGAACATAATATAATCAAAAAAATCCATTTTATTTTTAGACTGGATTGTTCTTTTGTATTATTA
>SKEH01000115.1_pt1 | contig 56591 bp, 40 predicted proteins | sample 4826571 | NCBI WGS metagenome assembly SKEH01 (sample SAMN11008814, study PRJNA524170) | human gut metagenome | biome: Human fecal sample; material: Feces; isolation source: fecal sample from pouch patient p29 | host: Homo sapiens | place: Israel: Tel-Aviv | collected 2016-09-14 | reverse complement strand
CACGCGCCCCACACCGGCCACACCGCCCGCACCACCACCCACACACCCAACACCACGGCGTGTCGCAACCACACAACAAGAACCAACCACCCAATACAGGAAACCCAGCGGTGGTATGTATTGGGTATGAGCAAGAAAATCGCAGTACTGACAGGCGCGGGTATTTCCACATCCGCAGGCATTCCCGACTTCCGTGGTCCGGACGGCGTTTGGACCAAGCATCCTGAGCAGATGAACGTCTACGACATCGACGCATTCCTCGCCAATGAGGAAGACCGCGAATATTCCTGGCGCTGGCAAAAAGAATCGCCAGTGTGGAACGCACAACCAGGCGAGGCACACAAGGCGTTGGTCAAACTGGAACAGGCGGGCATGCTGACGCTTCTGGCCACGCAAAACTTTGATGCCCTACACGAGAAGGCCGGCAATAGCGACAACGTCATCGTGAATCTGCACGGCACCATCGGCACATCGCACTGCATGAAATGCCATGCCAAGTATGACACCGCCGACATCATGGCGAATCTTGACAACGAGCCAGACCCACACTGTCACCGCAAACTACCGTACAGTGGCAATATGCCTTGCAACGGCCTTATCAAAACCGATGTGGTCTACTTCGGCGAGGCGTTGCCGGACGGAGCCATGGAAAAGTCATATCGACTGGCTACGCAGGCCGACGAACTATGGGTCATCGGCTCCACTCTGGAAGTGATGCCAGCGGCCAGCATCGTGCCGGTAGCCGCACAGGCAGGCGTGCCGATCACCATCATGAACATGGGGCACACGCAGTATGACCGCTTGGCCGACCACCTGATCCGTGACGACATCGCGGTGGCGCTACCTCGCCTCGTCGACGAAACCATCACGGCAGAGCGCAACAGGCAGTAACTCGAGCAAATCGCAGAACATCACGTTTGAGCACCACCCCACGACCCTACGCACAAAACATGGTAGCGAATGTACCTAATACCCCCTAACTCGCCATCTGGCAGTCGTGTGAGCACTCCTGCTCGAATCGCCAAAGGCCACACTGGAAGTATGGCCATTTTTCAGTATCGGCAACGAGAGAATCTTCGAGCGTGCTCACACGACTGTCAGATGGCGAGTTAGGGGTATTTTGCTCGGCTCTCTACACGTTGGTGGCCCCGATCCGTCTGCGGATTGGGGCCACCAACGTAATACCCGGCGAATTCGCCGAACCACGAGCCTCAACGATCAGTAGATGCGCTTGGGCTGGAAACCGGCTTCCTTCAACGCCTCAAGAATGCGGTCGATGTGGTCGGGACCATTGGTCTCGACGGTCACGCCCAATGACACCGCATTGGTGTAGTGACCGGATGCCTTGAACTGGTCATGGTCCAACGCGATGACGTTGGCGCGCTCCTTGGCCAGTAGCGTGGCCACCTTGACGAGCTGGCCCGGGGTATCCGGCAGCTCGACCTCGAAATTCATGATGCGGCCGCGGGCGATCATGCCCTTCTGAATCACGGCGCCCATGGTCACAGTATCGATATTGCCACCCGACATGATCGGCACGACCACATGAGGCCCCTCAGCTGAGGCGAATTTGCGCGAGCGCAGATTTAGATGCTCCAACGCAGCCAGTGACACGGCACCGGCTGCTTCGACGACAAGTTTGTGCTTTTCGAGCATCAGCAGAATCATCTCGTTGATGTCGCGTTCGGAAACGGTGACGATGTCATCGAGGAACTCGTTAAGCAATGCGAACGGCAGGTCGCCCGGGCGCTTTACCGCGACGCCTTCCGCGGAAGTGACCACCTGGTCGGCGGACATCACACGACCGGCCGCCAGCGAATTCTTGTAGGCCGGAGAGCCTTCCGGGATGGCGCCAATCACGCGCACTTCCGGTTTGAAGGTCTTGACGGCGAGCGCAACGCCCGCACCCAGACCACCGCCGCCGAGCGGCACGACGATGTCAGTGACGTTCGGTACGTCCTCAAGAATCTCAAGGGCGATGGTACCTTGGCCGCAAATCACTTCGTAATCGTCGAACGGCGGCACGAAAATCATGCCCTGCTCTTCGGAGAGCTTGGCGGCATATGCCGCCGCCTCGTCGAACACATCACCGTGCAGCACCACATCGGCACCGTATGCCTTGGTGGCGTCAACCTTAAGCGGCGGAGTGATGGTCGGCATGCAGATGGTGGCCTTGGCCCCACGCTCACGGGCCGCATAGGCCACACCTTGGGCGTGATTGCCCGCGGACGCGGTGACGATGCCTCGAGCCAGCTCCTCGTCGGTCAGGGAGGCGATCTTGTTGTAGGCGCCGCGGATCTTGAACGATCCGGTGACCTGAAGATTCTCAGGCTTGAGCAGAATCTCATGTCCGGTCATTTCGGACAACGTCGGAGACGGAATGATTTCCGTATGGCGTGCGGTGCCCGCGAGTCGTTCGGCGGCCAGTTTCAGTTCAGCTGCGTGATCGCGCTGCAATGCTTTGAGAACCTCTTTTTGTTCCATGAGCGCAATTGTAAGCGGACGTCTGCCGAAGTTGCGGGTCATGGGCCGGCATATGGGTGACGTTGCGTCATACCCCCTGCCAGTGGATGCCGGATGGATAAGAACACCCGGGAGGTTCCGTGATGAACCTGCCGGGTGACTTTGCAGAGAGTTATAGGGAAAGATCGATCAGAGCTGAATCACGACTCCCTCCCAACGAGCAAGCTCGCCGCGAGCGATCGACTTCACACTACGCATAGCATCATAGGTGCTCAGCAGTACTTGTGATTCGTTTATGCCGCCCGCAAGCAGGTCGGCGACTTGTGTTGGAACGTCGGACGACTTGTCAGAGACATTGACGATTACGAGAATCGTGTCGTCACCGCTGGTGCGGGTGAAGGCATACACCTGGTCATCGTCGGCGTCCAGTAGATTCCATTCGCCGGTTGCGATGGTCGCGTTGTTGTGGCGCATGGCGATGAGCTTCTTGTAGAAGCTGTACACGGACTCCGGGTCGTCGAACTCTTCGGCGGCGTTGATTTCCACACGGTTCGGATTGACGCTGATCCACGGCTCGGTCGCGGCGTCAGCGGCGGTGAAACCGGCATATTTGGACGCATCCCACTGCATCGGCGTGCGTGCGTTGTCGCGGCCGATTAATGCGAGGGCCGCCATCATGGATTCAGACGATTGGCATTTGGCTTCCTCCACGCGCTGACGGTAGGCGTTGATTGCCTCCAGATCGCGATACTGGCCAAGCTCGGTGAAGTGGGCGTTGGTCATGCCCAGTTCCTCGCCTTCGTAGATGTATGGGGTGCCACGGTGCATATGCAGCAGCATGCCGAACGCCTTGGCGCTCAGTTCGCGTGATTCACGGTCGGAGTCGTTGCCCCAGCGGGACACGACGCGTGGCTGATCGTGGTTGCAGAAGAACAGGCTGGCCCAGCCGGCGTTTTTTACGGCAGCCTGCTGGTCGGCCATACGGGCTCGCAGGTTCCTGACCTCGAACGGTACGACATCCCATTTGGAGACCGCCTGATCCACGCCGACGTGGTCGAACAGGAACAGCATGTCGAGTTCGCCGTTCTTTGGATCGGTGATGTGCTCGTTGCGAGCCGGGGTGACGCCCGGAGCTTCGCCCACGTTCATGAAACCTTCACGGCCCTCGAAGACCTCGCGACGCATTTCGGCGAGGAATTCATCGATGCGCGGACCGTCGGAGCAGAACGGGAACGGGCTGGAGTAGCCTTCCTCACCGACTGGATTATCGGCGATTTCGGAGCCTTCCTCACCGGGTAGTTTGCCGTTGGCGTCGATGGTTTTGGAGATCTGCGTGATCACATCCATGCGGAAGCCGTCGATGCCGCGATCCATCCACCAGTTCATCATCTTGTAGACGGCCTTGCGAACCTCCGGATTCTCCCAGTTGAGGTCGGGCTGCTTCTTGGAATACTGGTGGAGGAAGTATTCGCCGCGCTTCGGATCGTACTGCCATGCGGAACCGCCGAAGTAGGAGCCCCACTGGTTCGGTTCGGCTCCCGGCGTGCCCGGCTCGTGCCCCGGCTTGGCGGGACGCCACCAGTACCAGTCGGCATGTGGTCCGCTCTTGTCTCGCGAAGCCTGGAACCAAGCATGCTCGTCGGAGGTATGGTTGACGACCAGATCCATGATGACCTTCAGCCCGCGCTTATGGGCTTCGGCGAGCAACTCGTCCATATCTTCCAATGTGCCGAACAGCGGATCGATGTCCTGATAGTCGGAGATGTCGTAGCCGTTGTCGTCCTGCGGGGATTTGAAGACCGGGGACAGCCACAGCACATCCACGCCGAGGTCGGCGAGATAATCGAGCCGGCCGGTGATGCCCTTCAGGTCGCCGATGCCATCGCCGTTGGTGTCTTGGAAGGAGCGCGGATAGATTTGGTAGACCACCGCGTTCGCCCACCATGGGTTCGGGGTGGCGCCGTTGGAACGGACGGCGTCGGGAAGGGTGGAACGATTGAAATCAGTCATGTTCGTGAGCTCCTTTGCTACTGTGTCGGGGCAGAATTCCTAACTACTCCATGGTAAGTAAGTCATTTTTTCTTTCTTGCCCACGGCGCGTTTCGCAATGCAGGAAATGAATGTTTTTCAGCGGCAGATATACCAGACGGTGGATTCCGGCGGCACTTGATGCGAATCGGCATTATGGTCATCGTCGGCTCGTGAGCACAGCAACATCTTCACCTCCGACGGCAGCGTGAGCGCATGCACGGCCGAAAAATTCGCCAACACCATCATGCCGGACGGCAGCTTCCATCCGAAACCGTCGTCACCGCATAGGTCGGGGTCCAGCCATTCCAATGCCGCATCGTCCCCGCACCGGACCATGCACCTACGCAGATCGATTGCCTTTCGATACATGTTCAGACTGGAATTAACGTCGTCGCTTTGCAAGCACGCCGCATAATCAGCGAACCATGCCGGCTGCGGCAACCAAGACTTGCCGGAACCGCTGAAGCCATACGCCGTTTCGCGGTCGCCAGTCCATGGCAGCGGCACACGACAGCCATCACGACCTTTGAACGTGTGCCGTCCGCGCTCCCAAATCGGATCCTGTAGCTCTTCCGGCCGTAGATCGAAATCCTCAGGCAGTCCCAGTTCCTCGCCTTGGTAGACGAAGGCCGTGCCGGGCAGTCCCAGCATGATCAAGGCGGCGGCTCGCGCACGTCGTGCAGCGGCGGCCGGATCAATAACCGGTTCCGTACCGTCGGATGTGACCCATGCCTCAATGTCAGTGCCGGACGGCACACCCAACCGAGAGGCGATACGAGGAACGTCATGATTCCCGAGCACCCAAGTCGGTGCGGTGCCGGCTTCGATGGCATATCGTCTCGTACGTTCGACAGTATGACGGTATTCGTCTCGGTTCCACACGGCCTTTTCGAGGGAGAAATCGAAGATCGCGCCGAGTTCGTCCTGGCGGGCATACTGGAACACCCTGTCGCTGAATGGCGTCCATGACTCCCCGACCGCGTATTTCGCGGGCTGGTATTCGTTGAACAGCTCGCGCCATCCGCGGTAGATGTCATGCACGGCGTCACGGTCCCACATCGGGTCGGAACCATCGGCGGCCTGTGGGTACATCTTGGTCGGATCCGGACGGTCACGCAGCGGTTCGCGCAGATCCTTGGCAAGGCCGTGGGAAACGTCGATGCGGAAACCATCCACGCCTTTGTCGCACCAGAATCGCAGGATGTCGAGGAACTCCTCGCGCACCTCGGGATTGTCCCAGTTGAGGTCCGGCTGTTCTTTGGCGAAGGTGTGCAGGTAATACCAACCGTCGCCGCACGGCTGCCATGCGGAGCCGCCGAAGTTGCTCAGCCAGTTGGTCGGAGGCAGTTCGGCGTGTTCGCCCTTGCCGCGCTGGAAGACGTATCGGGTGCGTTCCGGCGAGCCGGGGGCCGCCTGCAGGGCCTTCTGAAACCATTCATGCTGATCGGAAGTGTGATTCGGCACAATATCGATGATGATGTTGATGCCGGCATCGTGTGCGTGCGCAACCAGCTCATCGAACTGCGCCATGGTACCGAAACGTGGGTCGACGGCACGATAGTCAGCTACGTCGTAACCACCGTCAGCCAACGGCGAAGGGTAGAACGGCGAGAGCCAGATCGCGTCCACGCCAAGCTTGCGCAAATAGTCAAGCTTGCCGATCACACCTGCGAGATCACCTTCGCCATCGCCGTTCGCATCGGCAAAGGAGCGCGGATAGATTTGGTAGACGACCGCGTCACGCCACCAATCACCCGTGGATTCAGCGGTTACGAAAGACGTGGTTTCTACAGGACCCGAAACGGACATTGCGGAGGAAACGGCCATGATCAATCACCCCTTGACGGAACCGGCCAGCATGGCGCGGATGAAGTAGCGCTGCAGGAAGATGAACAGCAACATGGTTGGCGCCATGATGAGCAGTGCGCCCGCATTGAGCAGCACCACGTCGGTCTGATATTGGCCGACGAATGCCTGCAAGGCACCTGCCATGGTGCGTTTGTTCGGATCGCTCTCCAACACTACGGCCAGAAGGAACTGATTCCAGGTGGCGAGGAATGTCAGAATGCCTAGCGAGGAAATGGCAGGCAACGCGAGGGGCAACTGAATCGATCGAAAGGTGCGAAGATGACCGGCGCCATCGATGCTGGCGGCCTCTATCAGGTCGCGCGGCATCTGCTCGAAACAGGATCGCATCCACACGATGCCGAACGGGATGTTCAGACCAATCAGCGGCAGGATCAGCGCAAGACGGGTGTTAAGAATGCCCATATCACTGATTTCGTAGTACAGCGGCGTCACCATCGTTTCGAAAGGAATGGTCAGGCCGATAAGGAACAGGGTATAGATGAGGCCTTTGCACGGTACTTTCAATTGTGCGAACGCATATCCGCCAAGCGAGCAGAAGATCACCACGCAAGGCACCACCACGACCACCAGAATGCTGCTGTTGAGCAGTAGCGGCGTAATATTGGCGATGTTCCAAGCGTCGATGAAGTTCTCCCAGTGCGGATGCGCGGTGAACTGAATGCCTTCCGGCATGGAACCTTGCGGCTGTAGAGCGGCAGAGAACATGCTCAGAAAAGGCAGTATGCAGAACAGTACGGTCAGCGCGAGCATCACACCGCCTGCGATACGGGTCGTTTTCGATTGCTGCATGATAAATCACTTCTTTCCATTGACGAGTCGCTGCAGAGGTCCGACAACCAGCAACACAAGCACCATCAAGGCCACGGCGAGCGCGGAGGCGAGGCCAACGCTCTGTTGGGTGAACGCAAGTCGGTACACCTGCACGCCAGGCACCATGGTTGAGGTGCCCGGGCCGCCTTGCGTAGACATGTAGACCACATCGAAACTGGCGAGCGCGGAGATGATGGTCATGGTCAGGCATACGCCAATCTGTCCGCGAAGGCCGGGCAGGGTGATGTGGAAAAGCTGACGCCACCAGCCTGCGCCGTCAAGGCTTGCTGCCTCGTAGAGTGACTGGTCGATGCCACCGATACCGGAGAGCAGCAACACCACGCAGAAGCCGAGCTGCAACCAGAAGCCGATCACACCGACTGCGTTGAGCGATGTGGATTGGTCGCCAAGCCATACATGTGCAACATCGCCAAGTCCGATTGCACGGAGGAGTTGGTTGACGGTGCCTTTATCGGCGAGCATCCAGGTCCATGCCACGCCCGCGGCCGCGCCCGGAATGACACGGGGCAGGAACAGGCAGACCTGCGCGAAGCCGCGTCCCATCTTGGATTTCATGTCTTTGACGAGCACGGCGATGATCAGACCGAACACGATCGGAATGATGGAGAAGAAGATGATCAGATAGAACGAGTGCAGGATCGAACCATAAAGGTCGGGATCGGTGAACACTGTCTTGTAGTTGCCGAGTCCGACGAAAGTGCTTTCGTCGATGCCATTCCAGTCGTACAGCGAATACCAGATGGTCTGCACGATTGGCCAGAGTTCGAATACCGCGTAAAACAGCAACGCCGGCAGGAGGAATAGCAGACTGATTGCGCCAAGCGACATTGGCCGTTGTGCCTTGGATGGATGATGAGTTGACATGATTGCCTCAATTGATTTGGAACGATTGTTCAATGCATGTGAGCTGGCAGTTGGTGTATTCGGGCGGGACGGAGAGGGGATTGAATGAACCGTCCCGCCTGAGGTCTACGTTCGCGCGTGGCTGGCGCCACATGCGGTTACTTGGTTTCCTTCGCGTACTGCTTTTGGATGGAGTCGACGAATTGCTGCGGCGTCATGGTGCCGTCGAGCAGTGACTGGAAACCAGGGATGATTGCGCTGGCCTGAATACCGGCGGTTGCGTTGTTGATGTAGTCGGTGGTGTTGCCGCTCTTTACGAGGCTTTCGTAGGAGGAGAGCACCTGGGCCAGCAGTTGGTTGTCGGTACTCGGCGCGTCGCCCTCGCCAATCGGCGGGTATCCGTTGTTGACCGCGATCTGGCGGGCTTCTTCGGATTGCAGGAAGTTGAGGAACGCGGCAGCTGCGTTCTTGTGCTTGGCGTTGACGGGAATGCCAAATGCCGTCACCGCATTGGATGCCGCTGATTCCTCTCCTTCGTGTACGCCGGGGAATGCCACCCATCCCGCATCGTCGCCGAGTGCGTCGTTGATGGACGCCGAATACCAGCTACCGGATGGGAAGAACAATGCCTCGCCGTTGCAGAAACGGCTCAACGCAGTGGATCCGTCGAGCGCGAGAGCGTCCGAGGAGAAGTAACCGGCATCTTGCCAGCCCTTGATTTGCTTGGCCGCTTTGAGTGCTCCGTCGGTGGAGAAGGTGGCGCCATCCTTCTGCAGGATCCAATCCTGAACGGCATCACGACCTTCATAGCTGGTAAGCAGTGCCTGATAGATGTACGACGTGCCACCTTCTTTGGCGGGCATCATCATTGCCAATGTGCCGGCATCGGTGGCTTTCTTCATGTCAGCTTCGAGCTGTTCGATGGTGGTTGGGGCTTCCGTGATGCCAAGCGATTTCGCTACCTTCCTGTTCCAGTACAGGCCGGTCATCGACACGCCGTCCGGCACTGCGTAGAGGCTGCCGGAACCGATTTTGCCGCTGGAATCAACCTGGTAGATTTCGGTTTGCGATTCGGGCAGATTCCATTTGTATGCCTTGGCGTAGTCGTCGAGATTGACCAGATGCCTGCCACGCACGGCGGAGTTGATGTCGGTGATGCGCGCGATGTCGGGAGTGTCGGCTGCGGAAATGATGCGCGGACCGTTTTGTGCGGAGGTGTTGTCCGGATCATAGGTGGCCTTGATGGTCACGTTCGGGTACTTCTTCTGGAAAGCCGCGATGAGCTGGTCGTCGAAGGTTTTGAGACCTGCGCCGTCCCACAGTTTCAGTTCGATGTTCTTGTTGCCCAAGTCGGTGCTCACCGGTTCGGAGGATGCGTTGGATGTTGAGGAGGACGATCCGGGACCGCAAGCAGCCACGGATGTAAGGCAGGCCACGGCCATTGCCCCGGCGACGATGGTTGTGATGGACTTTCCGATCTTCATTGATGTTCCTTTCCTTGCGGGAATCGGCAGATTACCTGTGATTGGATTCCCTAGCACTCACTTCTGCTAAGCGCTTAGCTAAAGGATACAGATAGAGAAATTCATTTGTCAAATTTGCTTAGATTACCCGTTTTATCAGCGTGTCAAACCAGTTTAACAGCCACTTTCCAATATTTTACGCATTTACATAATCGGTCCATCTATACAACGACACCCCCTCATAACCTCAACGCTTAGTATTGCATATAAGAAAAATCAAGGGCGTAAAGATATAATCGCTTAGCAGATTCCTAGGAATCATTTTTCCAGCAACCAGAGAGGCGGCACATGGCACAGGTGACCATCGAAGACGTGGCGAAGGCTGCAGGAGTATCCACATTCACCGTCTCGCGCGCACTGCGCGGCATGGACCATGTGGCGCCCCGCACGCGGGAGAAGGTATTGCAAGCCGCGAAAGAGCTGAACTACACCGTTTCAAAGGCGGCGTCCGCATTGGCCAGCGGGCAGACCAACCGTGTCGCATTGCTGTCCCGCGACCGCATCGCAGGTTGGTTCATGGGAGAGTTGCTGGACGGCCTATACGACGTATTCAATCCCGCACGCTATGACCTGTTGATATACCGAGCCGGCAACGCAGAGGAACGATCCGGATTCTTTACCAATCTGCCGGCCAATCGCAATGCCGACGCATTGATTGTATCCGGCTTCCCCGCCACGGAGCAAGAGGAACGGGCATTGGCCAACATGGGCATGCCAATCATCTTGGTCAACTCTCCCGACGCCAACTGCTGTCAGGGATCGGTCGCCATCGACGACGAAACCTCCGAGGCGACGCTGGTGAGGTACCTGGCCGCCATCGGCCATCGCAAGTTCTGCTATATCGGACGCAAGGAGCCGCTGCCCGGCAGCGAGTGGGGCCACGATGACCGCACAACCGGCTACCGCAATGCCATTGCCGATCTCAATCTCACCGACTGCGGCGTCCACTACATCGATGTCACAGACTCACGATCCGTCAGGCAGACCATCGCCACAATCCTTGCATTGCCGGAACGCCCGACCGCATTGTGCGTATGGTCCGACTACTACGCGCTTGCCGTCATACACGAGCTGCGCTGCAATGGCGTGCGCGTGCCGGAAGATATGTCCGTCGCCGGACATGACGGATCGGATGTCGCGACAAGCATCAATCTGACCACGATGATGCAGCCCGCGCGTGAAATCGGTCATATCACCGCGCATAAGGCGCTCGACCTTATCGCGAAGAAGACACTGGACCAGCCGCGCACGGTTATTCAAACCGTGCTGACACCGGGCGGCACGACCCGGCCGATTCATCACGAATAGGCATGCCATGCCCTGATATGCAAAAGCGGGAATCCCCGAAAACGAGGATTCCCGCTCGGCGCTGTGAAGTGTTACTTCACAGCGCCCCTCATCACGCCGCCGACAACCCACTTCTGGGCGAAGACGTAGACGATGAGCACCGGAGCCATAGCCATCAGGTAGGAGGCGAAGGCCATCGGATAGTTCGAGGTGAACTGGCTCTGGAACACGTACTGGGCAAGCGGAATGGTCTGGTTGCTCTGATCGGTCAGGGTGATCAACGGCAGCAGGAAGTCATTCCATGCCCACAGTGCGGTCAGAATCGCAATGGTGGCGTTGATCGGGCCCATCAACGGGAAGATGATCGTCCAGAAAATGCGCCAGGTCGAAGCGCCGTCGATGCGCGCCGCCTCTTCCAACGACACCGGAATCGAACGGATGAAGCCGATCGCGATGAACAGGTTGGTGCCGATGCCGAGAATCGTGTACAGCACGATCAGGCCGAGCTGGTTGTCAAGGTGCAGCGAACCCATCTCCTTGGCGATCGGCAGCATGATCACGGTGAACGGCACGAACATCATCGCCAGGAAGAAGTAATACAGGAAGCGGAAGAATCGCTTATCCATATTTCTTGCGACCGCGTACGCCACGAAGGTGTTGGTCAGCAGCGTCAGCACCACCGCGCACACGGTGATGATCGCGGAATTGAGCGCGGCTTTCGGATAGTTCACCTTGTTCCATGCATCGGCGAAGTTATGCCATTCCCAGGAGGTCGGCAGGGTGAACGTGCCTGCCTCGCCCGGAGTCTTCAACGCGGTGACCACGGTGAAGTACAGCGGCACCAGCACGGTCAGGCTGAGCACGGCCACGGCCGCGGTGAGCCACCAGTTGATGTTGTGATCCTTGCGGATCTTCTCCGGCTTGCCGGAGGACGCGGCGGTCTTTGCCGCAACAGTTGCGCTAGTCATGATTGCTTCCCCTTACTCTCTCAGACCTTTTCCTTGCCGCTGAAGAACCTCAGCTGCACGAATGCGAGGATTGCCAGCACGATGAAGAACGTGACCGCGTTCGCCATCTGATAGGAGTATTCGCCATTGCCCAAGCCGTTCTGGAAGATCAAGTACGACACGGTTTCGGTCTTGGAATCCGGGCCGCCCTTGGTCAACGCCATGATCTGGTCGAACGCGCCGAGCGAGTTCTTGAGGCTCAGAACCATGTTGATCGTGAAGAAGGGGCCGATCAGCGGGAAGGTGATCTGCCAGAAGTTCTGCCAAGCGTTCACGCCGTCGATGGACGCCGCTTCGTAGATCTCGTTGTCGATGGTCTGCAGACCCGCCAGATACAGCAGGGTGGAGTAGGCCACGCCCTGCCAGATTGACAGGAACACGATCGGGAACCACGCCAGATCAGGATTGGAGATCATCGATGTGGACAGCCAGTCGATATGCAACGCCTGGCCGAGCTCCGGCAGCGGAGTCATGAAGATGTACTTGAACACGTAGCCGATGACCAGCACCGACAGGGTGTACGGAATGAAGAAGATCGCACGGAAGCCGTTCTTGAAGGCGATTCTGGAATTCAGGAGCACCGCCAGGAACATGCCGATGAAGTTCGTGCCGATCGTGATCAGCACCGCGATGAAAATCGTGAACATGTAGGCGTTGCCCACACGCGCATCCTGGAACATCGCGATGTAGTTCTTGAAGCCAATGAACTTGAAATCGCCATAGCCCTGCGAGTTGGTGAATGAATACGCCGCGCCCTGCAGGAACGGCCAGTACAGGAAGATCGCCACCAGAATCGCGGCCGGTATGGTCATCCAGTAGAATGCCGGATCGACCTTGCGCTTGGAGAATTTCGAAACCTTTTTCTTCGCAGGCTTCATTGCAGTATTGCCAGTCATGTCCGTGCCTCCTCTCACCTGAAGTTCCTAGCTTCGATCTTGTCGTATTCGGACTGCATGCTGTTCAGGAATTTGTCTTTGTTTCCCGTCTGGATCAACGTCTGCAGGAAGCCTGCAATGTTGATGCTGGCCGGCACATAGTGGTCGCAGAAGTCGGTCAGCTTACCTGCCTTGTAGAAGCTCAGCACGCCGTTCAACGCGTCATCACCCACGTAGGTGTCCTTGTACGGAGTGAATGCGGACTGCTGCTTGGAGTAGTCCTTCACGTTCTCCTCGCTCATGAGGAAGTCCACGAATTCGCGCACCTCCTTCTCATGCTTGGTGTGCGCGCCCATGGTCAGCATCACGTCATCGCCGGCGGTGAGCTGCTGCTCCTTGACATTGTCGGTGGCCGGCATCTGCGCGAAGCGGAGGTTGGCCTTCTTGTTGATCAGGCGCACCTGTGGAATCGCATATGTACCCAGCGGCAGAATTGCCGCCTTGCCGCCTGCCAAATCCTGCGTGGCCTGCTGGTAGGTGACGGCCGGATTCTTCTGCGTGTAGTTCTGATAGATCTCAATCAACTCGTCGCTGACCGTGCTCCACAGGTCGGAGAACGTCTTGGAGCCATCCTTGAGCTTGCTGTATTCCGACTCCGGCACCAGCGTGGAGTTGAGGGAAGACAGCGGGGCCTGCAGTGTCCACGGATCGGCGGTACTCGCTTCGATAGGCGTGATGCCCTTCGCCTTGAACCGCTTGAGCAGTGCGATGAATTCGCTCCAGGTCTGCGGAGGATTGTCGGGGTCCTCGCCGGCAGCCTCCCACACGTCGGCGTTGATGATATAGCCGCTTGCGTTGCCGGCATACGGAATGGCGTACAGACGCTTCTTGGACTGGTCCTCCGTCTGCACCAGGCTCTTGGCGATCTTCACCATGCCCGGATTAAGCTTATCGACGATTTCGTCATCGGTGAAGTCATGGAACACGCCCGCTTCGGCCAGCATGCCGTAATTGATGTCGCCGTTGATGGTGATGACGTCAGGTTCACGGTTTTTCACCAAGCGCGTACGCAAATCGGTGGTTGCGTCGGAGGAATTGTTGACGTTGATCTTGATGTTGGGATGGGTCTTCTCGAATTCGCGGGCCTTCGCCGTGAACCAATCCGCAGCCTCGGCTTTGAATTGGAAGAAATCCAACGTAACGGTTCCCGCGGTGCTGTTGCCGCAGCCGGCGAGGCCGGCCGTAATCGCAACTGCGCATGCAGCGGTGAGCGCACGGTATGCAATCCTCCTGATCTTGCCTACACTGGTTGTGGAATCAGGTTTCATTCTCGACTCCTTGCTACTTCCTTGTTTGCGGCAATCGCGGCATCTTTACCACGCCGCCGTTATCTAGGATGCTAGATGGAGACGGTTTTCATTCCCAGCGCCTGCGTGCCCTCGGCCAGCGGAAACTAAACGTCGAGATTTTGTTATTCTGAGAAAGTAAATCGGCACGAAGGAACGTACACATGGCAGATTCTCCTCTTCCACAGTGGTTCGACGGCTCGAGCTATACCCACAAAGTGGCGGCCAGCATCATGAAATACGGGCCGATCGCACGCATCACGCTAGCGCAGATCCTCGGTCTTTCGCAGGGAGCAATCTCGCGCATCACCAGCGATCTGATTTACGCCGGCGTTGTCGAAGAGACTCCGATGACCGCCGATCAGACGGGCAAATTACCGAGAGGATTCACGACGAAAGAGAACGGCGAGCGTCGTGGCCGTCCGCAGACGGGACTGCGCATCATCACGAATGCACGCACGTTCGTGGGCATCAAATTGAACGCCTCGCTCGCTTCCGCCGTGGCCGTGAACGCAGGCGGGCATATCATCACCGGCTGCCACGAGCAAGCGATTGACGATGCCTCGCCGGAAGTCGTGGTGCAGATCATCAAACGGCTGATCACAGACTGCTCCAGCGAGGCCGCAATGGCCGGATGGCCGAAGCCTTGCGCGGCCGGCATTTCGATCGGCGGCCACGTGGTGAATGATTCGGTGGTAACGTTCGCGCCGTTCATGCACTGGTCGCAACCAGTGCATCTTTCGCAGATGGTACATGCGGCCACCGGACTGCCGACCGGCATCTACAACGACATCGATTCGTTGCTGGTGGATGCCTGCTGGTTCGGCTCGGGAGTGGGACTGAGCAGCTTCGCCGTGCTCACGGTCGGGGTGGGCGTGGGCTATTCGCTGGCGCTAAACGGCGAACTGGTGAACTGCCCGGACAAATCCTACGGTCTGGTGGGGCATATTCTGGTTGATCCGGAAGGTCCACGCTGCGTATCCGGCCACAAGGGATGCGCGCAATGTTTGAGCGACGACTCCATCGTGGAGGAATACTCCCATGCCATCGGCCACGTGGTCACATTCGCCGATTTCGCCCGTGACGCCAAAGCGAATGTGCCGCAGGCCACGAAACTCGTGAACCGTACATGCTTCCGGCTGGGAACGCTGGTGGCGACGATTGCGAACATCGCCATGCCGGAGAAAATCATGATTGCAGGCGAATCGTCGTTCATCGCCCAGCTTGGCATCGATGACCTGCGCAACGGCATCAACAACTATCGGCACAGCCAGGCCGCACCGGTGGATTTCGAGATTCCCGACCACGACTGGGCGCTATGGGCCAAGGCCGCAGCCGCTCAGGCCATCCGTCAGTATGTAAGCTAACGTGATTCCCGCTCGAGGGGAGAACCGTAGCGAAAAATGCCGCACCGCAAAATCTCAAGTCGACATACCTGGCTGATGCCGAGCCTGCACGGTGTACTCGTAACGATATGGCCGTGCACGCTTGCCATGTGAGGTGCTTATAGCGGGTCGTGCGTCCCGCAACTTCCTTCGAGCCGGACTCCCTAAACCCATACCCTTGGAAAATGGCGGTTTTTATGAGCAGTTCAGACCGTATCGACCTAGGTACCATGCCCGATTCGTCACAAAGTTCCTATTCGCGGATCGTGTTTGCATGAATCGCCGCAACCGAACGGAAGTGCCCTCTTGCATCCATGGATATCATGCAAAACGGCTTCCTCCGAATCGAACCGCACTCCATCGATCATCCTCAATCCGACAATCAGTGCGGCGCAATCTTCGAAAGAAGCCGTTAAGCAACTTTAGGCCATCAGATTTCCACGACCTTGAACAGGACGGCCTGAGCGGGGTGGAGGGACGGCGGGCGAATGCCGTAGGTCTCGAGCGCACGGCCGGTCATCTTCACGCCTTCAGGATTCCACCAGCCGAGCGGGCTCTGGCCATTGGTGATGTCCTGCTTGATCAGATCGAGACTCACGTCAAGCGGTGACACCTCGTACACCTTGTCCGGATCGAGGCCTGGCAGACGCACCGGTGCGGCTGGGTAGGTCTGCGAAGTGGTCAGTTGCGTGAAGCGGTAGATTGCGGCGGCCTTGTTCGGCATGACGCAACCATCCACGCGTACGGCCGGATCGGCGGCATCGGAATGCACCACCGTATCGACGGCGAACCATTCACGATGCTTTTTGAACTCGGCGACCCATTCGGCAAGCTTGTCGATGTCGGCCTGCGGCTCCTTAAGCAGGTTCCATTCGATGCCCATGTGCCCGAAGAACGCCATGGCCATGCGCAACTCCTGCGAAGTGGCACGGTGCGTGGAATGTGCGGGGGAAGCGCCCACATGTTCACCGATCATCTCCGGAGGCACGAGCAGCGAGGTGTAGCGTTGAATATCGGCGCGTTCCACCGGATCGACACAGTCGGAGCCCCAGATACGGTCGGCCACTTCGAGGATGCCGAGATCCACACGGCCACCGCCAGAGGAGCAGCTTTCGATTTCGAGCCCCGGGTGAGCGGCCTTCAGATCGGTGAAGATCCTATAGACGGCAAGCGTCTGCTCATGCACCGCCGGACGGCCGGAATACGGCGAAACGGCTTCGGTGACGAGCTTGTTGTGATCCCATTTGATGTAATCGATGCCAAGTTCGCCGACGAGCTTGTTCATGGCGCCATACACATAGGCATAGGCGTCGGGATTGGTCAGGTCGACGACCTGCTGGGTGCGCCCCTGCATCGGCAGACGACCGGCGGTGGGCTTCAGGACCCAATCCGGATGCGCGCGGAACATGTCGGAATCGGGGTCGACCATTTCCGGTTCGAACCACAGGCCGAACTCAAGACCCTTGCCGTGCACATAGTCGGCAAGCGCCTTCAGCGACTTGTCGCCGTCAGGCCACACCTCCTGCGAAATCTCCCAGTCGCCGAGGCCGGAAGTGTCATCACGGCGGGAGCCGAACCAACCGTCATCCACCACAAAGCGTTCCACACCGCTTTCCACGGCCTTGTCGGCCAGTGCGGTGAGGGTGTCGTAGTCGTGGTTGAAATAGACGGCCTCCCAAGTGTTGAGGATGACCGGACGCGGCTTGGGGGCAATGCCGTGCTTGGCGTTCCAGTCGCGATGTGCGTTGCGGATGAACGAATGGAATCGGGAGGCGACTTCGTTGAGCCCCTCGCCAAAGGATCCACACACCCATGGGGTCGTGTATTCTTCGCCGCCGGCCAGCGTGATTTCACCGCCGAAAAGCATTTCGCCGCCGCCGAGCATACCGGTGGTGTAAGGCAGTCGCTCCGCGGAGAGCACGCTGTTGCCGCTCCACGCAACATGTGCGGAATAGACGTTGCCACGGGTGAATCCAAAGCCGGTTTCGCCGAGGGAAAGCAGCAAGGTCGCATCGAAATCAGGGCGACCGGTCATCGAGACCTTTTCGAAACGACCGACGGTCAGCGGCTGACGTTGCGGCGAGCGCTCACGCAGATGATGGCCGGTGGTGGTGAGGATTTCGGTGGCGTCGGCCGGCACGGGGAAGCCAAGTTCCACCTTGCCGACTTCGAGCAGGCCGTCGCCGGTGTTGATTACGGTAGCCTGCTGGCGTACGAGACCGCTCACGTCGATTTCGCAGGTCCAGATGAGTTTCACACCCTGTTCCACGTCTTCGGCGGTGGCGGTGATGGTCGGCGTCCGCTTTGGTTCGGAGGCTACGTTCCACTGTGGATAGCCGTTCTTCACGGTCATCTCATAGACGTTGCCGTCTTCCACGGTTTCAGCCTTGATGTCGGTGACGGCGAACTTGCAGAACAGCTCGCGGCCGTCGCGACGGATTTCAAAACGCTTGGCGCCGATCCAGGATTCGGATTGGGTCGGCAGTACGCTCGGCCATGCGGTGTAGTCGAGCGCACCGGAGACGCGTTGCGGACGCAAGGCGTCGTATAGTCCGATCACGGTTTCAGGGGCGGACAGCGGACGACCCCAATACACCAGTCGCGGCAGCTCGCTACCGGGGAACACGATGGCAAGGGCCACGCCGCTGGCCGACTGTTCGGCATAGACGGCGGTCAGTGCAGTACCGTCGGAAGCGGATCCTTGAAACGATTGAATGAGCGTCATTGCAACATCCTTTGATATGCGAGTGATTCCTTATATGACGTTTTCGATGCTACGGCAACCGTTTTTCCTTGACCCACCGCAGCGTGTTTCTTATTTTCGGAAAGTAATTCGAACGTTCGCTACGATTCCATACGGCATTCCGTGGGGACGATTCCTGTCAGCGGATTCGTTTGTCGGTGAAAAAATCCGTGAGGATCCGCGCACATTCCGATTCGTGCATGCCGCCGATGACTTCCGGGACGCTGCCGATATGCGGATCACGGGGAATATCCCAAACCGAGCCGCATGCACCAAGCTTGGCATCCCACGCCCCGAAGACGATGCGGCCGATATGCGTCTGCAAGCAGGCGCCGGCGCACATCGGGCAAGGTTCGAGCGTGACGATAAGCGTGCAATCGGCAAGGTTCCAAGTACCGAGTGCATGCGCGGCCTCAGTCATGGCCTTGACCTCGGCATGGGCCAACGGATCGCGGTCGGCCTCCCGCAGGTTGCGACCCCGGCCGATCACCTGTCCAGCGGCATCCAATACCACGGCCCCGACGGGTACCTCCCCTTCGGCGGCCGCCTCACGTGCCAACCGAAGCGCGACTTCCATACCTGCATCCCATGCCATGCCTCCAGTGTACGAAACACGCACATTAATACCCCTTGGTAGTCTGGATTCGGCGGGGAAATCACGCGCGAAGGAGGCACGTTGGCAGTATTCGAACTCATCCTATGCATTATCGCTGCCGTCGTATTGTCCTCATTCCTCAGCCGCTTTATTCCCAAGGTCTCCACCCCGCTCGTGCAGATCGCATTGGGGGCATTGGCCACGCAAATGCCGTTCTTTCCGGACGTCACGCTCGACCCGGAACTGTTCATGGTGTTGTTCATTGCGCCGCTGCTGTATCTCGAGGCGCATGAAATCGACAAACGCGAGCTGCTACACTCAGTCAAATTGTCGTTGTCCCTAGCCATCGGATTGGCCATCGCCACCATGGTGGCGGTCGGTTTCGTCCTCCACTCCATATGGCCTTCGATCACTCTCGCCGCGGCCCTTGCACTTGGTGCCGCACTGGGACCTACCGATGCGGTGGCGGTATCGTCTCTTGGCAAGGAGGCCGCACTGACACAGCGTCAGGCTGGCGTGCTGAAGGGTGAATCCCTGTTCAATGACGCTTCCGGCATCGTCGGCTTCCAGTTCGCCATAGCGGCGGCCATCAGCGGAGTCTTTGAAATCGGTCAGTCGGCAACGCAATTCGTCGTATCGTTCTTTGGCGGAGCCATTTTCGGCCTGGCCATGGGCATGATCGCCGATGTGCTGTTCGAATCGCTGCGTTCCGTCGGTTGGGAGACGACCACCAGCAGAATCCTCATGGAGCTGTTCCTACCGTTCCTGCTGTATCTGGGTGCGGAAGCGGCGCATGTCTCCGGCATTCTCGCAGTCGTCGCCGCCGGTCTGACCATCCGCTTCGACCATACCGGCATCGGACCGAACGTGGCACGCACGAACATCGTATCGTCAAGCGTATGGGGCGTACTGTCGTTCACGCTGAACGGTACCGTGTTCATTCTGCTCGGCATGCTGCTCCCGGATGCGATGAGCGCCAGCTGGGATGATCCGACGGTCAGCAACTGGCGGCTGCTGATGGCCATCCTGACCGTTTCCGCAGTGGTGATCGTCATGCGTTTCCTGTGGATTTCGCTCATGCTGCGCGTCGCCCGTGATACGACCACGCACAAGCGTCGCAAGATGACGTTGGCACGTTGGCGCTCGGCCGCCGTCATGACGTTCGGCGGACCGAAAGGCACCATCACGCTATCGTTGATGTTCACCATCCCCTACACCGTCAGCAGCGGCGAATGGTTCCCGATGCGTGACGAGCTGATCTTCATCGCGGGTGGCGTAATCGTGGTGACGCTGCTACTCGCCAACTTCCTGCTGCCGTTGCTCGCGCCGAACCGCAATAAAGACGCTTCCGTGGAGATGAGCGAAATCACCATCGAGGTGCTGCGTCGAACCGTAGAGGAGCTGACGGGGCGAGTCACGCCCGACAATCGCAAGGCCGTGCTCATGATCATCGATTCCTACACGAAGCGCATCACACGGCTTAAGCAGCGCATCGGCGAAACCGACCCGCAGGGCTACATGCAACTGCAGATTGCCGCGCTCAACTGGGAGAAAGAGTATGTGAAGGCGCGATTGGCCGACGTGAAGGCGCATCCGAGCGAGAACAAGGCGGCCAACGACTTGGAAGCCGAAGCCTGCGAACGTCTGCTCGATCAGATCATGAACTCGTTGCGCCATATCGAGACCGCCCATGATTCCGGACGCACCATCTGGCAGCTGAAAGGCCGGTTCAGGGCGCTGCAACGCCGTACGGGCATGTTCGTACGCCGCGTGAACAGCAAGATTCGCCGCACCACGCCGTTGTTCAGCGACGACGAGCTATTCGCCCATACGCGCACCGTGCAGGTGGACGCGATCGAGCACGTGATCGATCGACTGTATGAGGAGATGGGCAAGGATACGTACAACACCGAGCATTGTTCCGGCCTGTTGCTGGATTACCGGCGAGGCGAGGCCGCGCTGCGCGCACGCCCGAATGTGGGCGACAGCGCCGAAGCACAGGCGCAGGCCGAAGAGGTCAAACGCGAGAGCTACGGCATCGAGCTCGGTGTGATTCAGGACATGTACGAAGCAGGCGACATCACCCGCGCACAGTCCAAGCAGCTACGCCGCAACGTCTACGTGATGAGCGTCGACGCCGATGCCCAGATCTGAATTCTGCACTACAGCGAGCGAGACGAATCCGAGTCGAAGAATCCACAACGATATCCGAGATTCGCAATTCCCAGAAAGTTCACAGAAAACCTCAGCCATGCACTCAGAAAGGACTGCTTATATAAGAAGCATCAGCAAACAGCAGCTGGTCAGGAGCCACATCAGTTCCCGAAAATTGAACCCTTTCTTCTTCTCTCTCCTTTCTCTCCCCGGTGGCGATCCCACCGGGGTCTTCTTTTTTCCACCGGCAACATTCAGCCATCGCGTCGCGCGCTATATTGAGAGGCATGAACGAAGCACTCGAAGGCAATCTGATCGGACGCGAATCGAATGTGGTACCGGGCCGTTTCGGCGAGCCGTTGCAGGTAGCATACGCGCAGTATTCACCTGGCGGCGGCTGTGCGGCCCCACGGCGGCCACTGTTCCTATGCCTGCATGGCTGGGGCTCGAATGAGGCCGATCTTGCCGATATGATGCGCTACGTCGCCCCATATAACGATTTCGCCTCGCTGCGTGCACCGCTCGTGTTGCAAGAGGCCGGTTCGGGCGAATTCGGCTTCGGCCAGGGCGCCTATTCCTGGTTCCATGATTGCGTACCTTCCGGCGATGATCTGGACCGCGATGCGTTCGCTGCGGCGAGCGCGATTGATGACTGGGTCGCCGAGAACGTTCCCGAAGACCGTACCGTCGTGCCGATTGGCTTTTCGCAGGGAGGCCTGCTTGCGATTCATCTGCTGCGGGTCCACCCGGAACGCTATCTTGCGTCGGTTTCGTTGTCCGGTTTCCTCGCGCCGGGGTCCGTTGCCGGTACCGCGCCCGCCGATGATCGTCTGGCCGCGCTCAACGTACCGGTTTTCTATGGGTACGGCAACAGCGATACCGTAATTCCCAAGCCGGAGATCTTCGCCACCGCCGCCTGGCTGGACGAACACACGTTCCTGACTGCGAAAGGCTACCGTGGCCTCGACCATGCCGTCAGCCTCGATGAGTTCAGCGATCTGCGGGACTGGCTGGCCATGCACGATATCGCACCGGGCGTGCTGTAGTCCGGCGAGGTGGCAGGGCCGCCCCGCGTTATAGCGGCAACGCGCTAGACTGATGGACAGTGTGGTTTTTGCGCGCGAAGAGTGCGCGGTTACGACTTGAAGGAGTTTTGATGCTGCTGTCCGATCGCGACATTCTCGCCGCTCAGGCCGACGGTCATATCTCACTTGATCCGTGGACTCCGGAAATGGTGCAGCCGGCTTCGATCGATGTACGTTTGGACCGCTTCTTCCGCCTGTTCAACAATCATGCGTACACGTATGTCGATCCGGCGGAAAATCAGGGCGAGCTGACCGAACAGTTCGAGGTCGCTGCGGACGAGCCGTGGATCCTGCACCCGGGCGAGTTCGCACTGGGCTCCACCTGGGAGTACGTGAAGCTGGATTCGACCGTCGCGGCACGATTGGAAGGCAAGAGCTCTCTGGGTCGCTTGGGCATTCTGACCCATTCCACCGCGGGATTCATCGACCCGGGCTTCGAGGGGCATATCACATTGGAGCTATCCAACGTATCCACGTTGCCGGTGAAGCTGTGGCCGGGCATGAAAATCGGCCAGATGTGCTTCTTCCGGTTGAGCTCGCCAGCCGAGCACCCATACGGCTCACAGGGCACCGGCTCGCATTATCAGGGCCAGCGCGGGCCGACACCGAGTCGCTCGTATGTGAATTTTTACAAAGCCGAGATCCAAGACTGATCGGCCCTTAAGCCGTTTGGCTTCGTAACCATGGAGGTGCTCGTCGGAATACCCGACGAGCACCTCTTGCTCTGGCCGCTCTTCTCCCCTAGTCGGCCTTCAACCGTCAGCCGGCATCCCCTCGTCAGAGGGAACGCTGCGTACCTCCCGGCGTTATCGGCGCATGGCACGCAGTACGCACTTGCGCAGTTCGGAGGCGATGAGCACGATCAGCGCCAGACCGACGCATTCGAGCCATGCTCCGGCACTCAACGGCACGGTGCCGAACGCGGTGTTGAGGAACGGCACATAGATCACCGCCAACTGCAATGCCACGGAAACACCGATCGCGCCCCACAGCCACTTGTTGGCGAACAATCCGACGAATACCGACTGCAGGTGCGAGCGCGAGGCAAGCGCATTGAACATCTGCGCGAACACGAGAATCGTAAAGCCCATCGTACGTGCCTCGATCATCTGCGCCTCATGCACGACGGCCGCGACGGAACGGTCCGTAAACAGGCCCCCAGCCAGGTGCATGTCCATGCCGATCAGCGTCACGGCGGCCATGATCACGCCGATGAAGATGATGTCGCCCCACATTTCGCCGTCGATCACGCGGTCGGTCAGGCGGCGTGGCTTGCGGGCCATCACGTCGTCGGTGGACGGGTCAACGCCCATGGCGAGTGCCGGAGCCGCGTCGGTGAGCAGGTTAATCCACAGCAGCTGCGTGGCGAGCAACGGCACGGTCACACCTTGCGTACCCGGCTGGGTGATGCCAAGGAATCCGGCGAAGATCACGCCACCGAACACGGTGAACACCTCACCTACGTTGGAACTCAATAGATAGCGTAGGAATTTCCTGATGTTGTCGAAGATTCCACGGCCTTCGCGCACGGCGGCGACGATGGTGCTGAAGTTGTCGTCGGCGAGGATCATCTTTGCGCTCTGCTTGGTCACTTCGGTGCCGGTGATGCCCATGGCGACGCCGATGTCGGCGGTTTTCACGGCCGGAGCGTCGTTCACGCCGTCGCCGGTCATGGCCACGATGTTGCCCTGGCGTTGCAGGGACTTCACGATCTTCAACTTGTGTTCCGGCGCCACGCGAGCGTAGACGGAGACTTCCGCCGTCGCCTTGTCGAACGCATCGTCGCCGGGCAGCGCGTCCAGTTGGTCGCCGGTCAACGCCTTGCCGCCCTGTTCGATGATGCCCAAGTCGGTGGCGATGCGAGCCGCGGTGAGCGGATGGTCGCCGGTGATCATGACGGTACGGATGCCGGCCCGATGCGCTTCGGAGACGGAGGCACGCACTTCGGTGCGCGGAGGATCGATGATGCCGACCATGCCGACCCAGATCAGTTCGGACTCCAGCACGTCGCTCTGTTCCGCGATATCGGCGACATGGCCTGCGGCGTTGATCGTTACGCCGGGCACGTCGGCAAGCGATGCCGTACCGAGCGGGCGATAGGCCTGTCCCAGCGTGCGATAGGCTTCGCTGGAAAGGCGTTCGACCGTCGCCAGAATCTGTTGACGATCACCTTCCGTGAGTGGACGGACGGCACCGTCGACGGCGATCCTGTTGCAATAGCCAAGCAGCACATCCGGCGCACCTTTCGAAAAGACCGTCAGTCTGCCGGCATCCGCATTATCCTGCGCAACTATCGACATGCGCTTTCGTTCGGAAGTGAACGGGATCTCGCCGACGCGACCGTAGTGCGCATATCTCCGGTCGGCCTTCACCTTGCGTGCACCGACGATCAAGGAAACTTCCGTGGGATCGCCGACGGCTTCCCATATGCCGGATTCTGTGTGTTCCCGCAGGTCGCCGTCATTGGCCAACGCACCGACACCCAATGTCGCCACCGCTTCCATCTCGATTGCGGCACGTTCCGGCGTTCGTTGGTCCACTATCACCATGCGGCCTTCCGGCGCATAGCCCGTACCGGTAATCTGCACTTCACCACTGGGCGTGACCACGCGTTCCACGGTCATCTCGTTGCGGGTGAGCGTTCCGGTCTTGTCGGAGCAGATCACCGATGCGGAGCCAAGTGTTTCCACGGAATGTAGCTTCTTGACGATCGCATGGTGCATGGCCATGCGCTGCACGCCGAGGGCGAGCACCACCGTTAGAATCGCGGCCAATCCTTCCGGTACGGCCGCCACGGCCAATGAGACGGCCAGTAGCAGCGAGTCGATCACGTCGTGGATGTCGTTGAATCCTTCGGTGATCGCAAGCGCCACGAGTACGACGGCCGCGATGATGCACACCGCAATGCCCAGAACCTTGGAGACGTAGTTCATCTCCTTCTGCAACGGGCTTTCGTCATCTTCGGTGGCTTGCAACAGGTCGGCTATCTTGCCGACCTGGGTGTTCATGCCGGTACCGGTCACGATGGCACGGCCGGTACCTTGCGTTACGGAGGTGCCGTTGAATACCATGTTGGCGCGGTCGCCGAGAGCCTTCGCCTGTTCGAGCGTATCCGTCTTCTTGCCGACCGCCACGCTTTCGCCGGTCAGGCTGGCTTCCGCGATTCTCAGGGATGCGGCGACGCACAGTCGACCGTCGGCGGAAACGGAGTCGCCTTCGCCGAGCACGATGATGTCGCCCGGCACCACGTCGACGGTGTTGATGCGGATGATTCTGCCGTCGCGTAGCACATTGGTCTGCGGCGCGGTCATTTGCGAAAGCGCTTCGACGGCCTGTTCCGCCTTAGATTCCTGAATGTAGCCGAGCACCGCGTTGACGATGAGTATGAGCACGATGACGATGGCGTCGAACGGCAGCATTTCACCGCCTTCCGTTCCGGGTGCCGCATTGGCCCGTTCGATGAACCATGCGATCAGCGAGATGGCGGTGGCGGCCAGCAGCAGGTATACGAGCGGGTCTCGGAATTGGGCCAGGAATTTCTTCCATTTCGGTACGGGAGGTGCGGAGGCGAGTTCGTTCGGCCCGAATTTCGCAAGCCTCCGTTCGGCCTCCGCCTGGCTCAGGCCCATATTCGGATCGACATTGAGTGCGTCCGCCACGGCCTGCGCATCGGTCAGTGACGGATCCACACTGTGAGGCAGAACGTCCTGTATGGCATTGACGTCCATGGGACGTTCGGACTCGCCTGAGACAGAGCGGTGGGACTGAATGGCTTGATCGTTCTTGTGATCAACCATGATGATCTCCTTGGGAGCGCCGCGGAGTAGTCAGTTTCACCTGATACGGCGAAGCTGCGCGGTTGTGGGCGCTACGGCGATTGCCGGCAACGCATTCATGCCATTATTGCACACAGTGACTGTTTCGTAACGAGGAGACGCACCCACAAATGTCAAGATTCCGCAAATTCGTGAAACATATCGTGAAACAGTTTCGTCATTGTTTTCACAGCCAACGATTACGTTTTCTTCAAGATGAACCGATGATTATACAAAAGAATCAACGATAATCGCATGACTTTCCCCAAGCACCCTGTCTATGATGAAGTCACAACGAAAGATAGAGTACACAGAAACACAACAAGCAACACGGACCGCGGCCAGCGGAAACAAGACAAAGGACAACGGTAACGGCCGCGAAGGAAGGAAACATCATGAAGAACAACACTTTCGACCAGATCATCAGCGCCAACCTCGCCTCCATCGACCCGGGCTTCGGCCAGTTCGCCCTCGCCAAGGCCTCCTCTGACCTGTTCAAGAAGGTTCTCAACAAGTAAGGCGCGAATCCTTAACACGTAAACGGCTAGGGGCCTGCGATCCCAACGGATCGCAGGCCCCTTTGCATCTGAAGATAATCACACTCGAAAAATCACACCGCCTCGGTCTGCACATTACAGTCGGAGGCGCGTACGCGAGGATCCCGCATCGCATCGAAGCCGTTGGTCACGATCTCGGAACCTTGCAGCGACCACGAACCCCTGATGCCATCGCATTTCCCGGGGTGCTGGGACAATAGACAACTATGGCAATGAAAAAAGGACCGACCAAGGGGTCGGGCGGAAAACATCGTAATGCGCTAAGGGGCAAGGGACCAACTCCCAAGGCCGAGAATCGCGTATATCACAAGGCCTATAAGGCCAAAAAAGTCGCCGATCGCCGTAAAATGGCCGATCCGCGACTGGCTGCACGCCGTCGCGCGGCAAAGTTCGCTTCGGAATCCGACGATCTGGTCATCGGTCGCAACGCGGTGCTCGAGGCGCTGCGCTGCGGCGTTCCGGCTTCGACGCTGTATATCGCGGCACGCATCGAACATGATGATCGCACACGCGAAATCGTGCGTCTCGCCGGCATTCACGGCCTGCATCTCATGGAGGCGGACCGTTTGGAGATGGATCGCATCGCACGCTCTTCCAATCATCAGGGCATAGTGATGAAGGCACAGCCGTTCCAGTATTCGTCATTGGCTGAACTCGTGGAACGCGCGGACAAGAAGTCCCGTGCCATGGAAGCCGCAAACTCGGCAGCCGCGCGCATCGCGGCCCGTCCGCTGTTCATCGCGCTCGACGGCGTCACCGACCCGCAGAATCTGGGTGCGGTCATCCGTTCCGCAGCGGCATTCGGCGCCAATGGCGTGATTCTGCCGGAGCGTCGTTCCGCTTCGGTTACGGCCGCCGCCTGGAAGGTGTCCGCCGGCGCGGCCGCGCATATGCCGGTCGCCCGTGTTGTGAATCTGACCAAGGCGATCGAAAGCCTGAAGGAACGCGGTTATTACAGCATCGGTCTTGACGGCGGCGGCGATGCGCTCGTCGGCGAAACCGGTTTTGAAACCGATCCGCTCGTCGTCGTGCTTGGGTCCGAAGGCAATGGCCTGAGCCGTCTGGTGCGCAGCACATGCGACGTCATCGCCGGTATTCCGATGTCGAGCATGGTTGAGTCGCTCAACGCGTCCGTCGCAGCCGGCATCACGCTGTATGCAGTGGCCCGCGCCCGTCGGGAAGCCGCCAACAACTAAATACGATGCATAACGAAAGTGGCTGGGTTACATATGTAGCCCAGCCACTTTCGTATTACAGCTTCAGAACAACGCCTAATGGCTCCACACCGCGGCATCCGGATCATCATCCGGATTATAGCCGTCGTCATCGGGGTCGTTGTAGGTGTATTCGTCATCGATCACGCCGGAGTCGGCTTCTGCGTTCAACGCGTCCACGTCCTTCTGCTCAAGCTTGTACTGCGGCAACACGTTTTCCACATAACTCTGCACCGCTTCGGCCATCGGCACATCATGACCGGCCTTTTCAGCCAGGAACCAGCGGTGGTCAAGCACTTCATGGAAGAACTGCGCCGGCTCGATCTGCGACCGGTATTCCCGCGGAATCATGCGTACGGTCGGCTCGAATACCTCACGCATCCAATCGGTCGCCACGATTTCGAGATCCTCCCCTTCACGCCAGGTGGAGGCACGATAGGCGTCCAGATCGTTGAGCAGACGGCGGGCCTGATTCTCCTGCACGTCCAGACCGGTCAGACGCAGCAGCTTGCGATTGGCATAGCCCGCATCGACCACGCGCGGGCGTACCAGCACACGCTTGCCGTCCTCTGCGGTCTTCATTTCCAGCTCGTCCACGTCAAAGCCGAGTTCATTGAGCTTGTTGACGCGCTTTTCGATCTTCCACATCTCGTCCGGGCCGAAATCATCGGTGTCGGTCAGGGCGCTCCACAGCGAATGATAGCGGTCAACCAGACGATCGCCGATCTCGATCTCGTCCACGCCGCTCGGCAACAGCGAACCGGAGGAAAGATCCATCAGTTCGCCGATGATGTTCGTACGGGCCAGATCCACATCGTATTCGCGCTGGCCTTCAGTCAGGTTGATCTGCAGGTCACCGGTTTCAGCGTCGACCAGGAATGCCGAGAAAGCGTCGGCATCGCGCAGGAACAACACGTTCGACAGAGACACGTCGCCCCAGTAGAAGCCCGCCAGGTGCAGACGCACCATCAGTACGGCCAGTGCGTCAATCAGTCGTTCGGCGGTATCGGGACGCAGGTTGCGTGCGAACAACGCACGGTACGGCAGCGAGAACTTCAGATGCTTGGTGACCAAAATGGCCTCCAAAGGCTCACCATCACGGCTATGACGACCCGTCACCACGGCGATCGGCTGCACGGTCGGCAGTTCCAGCTTCTGCAACCGGCGCAGCAGCTCATATTCTCGCTCGGCCACATTGCGGGTGATTTCCTTCATCGCATAAACTTCGTCGCCTACGTGCACGAAACGCACCACGTGCCTCGAGATGCCTCGCGGCAGATTGGCCAGCAGGTCTTCGGGCCAGGTCGCCAGCGGCTTTTCCCACGGCAGGGTGAACATCTTCGGATTCGAGCTTGCGGCGGTGATCTTCAGTGCCTGCGGTTCCGGAGATTGTGCAGCTGGATCCTCGGCCTTCACGGAAGTGGCCTTAAGCACACGGGGATCCATCTGGGGCAGTTCAATAGATTCCATAACTCACCAATCTACCCTTTGACCTACCCACGGGGAGGCCTTCAGCAACGGGCACGCAAAAAAGAAGCCCCGCACCTACGCGGGGCTTCTCCAACGAGACAATAAGAGAGGAAGAGAATGTCTCGTTTAATGGTTGACGGAAGTGGAACTTCCGCCAAGTTTATTCAGCCACCCGCCGGAATGCCTTACGAGAAGACTTCCAACGGTTGGTTACTCCTATCTGCTCAGTTCAGGCGCAGCTCGGTCGACGGAGCGAACAGGTGCATCTTGGACGGGTCGATCTTGATCTTGACGGTATCGCCGACCTTCGGAAGAGCACGCGGGTTCACGCGAATCGTGGTGAGCTTGTTCTGATCGGACATCATGGTGGATGCCTCGGCAGAGGAACCATCGGTGAGGATGTTGCCGTAGATGTAGCCATCGGAGCCCAGATCCTCAACGTTCATGACCTTGAGGGAGAAGGCGTTGGCATCATCCGGAGCAGCCAGGGAAGCGTCTTCCGGACGGAAGCCGACGACGATCTGGTTGTTGTCCTCAGCGGTCAGCTTGTTGACGGCCTCAGCCGGCAGATCCACGGTGTCCTCGCCGATCTTCGCCTTGCCGTTGACCACCGGATGGGTGTTGATGTTCATCGACGGGGAGCCGATGAAGCCAGCGACGAAGACATTGGCCGGGCGATCGTACAGTTCGGTCGGAGCACCGACCTGCTGCAGAAGGCCGAGCTTGATGACGGCGATGCGGTCACCCATGGTCAGAGCTTCGGTCTGATCGTGGGTCACGTACAGGGTGGTGACACCCAGCTGGCGCTGCAGGGCAGCGATCTGGGTACGGGTCTGCACGCGGAGCTTGGCGTCGAGGTTGGACAGCGGCTCATCCATGAGGAAGACCTTCGGCTCGCGGACGATTGCACGGCCCATGGCCACACGCTGACGCTGACCACCGGACAGAGCCTTCGGCTTACGATCGAGGTACTCGGTCAGGTCGAGGATCTCAGCGGCCTTCTCGACGCGCTTGCGGATCTCTTCCTTCGGGGTGCCGGCGATCTTCAGAGCGAAGCCCATGTTGTCCGCAACGGTCATGTGCGGGTACAGAGCGTAGTTCTGGAACACCATTGCGATGTCGCGATCCTTCGGCTGCATCGTAGTGACATCCTTGCCACCGATGAGGATACGGCCCTTGTTGACCTCTTCGAGGCCTGCGAGCATACGCAGGGTAGTGGACTTGCCGCAGCCAGACGGGCCAACCAGCACAAGGAACTCGCCGTCCTTGATATCCAGGTTCAGATCATCCACCGACGGCTTATCGTTGCCCGGGTAGATACGAGTAACATGGTCGAATACGACTTCTGCCATGATTTGTCATCCTTTCAGAGGCAGGTACGTGCCTCACGATCCGTTGTAAAGGGATTTCTTTCCTGTGCCTCGCCTTGCAGCTTACGACTTCGACAAAGCCACAATTCAAAGCGTTAATTTATGTACTTGGTTTAGCGAAGATCTCTTCGTTGAGCCACGTTCCATAATACACACTTCACCCGATTAGGCAACGCGTGTCGCGCACCCGGCACAGAGTCGAAAAGGGAATTATTCTCTGAATCGCGGATTACAGCGTAGTTTTTATCATGCGGGCGCGAGACAATGAATGAGGAACCACGAAAGGGAAGGTTTTCAGGCATGCGCAACATACGAATCGGAGTGGTCGAAGACGACCCCGCAAGCTGCCAGCGCGTACTCGACTATCTCAATCGCTATCAAAGCGAGAATGATGAACGATTCACCGTCTCCGTATTCGACGACGGCGCTCGAATCGTCGAGAAGTACACCCCTGTCTACGACATCCTGCTCCTCGACATCGAGATGAAGGAGATGGACGGCATGGAGGCGGCCCGACGCATACGTGAGCGCGACGACCATGTGGTAATCGTGTTCATCACCGCGGCTCCGCAGTATGCCATCAGCGGCTATGAGGTACGTGCGCTGTCATATCTGCTCAAACCCGTACCGTGGTTTGCGTTTTCGCAGGAACTCAAGCGTTCCATCGATGCTCTGCGCCGCAATGGCGACGATTCGATGCTGATCGAGACCGGCAACGGCCAGATGCGTCTTGAATTGACGGACATCGTATACCTCGAATCGATTCGCCACACGATCGTGATCCACACGCTTGATGGCAAATTGTCGATCAACGGCACGCTCAAAGACATGGAGGCGAAGCTCGCCGACCACCATTTCTTCCGCTCGAATTCCTGCTATCTGGTGAATCTTCGGCACGTCACCGGCGTGGCCGACCAAGATTGCGTGATGTCGAATGGCGAGCGCCTGCGCGTAAGTCGACCGCGTAAAAAGACGTTCCTGGCGGCATTGGCCGACTTCATGGGAGGCGGAAGGTGACCGGCGTCGTGTTCGCCATGCCGGCAATGACCGGCATCACCAACGCTTTGCCTGACATTCCCCGCGTATATACGGGAATTTGCGAGTGGCTGGCCTGCATGGTCTATATCGCCGTGCTATATCGTCGCGCATCACCTCGCCGTACGACAATCGCTGCCATGGCAGGCTTGGTACTGCTGATTGCGGTGCAGTATTTCGACGGCATGCTGCCGATCTGGTTTTGGATCGTCGGCATGACGTTGGCGTTCGGATGCATGTATGCGACGATTCTGTTCGGCGCCGGCGCCGGCAAACGTGAAAGCCTATATATCACGGCCCGCGCCTTCGTGTTGGGAGAGCTGGTCGCGTCGTTGCATTGGCAGATCGTGACTTTTGCCGGCATGCGTGACAACACGTTGGATTTCGATTGGCGGTCGATCCTTTCGCTGACAGGCACTTATGCGATCTGCTTCGGATTGGCTTGGCTAGTGGAACGCGGTAATTTCAGTCAGACCGCACCGACATTGCCGACAACTTCCGCCGCGATTGCGACGGTGGCCATCACCGTGGTCACGTTCGCCATGAGCAACCTGAGTTTCGTTTCGACGAACACCCCATTCTCCGGCTCCGTAGGCCAGGAGGTCTTCTATATCCGCACTTTGGTGGATTTCTGCGGTTTTGCGATTCTGTATGCGCAACAGGAGCAGGTACGGCGCATCGAGGCGAACACGGAGCTCGCATCGATCAACGCGCAGCTGGAAAGCCAGCATCAGGAGTATCTGCAGTCCAAGGAAAATATCGAATCGTTGGGCCGTCTTGCGCATGATCTGAAGCATCAGATCACGGCACTGCGCGCACAGGTCGATCCGGAGCATGCGGCCGTAGGATTCGAACAGTTGGAAAAATCGGTACAGCGATACAGTGCGCAGCAGCATACCGGCAATCCCGTGCTGGACGTCATCCTGACCACGAAGGAGCGTACTTGCGCCGACCGCGGCATCACGTTCACCGCCGTCGCCGACGGCTCGCTGCTGAACAACATGTCGTCGATGGATATCGCATCACTGTTCGGCAATGCGCTCGACAATGCAATCGAAGCGACGTCGAAACTGCCGAACGCCGACCAACGTCTCATCAAACTGGCGCTATATGCGCAGAATCAATTCACAGTGGTACGTATCGAGAATTATTACGATTCCCGACTCAAGAAGGATGCGGACGGCAACCTGCGCACCACGAAGCGAGACGACCGGCACAGGCACGGTTTCGGCGTGAAGTCGATCCGGCACATTGCACAGCAGTATGGCGGCGAGGTGACGATCCGCACCGAAGACCACTGGTTCGTGTTGACCGTGCTCATTCCACGCCGCACCGGTCTCATGGCCATGTAGCATCACGAGCATCCGGAATCCCGATACGGAACCTCGGGGGTCGACGCGCCGACGTCAGCACCCCTGCCGCGAAGGAACGGCGTAAAACCTCATGAAATAACGGGGGCCAAAGGTTCCGGTCCCGCTGACACGAAATGATGAAAGCCACTATCGTACGATTGGGGGCTTAGTATATGGCACACCGCACGTTCACCGAACAGGAAATCGAATACCTCGAGGCGCTACCTGCGGTCGCGCATGCCAGCGCATCACGAATCGTCTATTCACACGAGTTCCAGCTGTACTGCATGCACCGATACCTTCATGGCGAAAAACCTTCCGTAATCTTCGCCAGTGTCGGCCTGCCATCAAGGCTGATCGGCTATAAACGTATCGAACGTGCCATCAACCGCTGGAAACGAGATTCGAACCTAATGCGGGAAGCCAAGATGCGTCAGGAAACAACGGACTTCTCCGCCGACCTGCGCAACACAATGATTCAAGACAATTACGAGAAGATTCGTATGCTCAATGAACGTCTGACGCTTTTGGAGCGGCAACTCGAAGCTTTGCAAGCGGTCCGGAAAGACGAGAAGCCGTAAAGGCGCTGACGGCAACGGCGAAGCCTATCGGCACGAACAGGTTAATCGGGGCGTCCGCAAGCTCCATCACCAGGCAGATGGCCATTAGCGGAGCCTGCTGCGAGGCCGCCAGCAATGCGCACGCGCCCAGCAGCGCATACATGCCGATTGAGTTCGTGTGGAATATCTGCATCCATAGAATGCCAAGCACCGCACCACCGGAAGCACCCAATGCGATACCCGGTTGCAGTACGCCGCCAGAGGCGCCGGAACGAATCGTCAGCAATGTGACGATCGCTTTGGCGGCAAAAGACAGTAGCAGAATCGGAATGACGGCCAAATCGGCATTACTGGAGAAGCTCAACTGTGCCGTGGCACGACCGTTACCCATGACCTGCGGCACCCAAATCGCCACGACGGCAGTAAGCGTGCCAGCCAACGGCATCATCCATAGGATCCCGTTACCGGCTGGCTTGTTCTTCTCGGCCCACTGCGAGCCGCGACGGAACAATGCACCGGCCACACCGAGAATCAGGCCCGCAACGAGTGCGAACGCCATATAATCCGGCGTGAACAGGCCCTCGGCCTTGCCGAGTACGTAAAACGTGTGAGTGCCTTTGACGAGCGACGCCACCCATGAGGCGAGTGCGGAACAGGAGAAGGCAAGTGCGACCGTTTCCAACGTCACGTCGGCAAGCAGAATCTCCACCGCGAAGAACGTGCCGGCGAGCGGCGCGTTATAGACGCCGGCCAGACCGGCGGCCGCGGTGATGGCGACCAGCATACGCGTGTCTTTCGCGTCAAGGCGTACCCAGCGGGCGAAACGCTGGCCGAACATGGCGCCAAGTTCACGTGGGGCGACCTCTCGACCGATCGACATGCCTGTGCCGACGATGAAAATTTGCAGCAGCACGTGCACGACGGTCTGCCAGATCGGCATCTCATCACCATTTACGGCTTTTTTGACGGACGGCACCTTTGTGCTGCGTGTGCGCAGCAGCCACCAGATGATGGCGGCGACGCTCGCGCCGACGATGACGGAAATCGCACGGCGCAATGGCGGCACGTTAAACGGACCGGATTCATGCGTGCTCTCCACATAGCCAAGCGCAAGATGCTCGATGCCGTACAGCATGAGCGTCAACAGACCGGCGGCCGCACCGATGGCGACGCCGACGATGATTACCGCCGCGACCAGTGCCGGGAGCCGGCTGAGTAGCGGTTGTTGCGATTGTCCGACTTTGTTGGATTGTTCCTGCGATTCCGTTGTTTCCGCTGCTTTCACGCCCGGCTTTTGCCGCTCGAGCTCATGTTCCTCATCGGATGCCTGCCGCACTTGTTTCCTCCGTTCGTCTCACTTCCGCAATCGTCGCACCGTCATTCCGTTCTCTGCAAATTCTGGATTCACGGGGCATGTGGATTACTTATGCAGCCAATTCACTGAGCCTACGGGCGAAGGCAATTAGTTCAGTATCGCTTCCGGCGGGGCCGACTGCGCAAATACCACATGGAAGACCATCTTCCGTACGAATTGGAATGTTTACGGCAGGCAATCCCGTCAAACCTGCGATGCACGTAAGACGCATCGTCGCAGTTCTCTCATCTTCAATCGAAGTGCCACCAATCGCCGAATCAGTGATTTTCGGGGCAACACTGGAAGCTGAAGGAACCAATAAAACGCTTTGCCCCAATATGGACCGCACATTAGTCTTCCAAAAGTCCATATGTTCGCGGGCGTTCCGGTAGTTTTCGGCCGTCAGCTCGCTGGCCGTTCTGAAGCGAGACTCAATATCAGCACCCAAAGTGTTCCAATGCCGTGCAAGCCAAGTACCATGATTCCGCCACGCCTCGTATCCTTGCACGATTTTGTAAGAAGAAAGCCAGTCTGACAGTCGGTCCGGCCCCTCTCCCTCAAAACGTGGCCCTAGGATGCCATCGAGACGAATTTGTTCTAGACTCACATCCGTTGCATTCCGGGCAGACTCTTCCAGCCGACTGATCCATGCATGCAAACCTGCCGATACATCGATGTTTGTGGATGACATCAACTCTTCAGACCAGATAACTTTCCCAGATAGTGCTGATTCCACACCAGATTCCTGTGTTATCAGGACCTTTGCGACCTTCTCCAGCAAATCAGGGGTTCTGGTCATCCATCCCACGGTATCGAATGACTGGGAGAGCGGAAGAACGCCTTCCATCGGAACCGAACCGCATGTGGTTCGAATCCCCCATAAGTGTTGATAAGAGGAAGGCACACGCACCGAGCCTCCCGTATCGCTTCCCAAACCTATATCAACTTGACCTAAAGCGGTGGCGGAAGCGGACCCCGATGAAGATCCTCCAGAAATCCGGCCCGGAGCCTGCGGATTCGGCGGAGTCCCATAATGGGCATTCGTACCGGCAAGGGAATAGGCAAACTCATCCGTCCTTGAAATGCCTAGCACATCAGCGCCCGCATCAAGCAGACGCTGAACAGGCCAGGAATTATGCTGTTGCGGAATCCCTTCCGCCAGAAAGGCCTCACTTCCAGCCCCTATGGCATATCCTTCCACACCATAGAGATCCTTCACCGCCACACTTAATCCTTGTAGGGGCAAATCCGTCGAAGATTCAGTACGAGCCCCTTGCTTCAGAGGGCTACCGACTACTCGCCAGATTCGGGAATCCATGGCAGGAACGGGGTAAGTAAGGTGAGCCGACACAATCTTCCATGAGCCGTCAATCAACTGCCACACCTGCGTTTGCGTTACAACACCGCCAGAATCTTTATCAAACGTGGCAACAACAGTCGCGGCACAGTTCGCAAGCATACGGTATGAGCGGGAACGCAGAACCCGACTTGGTGCCGTTCCGCGTTGCGCACGATATTCGGTAATCTGCTGATGTCCATTCAGCAAACCTGCATTATCGGCACGAGTCACAGGCAATCCGGACGGATCGTCCGCGAATAATTCCGCAAGAATGTCCGTCGCATTACGCATCAACGCATCCTCATATCGCTCCACCGCATCCATGAGTTCCCGAGGAACATCCTTCTGGCTGTGACATATCATGCGTGCTCCAACTCCTTCTCCGTCTTACCGTGAATCAGCTCGGAAATCTCCCTACGATATCGGTTGAATGCAACGGATGTGTTATCTCTTGGATCTTCCAGTTCGATGCTCAATCTTCTTGATGTTTCCAGCGACACCACTGGCAGCGCCATCGGCCATGACCACAACTCTATCGGCAAGATATACTGCTTCTTCGATGCTATGCGTCACAAATACCACCGTGATGCCTAGCTCCTTCTGGATCTTCGATAGTTGGTTCTGCAATTGTTCACGGGTCAAAGCATCCAACGCGCCAAAAGGCTCATCCATCAACATCACGGCAGGAGTGTTCGCCAGTACTCGTGCAATCGCCACGCGCTGTTGCATACCACCGGACAGCTCCTTAGGAAATTTCTTGGCGAAAAGCTTGAGTCCGACCAGATTAATGTACTTATCGACCAGCCTTTCCACTTCAGGGCGTGGATATCCCGCCTCTTTGGGGCCATAGGCGATATTCTCCTCGACTGTTAGCCAAGGGAAAAGACCATAATCCTGGAATACGACGCCTCGGTCAGGCCCTGGGCCAGTTACCGGTCGTGTTTCGACCTTAATCTCACCCTCGGTTATGTTTTCAAAGCCCGCAATCATACGAAGCAGGGTGCTCTTACCGCAACCAGACGGCCCAACAATGGCGACGAATTCGCCGGAGTCGATATGCAGGTCGACATCTTTGACCGCATAGGTTCCGTTGCCATACTGTTTGCCGACCCCTTGGATGTCAATCATGCCGGCATGACGCTGAATGGTTCCGATGCGCATTGTTCACTCTCCTTAACAGTCACTTGGCAGTAGGTAGGATCGGGCGACCGTGCGCCACAAGTTTGACGATCCAGACGATGAGTCGATCGCTGAGAAAACCGAGGATGCCAATGATGAACATGCCGGCGACGATCAAGTCGGTCTTCGAAACGTTCTTGGCCTCCGTAATCATGGCACCCAGACCGACCGTGATACCCGTCATCTCGCCGACGACCAGCAGCGCCCAAGCCAAACCGACCGCGACTCGCAAGCCTCCGATAATGCCTGGCAAAGCGGCCGGAAACACCACTTTCCATAACGCCTTTCCCTTTGACGTGCCGAGCATTGCAGCCGCCTCCAGAAGACGTTCCGGAACCTGTTCCACAGCGGTGACGGTATTCAGGATGATGGGAAACAGAGCAGCAAGGAAAACGAGGAAAATTGTGGAACGATCTCCAATGCCGATCATGATGAGCGTCAACGGTACCCAAGCCGTGACCGGAATCGGACGAATCAGGTTGATAGTCGGCTCCAACATCGCCGAAGCGATTTTCGAGCGGCCCATCAACACACCCAACGGAACACCGATGAGCGCAGCTAGGCCAAAGCCGCTAAACACACGTACCAAACTGGCATACGTATGCTTCCACAACATCGCAGAATACGGATCATCAAAATAACCACCAAACGCTAAGTCAGCGATGCGCCTCATCACTGTCGTTGGGGAGGGAACCCGCGCCAAGCGGATGTCAAAAGGGAGCGTCCAGCCGTATTTCACACCTTGACTCCACAGAATCACGACGAGAACCGGAACGGGCAACGCAAGCAGTACTTTCGGGACAATCTTTTTGACGCGGGGCATGATCATCGATCCTTTCCGACGAATTGGCTGCTATTACTTGACGAACTGGTCGTCGAGATACTTGGACGCATCTGGCGCAGCCTCGATGGAGCCAATCTCGACCATCTGATTGGCAAGCTCCTTGCACTGCTTTTGATAATCGGCACTGAGATCCCAGTGCAACCACATATTGTCAAGCGCCTTATCGAGGGCGTCAGAGTCAAAAGTGAACTGCTTCATCACTCCTGACTTCCAAGTGGCCTTATCCTTGGACAGCGACTCCGTGGCCTTCTTATGTGCTTCGATGGCAACCTTCACTAAATCGGGATTGCCATCAATCACCTCGCTGCTGGCCGCAAGCGCGATATTGACCTTGCCGATCTCAGTGTTATAGATGGAGTCGATTTCACTCGCTCCGGCAAGTTTGGCAAGGGAGACACCCATTTCTGCGCCCGCGAAGGCGTCAACGTCACCTCTTTCCAGAGCTTCGGACATCTCGGAGTAGCCAATATTCACCATTTCGACATCAGAGTCAGGATCAAGTCCTTCGGATTTGAGGAGCAGACGCAAAGCCATTTCTTGGGAGGAATTTGGTACATATCCGATTTTCTTGCCTTTGAGCTGCTTTACGGAAGTGATATCACTTTGAGCCATGAGTCCAGAGCCTCCATCGGCGCCACCAGCGATGACCTTAATGCCGCCATCCTGTGCAGCCTGTGAGATGACAGTGGGGACGCCCATCAGGGCGAAGTCCACATCTCCGGAAAGAAGGGCATCTTTCTCGTCGTTAGAGTTGTCCATCGGCACAACTTGAACGTCATAGCCATCGGGAACGTACTTGGACCATTCGTACGCGGCGAACAGGTGTGGTTGGCGTTGGGTAGCTACGCGGATAGTTTTGGAGGATGAATCACCAGCTGCGGAATCGTGGCTTGGCTCTCCGGTGCTGCATCCTGACAGGCCAACGGCTCCGGTGACGGAAAGTGCCACTACAGCCATAATGGATGCGGCTTTTTTCAACATGTTCATATTCATTTTTTCTTTCCTTTCCTCTCTTGTTGTCTCTTGTAGTGAAGGAAAAAATCTATTGAATTTCGTCATCTCATCGTTTCTGTAACAAAATTTACGAAATCTTGAGCAGCGGATCCCTCAAAATGCGAGAGAAGAATCCGCGAATGCACCCCTCGCACTAGATCGACAGCTTGAGAGACGTCAAAGTCAGCTGCCGCAGACAGATACAGGTAAATGACCTTTGCGGGGAGATGGAATAGTGACGAAAGCAAGCTGACGGAGTAATCGACGCTACGGCGTAGCGCCTCGTCGAGATCCTCATGCAAGCCAAGGGCCAAGAGTCTGCCATGCGCGTAGCCAAATGGTCCCTTCCGTTCGCCAAACAGCGCATCCGCTTGCTGTTGCGGAATGACGGAAAGGGTTAATGTCGCGCGAAGAGGTGCCTCTAGTGCAGTCAGAGACACTTCTCCGTCGCCTTGAGCGTAATGCGGGTCCCCCACGAAGAATTTCGCACCTTCAACCTGGATGGGTAGAAAGAGTACGCTACCTTCGGTCATGTCATTGACGTCAATATTTCCCCCGAAATCATATGGGGGAATTGAGCACAGATGTGCGTCCGTATCCGGGGCAACACCCATAATGCCGATGAAAGGATGCAAAGGGAAGCTTGGATAACTGCAGTTGTCCAACGCCTGGTCGTGGAAGTCCATGCCTTCAGGGACTAGTTGCCCGTATGCTTCGCCATGCACAGAGATTACTTTGCACAGTGTGCCGTAGTCACCTTCCAATGCGGTGTCTGTCATCACTCCACGGCCATGCCGGGTTGAGATGACTCCATACGGAGCGCGTCGTTCCAACTTTTCAACGGTAACCATGAGCAGGTCTCCGGGGTGAGCTCCGACAACTTCGATTGGTCCGGTGATTACGTGCGAACCATCCGTCATATTTCGTGTTTTGCATGCTGGGATAGCAACGGTATCGTCGAGCAATTCGCTACGATCAAGACCATAGGCGCCGAAATAAGTGATTGGATCCGAGCCCTGATCCGGCATGATGCCTTCGTGGCTGACAGTATCTATCACGATGCTTTCACCTGATTCTATGGTCAGCACCGGCCGGTCGGAACGAGAAGGGAGAACACCCCAAAACGTGTTCTGCACGGATGCGGGAACATAGCGGTCAGACAGCCTCGCTGCCTCATCGGGCCCTAGCCCTTGCAACAGCGGCCCGAAAGCCTTCGTATCCTTCATTCCCTACACCACCTTTTGGTATGACCAATTTCATATTGAGGTAAGAATAAACTGGCGATATGTCAGTTTCCCATATGGAAATAGTCGGTTACTCACTTGTAACAAAAGGGCAACACTGACCAGACCAATCCGCTATCTGCTGAGTAGATTGGTATGTCCATTGTGCCAAAATAGCAATATGCGAACCGAGCAAGCAGATACAAACACTTCTAGAAATTCCATGCAGGCCTCAATACCGCCGCTCGCATTGGTTAGTCGAAATATCAGCGCGCAAATAGCCGACCATCTGGAGAACCTCATCATGACCGGCACTCTGGTTCCGGGAACACGGCTGCCTACCGAACGTAGCCTCGCAGAGGAATTCAAAGTATCTCGGACTTCCGTGCGCGAAGCGTTGTCCGAACTGGAATCGAAACATCTTATTGAACGGGTTCAGGGACGCGGTAGTACCATTCTGGACCCCATGTCGAACACTAGGAAACTGGCCACGATGCTGGAGGCCTCAGACATGGAGCTTCAGAATGCCACGGAATTGCGAGAATCGGTCGAACCTCACATCGCCGCCTTGGCAGCCGAACGAGCCTTACCAACTCATGTTGCGGCCTTGGAAAGTATTCTCGAAAAAGAGACCGACGAATCTCTCAGTCAAGAAAAATCGATGAAACTCGACATCCAATTCCACCTACTGCTCGCCCATGCCACTGGCAACAAACTACTGCTCACAGTGCTGCAGTTCGCCTTCAAGTGTACCGAACATGTCCGCGAACGTTCCCACCAGACCGCCACTGGCAGACGGATCTCTCATCTGGGACACCAGTTGATCTTCGAGGCGGTTACCGCACACAACGCTGAGGGTGCCGAACACGCCATGAAAAGACACCTTGCCGACGTACACGACGTCAGCGCCCTTGCCAGCTGAAAAACTTCCGCCCGCGTTCCCACGGAAAAACCTGACATACGGCAGAATGAAAGAAAGATAATAACAGTATTAAGGCAAGGAGCGAACCATGACCGTACCACAACGGGTGTTGGACATCATGAATTCCGGTGAAGTGTATGCCTTCGACGATCCGGAGATCCTGCAGGCGCAGGCTGATCAGATGGAGTTGCTATACGAGTTCAACGCCAGTCGACCGAGCGAGCCGAAACATCGCCGCGCCATCGCGGAAAAACTGCTTGGTGGGTACGAGGAGGGCGCGTGGATCGAGCCGCCGTTGCATGCCAACTGGGGTTGCAACACGTATTTCGGACGTAACGCATATGCAAATTTCAATCTCACGCTTGTCGATGATGGCGAAGTACACATCGGAGAGAAGGTGATGATCGGTCCGAACGTAACCATCACCACCACCGGCCACCCGATTCGTCCGGACCTGCGCGAGCGAGCGACGCAGTATTCGCTGCCGGTCACCATCGGCCGCAACGTATGGATCGGCGCGAACGTGACCATACTGCCGGGTGTAACGATTGGCGAGAATTCAGTGATTGGCGCATGTTCGCTCGTCACTAGGGACATCCCCGCAAACGTGGTGGCGTATGGCCAACCGTGCAAGGTAGTGCGTGAAATCGGCGAACATGACGACGTCTACTATTGGCACGATCGCAAGATCAATCCGCCGTTCGACGTACTGCCGGAGTAGTCGAATCGACGTTGAGCCTACGCACATCAGGCAACCTTTACGCAACGAAATTCCTCGAATCGGAAACCGCTTCGTCATATTCGGATTTTCCCGTTAGCAATTCGGTGATAGCTCTTTTGTGTCAGTGTTTTCCCGATACAAAAGAGAGGTGTTTCATGGGAGACGATACGATGATGCCGATTTCGGCGAACGTGCGGGCCGTGCCACGTTCCGGTATCCGCGACGTGTTCGACCGTGTGATTGGAATCGACGACGTAATCTCACTGTGCGTAGGCGAACCCAGCAGAACGGCCGCCCCTCATGTCGTGGAGGCCGCGGCCGAAGCAGCTCGGGAGGGCAAGACTCGGTATAGCAATATCCTCGGCATTTCGGAATTTCGCAAGGCCGCGGCGGACTATTCACGCCGCGTAAAAGGGCTTGACTACAATCCGGAAACCGAAATCCAAGCCGTGGACGGTGCCACCATCGGCCTGTTTCTGGCCATCAACACGGTGGTAGCTCCCGGCGACGAAGTGATCGTGCCATCACCGTATTTCGCATCATATAAATCGTCCATCATGATGTGCGGAGGCGTAGCCGTTCCCGTCGCATTGCGTCCGGAAAACGGCATGCACCTCAACGCCGCTGACATTGAGGCGGCCGTGACCGACCGAACGCGCGCCATCATCATCAACTCACCCGGCAATCCGAGTGGCGCCGTCACCACAGCCGAAGAGCTGGCACAGGTTGCCGAAGTTTGCAAGAAACACAATATTTGGGCGATTTCCGACGAAGTCTACCATTCGATCGTCTACAGCGAGGGCAAGGATGGCCGACCTGCCACCGCACCATCCATTGCGGCGGTGCCGGGTATGAAGGCACGCACCATCGTCGTCGAGAGCCTGTCCAAAACGTACGCCATGACAGGGTGGCGCATCGGTTATCTTCTGGCACCAACATGCATCATCGAGCAGACCAGCAAAATCGCAGAAATGGTGCACTCCTCCGTCAATTCGGTATCCCAGTATGCCGGCGTGGCCGCAATGACCGGCCCGCAGGAACTGGTCGAAGACATGCGCCAGGAGTATTTCGTCAAACGCCAGATTGTCGTCGACGAGCTGGCCGGTTGCTCCAAACTCAGTCTGATCGAGCCGGAGGGCGCGTTCTACGCGTTCATCGACGTGCGAGCTACCGGCTTGGATTCCGACGATTTTTCCCGCGGACTGTTGCAGGACAAGCACGTCGCCGTGGTGCCCGGCGAGGCATTCGGCGAGGAGGGACGCGGTTTTGTACGGTTATCGTACGCCGGCGATGCGGATGAGTTGCGTAAGGGACTGCGTCGTATGCGCGATTTTGCGGAGAGGAATCGCTGACGCCGTCAGGTGCATGCCAATCCCTCGTCGCGTTCACCCACTTTGTTGTGTATGTTTACGATTTGTATAATCGTAAACATACACAACAAAATCATACGATGAAACGGCGGCACGTTGGACGGGGGATGGACTCCTAGCTATTCGAATGACCAGCCGTGCACAATGGCGCGTGAAATCAGAGCCCATGACAACGTCTACACTGTCATGGGCGCATAGGCAATCCGCCGTTCGACGTACTGACGAAATAGTTGGGATACTTGTCTGAACCGTAGGTTGCACATATGTGCAACCCCTAGACTGTTCACTCCAGATACAGGCATACAGTATTCGTATCATGCGCAACCAAGGTGGTGACATATGCTCAGCGAACCAGTGAAAGCATTATTTGAGTCCAACACCAACGCCCGTCATGCCGGCGACGCAGACAGACTCGCCAAAGAGCATAAGCCGAACGGAGTGCATGTACTGACGGATCTCCCATATGGCATTCCGGACCAACTGCGCAAATTGGACCTGTACCGTCCGGAAACGCAACATGAACCTCTTCCGGTCATCATCGACTTCCATGGCGGGGGTCTCTACCATGGCGACAAACAAAATACCATGTGTCGCGATATGTATTTAGCGAAGTATGGGTTCGCCGTGGTCAATGCCAACTATCGGCTGGTCCCGCAAATTGGATTCCAAGACCAACTACACGATGCGCTTGACGCAATTATCTGGACGAATGAGCACGCGCATGACTATGGCATGGATACGAATGCTCTGTTTCTGATTGGAGATTCCGCGGCCACCCTGCTTATCTTGTACCTCACCGCCGTACTCCATTCACCGGTCGTCGCGTCACAGCTTGGCATGAAGGAAGCCTACGGAACCGCCCACATCCTTGCCATTGCAGGATGCAGCGGCATGTATCGCTTCGAAGGCGGCGTGCATGGAACTGCGATGGGATACTATGCGGAAGGCTACTTTCCAACGCTGAAGGAACGAATTCGCATCTCCCCCTATCTTGATGTCGATCGCCTTGTAGTTGACGGCAATCTTCCGCCCTTCTATCTGCAGACCAGCACCGAGGATTACCTCGCGGACAACACTCTGGAATTCGCAAGAATCCTGCAATACCGCCATCATGATTATGAACTGCGATTACTCCCGAAAGGTCTTGACCACGCTCTCGTACACGACTTCGCGGTCAAGGAGGTCGGCCTGGAGCATAATGAGGAATCACAGCAAATCGTAAAAGAGGCGGCGACGTTCTTCAAACGGTACCGCCCAACGACCAGCTAGGAAAGGACGCAAAGGACGCCATGGAAGAACGGATTCGCTCCACCCGCTCCTCACTGGCAGTATTCGTAGGCTGCTGCGCTATGTCCTTCATCGGCTTCGCTCTCATCACCAACACTTCAGGGCTGTATTTCGACGCTATCAGCCGTGATTTACATGTGGGTCGAGCCAAGGTCAGCCTAACCGTATCGATTCGATTGATTTGCAGTGCCATCTCCATGGCCGTGTTCAGTCGCTTTTCAAATCGCATTCGCTTGCGCCCCACACTTATCGGCTGCATTGGTATCTGCGCCGTGGGATTCCTGCTTTGCAGTCGGGCGTATGCCCTCTGGCAGTTCTATCTCGCATTCGCTGTGATGGGACTCGCCTATGTTATTCCGATAACGCTGATGCCACCCATTCTGCTTGCGGCATGGTTTCCCACTCATTTCGGCACGTTCCTTGGCATAACCGGCTGTTTGTCAGGATTGGGAGGAGCCATATTCAATCCTCTGATTTCGCACGTCATCGCGTCATATGGATGGCGATCGGCATATCTACTGACCGGTGTGATGCTGATGGTGCTGCTACTCCCCTGCTCCTACCTGCTTAAACCATATCCACATGGCAAGCTCGACACTGCGTCTGCACCAAACGCCAAACCTGCGCATGATACACGGACGAAGAGCGGGCATCTCATCGGCATGCTTCGTTCACCGGCGTTTCTGCTGCTGTCAGCCGCCATGATTTTGTTGCAAATCGTATCCGGCATCAATCAGCATATTCCCGCGTACGGGATTTCCATCGGACTCACGCTTACACAGGCCGCTTGGGTGGTCACGGCCCGCATGATAGGAGCCAGCGTCGGCAAACTTGCCATAGGTTCGACGCTGGACCGTGTCAGACCGCAATTCGCAATCACGCTGTTTGCCGCCATCGGAACCACAGGATGGTTCAGTCTGCTTTTCGGAGCCAATCTGGAAGTTGCGATCACTGCAAGTTTTCTGGCGGGAATCGGCCAATGCCTGCTCATGATTGCACTTCCCTGGAGCATACGCCGCGTATTCCCGGGAGATGATTATGCCCGCGCGCTGTCCGTCATCAACGCCACCGGCCAGCTGACCGTAGCCATCGCTACCACAGTTCATGGATTGATTTTCGACATGACCGGCGGATATGGAGCGTCATTGACGCTCAACGTGCTGTTGTACGTGCTGGCAGCAATTGCAATCATCACGGTGGCGCACGGGCATACCCAATCCTTCCGGCATCCTAACGGTGATTAGTCCATATCCAATAACAACTCAGCCATTCCCTGATTGGTAGCGAGTGCCGACATCAGTCCACCGACCAGGCATGCGTGCAGTGCCCGCGCACGCCACGTCTCCCAAGCGACTCCAATGACCAATGGAATGTCACGAAACCGTTCGAAATCGATGCTGATGGTGCGCTCACACAGACTGGTTCGCACATGATTGCCATGCATATCGATATGATGTCCGCAAATATGCCCGGCCACTCCCTTTTCCTGCAACTCCCGTGCTACTGCAGCGTCTTCGAACGAATGGAAGATTCTTCCGGAATGCCCCTGCCGAATCGCTCCCACACCGACAATGGCGATATCGGCTCGGTTACCCAAAGCCAAAGTCATGGCGATCAGTTTCTCCGAACGCACAGCCTGAGCAACTTCCGCGGAGGCCATGATCAGCGGCGCAGGAAGCAACGAGTAGGCGCATCCCAGACGTTCTGCCATCATTCGGCAGATTTCCGGAGAATCAGTCAACGAGTTGGCGGAAGACAACGAACCCAGCATCTGAGTCACATGCGCACGAGGGTAGTCAAGGGGAGGCAAGGCTCTGATTGTCGCCGCCATCGGCGTCCCGGTCGATGTAACGATCAACGAATCCGGTTTGAGGTTTTCCACCAGCAGCTGCGCCGCACATTGAGGCACTAGCGTCGATGCGATGTTGTCATCGTATGAATATGCGACGCGTACCGTTTTCAATCCGTATTTGTTCCGAAGATTCTCCTCAAGGGATTGCAATCGTTGCAATGGGTGCCCGATGGTAATCTGTACGATTCCGGTTTCCCGTGCTTCGGTGAGCATGCGTGACACCGATGACCGCGAATAGCCGACCTCTCCGGCAATCTGTGATTGATTGAGTCCCTCGTCATAATACATCTGCGATACACGAATCAACTCTTCGATATGCTGTCTGGTTTGCATCGACGCAAGCGCGGAATCTTTGAACATATGTGCATATTATCTCCAACGCCCATACGAACATGCGCGATAAGCATACGTTTTGAGCCCATCATCAGCCGATACTCCGGTAAACCAGCAGTGTGGCGAACTGCACATATTCTCATTCACATCCCAGTGCCATTTCACCCTCAAATTAGTCTATAACCGGCTCAAGGAAGAACCGGGCCCCGCGTTACCGAAGGGTGATCTTCGGGTGACGCGGAAGGAACAGAGGGAGAAAAATACCATGTCGAAAATATGGCAATACTTGAAGCAGCATGCGTATGGCGCACTCACCATCGTTACGGTGTTGTTGTGCATTCTGGGCAGCTGCATCGCGAATCTGGCACAGACGGATTTCGGCAACGTCACCAAAGAGAATCTGACCATCGAAACATCATCCGGCCATAGGCTCGGCGTCAACATGCTCAAGCCCAAGACCGCCACCAACGACAAGCCGGCACCCACCATCGTGTTCGCGCATGGCGGCAACGGTCTCAAGGAAAAGTGGGATCTGTACCAGATCGAATGGGCACGTCGAGGCTTCGTCGTGCTCTCCTTCGATCTTTACGGACACGGCGACTCCGAGATTCTGAACAACACCGAATGGCTGGTCAACGGCCGTGGCCTGTATGACACGGTAAAGTACGCGACCACACTTCCATTCGTGGACAAGGACCAGATCGCCGTATCCGGCCAGTCCCGCGGAGGCAACACCATTCACGAGACGATCCTTCTTGACAACAAGGCCAAGAAGCAGCTGATCAAGGCCGTGCTGTACGTCAGCCGCGACGCCGTCTACAAAGACAACGAAACTCAGTCATTCGGCTATGTGCCAGGCAAGACCACTTCAGCCCAGGCCGCCTCCAAGAATAACGGCGAGTACTTCAATTATTACGGCAATCGCAATGTAGGCATCATCGCCGGCAAATTCGACCAGTACTCCTTCAAGGAGACCGACAAGACGACCGGCAAGATGCTGCCGAATCCGGACTATCTCAAGCACAATAACGCCAAATCGTTCCTGAACTTCGGTATCACGCCTGACTCTTCGACTGCCGACGGCGTCAGCGGCAAGTACTATACGAAGAAGGTCGATGGCAAGGAAGCATTCCGTGTCATCTATCTGGAAAACGGCTTCCACACTTCGCAGCTCTTCCAGTCGTCTTCTACCGCAGCTGCCATGGAGTTCATGGTCAAAGCCTTCAATGTGAACACCTCGTTGCAGTCGGGCGACCAGATCTACCAGTGGCGTATGATCGGCAGCACCATCGGTTTCATCGGCATGTTCATGTTCGCCGTGTTCTTCGCTCTGTGGCTCTCCCAGATGCCGCTCTTCAGGGGAACTTCTCGTGGCAATGCCGTCATGCGTATCGCGGAATCGCATCCGGGAACCAAGGCTTGGGCATGGGGCTGCCTTATCGTCAACACCCTGTTCGCCACCGTCAGCACGTTGTTCCTGTACTACAACGGCGTCGACACCCATATCGGCACGTTCTTCAGGCAGGGGCAGGCACTGTTTGCAGGCTCCATGCTGGCGATTTCCTCCGTGTTCACCGCCATTGTCACCTACATCTGGTACCGCTGCTTCGCTAAGAAGAATGGTATGAACATCGATGAAATCGATTTGAAGACATCTGCTTTCAGCGTGTTCAAGACCATCATGCTGGCTCTCACCGTCACCGGCGGCACTCTGCTGTTGGTCTGGGGAGCGCAGTACTTCTTCAAGACGAACTTCTCGTTCCTGTACTGGGGCATCATGCCATTCGGCTCCTTCAAGATCGTGGACATGCTTAAGGTACTCCCGATCTTCCTGATTGGCTACGTGATTTCCTCCATCTTCATCAACTGCATGAACTACAACACTTCCTATGGCAAGAACAAGATCGTGAACATCCTGGTACTCGCTCTCGTCACCGCCGCCGTGCCGGCACTGGTGTCCGGCGCAGGCTGGGCCAAGTTCATGCTCACCGGTGTCAATGACCTGTTCGGCGCGGCCTACACCCGCATTCCGGACAGCATGTTCCTCACCGTATTCCTGCTGTTTATCACTCCGCTGACGGCTCGCGGCATCTATTCCAAGACCCGCAATCCGTACCTCGGTGGCATCATCAACGCGATTTTGGCCATGGTAATCACCTGCGTGAATTGCCAGGTCGTTTTCCCGGCCTGATCGCTAGATAGCACGGCATGACAAAGGGTGGTGGCTCATCGACTGAGTCACCACCCTTCTTATTTGCAAGGTACGCTACGCCTTCCAACGACATCAGGCGCGAAGCAGGCATGGAAAACCCGCCCGGAAAACCCGGACGGGCAGGAAGGAAGAAAGGAATTCAGAATAGGGCTACTTGGCGGCCTCCTCGCTCTTGGCTGTCTCCTTGGACTCGCTTTTCGGCATGACCCAGAACTTGAGCAACGGATAGCTCACGACCACGGCAAGCAAGGTGTTGACCACGGAGGCGATGGTGCCCGCGACGCCGGCATTCATACCCCATCCCTGGCACAGACCGGTTATATAGCCCGGCAGTACAAGATTCACGACCACGATGATCACGGCGAGAATCACATACTTCCAAGCGGCGTCCCTGAAGCTGGAGTCGGACTTGAACACCCACTTCATCTGTACGAAGAAGTTCACCACCTGCGCGAGCACCTCAGCGAGCAGGAAGGTCAAAAATCCGCCCAAACCGTTGCCTTTGGTGTCGTAGTTGAAAATCAGGAAGTGGAACGGCTGCGTGAGTCCCATGCCGGAAATGAAGATGGCGGTACCGATCCACGTCACCACAAAACGAGTGATGGTGGAGATGTTCGACAACACGTTGAACAGGATGAACTCCCAGATGTTCGGATGATCCTTGATCCACCGGCGGATCGGGCCGACCTTTTCGGCAGGCTGCATCGCGTTGTTGTCAGTCATTGTTCAGCTCCTTTGCGGTGCGCTTGTTGGCGGATTGGTTGCGGAAGTAGCCGGCGATCACGCCACCCAATCCGCGGAAAGTATGGCCGTTGGCGATTTTTACGATGGCGTCGACCATCGCCGAGTCGATTCTGCCCTGGGTCATCTTGCTCATGGCACGCGGTGGCATGTTCAGCACGAACAAGGTGTTGAGATCCGGAGAACCGGTCTTCTGCCTGATTTTTGCTTCCTGCTTGGTGAGCGTTTTGGCGATGGTGCGCGCGACGAAACCCTTGGAGCCCGCCCAAGACATGATCGGATCATTCACACCGAACGTCATCGGCTTGCCCGGGGCGATTACCTCATGACCGAACAGAACCGCCATCTCCGTATCGGTCACATCCTTGACATGACCGGTCAGATAACCGCCAAGCGCAGGATTTGCCGGGGTGACCCCCATGTCGCCCACAACGGCATATGCGACGGACAGTGGCAGATGTTCGGCGTTATCGCCGACCAGCAGCGTCCATGTGCCGGATTCCGTCCGCCATACGTTGGCCGCAACGTCGAAATGACGGAAGGTGTAACGGTCGAACGGAATGGTGACCTTCTTGCTTTCATGCGCGTCAAGCCACACTTTGACGAAACCCTTGAGTTCGCGATCCGGACGCAACACGCCTCCCTGCGGTCCGCGCACGTAGAGCTGTGCAACGGTTGCACCGGCGATATCGGAATCGTTGGTGACGGTGAACGTCACACCATTATCGTCCGCGCTGAGATCGGAGAACGTGAAATCGCTGTAGCTCAGACCATAACCGAACGGGAAACGCACTGGCACATCTGCGGTCTCGTAATAGCGGTAACCGACAAACGGACCTTCGCGGTAGATTGCATCACGTCCGATCGCCGGATACCAGCCGGCGCTCGGGCAATCCCCGTATACGAGCGGCCATGTTTCGGCCAGATGACCGGAAGGATTGACCTCGCCGGTAAGTGCACGCACGGTCGCAGAGGCTCCTGCCTGTCCGGAAAGGCCGACATACAGTACGGCGACAACGTCATCCATCCAGGGCAATTCGACCGGAGAACCGGCGACGAGCACCACCACAATCGGCTTACCCGTTCCCTTTAGGGCGGCAATCAAGTCATTCTGCACCTGCGGAATCGCCATGGTGGAACGGTCGAGACCTTCGGATTCACTACGCTCGTCGAGACCGATCACGGCAAGCACCACATCCACACTGTCTTTGCCGGCGAGCGCGATGGCATCTTCAATGAGTCCTCGATCAATCGCACCTTGGCGGTCATAGCCTGGTTCATAGCCGGCAAGACGCAGACCCTCTGCGTTCTTGACTTCCTCAAGAATGTTTTCTTCCCTAGTGGCGTTCACCTTGGAGGAGCCGGAGCCTTGATAGCGCGCCGTGGCGGCCATATCGCCGATGACGGCCACGCGGGTACCCGGTTTGAACGGAAGGGCCGCATTGTCGTTCTTGAGCAGCACGCTTGCGTTTTCGGCGACTTTGCGGGCCACTTCGTGATGTGCGGCGGCGATATCGTCTTTGAGCAGGTCATCACGCCCAACGCCGACCAGTTTGGTGGCAACCGCGATTTTGGCGACTTCCGCCGCACGGGCGTTAAGATCCGCTTCGGACAGTGTTCCGGCTCTGACGGCACCTTCCAGCTCTCGCACGGAAGTGAAGCCCGGAGACGGCATTTCCAGCGACCCACCGGCCTTGACTGCTGCGACCGCGGAGTTGGAACCGCCCCAGTCGGAAACGACCATACCGTCGAATCCCCATTCGTCGCGTAGAATCTCCTGTAGCAGATGCTTGTTTTCGTGCGCATAGATGCCGTTGATCTCGTTGTAGGAGGTCATGATGGTCATCGGCCCGGCTTCGCGCACTGCGATTTCGAAGCCGGTCAGGTACAGTTCACGCATGGTACGCTCGTCGATTACGGAATTGCTGGCCTGGCGGCGGAGTTCCTGACTATTGACGGCGAAGTGCTTCGGGCATGCGGAAACGCCGTTACTTTGGATGCCTCGAATCAGGCCCGCCGCCATACGACCGGCGACGACCGGATCTTCGGAGTAATACTCGAAATTACGACCGCACAACGGGTTGCGTTTAATGTTCATGCCCGGACCGAGCAGTACGTTTACGTCAAGATCGTGCGCTTCCTTGCCGAGCGCTTCGCCCATTTCCTCGGCGAGTGCCGGATCCCAGGAATTGGCCACGGTGCCAGCGGTCGGGAAGCAGGTGGCCGGCTTGGATGCCCCGATGCCGAGATGATCGCCTTCGCCGAGTTGTCGACGTACACCGTGAGGGCCATCGCTCATTACAAAGCTGGGGATGCCGGCCCTGCTGTTGCCTCGTGAATCCCATTCCGACCCACCGGAAAGCATCGCAGCCTTTTCGACAACCGAAAGTTCTTCGAGTTCCATTGGTTCTCCCTTGCACTAACTCGTACGCAAACCGCCTGGCTCTCTCCCGAGCCATGCCGCTCTTCGCGAATCCTTTCTGCTGCACCGCATACGAAATCCGCCGCTAGTTTGATTGAACCAGCCGCCGGCAGCCTGCGAAGCCCGTATTACACAACCTGTCGTTTTACCCGCACAATCAGTCTGCGGACTGCACCCATTGCCCTGGAACGCCGTTGTCGAGGACGTGCCTTTCACGTGCAATCACAAAGGCGACGCCCACGTTTGTCGTGAAGCGTCGCCATGGGGCAGTTGGTTGTAAGTCTTGGCTAGGGGGATGGCGATGGCTACTTGGCCACTGCCGCCTTACGTCGGCTGAGGAAACGCTTGATAGCAAGTGTTTCGAGACCTACCAGAGTGACGCCCAGCACCACGTCGACCACGATCATGGTCACCTTCCAACCCGGCATCGGATTGGCTGGCTCGCCGTCCGCGTAGCGCCAGCTGTTGACCGCCGTGTAGAGGATGTTGTGCGTAGCCGCACGCATGGCCTTAACGGAGGTGGCGCTGTGGTCGGTGATGTGATTGGTGGTTTCGGTGGTGGCCAGCATTGCGTCGGTGCCGCCACGGATCGCCTGATCGGCTGTCTGATAGGAGTAGTTGGAGCCGGAGAAGTAGTCGGTTTCCACGAAGCCCTCGAAGCCCCATTCGCCGCGTAGGACGGTCTGGTTGAGTCCAGTGTGGGCGCTGGAATATGTGTTGCCGATGTAGTTGAACGATCCCATCACGGCCTGGGCGTCGCCGTCGGCCTTGATTACGGTTTCGAACGGCTTCAGGTACAGTTCGCGGATGGACTGCTCGTTGGCCCAAGTGCATAGCTGGCCGTTGCGTTGGGTTTCCTGCTCGTTCAGCGCGAAGTGCTTGATGAACGCGTATACGCCACGGTCGGCGGCACCGAGCACCTGCTCGCCGGACAGGTCGCCCGACAGGGTCGGATCCTCGGAGAAGTATTCGAAGTTGCGGCCTGCAAACGGTGAGCGATGCAGGTTCACGGATGGCGCATACCAACCGGAGACTTGCATTTCGTGAGCCATGTCGCCGATGGTTTCACCATATTCACGGGCCAGGTCCTTGTTCCAGGAGCAGGCAAGCACGATATTGGACGGCAGGCCGATGGAGCTCACGCCGGTGAAGTTGTCCTTCAGGGCTGCCGGACCATCCACATCGGACAGACGCACCTTGCCGATCGACTTGATAGCCGCATTCTGATAGCCAGCGTTGGCGATGAGGTTGTCCATGTCATCGAAGGTGAGCTGATCGAGCAACCGGTCCCACTTGGCGTCGTTGTAGTCGACGCCACGCAAGTCGACAAGTCGCAGACCGTTCCTTGCACCGGTAGTTGGCATGTCGTCGGAGTCATTGTCGAACTTGGTCGGATCGTAGTTGCCGACATTGTAGAAGGTGGACTTATCCTTATCCGACATGGAGTAGTTGACCGGGCCTGCCAGCGCCTCCTTCGCGTTGGCGAAGTGGTCAGTGCGGCTCAGATAGTTGAGCCCGCCGTTCGCATCGTCGAACACGTTGGTGGCTACGATGGCATCGCCGTTGTGAGTGTTGTCTTCGCTGTTGTAGGTGATGGTCGAAGCCACGTTCACGGTCTTTTCGTCAACGATGCTGTGCGAGTCGGTACGTACGGAGATTCGGTAATCTCCTGATTCCAGCACATAGGATTTGGCGTTCCGGTAATCGTATGACGCCATATCGTCATCGTCGAATTCGATGGAGACGGTTTCGGATTCACCAGGTTCGAGTTCCTTGGTTTTTTCGAAGGAAACCAGGTTCGCGCTGGCTTTTTCGATGCCGCCATTGGTGTATGGAGGATTGCAGTAGACTTCAACCACGTCTTTGCCGGCAACATCACCGGTATTGGTGACCGTCACATCGAAACTGATCGTGCCGGATTCCGTATCGTACGCGACGCTCCCCATCTTCTCATCAAAGCTGGTGTAGCTCAGCCCGTAGCCAAACGGATACTGTACCACGGAATCGTAGTCGATCAGGCCTTCGTCCGCTGCGGTCTCGTAGTACCGGTAGCCGACATAGATGCCTTCGTTGTAATTCACGAAGTGCGGAAAACGCACGCCGCGAGCGGAGTCGACCTCGAATTCCTTGACGTTGTCATATTCGAAATTGCCGAAGTTGTTCCACGTCGGATTGGCGGTCAGGTCGGTCAGGAACGTGTCCGCGGTACGTCCGGATGGATTGGTCTTGCCGGCAAGCACTTCACCGAGTGCCTCGAATCCGGCCTGTCCGGGATGCGGCACCCAAAGCACGGACTTGATTTGCGGATAGTCCTTCGCGAAGTTCAACTCGAAGGCGTTGGCGCCGTTGTATACCAGCACAACCTTCTCGAAGTTCTTCGTAACCAAGTCGATCATGTCTTTCTCGGACTGACTGAGTTCCAGATAATGCGTACCCTTTGGAAAGTCCTCGTAATCCTTGGAATTGTCGTTGTAGGTTACGCCATCGGCCTTCATATCGGTCGGCAGGTCGAGCCCTTCGCCTCCCACACGTCCGATAACTACCATTGCGGTGTCGGAGAAGTTCTTCGCATTGCCGATGAGTTCGTCGGCATAGGTGCCAGCCGCCGGTTCGGGGAGGGTCCAGTCGGCTGAGGTCACGGCGATGACGCCGCGGGTGGTGGAATAGTCGGTATAGAACTTGGTCAGTTCTTCGTTGGTCTTGAAGCCGGCATCATGCAGACCATCAAGCAACGTCGTGGTGTCGTAGGCGTCGGACAGCGCACCGGAGCCCGTGCCGCCATAGATCGGGTTGGTGGACGCCCAGCCGAATACATTGATGTTGCCGGCATCGTTCATCGGCAGCATGCCGTCATTGTTCTGCAGTAGGGTGATGCCCTCTCGTTCGATGTCTACGGCGAGCTTGTTGGTTTTGTCGATGGTTTCCTGTGTCAGCTCATGCTTGGTAGCGGTGGCCATGGTCAACATGTTGTTAAGCGGACCGGTCAGGGCCATGGAGATCGATACGATTGCCGCAGTCGCTACAACGACCCAGCTGGTCGAACGCACCAGCTTACGCATGCCTTGATTCGTTACGGTTTTCTTGTTGATCGCGATGGTCACGATGATGCCGAGCATCAGCGCCACGGCAACAGCTATGAGTTGCGGTGTGATGGATTGAATTACCGCGATGACGTCATCCATGTTGATTTCCAGCATGGCGATTCCTTCCTAGGTTTCTCTGTTCCCACGCCTTCCGCCACAGTGCGGACGGCTTGATGGCTCCATTGTCTGGAAAATGGAAATCGCAAACCAATCTGAAAATCATACGAATCATCATGCAAAAATCAGATACATTTTCTCGCAAGTCCATCTAACTCAATATTTTCAAGCGTTGCCAGCTTTTCTTGATCGGCCACGGTTCAGGCATTTCAACAAAAAGCCCGGATAACCTGTCGTTATCCGGGCATAATCTGCAATGCTTCTCAATCTTCCTCATGCAGTCATCTCATCCCATACGCACCAAACCGCGTATGAGATCAGCGGACAGATCACCGCCGAAGTAATCACATCGGTCGGAAAATGCAAGCCGAGAAGGAGTCGCGAGCAGGCGACCACGAAAACAAGCGCTACGGCACCGATTGCCGATCTGCGATGGAACACTCTCATTCGATCCCATTCAGCGTCTGAGAAGCGTTTACGGGCCCAATTGCGTACTGTCAGAATCATCATGACGGATACGATGACCGCCGCGGCCGTATGTCCACTTGGAAAGCTGGGATCGCCCGGCAATAGGCCTGATCCGATAGAGGTCACGGGACGAGGTCTTTCGACAACCCACTTGATGCCGGTCACATACAGTATTGGCGTGGCCGATACCACGATGTCTCTGATGACGATTCTTTTGTTGCCAGTGATGCGCATATCGATGGCCGCCAGAATGACCAACAACATGATGCACCCTATGGTGGAAAACATGTACGCCAGTACCGTCGAGCAATCATGTAAATATTCCGGCCATGTGGACAGTGCCTGCAGCACGCGTGTTTCACGCGTGGTTACGATTGCCGAATTCCGCAGTGTAATGCCGATCATCGGTACGAGGCCACACAGTATGGCCGTTGCGATCACTACAGCGGCGGTCCTATTCTTCATATGCATACCACGAATGGTAACCGCGTATCTGCCCTCCGTTTACCTTGGATGGCGGATTCCACCAATTCTCCCACGCCAATGTAGCAGGGGTGCCTGTTGGTGGTGGATACGAAAAATCCCCGGCGGGCGAAAGCCCGCCGGGGATCTAACAAGAATATTTGCGGCGGCGTGTTACTCTCCCACACCCTGCCGGGTGCAGTACCATCACCGTGCCAGGCCTTAGCTTCCGGGTTCGGAAAGGGACCGGGCGTCACAC
>SKEH01000113.1_pt1 | contig 57470 bp, 62 predicted proteins | sample 4826571 | NCBI WGS metagenome assembly SKEH01 (sample SAMN11008814, study PRJNA524170) | human gut metagenome | biome: Human fecal sample; material: Feces; isolation source: fecal sample from pouch patient p29 | host: Homo sapiens | place: Israel: Tel-Aviv | collected 2016-09-14 | reverse complement strand
GTGCAATCTGAAGCTGACGCCAACAGAAATATGACTGAAGGCGGTCGCGATCTGATGAAAAGCGTGGGCAAAGCAGAAGAGAACAAATCGGACAGCTGGTTTAATTAATCGATGTTAGTAACTTCAATCCTATAATTCTTGAAGATAAAAAACCCTCTGTAGTAACAGAGGGTTTTGTTCATTCATAGTGCAGGGTCAAATCATTCCCACTCAGTCATCAACAAAAATAAAAAAACCAATAAAGACAACTAATTACCATCAGCTCAGCTGAGGAATACCATGACAAATACCATACCAACCCAACATTGCCAACGCTACAAATAACCGTTGCAGTCTAACGCTTGGATTTGAGCTGCCACTGACTGCGCTCCAAGGCCATCCTCTTGTAGCCAAAACTCTCGAAGAGCGCCGCTACAGCCTCCCCCGCCTCAAGCAGCAGCTCTGCGGAAGGGTTTTCGATGGGCGTGTACAAAACGGCTCCATCACCAATATCGTGGCGAGTGAGAGGCGTAATGTTATCGAATGTCGCGACCGCTTCGGCCATCCGAGCCTCGTCTGCGCAGTTGATCTCAACAAATACGTCGCGGTCGTCATCATAGATGTACAAACTGGCGTCATAGATAAAAGAACTAAGCGACCTACCAGACGGGTCCGAGAATTTCACGGCGAACAACGTGTCACTATAGCGACCAGGGTAGCCACCATGAGTGCTGAACTTGAATTTTTCGGCAGCAAGATCCACCGCCGGTTCGATCGACAGCAGGCTCATATAGCCGGTTTCCAGCGGCATATCGCCCTGGCCCAAACTTTCTGTCACGAGTGCAAGCGCAACACCGGACTGATCAAGCGCCACCCCCCCGCTAAACCCGCCCCGGGCCATGGCTGAAGCGATGAAATGCAGGGATGGAGAATGATGTACACGTACTACAGCATTGATCTGTCCTAAAGTGACAACTTGGTTGGGTACCGTAGTAAACGGGATCGGGGGATAGCCGACCACGAGGATGTCTGATAGGACCAAGTCATTCTCTCCGAACGAGTAGTCCGTGTGCTGGCTGACGGTGATCGCTGGCAACGGCATCGTGCCAAGCTCAACCCGAAAGACAGCAACATCGAGTCCATCGGGACCAAAGTAGGGACCATCGACAATCTGTAGCCGACGCGGAGGAGCCATCTTGCCTCCTGCCTCTTCGGTGAGGTGCGCCGATTTAGTGGTAGCGATCTCCTTTATTGTCACCCCTTCAACCACGTGCCGGGCCGTAACGAAAATCCCATCACCAATATGGAACGCGGAACCGATCCCTTCATCTCCATTAGTATCGACTATGGCTACGAACGCCACGGCTCCGGCCGCACGAACGTAGGTCTCATGGAAATCGCTCTTTTGAAGCGTCAAAAGACACCTCTAAACTCGACGTCGTCGACGTAGTTCTTGCTGCACGTGACCGATACCCCATCCACATCAAGCGAAATTTCTTTATCCAAAACTCTCCCCTACCCTAGTGCGGCGTCACATGACACCCTCATATCGGTGATTTCACTCCATCAGCCCAGTCCTAACATGCTTAGTCACAAAGGCTCAAGCACTATGCAAATATTAAAAAACCACCCAGCAAGCAACGTTATATGTCCTTCTCCAATGTGGTTTTACTGTAATCTACAGGCATGAGTAAGACAACATTGGAGTGCACGGATGGCTATAGTCAAAATCAATCCGATCAAAATTGAGGGGCGCTGGAACTCAGGCGTTGCTCTAGATCTTCACACAACCAGTAGCACCCCGATTGGATATAACGAATTTGGATATATGCAGTTCGACACTGTGCGACCAGAAATTGCCGAACTCCTTTATCGGCTGAAGAACCGGGCCGACAAGGATGCCGCAGGCCCAATCATCGAGACCGCAGTCAACTTCCTCACCGCACACAGGGATAAGTTCGACAGCATTGTCCCAGTCCCACCGTCCCATCAACGCGCATTGCAACCAGTCATCGTCCTTGCCGAGGGGATCGGGGCTGCACTCTGCATTCCGGTCCTGTCGTGCATCACTACAACCCGTCCGACCACGCAGCTTAAAAACGTAACTGACTCGGAGGAACGGAAGAAGCAAGTCGAAGGCCTTTATCAGGTTGACGCAACGCAGACACGGGGTCGCAGAATCCTCCTCTTCGATGATCTTTATCGCTCAGGGACCACCATGAACTCCATTACAGAACTGTTGCTCGATGCAGGCCAAGCTACAACCGTTAATGCTGTAACCATTACCAAAACACGCAGCAACCATTGAACAAAATCTTCATAGGAGGCTTGGACCCGTTTCCTAGCTTTCCTCTGAGGTTGATAAAATGCTCAACAATGTCGTCTCGAATGAGCATTGGGTCATCGTAGGATGATGCTAATAGCGTTAGCAAAGGCGTTCACAAGTACTTTCTCAACGCCCACTATGACAATGTCGCCGTGTCCTGCCAAGACGCGTCATCACGAAACAACCTTGGGACTTAGCTCACCCACCACCTTGATTCGTCCAAGGACGCGAAGAGCTTTCGTTTCTATGCAACTAAGGGCGAGAAATGACGCGAAAAGCAGACTTTGGTCTGATGATTTGGTATAGAAAGAGTCTTGGCACCATACTCAACTTGCTGCGCCTAGCCGTCGCTCTTGACCAGATTTCTATACGCATCATGAACAGACGCCGCAGAGAAATTTAGATTGCAAAATCCAAAACCGATTCACCAGATCACACCTTGAAAAAACATACAAAATTTTGTATATTCAGAAGGCGTTTCTAGCAGCTTTCCCAAGAGTGCAAACACCCCAGAGGACCGCTAAAGCATGCAAGTTCAAGTCAGAAAGCTAGAAGGTAGCTGGGACCTCGGCTATGCCCTGCATAAGCATACGCTTTCAAGCGTCTACCTCGGGGACGATGAGCACGGACATCCCCGATTTGACAACACTCGGTCTGAGCCAGGGGAAGCTCTCTACCAACTCAAGTACCGAGGTGACTGGAATCAAATCGCACCGTTGGCTGCGCAGATTCAAGCAACATTATTGCCATTGTTTGGAAAAATCGGCTTGATAATTCCTATGCCAGCATCCACCACCCGCGCTCGGCAGCCGGTAGATGAACTTGCGGCAGAACTCGGGAGAATTACCGGAATTCCGGTGTTCAACAATGTTGTGGTAAAAGCACCTGCCCCGCAGGGTGCCCCACAACTCAAAAACTTGCATAGCCGCGAGGAAAAAGATGCGGCTTTGCAAGGTAGGTTCAGCATCAATCCGTGCATCACCAATGACGGCCGCTGGGATGCACTGTTGCTGGATGATTTGTTTGATACAGGCGCGACTATGGACGCTGTTTGCAAGGCACTGCGGACGTACAACAAGATAAATCGCGTCTACGCTGCCGCAATTTCGTGGAAATAAGCTATGACAACAGTATTTATCGCCGGCTCAATCTCGATTAGTCGCCTGCATGCCAAGGTTCAGGAGAGAATCCACAAAATTGTGTCGTCAAACTTCAATGTTGTAGTTGGTGATGCAGATGGTGCGGACTCATCTATTCAAGAGTGTCTTCGCAACTATCAAGCCAAGAACGTGACGGTGTATTGCACGGGTGAGATCCCAAGAAATAATATCGCCGATTGGCCAGTACATCGGGTTTTCTCAAAAGCAAAAGTTGGAAGCCGAGCCTATTTTACAGCAAAAGACTTAGAAATGGCTCGCAGCAGTGATTATGGATTAATGATTTGGGACTGCAAAAGCACCGGAACCCTGAGCAACGTCATTGAATTACTTCGAGAGAGAAAAAAATCCGTCGTCTTCATCAACAAAGATAAGGATTTTGTAACCATTTCAGACATTTCAGGACTTGAGCATCTTCTCACGTTTATGTCGCCACATGCCAGAACTAAGGCAGAAGAAAAGATTAGTCTGACATCAAAAATTGCCAGCCTTTCGCACGAACAGTTTTCTCTCGACGTGTCCGTAGAGGATAAGACTGCTGCCATGCCAGACGAACAAACAGGACAAGAACCGCTTAATGAAAATGCTGATCAAACAGAAAGCATGAAACTGCGCTCAGAACTCATGTCCGCCCTTAAGCAGCATATCGTTAAAGCCCATCTAAGCCAGTCACAAGCTGCCAAGGTTTTCGGCGTCACGCAGCCCCGAATTTCCGATCTTACGAGAGGCAAGGTCGATCTGTTTGGATTAGATGCACTAGTAAATATGGCAGCAACAGCGGGCCTGCACGTGGAAATGCACGTTCGAGATACGGCATGATTTCAATACCCATCAGCACCAATGATAAACCGAAACGGCCCGCTTGGGCCGTTGTCATTTCCGGGAAAAGACTATTGAACTCATCTTCCCTCGAATCTGAGCCTGCAATTCCCTGAATTCAATCATGACTCTTTCGACGTCGATAGGCTTTGCACCTTGACCTCGCTTCTCCGAAAGCCAGAGTTTCAACAGGCCGGTTACCTGTTTGAACTCGTTGACAAGTTTCTTTTAGGCTCGGAAAGAAGCACAGTGGATCGGTCCTTGGGCTGCTTGAACGCAGTGTCTCAGGGTAAACCACGATGCTATTCTAGTCCCGTTGCCACTCAGCGCTAATAGATGGCCACGGGAATATTTTACGAAGCTTCTTTCGCCAAGAGCTGCATATTGAGCGAACTTGTTGTCAAACCTGCTCTGTCGAACCGGTAGCGCATATAGGCCGAGATATCATCCTCGTGTGAGGAGACGACCAACTGACAATGCTTGAGTTCACAACGGAGTAGATCGGTCAAGGAAGCAACGTTTACTTCATCCAATGATTGTGACGGGTCATCAATCAGGATGAGAGGCACCCGAGCATAGACCTTGTTGAGCGCAAGGAAGAAAGCAAGACTGAGGGCAGACACCTGACCAGAACTCATGGACATGACTGCGTCGTGTTCAGACTTCTCGGCAGTCAGGAACCTCAGTTGCGTCCCTTCACGACTCTCGATAAACAGGCCTAGGCCGCGCTGGTAGTTTTGGATCAACCGACCACTATAGATGTGGAATATGAACTCAATAGCCGAAATTGTCTGGTCAGTATAATTCTGCTCTGTCTTCTTCAATATGCTGCGGAGCTTTTCGATTTTACCTTGTGCTTTTTGAGCTGCTAGGGTTTCTTTTTCGATAATCTTAAGATCGTTAATACAGATTTGGAGCCTGGAACTTTGAGCCTCGTTAGCTTTAATCGATATGTACTGCTCTTTATCCTTCAGCTCTTCAGCCGTGACTATGTAGAAGTCCTGCAGGTCTTTGAAAGCGCATTTTGTGGTCTCTCGCCAGTCCTCCGGCAGCGCTAAGGCATCAGCTTCAACCTGTTTTTTATTTCTTAGAATCTCCTTGAGCTTTTCAAGTCGCTCATCTATTAAGTCATCAATTTCAGTAAATGAATCAGTAAATTGAATGTTCTCGCTCTGCAGCTTCTCCAGTAGCAGTGTTATTGCCGGGAGCCGAAGCTTAATTCTGGTTAGTCCTGCATGAAGATTTGATTCAAATGTAGGCGTGAGGAGTTTCTGGCTGTCTTGTATAAAGGTGTCGATGAGTTTCAGCTCAGCATCCATAGCGGCGATAAGGTTAACTAAGTTCTTACCGTCCTGGCCTAATGATTCAGAGATCTGTTTAGTTCTTGCTTCAATGGCATCCGCCATTGATTTGTGATCTTCCCAGTCAGCGCCACAGAGAGGGCACAACTGCTCGTCGGGATAAGACTTCTTATGTTCCCCAAGTAACTGCCTTTTTAGACGTTCCAATTCAGCTACGACGTTCGCATTGGCGCTACTTTTTACTTGTAGGCTGTTTCGGGCATTAATTTGTGACTCAAACCACTCAAGACGCCCATCCGCCCAGCCTTGTAATGAACGGGCTTCTTCGAGCTTGATCACCGTGGCACCGCGTTTAATGATGCTTGCTGAACGCTCTAATTCATCAATCCTCTTCTTGATAGCTTCAAGCACATCAAGCTTGCCCAGGTCTTTACCAAACTGCACCAAACTTCTCAGAGATTCCTCGTTACGATCAATGTCGGCATCAATTGTCTCGTTGTGAACCCTAGTTTTTATCGTGGCTTTGAGTGGCAGAAGGGCAATAATCTTGCGAACTGATTCCTGGTAGGCAGCATGGTCTACCGACGAATACGTTGAGAATAGTATCTCCTTGTCCCACCCTGGTTGGACATCAGTCGTCGAGAGCTTTTTGTACTCAATGATCCCAGCCTCTGGTAGCAATGTGTCCCTTAGGGTGGATATCTCTTCTTTAAGGGATGCAGCTTTTGCCGTGCGTTCAGGATTATTGATGTACCTTGTGAGTTTACTGTATACAGTGTTGCAGCTTTCGATCTCGGCTTCGATATCGCTGATGTTAAATAGGTTTCCTAGTTTATCCTTCCGTTCGTCTACCCGAGTGTGTAACAGCCGGTTTTGCCCTTGCTCCAGATAGTTAAGAAAGGAGAAGTTTTCTCTGAAATTTTTTCCGAAAATTTCGTCAAGGAAACTGTTGTCGCGCAGATTGATCTTAGTGAAGTCAGATGATTCGAATTCTGGCAGCTCATAAAGCTTAAAGTTTTCGTATTTGTCTGCACGATTGTTTACTGGTTTTTTGAATATTGCAGCTTGGCAATGTCTAGCTAAAACAAGTTTGCGACCATCATTATTAAATTCAATCTTAATGCAGAGGTCATTCTCTCCTGAGCGGCTATTCCAGAAAAGATTGTCCGCGTAGTCTCTCTTGTTCTTGGTTAATAATGTCTTGAATAGATTTTGTATTCGACTGATCTGGCCGGTAAGCAGTAGTTCGATTGCGTCGAATATGCTTGTTTTGCCATAACCGTTAGGGCCGTCCAGAGTTAGCAAAGACGATTTGCCAAGATCCAAATAGATATGCTTGAATGCTTTGAAGCTAGAGACTTCAATCTTGGATATCTGCCAGTTCATTTTTAATCATTTCCTTGATAATTTCGTCGGCGTTTTTGTCTGTGACTTTCTGGATAATCAAATACGTATCGTTAAGACTGGCTTGTGCAACGGCCTCTGCTGCCTGTAACCTCAAGGACACAAGATTTTCTTGATGGCTAGGTAACTCTAAAAATGGAAGCTTGATAAAGGTCTTCGCCGCAAAACTGTATTGTGTGGCGTCAAGAGGGCTTTCTTTGTATTCAAGAAATTCCTTTTTTTCAGCAATAACAGATACCAGTTTGTCATATGTAAAATTAGTGAGTGCACTTTCTTCCGCAATACTATAATAGAGGACATATTTTTTATAAAAGTGCGGGTCTTCCTCAATTGCGAAAATTTCTTCTTCGTGATCCTTGAACTTGGCCAGAACATCAAGACGATGAATACAAATCAAGTCACAGTTTTTCTTAAAGCTTGGGTTTCTGAGAAATTCATCAGGAGCAAGATGATTGATTCTATTATTCAATTCGGCTGGGTCAGGAAGGTCGTCAAGATTATGTAGAACTGCGAACCTGATAGCAGATCCAGACTCGCGAATATAAAAGCTTGTGTTGTCCAAGTCGCGTTTACTAACAAAGCCATGGGCAACAAGTGCTTCATCAATGAGTTGCTTTATCATTCAATCGTTTCTCCGCATCGTCTTTTGTTATCACGCTAATGCATAGCGACTTGGTGATGTTGCTTTCGAGCTTTTCAGTGGTCTGCTTGTTGTCGAAGTCATCTGAGTTTGTGAATTTCGTATTAAAGGTGAATGAGGCTTCCGCTTTGCTGGCGATTAGATGGTTGTACTCAAAAAGTAGTCTCAGCAGATCTCCGTTGTTTTTCATTTCACGGGTCATGTCAAACTCACACTCTTCACTTTCATCCACGTCAAGAGCGGTAGGTACGTAGAATCGATTTTCGCTGTCAAGGTAGTGCGGGAGATGGTTGAATATAGGCTCCACCGAAATAGCCTGGATGAGCTTGGTATATCGCCTGATATCGTTCGTCTGAACGTCTTGAAATCGCTCGGAGGGCTTCATCATCTGGCATAGGGCTTTCAATTCATTGATAGGAGTTTCACGAATATGCTCACACAGACATCTAGCTCTCTCGTAAGTAGCGTCACTCATTGTTGGAAGTGCCTGATCCAACCTCTCTTCCAGGTGAGTTTGAAGTCTAGCCTTTAAGGCAACCGTATAGTAGTCCCTATTCTGATAGGGGTTTTCTGTTAGCAGGTCTTCTAAAATATTACTGGCCTTGATACGACCCTCATATGCGGCTCTGTTTTCTGAAATTCCGTCAACCTGATTTAATTTATGATTGTGTATTGCCTTGGTGCTGATTTTTTCAGAAAGTAAACAATAGTTAAAATTTATAAGGTTATCACTGACAATGATATGCTGTTTTTTACATATTTCTTTTATGAGTTCTTTGGTAAGCCCTTCAATTTCACCCAAGCCGCAATAATAGTTGTCTCCATAACGATAGAATTTTACTATTTCTCCGCTAGCGCCTCTGTGATCGTCTGTATTATTTAGCGGGACAGATACATGGAAGTAACGCGTTGTCCCTTTGATTTTGTCGTGTTCGATTAAAGTAGACTGTTCCAGTGCCTTGGTGTAACCATTTCGATATTTACCTATCTTCGCTTTGACTTGATGGGCTGTGTGTAGTTTTCCATTTTTATAAATAGCGAAGTCGTCACTACTGTCTAGCTGAAGCTCAAAGTCTAGGTCGCCATCGTGTATAATCTTGAGAGAGTGATATAGTGCAATTTTCCCTTGATAAACGAAGCCGCTCCATGAAGATACGGCGCTGGCTGGATACTTATCATCATCTTCTTGGCTCACATGAACTCCTTTCGCCGTTAGCGAGCTGCCAGTGTGGCGGAATGATGTTACTGCATTTCAAGACGTTTGCGTACTCGCTTCGTTTATTTTTCCAACATACCTTGCATTTTTCTATGCTCTATTAAAAATTTTGCTCTGAGAAATGACTTTGAACAAATATTCTAATGTTCATGACATGTGAAGTGCGGCTAGCATGATCTAACACGAGGTGGACGAAGGCTACTTACTTCGTTTTTCCTTGCGACCTTGCAACTTTTGAAGGTTACTCCAGAAGTCCTCATCATCCCTAAGACGACGCATACCGTAGATAATATCTTCAATGTCCTGCCGGCAAATACCCATAGCTTCCGCCAGTTCATCATGAGACATACTCAACGGTTTTAAAAATTCCTCTGTCAGCATTTCTCCCACTGTCACAGGTCCGGCGGTATCTGCTTTTGTGTAATATGCAAGGATCTCAGAACGCCCCTGCTCATACGTCAGATCACCTGAAATAATACGTGCCTTAATGGACTCGTAGAGTGGCGTACCACTGGGGTCCATTCCTTCAAGTCTCAGGGAAGCCTCTGCTTTGCGGAAGCCCTCAATGCGTAACCGTGTATAGGGAGTCCTGGACATGTTTTTCCTTTGAGTTGCAGGAGTAAGGTTCGCACAGTGAAAGCGTCAGCTCACGCTACCTCGTTAACTGACGCACGTGATTCAAGATTTATTATTACCCGATAAGCTATCATCGGCAAAATCATCATGTTCGCGGTTATCCCGATGAGTAGCTGTTTGCTTACGTATCTGAGTCGCCAACTCCCCTCCAATAGTTTGTTGGACACGAGAAGAATTGCTACTTCGCTTCATTTTCTGGTACTCAGCAGCTCCGTTGGCCACGCTGCTTCCCATATGGCTTGCCATGCGGCCAGCTCGTGAGAATGAAGCAAACCCCTGACTTCCTCCGCTGGCGCTAACTGAACTGCTCCCTGCTGACGAACCACCGGAACTGCCTGAGGGTTGGCCTCCAGAAGTATCTACAGAACCGGTATCTTCCCCGCCGCCAAATCCTCCACCAGAACCGCCTCCACCGCCTGAACCAGATTCTTCGGCCATGGCAGCTTGCGCAGACTCGAACGCTGCCTTTAATGCAGAGGCTCCGCCGCTGACTTGAGCTGATGCCCCCATTGCCATTGCTCCAGCACCGCTGATGGCAGTAGCGGCAGCGCCGGTAATCATACCCGCCCCAAATCCACCAATCCCTTGTAAAGAAGCCCCTCCTACAACACCTGATAACAACAGTGGTAGCTTATTCGTTAATACTAATAGGATAATTGACGCCAGAAGCAAAACGATAAGACTATTAAGATCAGGAACATCATCTTTAATAAGAGAAAAATATTGATCTATAAATGATTGTCCAATCCCAATAATCAATGTCATCGTGAATAATTGAATGCCAATCGATAAAACAGTTCGTAAGTAATTAATTGCTATGTCAGAGGTCCATTTCGAACCACCAAACCCAAGCAATATAACTCCTGCATAACATAACACCCATGCAGAAACCAACATGATTAGCATATTTATCGCTATAAGGGACATCACTACCAAAACGATTATCGCGACTGTTATCATAATGGTGGATATCATTGGCGACCAAATTGATGCGACTGAACTGACCTTTGTTAATATCGCAAACGCCATATCAACTATGCTTGAGGGCGAAATACCAGTACTTATTCCTAAAGCGTTTGCTGCAAGTTGTCTCATTGAATTAATTATGGATTGCGATATGGATGGGCCGTTGATTAAAAGATAATAAAAAAAACCAATGACGGCAAAAAAGCGAACTATTTCAGCAAGTACGCCTGTCAACCCTTCCCCTTGCATCGCCATCATACCAAATGTCCAAACCATACTTATTAATACCAGCCCCCAGAAGAGCCAATTTGCATAGTCAGCAATTACTGTTGTCCATGTACTGGCTACTTGTTGAAACTTATCTAATAAAGTATCAAGTAGCCCGCTACTATCTAATTGACCAGCATAGGCATTTATAGAAAAGAAAAGCATGATACCTAAAAAGGTGAGCTTACTTACTATTTTCATGATTACCATTCTCGTTTAGGGCTTGGTTTATTATTACTCCGTAGAGCACATTTATCGTATTTATGCTCATCAAATTTATTATCTGGCGTCGATAAACAATCTTTCTCATTTTTATCGCAAGAACATATGGCCAATAAACTGATCAGAATAAATACAATCAAAAGATTATCTTTCATTCTGCGTTTCCTCACCAAATTCGCTTCGGGCTTGGTGTATTCTCTCCAGCTAACGCTTTTTCATCAGCGGCTATCTGTTGTGATTCTTTATCTGCCTGAGCCTGTGCCAGTGTTGCTGCAGCGTTTTGTTGGGCTACCAGGAGAGAGCGGATTTGCAGTAACTGGTTTGTCTGTGCGCTGGCAAGTTGATTGGCCGCCTGAATTGCTTCCATTTGACCTTGTGCGCCGGTTGCCTGGCTTTGTAAGTCTGCCAGGTTGTCAGCGTCGCTCTGCAGAGTATCTTGTTGTTCGTCAATTGCCTTGAAAACGGCGTCATTGGCCTTTTTACGTGCCTCTGAGCTGTTCTGTTCCGCTTCACGAAGTGCGCTAATTTCAGACGCGGTACATTCAACATTGCTGTTAAAGCAAGGTAATGACCTGTAGTAGTTAACATCCTGATATCGTTTCAGGTACGTATCGAGACTCCCGGCCTGATTCTTGTAGTAATTAAGGGTATCCTGCGCCTGCAACAATTTATTAATTGTTGAATTTGCCTGGTCCCAGATATAGGCCGCAGGTGCTACGGTGTTCTGCAGCATGTTTTCATACTGCTGCAGCTGCGTCTGGTACTGCTGGATTTGTTTTGCTACGGCCTGAACGTTGTTAACTGCGCTGATTGTGGTCTGAACCACATTAGTGCCATCAATAACGGGAATTCCGGCTTTCACCGGTAATGCCATGACGTACGCCACAAAAGGAACTATTAAAGATTTTTTAGCGGCTAAAATCCCTCTTTGTGATGAAACTACTCGGAACATTAAATTCATTTGCTTACCTCTTTTTCAGCAGATTAGTAATATTTAACACTCTGTCTGTTAACAGACGTAGGTATATAGGAAACCACACATTTATTTATCCAAGATTTTATCCATAATGTTCCTTAGTTCTTGCCGAGTTGATTCTATTTTCGCAAGCAAGGTTCTTATCAGTGTGGGTGAAAAATCAACTGTTCGAGGATCATTTGCGAGCCATAATTTAAGTAATCCGCCAAGTCTTCCAAGATCAGCGTTTACTCGGCTAAGTTCATTAACCTGTTTTATATCTACGATAGAATCAACCTGATAACCCATTGCAACTCTACGAACAAAACAGGCAACACTTAATCCAGATGCTTCTGCATTTTCTTGGATGAGAATTTTTTCATCTGGTAAACAATAAACTTTTATTGGCGTACTATTTTTTCTAGTCTGAGTAACTTTCATATAGCTCTCCATACAGGCGGTAGCCTGGCAGCCTCGCAGAGCAGGACGTCCTTGAGCCGCGATGCGGCGAATAGGGAGTGGTAAAGTTGGAACACCGTAGCGGTGGGCCTACTTTACATGTCCTGCCCTCGAGTTGCCGTAGTATATCTGTGCACATCAATGTGTATTTCAGTGTACAGGATGTGTTTTCTTAGCGTATTAATGCAGGATTACTCGGGTAAAATTATTCGGTATATCGTGAGTCTCGATCCCGTCTTACTGGTTATAAACTCAGCCATAACTGATTTCATCACACCGAACTCCCAGGGAAATTCATCGGATTTTAGCGGCTAAAATTTTTTAAGCCTCCCAACCACAGCTAACCAATTATTTTATTTGCTAAAAAAATTCTACCTCATGTGTCAACAATAAAAACACAAGCTATGAATGTTCACAGAACAAATCGTTTCCAAAAGAAACAGATAACATTTAAAAATGTATTTTTAGCTAAACAAGTCCCAATAAAAAATTAACATTAAAAAATCGAATAGTGATAATCAGGAATGAATTTGACCCCATCGAGTTTATCCACAGTATCTTTCCTTTAACTACAGGTTAATTTTTATATAGGTTAAACCTACAGGAAAACACTACAGGGTGCTCTATAACCCTTTGTTATAAATTGATTTTACAGCCATCCAAGCGACAGAACATGCGCATACCGAGACAAAACATGCGTAAACTGAGACAGAACATGCGCAGAATACTGTCTTTAAAGCGTGACAGAATATGCGTGGATAACTTTCTTCATCCCCAAGCTTATACACACTGGTAAAGTTTAAGTTGATAGATGTTCATCACGCTTCAATATCCCTCAGTTCTGTATTTTTTCCTTCGAGGTACTTGAGGTGCACTTGGTTTTATAAGAAGTCCTTTGTCGGTTGGTGTAGCGTCTAGCCCTGGCCATGCCCGCTGTACCTTTTCAAGCCCATCGTTAAACCGTCGCCTAAAGTCTCTGACATCAGCATAATTTGATCCCATTTGCTCCATCAAACCTAGCCAAGGGATTATTGTGACTCGCTTTAAATAACTCACACGATACGTTGCCCAGCAATATATATCTAAGGCCATCGGAGAGCGCTTAATCAAACGCAATACTCTCATATCCAATGGGACAGGTTTATCTGTTATCAGTTGAAAAAATTTAGGTGACAACTCAACCCAAGACTCCCATAGAAAATCTTTCTCTGGTTGTTTTGCACTCCACAAAATATGGGATACATCAGCTACTCTGGCTCCCATTTCATCCTCACAAACATATCCACTTTCCTCATTTAACTCTGCAAAAGTAACACTGACCGTAGTTTTAAATAATCGCCGAATCTGTTCTCGAAATGGATTTATAGAACCATTTTTTCCACCGGTTGAGCGAAGACCTAAGTCTTCCATAAAACGCCGTTGGGAGCGACCCAATTCAAGCTTACGTGCTTCCTGTTCTGTAATAAATCCTTTATCCAATTTTGACTTATTTCTAACTGCTTGAGAACTAACCCAAACTAATAGCAATCGAGCATAGCAACCGAAAGGCAAACCTACTGCTGATGGTGCCATCATATGCATGGTTAAATTACCATTTTTACGGCACCACTCATTCAATCCTGGATTGCTGTGTGGTAGGGTTGCTTGAATTAAGAACCGAGCAATAAAACCTATTTCATTGGCTTCTAGAGCACTACACTCCTGGATTGCCAAAAGTTTATTTATATATCTCGTATTTCTCTTAACTTTCACTGACCGTTTTTTGTTTTGAGTCGGTTCCCTAGATGCAGCATCCATTACATATTTAATCATCATGATGACTCGCACTTACCAAAAAAAACCGGGTCTTGCTGCCTTTAAAGCAGATCTGCGCTTTTCTTCAATCCAGTTTTCAACCTCAGCTAAATCCCAAGCAACACTTCGGCTAGTCAAAACAATACGCTTAGGAAACTCACCACGCTGCTCCAAGTTATAGATTGTTCGATCAGACAAAGGAATCATCTTGAGTAATGTTCTGCGATTAATCAGCATTTTATTAGTCATTGACGAATTCATACCATATCTCCTTATCAACACTGTTTAGTGGATATTGCCTGAAGTTTCTTGTATCTTAGAGGTATCAATTGGACAAATAGGTTGGACATGAAAATATTTGAAACGGAAGAAAATGCGCAAAAAAGACTAGGGCTGTATTACATCCCTGTTTGGGAACATACTGATGAAACGGTAGTACATGCCATCCGCACCTTTAGGGAAAAATGGCATTCATATTCTGATAAATCTAAACGGTACAACATCATAAAATTGATCAAAGAGTTGATTGATCCATCTGTATCGGAATATTTAAGTCGACTTCCAAATCATTATTTATCTTTTTGCCCTGCCTCAATAAAAAATTGTAACTATAGCGATCTTGTTAAACTCAGAGGCTTTTCTTATACGGCCGATCAAATTCACTTTCATCTGAGAAATTTTGTGAACCATAGTTCTCATACAGAGCAAGACATGTTTTTCATATCCACTCAGGACATGCTCAAATCATTTTTTATGTATTGTGAAGGAAACAGCCCAAAAAATTCAAAGCTAGCCCCCGATCTATATGTAAATATGGAAAGAAAAACGCGAATTTGTGCCTTATGTGGAAACCCTACTGAATTTTCATCATTTATTAAATCATGGAAAGAGAATGGAGTTATTGAAGGTGAAGAAAACGAAGATAATGAGAAATTTGGAAAAAAAAAGAGACCAGACTTCAGTCAAACATACTGTCTAAATCACCGACCGAAACTGCACGATGGTTCCTGGAACGCGACCTATAAACAGGCAAAACGTTCTACAAAGCAATTTGAGCAAGAAGTCTTGAGGCTACGGAGACAAATTGCCCATCCAGATCGCTACAATGCAAAATCTGGAGATAATTTAGTTGATGAGTACTTTTATCATTACCTCTTTGATTCTTCACTGGATCCAACTAATGTCGCTGAACTGCGCAACTTAGCACGCAGAATGGTAGATTCGCGACTGACTGACAACAAAAAGCGAATACTGGTTCTTCATAAGCAAGGGCTTTCCAATCGCGAAATTGGTATAAAATTAGGGGGCTTAACAGGTAGAGTACTAACAAATCAAGCTATTTCTAAAGCCTTAGGAACGATTCGTGATGAGTTCATCTTATAAAATTCCATTTCTGGCAAAATTTTAGCGGCTAAAATCTTCCACGATTAAACGGTATTAGATGATGGCTCATGGTGTTATGATTTATCATTTGCAACACAGCTGTAAACGATTATACAAAATGGACCACTGTGATGTTGCCTCACCAGTAAATCACAAAAATCAGTCTGTAATGATATAGAATGAATTAGTTTTATGGTTATGCAATGGCTAATCACCTTACTTGTCTCTGACCGTAAGAAGCATTCATTTTCCTGTAAGCAAGTCTAAGCCAAGGGGCGTTTACAGTTGTCTTCTCTTTGCTCATTAGGCCCCTCTAAAACATCCGTAGGATGTAGTGGTTCTACGATGGTATACTGACAGCTTATTGCCAAGTTAAGAATTACAGAGGACATAATCATGAATCTGGATTTATCTCATCTGGCCGAAATGACCGCTGCTGATGAAGCAAGGTTCTTTACAATTTTTGATCGACAACTTGAATATGATTCAGGTGAAGAGGCCCGATCCAATCTTCTTAGTGGAGTACCCATTTATTACGCTGAACGAAATACACCAGAAGGATGTGTTATTAAAGAATATCCCGATGGCCGTAAGGAGCTGGTCAGTTTTATGACAGGTACTGAAAAAACAGTCAAGGCTAGAGCCTAATGCGCCTTCTGTTATGGGTTATTGCCAGACCTAATGGAACTACCAACAGGAAAAAATATTCTGCTTGACCTGTAGCAGAACAAAGATTTATACATTAAAGAATATAGTTCCATGCTACAAAAAATGTAATCAACAAGGCAAAGTATATTAATTTTTTATGTATAAGGATATAGCACTAAAATGAAACGAAAACTGATTGTAACTTCAGGACTGTTCACCGCATTGCTTCTGGTTGGATGTGATGAAGAAACCCATAGCATTGAATGGTACAAGCAACACGATACTGAACGCCAAGCCATGTATGACAAATGTGTAAAGGAAACAACCCCACGGGGTACCGAGAACTGCCGTAATGCTATAGATGCAGTTGTTCATGGCGGTAATATAACTACAAGTAAACCGAAAAGTTGGTAGTTCTGCCATGCTAAATTATTACCTTAAATTTCAGGTAATTAATTTAAAGGTTAATATACGCTTCTGGCGTCAGACTATCAGTCTTTGATAAATTTTAAAGGTGAAAACTTCGGCACAAGCAGGTGCTTTCACCGTCTAGATATCCCCTGGCTCCATGTATCAAAGAATGCTAAATAATCCGCAAATTTTAGCGGCTAAAATTTTCCTTCTGTCGCCAGAAAAAGATTGATTACAATTTAATTTATTATCAATTACTTACCCATTCATCAATCATATTCGCCCAATCTTGTAGCATCTCAGCCCTCTGCTCACGATATTCAGCCTTGTTATAAACAGCTCGTACCCCCTTTTGTTCATGGGCAAGGCACTTCTCAATCCAGTCAGTATTATACCCGGCCTCATGTAGCAAAGTGCTGGCAGTACGCCGTAAGTCATGGGGACCAAACTTAGGCAACAACTCCCCTTCTTTCTGTGCCTGACGATACGTCAGTGTCAAAACCCGGTTTAAAGTAGCGCTACTCATAGGTGCATCGGAATCGTAGCGCGAAGGAAGGATAAAATCAGAGCTACCGGCAAAGGTTTTAAGAGCAATCAAAATATCCATTGCCTGTTGGGGAAGAAAAACCAAATGTGGATTACGTCGTTTCATCCTCTCCTTTGGTATCGTCCATAATGCTTCACTAAAATTGATCTCGTTCCAGGTCGCGTTAGTAAGCTCGCTTTTACGTACCATCGTTAACAGCAAAAGTTTAACCGCTGCTCTGATTGATGGCGTCGTTCCTACCCGTTCCATATACCGATACATCAGACCGATTTCAACTGGCGTCAATGCCCTGTCACGAGGCTCAAATTTCGCTATGCTTGCAGGCCGTACCAGATCAGCTGGATTCTCCACCTTCTGACCGCGCTCAATGGCCCAGCGATAGACTTGCAATACAATCTCTCTGGCGTGTACAGCTGTCGCCGGTGCCCCTCTCTCGACAATGTTATCGGTTAATGCACGTAAGTCTTCATGTGTAATCTCACTAAGTTTCTGCTGGGCAAATTTTGACTTCAACTCCCTTTGATATACCGAACGCCGCATATCACGCGTCGATTCAGCCATTTGATAACCGCGTAACCATTTCTCAGCCCACGCACCAAAAGTCTCCGCATCTTTGATACGCGCTTTATCTCTGGCTTTTTCCCTCGCAGGCGATCTTCCACTGGCAACCATTTTTTTGGCTTCATTGAGCCGTTCACGCGCTTCTGCAAGCGTGATCCCTCCAACACCATAGCGGCCAAAAGTAACGGTCTCCTGTCTTCCGTTTATTGAATAGTTATAACGAAATGAAATAGTTCCAGCCGGAGTGACCGCAACATACAGACCATCACGGTCATTAACTTTATAGAGTTTCTCCTTCGGCTTAAGGTGACGCAGCCTGGTGTCAGTCAACATGGTTTATTGTTTTCCTTTATCAAAAAATACCATGTTGTAAAAAATTCAGAAAAGTCATTTAACTATCTGTTTTTAATTGAGTTATAAAAAACAAACACCATAACTCAACCGAAATTTATCACATGGTACTTTTTCAAACCTGAATTCGAAATCAGAGGGTACCATCAAAAATTCCATTGAAAAAACCGTGCTTCCCGTTGCTAAAAGCTGCCAGAAAGTGCCAGACACAAAAACAAAAAAGCCCGCAGTGATGCGGGCTTAGAGGTACTTTACTGCTTATACATGCAGGCTGTTGCCAGACGTTAAATCATTCCCACTCAATTATTTACGACAATCATAACCAATTGAGTGATAACATTTTTCCAAAACTTCATTTTTCTAGTACCGTTTTATATACCGTCACCGGAAATCAGTACCATGAAAAATGCCATGCTATCTGGTCAGGGTGTCGTATTGTTTTTCGCAGACTCTTCCGGCTTCGGCTGCCCGGTCAGCATACTCTGCCAGTTGTCTGTTTCTCTCGAGAGATTTGCTGAGCACGTCGGCAAGCAAAACTCCGGTGTCTGCGGCTGACGTCCCAGCGCCGACAATGGCGTTATACTGCCTGAGCTGCTCACGGATGGCAAAGAGTTGTTGCTGCAACCGGCCAGCGCGAGCGGCAGCATCAAGAGCATCATTGCGCGCCTGGTCGATCCTCTGCTGCGCTTCACGTTCATTGATCGATTTCTCCTGTTCGTAGTGCTGACGAACTATCTCATCTTCAGCTTTGCGGTCTTCCTTCGCCTGCGCATACCCGGCATCGTACTGACGACTGCCGTGTGCATTCCAGGCTACAACTCCTGATATGACCAGAACAGCAAGCATCGCCATGATAACCAACTGTTTCCAGTATGCTTTTGCGAATACCCAGATCATACCGCCAGCACCTTACTGGCAGTGATGTATCGCGCGCGCCGGTCATCAATGCCGTTCCGGCCACCATTGATAAGCAGAGTTACACGTGCAATATCTCCGGTATACTTCATGCAGCCTTTGCTGGAGAAGAACCACGCCGCGCTACGAGCCGCGTATTCGTCCTGCGCCAGCAGTTCAGGACTCTCCAGCAGGTCAACCTTAAGACCGTTTCCACAGTCACGATAGTTATTCAAACCGGTAATCTGGATAAGTCCGCGCCCACGGTAGTTCCAGCCGTCACCAGGGGCATTGTTCCCCATGCGTTTGCTGTACACCAGATTGGCGATCGCTCGCTGGCGCTCGAGTGGCAATGGTGGCTCACCAGCACGTCGCCCCAGTGCATTAGCCTGCCCCTGAGTGAGACGCCCAGCCCGAACGAAGTTAGCCAGTCCGCTGACGCTGTAGTTGAAATTCTCCTGCAACCGGGTGAAGCCCACAGACTCATGCCCGACCTGAGCAATAAACATTGCCAGATCTTCTGGTTTGCTGATACCAAACTCTTTCATCGCAGAAGTTATATGCGAGAACCAGCGTGCGGCCAGCGCCTCGCTAATACCAGCAGCTCGCTGGAATTGTTTAATCTCCATGTTTAGACCTCGATATTTTGAAAATCTGAACAACGTTACCGCGTGTTTTAATAACCGCGGCAAGCATGGCAGCGTTGATAATGACCTCAGATAAATCCACAGCCATTGGCGTGCGTAACCAGATTGCATAAGCGACACGAACTGGAATGCTGGCCGCAGCAACAATCAGGAAATAAGCAAGCCACCCACCCCATCGCCTGTGTTGAGAACCGTTTCTCCGAAATGTGACAACTCGAACTGCTATACCGGCGCAAATAACCGCATTGGTGATAAGCAAAAAAAGCTCATGAGTTACCATCGTCTTTTCTCCCCGGAATTAACTCGCGTGGATTATCGGAACGGTGATAGAGCCAGATCCCAATTCGCACAGCGACGATTGCTGACACAAATGCACCGGCAGAGAAAACAATCCCTTTCTCGAAAGAATCCTGAGTGATTGTCGGGAACATGCTGGCCAGCCCGATAAGGACCGATGCCGTTGGCTTGTAGAAGAGAAGACCGCAGAGAAAGCTGAGAAGGGACAGAAGAACGCGGCGCCAGATAGGATATTCAACCGCTGAGGTGACAAATATTACCGCCCCAGCGAGTGAGCCAAGCGCCACCTCTGGCGGAACTCCGGCGACGACTGCAGCCAGTGCTCCGTAGCTAAGCCCCTGATTTACCGTATCAGCGGTTAGCGTTCCTGACACGATGACCACCGTTTACTATGCATGATGAACCTCCTGAAGTTGGTAAGCTCATCATACACAATAAACCAAATATGAATAAATGGTAATTATTCTATTACTTGCTTGTTCCCATCAAGCCAATGAATGCCATGGTTTGTTGTATTGGCTATGGAGCTGGTGTATTGCGCATCGAATAGACTCGGCTGCTGATTACCTTGGTACACTTGCCTTTCAATCAATGAACTATTTAATCTAATTTTATCTTTATTTGTGATCTTTATTATTTCTCCTGAAATATCCTTATGCACCCCTTTATCAATAAATAAAAACTCAGCCCCATCCATGTGATAACTGCTTTCAAGATTCTCAAAACGCATACTGGATAATTGAGTGCTACCAGTCGTATTTTTGAATTTTACGCCAATGCCTTTTCCGTTACCCTTAATTTTAACAGCGTTAATAACATTGTTTAATGATGCTGAATTCATTCTATTAAGAATGATTCCGTTAGAGCCCGGATTATCTATATGGCATACGGAAATAACAGCATCTCCGCATGACTCAAGGAAAATACCAGAACCTTTAGCATTTTTTATTATACTGTTGCTAACAATCACATTACGCGATTCCCCAGAGTTGAAACGCCCACCGCTATAATCGTTACCAAAAATATCAATCCCGTTATCGTTTGTTCCATCTACTGTGCAAGAACTGATGATAACTCCATTTGGCCTGTCGATGCTTATACCTATGTATCCGCAATTCTCTACTCGACAGTTTGTAATATTACTGTCGACTGGTCCGTTATTGCTTTTAGATGAGCGAAGCCCTATTCCTATTCCGCCGTTACCTTTTCTTGCTGGAGGATTTATAGCATTAACGTTATCTATCGTTAGTCCTCTAGAGCCGATAATATTAATGCAGTTTATTGCCCCATCAACGTTTTGTGAGTTACCATCAATCCTTACCCCTGAGATTATGACATCTGATAATTCTTCATCATCCCAGTTTGTTATGATTGAACCAACACCGGAATAGCTTCCAGGCAATAGCCTTATAGTTCCAACACCAATGATTGCGCAACCAGGAAGCAAGTTAATGCAACTTCCGCCTTTAGACTGCGCATTTTTTATCTCAGGTGAATCAGGGTTAGGTGACACATTGTAAACGCCTGCTGGAAGAAATAGCTGAACCCTTTCATTGATGGCATTCTGTATGTACTTTGTGCAATCAGCACGCGGATCTGATGCATCGAACGACGCAGGTAGGAAGCTCCTGATGCTGGCCATGCCAGTTTGTGAAATCTCAGATGACACCTTCAGGTAGGCTGGAGCCGGTTGAGGTGATGATTTTGCTTGTGCAGATAGTGCTATCAACCCAACCGCCCCTGCGCCTGAAAGTAAAAAATCTCTCCTGTTTTTCATGTGTTTACCTGATTTTGTTAGAGGTTGATTATGATAATGGCCACCAATATCAATAGCATGTTTTTGATGATCAGATCATGGCTTTACTCTTAAAGCTAAAGTATGCTAAAGCAGACTAATCCTATGGAAATGGAAAGATGGCAAGCATTGTTCTTTTTTTTGTTTACGTAATGTTTTTTATACCGAAAATGGACTTAATTTCTCTTGGGGGAGGGTTTAACGCTGGGTTAAGGGTTGATGACTTAATTATTTGCTTATTATTTTTCTTTTTTTTCTTATATGCTGCGCAGAACAAAAAGACAAAAGTTAGTAAAATAGAGTTTTACTTCATATTATTTTTGTTCGTTACATTTCTTGGGTCTCTATTTAGTTCTACTCAGTACGGAAGGGGGACTGTTCTTTTCCCCATTCGATTCTTTGAGTACTTCGTTTTTTTCTATATGGGTTTCTTCTTGTACAAAGGAGGAGCGAACATTAGAAAATTATTGCTGCTTTTGCTTATAGCAAACTCTGCCGTTGCGATCCTTCAACACTTTGGAGTTGTTGGCGGGTTTAACGTAAGAGGTTATCAGCCAAATATGTCTGAGCGTGTGATAGGATTAACGAGCGGGCCATGGGAGCTTGGTGTTATACTTAACTTTATTACTTGTTATTTCCTTGCGGAAGAAAAGAGCGAATTTAAGAAATATATAATATTTGGTGTCGCAACATTAATCATAATGATGACTGGTTCAAGGATGTCTTTGCTTGCACAGATTGCCATCCTGGTATGGTATATGAAGCTTAGTGCAAGCCTGGTTACCATCATTAAAAGATGCCTTGTTGTCATTCCATTACTGTTTGCAGTGTATTTCTTCTTTGGTGACAGTACGGTTGCTACTCGTTCTGATAGCCTCATGAACAGTGATAACATAGACCTGTTACTGGACTCATATTCATCAGTGAGGATTACAGAATCGGTTCCTTCGTGGGGTGATTTGGGCGTTCTTTCTCGCGGTGATGAGGTCGATGCAAGCTGGAGTATGAGGGGAATTAAATGGATTTACGCCGTTAAATTATATCTGTCCCACCCTATGTACTGGATGATCGGCGTCGGAGCGGGGTCTTTTGGCAACGCACTTGATGGTGGCTGGCTGAGGATCACTACCGAGACGGGAATTATCGGGCTATTACTGTTCGTGATGTTCCTTATGCGTGTAAAGAGATTATCGCCAACAATGTCATTATGCGTTATCGCATTTTGTATAAATATGCTAATGATTGATATTTACATGTCATATAAAGTAATGTCAATGATGCTACTTTTGGCAGGCTATTATCACAAGAAAAGAAAAGACGAGAAAGCCAGACTAAGGGAAAATAACGGATCTGAAATTTTATTCCATAATAAAAGGGAAGTGTTATAGTGGTTAATGGCGCTCCTCATGGAGCGCCTTTTGTCTTTGTCTATTCGCCGGTGTCAGTTGCGCCTGAAAATTTATCAAGAGTTTTTAGGTACTCATAAGCCTGAGAAAAAGGGTTTTCTCCTGATATATCATAAATGCACTCATATTGTTCTGAGTATAACTCCTCAGCCTCCTCGCCGTTCGCAAAAAACCTTACCCCAAAGGACAACGTTTTTTTATCTGAACTGATGGCGGGAAGGTTAACACGTGCAACCCCCTGGTCCACGGTCAATCCACGAAAACTGATAGGTAAAATTAAAGCCATGTTAATCCCCCATTACCATGCTGAGACAGCAGCGCGCCGCCATGTGTTGGTTGCCGTGCAAATATAAAGATAGGTGCCATCGGAAGCCCATTGACCAGCCTGCCCGCCAGATGTTGCAGTAGCAGGAACGGGAACCTTCATAGATAAAATATATCCATCAGTAGCTGAAGCAGGCTCTGAACCGGGTTTATAGAGAATCCCGACTGAGCTTTTGAAAAGCCAGTCTTGCCCCCACTGAATTCTACGTCTGTCGTATGCTGGCGGTGTCGCGACCTTTGTCCCGATGGCGAGATCACTTTCTATTTTATGCGGCCCTGAATAACTTCCGGTGTTAATAGCGTTTTTAAGATCATGCGGACCTATACAGATGCGTCCGGAGACGTTAGCAGTGGAGGTATTTATGGAATAAGCAAGTCCTGATAAATCTTTTAGATTTACAACCTCAAGATTATTGATGTTCTGGAAATATAGTGTTGTGTCTGTGGCGATGGTCGAATAGTTAACCCCGTCGATTATTCTCACGTCATTTCCGACAGGAACGGTCCAGGGGCCTGTAGAAGAACCACCAATGCTGATACAGCGCCCCGCATTTTTGTCGTCCGCCTTACGCACAGTGGGGTATAGGTCAAGGAATTGCGGCCCGGTTACTTGTACGAAATTAGAGTCTACTTTCATTTTTGCGCGAATAGGGTTTCTAATAAAAACACCAAAATCGCAATTTAATTCAGCATCAAAGTTAACAAGCTCATAAAGGCGGCTATCAGCTCCACCATGAGATGATTTCAGGCTTCCGCCTTTGATGCCATCTAGCCAAATCCCTAGACCCCCGCGATCCTTTCCGGTGTTTATGTTAGACATCTGCACGTTACGCCCCCAATTGTAATAAGGGGTAAACAGGAAATCGACATAAAAACCATTGATTGATTGCGAACCTGAAGAAATACCATAATCGGTTGCTACTACGCCGTCGACGGTACACTCAATAGGGCTCATCATTTTAAACGCAGCGTTGTCAGTTGTGCCGGTAGCGCCAGACGTTACGATGTTGTCAATCGTCATCCTGCGAGCATAAGTGAAGTTCATCGCGTTCGGAGTGGATGCCGTAACGATACAGTCCCCGAAGTTACCTGCGTAAGAGTAATCGTTAATGCTTCGATTAAACCGGCAGCCTTTCACCTGCAGCGACGTTATCGCCCTGAGCTGTAAAACATCAAAATTCGCATTCAGAATATTAAGTTTATTAAGGAAAGCGGCAGGTACGATAAACGGATCGCCAAAGGCGGTAACCAGAGGGTCCTCTAAAACGAGCTGGGAAGCGCTGGCGGATTTAACCCTGGAATGTTCAAAATAGACGGTCCCGGAGTTAACGGAGTCTGTTCCGGTAATGTTTTCGAAGCGTACAACGTCACCGGCTGAAAATGCGCTGAAATCTCCGGTGATAGTTGTTGTCCCTACCGCCAGGGTGCCTGAGTATTTTACAAAAGTAGTTTTACTAATCACAAATTTATCAAAGGCAAAACGTAGCCCATCGGCGATAACCAATTGTGACGAGCTGGCCGAAACTACTGTAGAAAAATGGACCCCAATCTGGTTTATGCTGCCGTTGAAACCAGTATCCGAAGCCAATTCTATCGCGATCTTATCCCCAGCACTGTACGCTGAAAAGTCACCAGGGAACGTGGTAGTGCCTGCGGCGTAGGTTGTATAATCGTTAGCGGTGCCTAAGGTAACGCTGTTAGTTCTGGTCTTTAGCGTATCCCCTTTAATGATTACAAATCCTTGAACTTTACCTTCGCCAGTTAGGTTTAGCCCTCCTCTGGTGTATACAAGCCCATCCCAGTTAACATCCATGTCTACTACGGCTTGCTTATTGTTATCTATACAATAATCAAGAAACAATTTTGCCAGAGATGACTCGTTTCCTGACCCAGTAAATCCATAGGATGACGCAGTTACTGAAGGAAGCCCGCCGATCAGCATTGCTCCTGATGTACCTGCAAGCTTTATTGCAAGATCCGCTGTATCTGTCTGCGCTGCAATCGGCACGAAACTACCAACGTTATTGCACCCTACAAGCATATTTGATCTGAGATTAGCGTTTGCATACATCGGCACGCTTGATTCCGGAACCCTGAGCGTCCTGGAAAATAGGTCTTCAGAATGCTCAATTGATTCTGATACGGAATTATCTACGTAATTTTTAGTAGCAGCATCCTGCTGGTTTACAGGATCCTTCAGATTCCTGATTTGATTACCAAGAGCATCGTAGAAATTGGCTATGAAAGAAGGTTTACGCAGTGCTAGGCGGAGAAAGCTGAAGCACTGCTGGATAAGCATGGTTAGTTTGTCGAACGCATCCTCATGGACCTCTGCGAAGAACTTCCCCTGGTTACGAAGGTCAGTCTCCTGGGTAACTGGAAGGTTACGCGAGATAGAAATCTGCCATCCGTTGGCCAACGGTGACGTCAGCACGACATTCCCGCCAGAATAGGTACCAGCACCGGTAACGGAGTAATCGGTATCCAGAGTCAGCACAGTAATATTTTTGTTGTGGTCGGCAACCTGGACGGTGAGATCTGACTTCTTGAAGATGCGGAAAGTGTACGGGAAAGATGTAGTAACGCCGTTCCCTGTGTAGTCGTTATGGTCGACTTCGGTTGAGACCGTCATGTTAAATCTCCAGATAGTCGCAGCACCCGTTGCGCCGCATATCCGGTTATTTTATTACCTTAAAAACCACATATGGATAGAAAAACTGTGAATAAGAATAGATATTACCTTCCGGGTAATTTGCAAAACGTGCTGGATAGCAAACAAATTATTTGGTACTGTATAAATATACAGTTATTGCATGGAGAAGATAAGATGCAGCAGTATCACTATCCACTGGAAGACGGATTTACCGAAAGGATTCACACGCCGGGAGGCGTCAGGTCACTGGTGGAGGGATCGCACTTGATGAAATTACTCCGGGATCTCGATAAGGATGGATTTAATGTCGATGGCCCACTTGCCGAACTGACTGCACTGATTAACTACGTCACCAGCTCACAGATGTCTATGCAGGATCTGCAAACACATCTCGACTATTGTGCCGAACAATTACGAAAACAAATCCGGTAAATTTAAGGGCCGCGAAAGCGGCCTGTGACATGTCACACTCAAGCTATGACAAACCTATGTACCCTGCTACACCAGATAATATCAAAACAACTGCTACAGCAAATTCACCGTCTTCAATGATACATTTACGATTCATAACGCCAAGGGCAACAAGCACAAATACAACAAGAATAAAAGCAATCATTTCTCATCCTTATTGCGGAGTAACAGTAACATCCTGAGGTCGCCACCAGTATGTCTGGTTAAACTCTTTCTTCGAACGTTGCTCCATTTTACGCAAATAGCCCGGTGAAAAATACTCCTGCATCTGGTTAAAGATCATGTGATCGAGAGCCGCCTTCAAATACCAGAGATTCGCACCTGGCATCAAACCTTTCCCCAGCCTCACCAGATCACCACCAGTCTGCTCACTCTTCCCTTCCACAGCATTTAACGGTATGCCCTGAGCAATCTTCACTACGTCATCAACCAGACCAGCCACCGGGCCAAGCATCGACGCCAGCGCGCCGCTTCCGTACCTAGTGTGATCTGACAATAAAAAGTCACCGTAAAGTCCAAGACCACCACCTTTCAATAGAGCACCAAGCCAGAATTTTGCGGCATCTTCTCCTGTCATCTCGCGAGGATTACGACCAGACGCAAGGTCGTTAAGTTGCTGCGACAAAGCTCCAAGAATGGTCGTACTGGCAATAAACGTCGCAATATATACCGCACGCCCACCAGCAGACGGCATACCCATAGCGCGTGACCAGTGACGCATAACCACCGAGATAGGGAACGATTTAAACAGGAAAACACTTCTCGTTAATTCACCTTTCCATGTTCCACGCTGAATACCAGAACCGGTTATCAGTTGCTCACGTGCTCCCGGTGTAATAACAGCCATATCAACTTCTTCAGTTACGGCACCGAGCAGTTTACGCATTGCCTCAAATTTCACACGTTCAGGCTCACCAAGATGTTTAACTGCTGAATCAGGGATACGCATAATGCTTTCCGGTGTCAGCATCGTATTATTACCGTTCCCCCAGTCCTCCTGTTGCGCCAGCTTCCATACTCTCCAGTCTGTGTCAGTAATCCCTTTGCTTTTCAGGATACGAAAATCAGAGTCATCGAGGCTACGAAGGTCTGCTGTCCGTGACACTACTTCTCCCAGGCTTCCCATCATGGTTACGCCATAGGCGCGCTTGTGCGCATCTGACCATGCTGTAAGCCCACTGGCACGCATTACCGCCGTTGCCGCCCAACGAGACACTGACGGCCCCATATTATCCATCGCCCAGCGGTTAACGCTGCCAAGTAAAGATTCCATCGCCAGACCAGCGCGGCGCGCCCGCGCAAGTTCTGTACGGTTCGTTGGGTCCATAGCTTCAAGCTGGTTGCGGAATAACTGATTCATTGGAAGGTTGGTAACCTTCGCAGACAGATACATGGTTCCAAGATCAGAGAACGATGATAGCAACGCGGATCCGAGTCTGCTGGCAACCAGCCAGTTGCGGATATTGTCAGACCATCGCGCGATGTGCGGATTCGCTACAGGCTGTGTCTTTCCGGAAATAAAGTTGTACAGATTCTCTGTGTTGTTCGCCAGCCGCTCGACTTTACCGGTTTTACTCGGGTTAGCTGTTGCCGTTTCTGCCTTCACCTGATCAAGAAGAGAGCGGAAAACATGATCGGGGTTTGGGCCATATGTTTCCACCAGTGCAATATCTTTACTGATACCTTCCAGGTGACCGACCATGATTTCCCATAGAGAGCGATCGCCATAAAGTTGCTGATATTGCAGATAGGAATCTGCATCTTTGAAATGTATCTGTCGTGATGCATTACCACGGTTAGCACGTGCGCCGGAAATTCGCATTCCGGTATCAGTAAGCTTATTCAGCCCACCAGTAGCGATCGTGTTATAAGCCTCTCCAAGAAATGCAGACAACTCGTCATCGTTCATCAGTTGTCCATCGGCTCGGGTATAATATTTGCGATCCAGCTTACCTATAACATCGCTAACCCATTTATCTTTTGATACCGCCCCAACCTTTTCCATAGAATGATGTTGAGGGATCCCCCAGTTTTCGAGATAGCCAATGTCCCCACCAGCATCATTAAACCGGCGGCGCAGTAGATCTGTCACTTCTCTCCACGCCTTAGCACCTTTTCTTGCTTTAGCATTGCCAGTATTTTTCCCTCGCATTTCATATACCAAGTCACGCACGCCCGATTCATCTTCAAACAGGCCAAAAAAGCGAGGATCAACTGCTTCAAATGCCTCCTGCAATTGACTCAATGCATAATCACGAGTGGCTTTTGTTCTGGATTCAACAGAGAGGAAATTCGATTTACCGTCTGCATTAAAAGCAATAGTACGGTTAAGAGCGCCAAGTTTCCCATCAGCCCCTTGATAGCTATTGATAAATTTATCCAATCTCTGACGTGCGGCTATAGTGAGGGCCACACGACGTTTCTTTAATGTCGCTTCTCGCTGTAATTCTTCAGATGCCAATTGTGCTGCACGATATAGCCGCTCTGATTCGGAAAGTTGTCTCCACGACATCGGGTCATCACGAGCAATGGAGCGCATATTTCGATAAATGCGGTCTTCAATGTTCTGTATTTCTCGCGCCGTTAACGTGCGCTGCGCCGCCTGCTGGACCGCTTGTATACATTCCTGTCTCATTTAATTTAACCTCTCAAGAAACACGCCACAGCGACATCAAACAGGCTGGAATCCTGTATTGCCTGCTCACTTTCCCTGTTCGCTTCATCCAGTACTTCACGCGCGCTGCGCGATTGTGGATTACCATCATCATCCAGCACGGTGATTATCATGTCAGGTGATTCAAGCAGCGAGTCTTCAGCTATGCGCAGATCAATATCTCCCGCCTGATCCGCCATCATTTTTTGTTCTGCCTGTTGCAATATTTTATCAAGCTCAAAAGGAGCTACTTCGTCTGGCGTCCTGACCTCTGCTGTTTTATAGAATGAAACAGCCTGAGCATTAAGTTCACTTTCTGCCTGCTGTCTCCGAGCCAGTTCTGCTCGAGCTTCAAAAAACTGACCGCCAGGCTCGTGCGGTGCCAACGCGTTACGGGAAAATTCCAGGCGTTCTTGTGCCTGCCGGATTCGTTGATCAATATCGCGAAGTCTGGCCTGTTTATCTGATCGAGCACGAGACAAAGCTTTACCGCTACCGGTTGGATCTTCTGCAAGAATTTGTGCACGCTGTTCATTGAGATTTTCAATAATTCGTTGGCTATTAGCGATTTCAGACTGGTAAACCTGTCTATCTCCACGCGGCAAAAGCTGCGCGGCCTGTTCTTCAAGCAACCGATTTTCTATAGCGCGCGCCGTTACTCCATCATCTACAGATGACAGAGCCTCATTAACTGCCTGAGACAGCAGACTCTTGCGCCCAGGAATTTCACTGAAAGATGCAGACTCAACAATGCTGGCAACGTCTACAGATCTCCCCTGGCTAACATCAGACATAGCTTTTCGCAGAGCCTGAATGTGAGAATTGCGCGAAAGCACGTTGATCGGCACGCCGGGCGCAATATCAATTTCAGCATGATGAGCGGCATTCGCCGCCAGTGCAGCATCGATATCAACTGGTGAAAAATTTGGTGCGTTTGTAGACTCGCCGCGAGAGTTAATAAATCTGCCGACACCACCAAACGCCACCCCAAGAACAGCATCAATAGCAATTGCCTGTCGATCCAACACATCATACTGGTTAGCCATTTCGCTATAGCCACCATCACGAAGCGTTTTTGCAGTAAGCCCACGCTGTGCCATACCGAACGCAATATTTGTACCTGCGGCATAGGCAATATCTGGCGTTGCACGTACTGCTGTTGCTGCGGCGCGTCGCACTGAACTCTCACCCGTCCGCGCAAGCTGAGCCGCCACACCTTCCGCCAGCGCACCACCAGCACGTAACCCGAGGCTCATAGGGATCAGTGTTCCGGCACCAGCAGTAATGCCCTGCACTAATCCCGCTTCCTGCGCCGTCCTGAAATCAACCCCCTGTGCTGTCAGCCGTTCAAACTCAGAAAAACCCTGTAGCGAAGTTACCGCCGCTGCACCTCCGACAGGACCACCGAGCGTTGTACCGACAACAGCCTGCCCGCCCATATCGAACAACCCATAAAGAACCTGCCCGGCGGTTCCGGTTGTCGCGGCATCAGGCGTCAGCCGCTTAACCTGCTGCTCTGCTAGTTTTCTCTGCTCAGCAATGTATGAAACTGAAGTGTCATTGAGCGAGGTGTTTTCGTTAACAAACTGAGCGATCGGGGATACGATTTTATCCATCCCTGCCCATAGCAACTGATCTGGCTTTGCCACCAGCCCGGAGTACAAACCAGACAATGCCGCTCCTACAGCATTGTCGAAAAAACCAACATCGCTGTTAAAGCCAGCTGGATTTGATGCTGCTTCGTCAAGCTGCTGATTCTGGTTTACTGGATTAAGGCCAAAGTAACTCATTGCGGAATATCTCCGGAGAATCTCTGACGCTTCTGTGTCAGATTAAGAACAACGGGAGAACCATCATCTTTCAGCAGATAACCAGTACCAAGTTTCACCAGGTACTGACTATCGCCGTAACTTTGCAAACCATACTGACCAGGCGGTGTTTTTATCCCGGAGCCGACAACTTGTTCATTCCAAGCCTGATTAACCTGCTTATCGAATTGCTCTGCAGACATTCCCCACGGCAAAAGGACATTCCCCATTCCGTTATAGTCATGCACGCCACCTGTAGCTACGTTAACAGCCTGTTTCCAGACATCATTGTCAATTTCGCCTGATACCACGCCTTTTTTCGCCATCACACCAGCGTAATAATCCTTTGCGATCTCGTATGCCATTGATGCCCCCTGAGCGTCACCAGCAAATGCATCCTTCACCATGTCAGAAAACTCAAGGCGAAGATCAGCATCTTTAGGCATCGGAATACCTTTCGCATCATCAGTACCTTTACGAGCCGCCGCGCCAGCAAGAATTGTCTGCGCAGCGGTTTCAGGAGACACGGAAACATCCGGATTAAACCAGTTTTTTTCTGCCAAAATACCACCAGGCTTATCCATCAGTATCCCGGCAACGGCAGCAGATGGAGCGTTGGCACTGATCTGCTGTAGTGCTGACATATACACCTGCCCACCACCAGTGCTCTGCCTGATGGTATCGAGATATGCTGCCTGTTGGGAAACGGGCGCATCACGAAAGAAAACACCGATCTGATTGGCCTCGTCTTTGGAAAAGAACGTCAGTGGAGTGCCATATGACTTGGCAAGGTCACTGACCTGAGCGGCACGCAAGGCAACGCTCTGTCCAAAGTTATCCTTATTGCTCATGTCGATAGGCTTTGCCTGTCCGGCGGCAAGAGAGAACTGCACAGGATCCGATTGCCGCTGCTTTATCACCTGATTTGCAGCCGAAACAACGTTGTCATAAAGAGCTGCGCGTGCCGCATACCCCTCCCCTGTCTCACCAGTATCCGGGCGTAATTGCTCAACATATGCTGTAATGCTGCTTGTCGGCATGTTGCGGAAAGAACCTATATACTGTCCGGCGATCTGCGTATTCTTAAACTCGGTATATCGCAGGTTTCCTTCTCTGACACCATAAGCTGCAATAAAATCATCCTCACCAGGTGGGTTAGGAAATTCAACGCCACGCATATACGCAGCCGTCGCATCGCGAACCTTGCTGTCAATTATCGTTTTATATTCAGCCTGCTGCTGCCGACGCAGTTGATCCGCCTGTCGCATAAAACTTGCCTGAGCCTCAGGAGATGCCGCATCGAATGCTGCATTACCGGTATAGCGTTTGGTGTTGGTTGGAATTGTTGATAAACCAAGTGCTGCACTGACACCAGCAGTTAACTGCTGATCACTGTATGGCTGGCTACCGTTCTCATGATGGATAATGGCTGCACAAAGCGCCTTCAGGGTATCAGGATTTGATGCATCGAGAGGCTCATCAGCAGAAACGCCAAGTTGTTCGCACACTGTTTTGATATACGACATAGTGTCATTTTTATCAGTAGGCGGTGCCCAGCGATTAATTATCTCGCTGACTGTATCAATACCCTGCCGCTGATACGACATCAGGTTCCGCCCTAATGCACGAATCCCGTGTTCAGGTGTTTCGAATTTAGCAAATCGACCATCATCACCGGTCTGGCCTACCCACGGATTAGTTTTGCTGTATTCGAGATTTCCTGGGTTGTTATTACGGATACCGCGAGCACCACCTTTTACGTAATACTGATCCTGCTGTTCGTGAAGTTTCTCAGCATAGGCGGTCGCATTCTCAGGGTTATCGAATATTCCAAGGTGTTTTCCAGTTTTTTCATACAGAGCAATAGCTTCGTCATCGGAAAGCAATTTTCCATCATCACTGACGGTGGGAATGAGAACTTCTCCAGCTTCCGTGCCTATAGAAATTGTTCGAACGGTACTGATAGTCCCATCTTCATTTTTGACAGATGGGCGGTTGAAGAGATTAATATTTCCTTGAACAACCATTCCCTTTGTGGACTTTGGCTCTCCACCATAAGGATTAACAATAGCCCGCTTTGATCCAGCAGCAGTATCGCTTAACTCGCCATTACTTTGGATAAATGAGATCGCATTGTTTGCCGACCACTGGGACAATGCTGCATCAGCAACCTTCTCTTTAAACTCGATTTTCTTGGCCTGTATTTGCTCGTCGCTCCAGCCATGTGCAGCACCGTACTCCTCAATTTGCTGGAAAGTTTGCTTATTAGCCAATACGTATGCGGCATTGTCGCCATACAATGCTGCGGCATTTTTACCATTATTCAGCAGCGTCGCCTGAAACTGACCTTCTTCGTAGGCATTAATTTGCCCTATCTCGTGCCGCCCGGCCTGCGTAGTGAACTGAATGCGCTGCTGCTGTGCCTGCTGCATGAAAGCATTACGGGCCTGTTCATCCGGCAGCGACATAGCCAGTTGCTCGACCTGGGCATCAAACTGCTGCGTATACTCCTGACCTTTTCCAATAGCATTTTTCCCTTTCAGGTTAAGCAAACCTGTTTCAGGGTTATTCAGCAGATCGCTGCTTATCTGGCTTAAGCTAAGAGAAGCATCCTGAGCCATAGCAACATTCGCACGCTGTTTTGCCTGCGCAATAATACCTGCATATTGCTCTGCAACATCGCCAAGTACATCACCGACATTTGGTGTCTGAAACGATGAGAATCCCTGCGTCGAAATCCCTCTGCTTTGAACCTGACGGCCCGATGTTGTTGGTACAACTGGCATCTTATTATCCCCTTATCGACCGGTTGGAGTGCCAACAGCAGCAGAAATCGGTGCAGCTTTCTGAGAGAACGGGCTCCACGTTCCGCCGCCAATCTGGTATGCACCGTATGCTTTTAGTGGTGCCGTTAACAAAGTGCTGGTCATCGATGATTTAGCAGCCGACTGAGCAGCAGCCCCCTGTGCCTGAGCATTCATTCCATGAACCTGATACCCATATGCCTCACGCTGAGCATTATTCACTGTCGTTAACGCATCAAGAGTGCCGAACTGAGCATTATCCGCAAAAACGTCAAGAGCTGTTCCGCTACTTAATTCCGCACCGGTAGCCCCCATAGTGGCCGCCTGTGTACCAAGCCGCTGTCGGGTCTCTCTGCGCCGTTGCTCAGCTTCAGCGTTACCCCTGTTTATTGCATCATTTGCCTGAGCTGTGGCTATATCTGCGTTCGCTTCTGCAACCTTCGAGGCATACTTTCCCTGTTGGTACTGGGTGTATGCCTGAATGCCACTCATGGCGAGCATTGCGCCACCAGCAATAACCGGATCGCACATTATTTTCTCTCCATGTGAAATCTGTGGAAATTAAGACCAAGAGCACCATAAGGCGCGGCTTCTTCAAGCCTGAATCCAAGCCAGTGCAACCATGCTTTGGCAACATGGTTTCGCTCGTCGACGTAGTTTTCCAGGCGCGGATAAACTGCCAACATCTGCTGCAATACAGGTCGGCAGTGGCGAAGAAATGTCTTCTGATATTTTTCAATACGGCTGGTTCCGACCAGCCAGGGCGTACCATTGCCACCGATCATTGACGCCGGAGATACACCAAACATGGTTACCAGTTCTCCGTTTGCAAATCCTGACCAGGCCATAGTCGCAGTACGCAGACCAACACGCAGCGCATCTTCGGTAGTCATCAGTGATACCGCATACAGTTCGTCAATATCAGCCTGACGAACATCCGGCAAAATCATCTGAAGATGCTCTTCGGTTGCGGGAATAATTTGAACATCAATCATCAGAATCCCCCAACAGTAAGGCGAGGAATAACGGCAAGAACAGACAGCGGCAACGGATCAAGTTGACGGATTTTTACACGTCCGTTTTTGCCCCAGTTACTGTCCAGTTTCACTTCTACTTTTCCGGTAGCATCATCAACAGGATCATCGTAGAACTCGAATTCACGCTGTGGATATTCGCACCATTTACCGCCGGGCGTAGTCGCCCAGATGCCGCGACTGGCATTCACAACCAGAGTAACGGACGGGATCACCTGTTTTTTGTCCAGCAGCGTTTCCTGTCCGTTAATGTTGATATCCAGTGTTTCGAATTCGGCAGTTATTGGCAGGCCGATGTGCACTACAGCCCCCGGAGATTCCAGCGTGACGGCACCTCCGGAAACCACTTTCTGTGGTTCCACGTTCGCATCAGAGAGAATGTTTACGGTCTGGCCTTCAAGATGAGACAGACCTCCAAATGTCCGGCGCGCCATCTGCCAGTTCGTGGTGGCCGCATTCCTGAGGGGTGGCGGGACGTTCCTGTTGGCACGAACCACTACAGCGGTATTGCTGGTTACAGAAATAATGTCGCAACGTAATTCTTTTGACACTTCATCGCCAGTACCAGGATCAGTTCCGGTATAAGGGAACTGTAGTTGCGCGCCGACATCACTACTGGTGAAGTACGCACCACCAGAAACACTGATTGTATATTCCGCACGGTAATCCCATTCACCAGAACCACCAGTGATGGTCATCGTTCTGTCAGACGTATTTCTTCCATCATAGCTAAGGCCAGAATCAACAAAGAAAGCATCTTCATCGCTGGTAAATAAACGGCTGGACAGCCGCTCGATGTATCTCACTGTTTGCCCGTTAACGGTTCGGTTAACGACGAAATACACCGCATCTTCATTTCCTTCGCTGATACTGCATGTGCTTTCATATTTTCCGGTACTGGACTGTGGTGCCCATGCAAAAACCTGCTGATCACGCAAATAGGTCATCACCAGTAATTTACCGTCATCACGAATGCAGAAGGCACTGGAGTAAGGGACAATCGAGAAGCACCAGTCAACAATGCTGTGCTTCTGAAAAAGATGATTGGCAAGGATGGTCAGGTCGTTCCCCTGATAGCCGTCAACATCGAATGAGTAGGCCAGATCACGGACAACGCTGCCTTTCTCCTGGACGAACAAAGCAATATTCGCCACGGCAATTGGCTGGACGTTGCTTGAGCCATTTGATCCCTGAGAGCTGAATGCAAATGATGATGGGGTTAACACTTTGTTCTGGTCGCCGGTGATGACGTACTCACCTCCGGAAGTCAGCGCCACCAGCGAACCAACATCAATCAGGTGACGGATCTCATTAACCTGACGCCCGGCATAGGTGTAGATGATTCTGTCATCATCCTGCGTAGGATTGCTTTTGCCAAAATCCTTATAATCCCCAGTACGGCTGGCCCAGATAGTCTGAGGGAACGCAGTCGATGCGGCGAAGTAAAGACGTTGTTGATAATAAACAACAGTGCCAGGATAACCATTAACACTGTTCCAGGCATATTTAGCCCATTTATAGCTGGCATTATCCTCGCCAACGACCTGCGAAGGGATATAGGAAATCACCTCAGCAGTTGCAGTAGTGCCATTTACAGCAGTTATACGGGCAATGCCAAAACCACTGTGCAGATACTCCCACTCAATGCCAGTATCATCATCACCCGATCCACCCCAGCCATCCCATGATGTGCCTTCTGTATGCGAAGGGCGCAAAGTGCCTGTTTTGCCTGCTGTAACGGCGCGATAGTAGTTACTGTCTGCACGGCGAATATCGCCAATCGACGTACTCTTACTGGTTTCCCATACCGGCACTGAATCCACTGCTGGCTGTTCCAGATAGAACAATTTGCCTACCTGCTCCGCGCCAAAAATAGAGGCGCTTGCCGTTAACGTAATTGTCCCGGTGCTGGCGCTGGCATAAACCGTCACTGACTCATCAATATTGATATCTTCAAATGGCCCGTTCTTCGTTACCACATCAACCAGTTGCCAGTTGTCATGCGCATAGCGGCGCAGCTCTTTCGGCGGGTATGCCGGGTGAACCAGCGTAAGCACGTCGGCGCTTTGCGTGAATTTAATTCGGAACAGATCGGCTTCAGTATATGGCGTGGCAATTTCATAAATAACATTCCTGCTGTTCAGCACCAACGCACCATCTTTGATAACGCGCATGTACTGGTGTCCGAACTCCAGAGCATAAGTCTGAACCGTCGAGAATTGGAACGGGATCAGGCGGCATTTCCGATTTGGGTATTTGGCGGCACCGACAAAACGCGTACCAGGTCGATTCTCAACGCCGCCATACTGCCGCACGATAAAGTTATCGCACTTGCGCAATGCTACCTGGTACTTCGCCATGTCAATACGCCCGTACAACGACGGTCCAATCTCACCACCGGCAAAGCTGGGCTGGATCCAACTGATAGCCATCAGGACAACCTCGCAATGGTAAACTCATCAACCGGTGGCTGTGGTTCCTGTGATTCATTCTGGCTATGCGAGCCAGCACTAAGAATCACGCGATTGTACATATTGAGGGCAAACGTACCGAGGTCTGCATTCCCAGTCAGCGCCATGTTAATAGCTGCCGCAAGACGCCAGGCCAACGCCTCCATAAAAATGGCATCAAACATGTTCACATCTGTAACGCGAGAGACATACTTGAGCCATGCCTGAGGCTGGTCTGTGTAGATCAACTTTCCTGTTCCGTTGGTGTCTGCACCAACTTCGTACTGAACGCGCATTGCTGCTGTTGGATTGCGTACACCAGGAAGCATAATTTCAGTAATGCGCAGACAATCTGACGGGTACTGGTACGCATATTCCCAGTCAGGCGGTGGATTGCTCGTATCTGCAAGCGCCACGCGTTTGGTAGCAAAGTTCCAGTCAAAATCAGAAAGCACAGCATCACGACAGGCCTCAAAGTGCAGCGAACATTCCCCCGCTTCCTTGCTGGCTTCCGTCAGGCTGTTAATGCTGCGGCTGTTGCCAATATTGGACAGCGCACGATTACAGATCTCTACTACAGAGGCCATCACTCACCTCCGTTACCGTACAGAGTTTCAGCCGCTGATTTTTCTACATCCCCGGAAACAGGAGCGATCGCCATATCAGTGATCTGCAGATCGGCGCTGCGATTAACGCCATCGTTAGTTTCTCTGGCAGACAGGCCTCGAATAACAGCCTTTGCAGTTATCATCACTTCCGTTCCGACGCCATTAGGTTGCGCCTTCAGCTTATTCAATGTGTCGTTATTAAGAGTGATGCACAGCCCCCACGGGTATTCATCGCGAGTTCTGGTTTCTCCGCTCTCATCCTGGTAGCTGTCAGTGCCGGTTTTGAGGTTTACGAGTTCCATATACACTCCTGCAATAAAGGGGCCGAAGCCCCTTGTCTGATCCGCGAGGCTTACACGCCCAGTTCTTTACGCTTATCTGCGATCTTCTCGCGGAGCGTTTCGGCTTTGGCGTTATGGTGTGGCTTCTCGTTAAAGAGCAATTCGTACTCTTCACGGAGCTTATCCAGCTCACCATCATCTGACACATCGTTGATGATTTTGGTACTGGTTGCTGCCATTGACACCTTTCCTGCTACCTTTGCTTTTGCCTGTCTGGCTGCATCGTTAACAGGTTCCAGTGCGCTACCAGGCTCACCTTCGTATTCGATTTCTGCCCCCTCCGGCCACAGAGTGTTATGGATATGAGAGAGGCGCAGAACGCGGTATCTTGGTTTCTCACCTGACATCGATATCACCTTAACCAGTTACTTTTGAGCGGATCGGATACGGCGTATTGGCATCAACATCAAGACTGATACCAGCAGTGAATTCGCCAGCCGTTAGTGGGCCAGTTGCGACGGAGTAGTTAACACGCAGATATCGCTGAACACCGGCAGGCACCTTTGCAGAAACAACTCGTTTACCTGCTGTCAGGGCGGTCTTTGCCAGTGCACCACTATCATAAATAGTGGTCCATGAGCTGTTATTCTCACTCGTCTGCAACTGGATGTTTACAGTTGCCTCACCACTTGCCGTGGCGGCTTCGTTAACCAGCGCCCAAAACTCAAGCGGGTAACCCACGCCGATATCACGACGTTTTCCGTCAATTGGACCGAGATCGATTACGTCAGTAGAAGCCGCGGTATTCGTAACCGCCTGAGCTTCGGAGAACATCAACAGTTTGTCGGTGATCATCTTCTTTCTCCATTAGTGGGTCTGTTACGACCCACAGGTTAATAACAGGCGTTACACCACGCGGGCTTCTGTTTCCAGAAGCGCATCAGTTTCACGGATTGGTACACCACGGAATGAAGTCCACCACTCGCCTTCAGTCTCTTTTACGCTGATAGCCAGAGATGTTTTCTCCAGAGATTGCAGATCAAGAGCCTGGCCTACAGTGCGGTTCATGTAGAACACCGGGCGGCCCATTCCACGGTTTGGAATGCGATGCAGTGCTTTAACCATCAACTTCGCAATATTTGCGGCAGAGGAAGGTTCTGAAAGATTGCTGACATCGATGTTTGCAATGCGAACAACATAACGCCAGTCACGCAGAGCAAGCCCGTTGTCCCATTTGTAATGGGTGCGATAGCCTTCGTACTTGCCGCCATTAGCATCTTCCAGTGTCACCTGGCCTTTATCTTCCATCTGGATGCCAGCCTTCTGCCCTTTCGGGAAGATGCCATGCACGGTGTTTTCGCCCCACACCACTAACCAGATTGAGGTGTTATCTGTACCCGTGCCACCAGCATCAATGATGTTCTGAGCATTACCCGCAGACAGGCTGGAATAGCGGGAGGACAGTCCCATAAACTGCTGAGGGTTAACGCTGGAATCACCATAAAACAGCGTCTGCGCCATCTGCTGATTCATCGCTTCAATAAATGCGCGGTCTTCAGACAGGCGGAATTCAGCGGTATTGCCGTTCAGATCAGCCAGTGACTTATCGACTTCAGCATAGGTTTCCAGCATGCCAACGGAATCGGTTACCTGCACTGTGGTTGATTTGCTTGGCTGTACGCCATAGTTCAGCAAACGCCAGGTAGCTGAAGGTAAACCAGAACGAATGGTGGTTCGGTGTCCGGTAGGAAGGTTCCCTTCGACAAAAGGCATATCCTGAAGGATCGGGTTAGTTTGACCGAGAAGCTCGATAATCTTATCGACTTTCCCGTTTGGATCGACGCGCTTACCCCAGTCAGCCATCGTTAGCGCAGTTAAGCCTTTAACAGCCATTGTCATTTCCTCTCTTATTTGCCATAGAGCACTTCGGCCGCACTACGCTGGCCTTCATTACCACCGGTGACCATGCCATCTTCAGACATCGCCTTTCCGATTTTCACGAACGTTTTGACCAGATCAGGGTGATTACCCAGCCCGGTGGTGTTCAGATATTCTTTGAGTTCAGGTGTCCCGAACTGGTCAAGCGCACGCTGTGCGGCGCTAAGGTTAGAAATCAACTTGTCGCCACCGATTTCTTTGTCAGCTTTTACATCCGCAGCCCACTGCTCGGTTGTTTTCTGCCAGGCTTCTGCCTGGCGCTGCTGAACACCTGCCAGAATCTTCGGATAAGCATCAACCAGCTTTTGCGCTTGCTCGTTGGTCAGGTTAAGTTCTCGCGCCACCGGCTCGAATTCCTTCAACGCTTCTGTATCCAGCTCTACGCCTTCGGCAGCATGAAATTCGTACTTCTCCGGCGCACCATCTGGTTTATCGCCGTCCTTTTTTTCACCCTGTTTATCGTTTTCAGATTTTTTTTCATCATCAGGTTTATCGACATCAACAACAGGTTGTGGCTTATCACCTTCCTGTTGTGATGGATCACCAGCTGGAGCAGGGTTATCACCTGCATGCGCTGACGGTTCTGACGCAGCCGGAGCTGCCCCACCATCGACTTGTTGCTCATTGCAAAGACGGCGATACAGCAAACGCTCAAATAAATTCATGATCACTCCTGTTCACTGGCCTCTTTGGCCATCTTCAAATACTGTTCAGGGCAATGCGCCATAACGCGCTGAAACAGTTCCAGCGCCAGATTGCGTTGCCCCTCATTAAATGCCATTGCCATAGCGTCCATCGGTGAGATAGCGGAAAACACACGGCCTTTCTCCAGCACCGACCAGACAACGCGACGTCCCTGTTCACTGCTCATGACAAAGCGAATGTCATCAATTTCACGCTGCGCCATGTCACGTTGCTTACGGGCGTTTTCTTCTTTCAGTTGATCGTCTTCGTAATCTGTCATTGTGATTGCCCACCCTGACCACTAACTGCATTCGCCATAGCTGACAACACACTCGGATCCGAAGTTTTAGCTTCGCTTAGCGTCTTGGCCCCCTGTGCCGCCGCCATCCCCATCGCCATCATTTGTTGCTGCTGTTGTTGCTGTGCCCGTTGCTGGCGAGCCTGCTCAACCTGTTCCTGCGGAACAATGACGGTTGGAGACACTCCGGACATATCAGCGAATGCATCGATCGCCTGATCAACGTTGAGTTTGTCGAGAGCTTCTGGTTTCGCTTGCGCAAGTTGACCAATGAAGTTGACCGTAGACGCCAGACTGGACAGGCCGATAGACTTCTGCGCCTGAGCCATGACGGAAATGTATTCGACCTTCAGGGGCATGCCTTCCATCGCGTCAGGCGGTGGCGGCAGCATGTTTTTACGCACCATCATCGAGAAAGAGCGGTCAATGAGAGGATTAAGACATTCGTCGTTCAGACGCTCCAGAACCGGCCCCAACATCAGAAGTTTTTCTTCTTTCATTTCGATCACCGCTTCAACAGGCATCGAGCGGGTATTGATGTTCTGCAACATCATGAACAGATCGACAAAGTAGGCGCTGTTAATGATTTGACGAGTGTCCTGAATGTCTGCCACCAAATCTGCTGTACTGGGGTTAACCAGATAAGCAGGCCTGAAGCCATCCTGACCAGTAATCTGATCGATATACGTGATGTCGCCAGGAAGAAGGGAGGCGCGCTGATTCTTGAGGGAAGTCGGAGCAACCATCGGCGGATTGGTGGCTTTATCAATCAACTGCGACTTGCGCTTCTGGAGAAGCTGCAATGCCTTAACAGGTCCAAGCGCCAGCATACCCGGGCATGATGATCCATAAACATCTTCGCCGTTAACTTCCCAGCGCGGAGCCATAATTGGAAACTCATCGAATCCGGACTCACGCAACAACTTGTCGTTATCGCCACCAACCTCGTAATAAACCGATTTGAATGGCTTGTTCTTGCTATCCAGCTTCGATGTATCGCGGTCAATGTTCGGGTAAACCGAATGCATCACTTCAATCCACTTCTCGTAGGTGCCGCTTTCCCACATGCTTTTTACGGATTCGCTGACGTTATTTAGCCCGAACTCCTGAACAAGCTGACGAACAGTCATAGAGAACTTGCGAAAACAGGTGTCCACACTGCCACGAGGTGAGTTAGCCAGGTAGTAACTGCCTATCGGGAATGGCATTGTGCGAATGATGTCCTCGTCATCCTCCAGCACTGCCATTGCACCAGTGCTGTATGTGCCGAGGCTTCCGTATAACTGCGGCAGAGACTGATAGAGATTCGACTTATTGAACATATCGTTCATGCGGTTCTGCACCGCCTCAAGCCACAACTTAACAGGGCCATAATCCATCATTTCAGGATCTGGCGTAGCCAGGCGAAACCACGGACGCGCGGGGCTTGTGATGCCTGACATCATGCCGCTGGCGAGAGTGCGCGCCGCCATAGTCCCGGTCGAATCAATAATGCGTGTATTGCGTCGATCGTTACGGTTGACCTCAGAAGTCAGAAAGCGGGAACCACGCGGGTTGATGTAATCACTCAACTCGCGCCAGTGCGGCTCGAACGACTGACGCTCGCTTTCAAGTTGTGCGAACTGTTTGTTCAATCGCTCTTTAGTTGTTTCCGCCATTTCAATGACTCCGGTTACTGACCAAGCAGCGTTTTACCGCTGGTATTAGCGGTTGATGTGTCGCCCTGAGAACCGGTAAGCAGCGTAGAACTACGACCAGCAGCAGCGCGACGGCGACGTGTTTCTTCGTCGCGGGCATCAACAACGGCGGCATCCTGCTCCTGTGGTGCTGCCTGAACTTCTGGTGTTGCAGGCACTGATGGTGAGCTGCCCATGCACATATCAATGACTCCGTACGCAATTAAATTATTACCAATTTAACCACATATGATTTATTTATCGTAGATAGTTGACATTTAACGCACAAATTATTACCTTCAAGGTAAGTAAAGGGTTCATTCCGGTTATTAACCTGACTGGCTTGTCGTTAAATTGAACAGGTGGAGTGAGCTTTTATTTTGAGCAGTACGGCGTATGGCACATGCGCCGATAGCGGTCTGGATACGTTTAAGGGGCACCCTCCCTTGCTCGGGCAAACGAACCAGGTAGCCGGAATGTGCAAGTCGAGCGGTTTTATTCCGCGCACGGGGATTCACCATCCCGGAGATTCGGTGTGACACCTCGGAAGAGACGAGGGTACAACGATGAGAGCATTTATGGAGCCGCGACAAAGTGTGGCGCACTTAACAGGCTAAGTGCTCTCAGCGTTGTGGCATTAGCTCAGTTGGACAGAGCAACCGCCTTCTAAGCGGTTGGTCGCAGGTTCGAATCCTGCATGCCACGCCAGAATCACGCCTAAGGACCGTGATGCCAGAAGTTCCAGGTGCTTGGCGGTGATAGTTTCCCTTGAAGGACTATCACCGCCCTTTTTACAGCAGGACGCCATTGCGATGACTTCATGCTGTAAACCAGTACAGCCACGGAAGGCATAACTCATTGCTTCCAGTTCGCCCGGTTCGCCGGGTATTTTTTGCCTGATGACCACAAATTACCTTAAAGGTATAATCATGAAAAACTTTAAGGTAATTAGTATGTTTGAATCGTTCAAAGAGCTGTTTTTATCTACTGCAAACACTGCCGTGCATAGAGCCAAAAACCCTGTGCTTGGTGCTTTTGTTATGTCCTGGTGCGCCTTCAACTGGAAATCACTTCTTTATCTGTTTTTTAGCAAATCAAATATAATAGATAAAATTTCATACATCTCAGATAACAGCACATGGAAAACTGTTATGTTTTATCCATGCTTATCTGTAATTACTATCTGCTGCCTATTACCATGGGTAAACAATATCATTAACGTATGGCAAGCAAAACCTCTTGATAATAATGACTCAATCGAAAACCACCGGAAGGCAAGAAAAATACAACGTGAAACACGGCTACAGAGATTGCTGGCTAAAAAAGACATTACTTACGAAAAAGTAAAAACAGGCGCTGAAAAAAACATTCAAGACATGAAAGAGGAAATAATTCTTTCAAAAGACAGAATGGGACAACTCACATCTGAATTGAAAGAGAGGGAGACAGAACTGCGCGCAGCACAAGCTCGTATTTTAGAATTATCTAAGGTTATTGATGAAACAACATCTAAACTAGAAAATCTAGAAAAAGCTCACAAAAATTTAAAAAACGAATATGAGTCCTATAAGGAAAACATTCCTTTGGCAACAAATAATACAATTGCTAATGGGTTTGTAGGTCTAAAATCATTACAAGACCTTAATGAGTCCGTAAAGAAATTTGGCGTTACTGGAATTAACAATCCAGAAATCAGTACATTATTGAATAATCCTCTAGTAAATATAAATGGTGATTTAAATTCCACCTATCAAAGAAAATCAAAAACACAAAAGTAAAAATCATTCAAATGGGTCATAGTCTGTTATAGCCCTGCCCTGCTGCTGCCGTGGGTCATTAGTTTTCTTGGCTACCGGGAACGCAAACGTCAGCAGTAGCGCATCGCCTTTACCAGGTGAACGCCCAAGTCGTTCTTTGATATCTTCCTTCGGTTCGATAACGATTTTACCGTCCACGCGAACTTTGTACTCTGCCGCAGACAGATCGTCCGCTGTTTCCTGGTCATCCAGCATCCCGCCCAGCCTCAGCCATGTCTTACATGAGTTGAACATCTCCCCACGCTTGTTGAGCATCTGCGGGTCAGTAGACGCGCCACCGAACGGAACAAGTTGCCATGTACGACCCCAGCCGTCACCGATTGACTTCAGACCAGTTCCGTAACCGAAGTCGATGAACACTACGTCAGCCTGGTACTGGTCTTCAAAGTCAGCGATACGCTTCGCCATAATCAGATCGTCAGTGGTCTTGTTGCCAGTCCATAGCACCTTACTATGCAACCCCTGCCGCAGGTATATCACCGCGTCATCAACGCCTGAATATGCCGGGTCAACACCGATTATCACCGGAGCATGTGCCACCTGCGCAGCGGTTACCACCCGTTTCATTGCCTCATCAGTAAGACCGGTAGGGATAAACTGCAATTCAGATGCATCAGGGAATATGCCGCGCACACGGATTTTAACGAAGTCACTGTCTTCCCCGTAGTCATCAACCCATTTCTGCAACTGCTGTTTGTTAGTACCTTCCACCGTCCGGCTGTCAATCTGCGCAGTTTTCCAGCGGTGTTTGTATTTGCGGAAACATTCGCGAAAACGCCCGGTATTACGTGTAGGGTTTCCGAACGCCACCCAGATAATCTCAGTGTCTTCGTCCGTAAGCGCACCCTCAGCAACTTCCCACACCAGATCCGCAATGTTCGACGCTTCATCGAATACCACGATGATGCGTTTGCGCTCGTTGTGTAGTCCGGCGAATGCCTCAGTGTTGTGCTCAGACCAGGGGATTGCGTCAGCTCGCCACCGCTTGTCGTGCCCAGGATCATTGCTGTACATCGCGGTAGCGGTACAGGTAAACCAGTCTTTCGTGATAGCAAGGTTCGACCACTTGATAATTTCCGGCCAGGTCTTCGTTCGTAGCTGGTTGTCGGTGTTGGCGGTCACCACGACCTTACAATCCTCGCAAGTTGACATGCCCCAGTTGATCAGCATTGAGATGAATGCGGATTTACCAATACCGTGACCAGAAGCGCGTGCCAGCATAAGCGGCTGATAGCGCGTCTCTGGATTCTGCAGGTGATCACGTATCTCTCGGAACGCATCAGCCTGCCACTGACGTGGGCCGGTAGCATGTGCCAGTTCAGTCCCCTCTTCCCCCCACGGGAACGCATAGAGGGCATAGCCAAGCGGATCGTGAGTGAACCCTGCAATATCCTCGATTAACTGCTCTTCAGGAGATAACGCTGTATCTGTCACTGATTGCCATCCTGACGTTCTTTCAGTCTCTTCCTGGCTGCCGCTATGCGATCAGCAATTGTCACATTCACATTAACATCCAGGCGTTCTTTGAATGCGTTGACGTCGACGTGCTTACCAATCAGTTCGAGGTTCTTCACCTTGTCAGGCCATTTAATTTTTTTGAGGATTGTCTCTATCGAATCCTCGTTCATGTTCATGATGGTCGATGACAGATCAAAGCCACTAAGCGTAGTGCGCCAGATTTTCGGCCACTCGCGGATTGGCTTAAGGCTCCCATCGTCGTTGAGGATGTCGATCACGTCCATCTGGTCGATCTCCACCAGGCGCATGAGAACGTAATCAGCACTGACGCGCATTCGTTTGTTGCGCTCCTCCATCAACTCGGCAATCCGTTTTTGAATGCGTTCATCGCGCATCATGACACTGGCTTTAACTGCCGCTGTATTTGGGGAGAATCCTGCGTTAATCGCTGCCTGAGTCTGGTTTTCAGGCGTTTTGATGTATGACTGGCAATAAGCCTCCTGCATTGCTGTGAGCGGCTTAAATTGCGTTGATTTGCGTTTATAGGTTTTAGGTTCAGCAGGCATCATAACCACCGTGGTAATAGTTACCGTTGTGGTAATAGTACCATGCAAAATAAAGCCGCCATAGTTGGCGGCAGTATTCAAAACCCATCAAATTCATCATGCATAATCTACTCGTGACATGTCACACTATTAATTTCGTTTCATGCCAGCCTTTAGTCACCCAGCATTGCGAGTCACCATTACACGGGCATGAATTCACAGGAACTCTCTCGCCGCACTTACCGCAACGTTTTCTGCTGATCGATTTTATACGCCCGTGCACGCGTGCATCATCCTGGCGGATAAGTAACGCAATATACTCACCAAATTCGTAAGGCACACGCCCGGGGCGACGCGTGGCGCAGTTCCGCTCCAGCATTTCAATTTCCTGAGCATCAAGCACAATCTCCAGCTTACGTACACCGGATGCAGCTTGTCTGGCTCTCTGAGCGGCTTTGCGCTCTGCTGCTGATTTAGCCATTCTGATTTTCCTGCATCATGAGAAATACAATCATGGCGGCTCGGAGTGGATTATTCGCATGAAAGCAAATGTTCTCGGCATTAAAAACAGCTGACCACTCACCGCGAGAGTGGTGGCAGGTTAGACTGATTTTATTATCAACAATAATAGGCCATGCATCCGATGGATTATTGCAGTAGTCAGGTAAAGGGTTTAATGGCTCAAAAGTTGTATCAGTATTTCCGTAATACCATTTGTTGGTGTTATTCCCTGATGTTTCCGGTTTACACGCCCAAAGGCCTTTAAAAATTATGTCTCCTACCATTCTGTTAATTTCAAAATCACTTAACTGTGAATAGTCCATCACTTCACCTCCCGCGGTGGTTCCGGTAACCACTCAGTCATTTCAACCTTCCCTACCAGGTCTGAACCAGGGTGCATACAGCAATCACTCTGCGCAGCTTTGAAATCCTTATACTCATATTCTTGGGCCACCAGATTTTTTGCAGCTTCTATAGCAGCATCCAACCCCTGCGCCCTTACTTCAGCCAGGAAAGCATCGGTGGCTGGAATGGGCTTTTGTGGTGATATAGCAATGCGAATTGTCTCAAGGTCTGGATCTGTTTCCGCTGCTGGCACCTTGATATAACCCATCTGCACCCCATTCATGATGAACCTGCGACGGTCATCACATATCGCCTTTAGCCCCGCACTCTCCGCTGCCAGCGCATTAGCACGCACCAGTTGCACTTCCAGTTGCGTTGCCAAATCGCTGAGCAGCTTTGCCACACTACGCATATCAACGGCACCACATTCAGCTTTCAGTTCCGAAGCCATCTCATGCCCGGCGGAAACTAACCCTTTGATATTACTTTCCATCTTTACCCTCGCTTATCCACATAACTTATTGATTACATTGATAACTAAAAAGATCGTCGATTCATGCCGATCTATTTTTCATCAGTGATTCATAAAACTTTTGCCACTTATGCCGACCGAAATTAGCCTTCGAGTTACAGCTCGAACAAAGGCAAATAAGGTTCTCCTGACGACAGTCTTGCTTGTCGTAATTGATGTGATGAGTTGTTAGCCTTTTGTCTGTTCCATCACAACCTGGGTTCTGACAAGTAAAACCATCTCGCTCAATAACCCTCTTGCTCGTTTCTCGGAAATCCCACGGATACGGCAATCTCGATAATCCACCAGACCAGTTTGGATTTCCTTCCCCCTTCATCAGAGAAGAACGCATTATGTTGGAACACTGTTTCGAGCAGCATTTATGACGCTTCTCATGACTCAAGAAAACGGAGAACGAAGATCCGCATACGCAGCATATTTTTAATACTCGCTTTAGTTCCCGATTTACCGTCTTGCCTCGCTGTGAAATTCCTACACACTGAAGTGAGCAGAACCTTGAAGATGAGTTGGCTCGCTTAACCTGATATTGCCTGCCACATACGGAGCAAACCTTTTCGATTTTCCCACCCTTCCAATTCGGGTTTTTATCACCGGATACAATCAATCCCGCAGCATTGGGCTTCTCGCTCATAGTTCCTCAACCTCCCATCCACCACCGAGCTTTTTAGGTTTTTGATAAGCAACCTGAAAGACAAACGGATAGCTGTCTGCCGCAATCTTCATCTTGACTCTCGCATCGTCAGTAAAGACTGACTTACTTCCCTTAACGTCCACCATCACCAACTGCCCGTCAGCCAACATCACGGCAAAATCTACAGTCAGGAAGCAGTTGTCAGCTAATCGCAGCTTGATACCCTCAAATCGATACCAGGCGATTTCCCCTGCACGTTTACGCAGCTCAAGGTGCTGGCAATACGCAGATTCTGTTTTGTTCATCTGGCCTGTTTTGAGTCGACCAAGAGCCTGTATCTGTTTTCTCATGATTTACCCCCGAGGTAATTAAAAACCACATAAGACACTAAATCAATAGATTTTAGAATATTTTATTACCCAGCAGGTAATCATCGAGACGTAAAAAAATGCGCTATCGCGCTGGTATTACTTGATAAATCCTGCCGCCTTTCCTCGCCTGTATTCCTCCATCAGCCACTGCGCCGGTGTTATTCCCCCCAGGGTGGCGGCGTTAGGCATACACCCGAAACTTCGCCCTGGTGGATGGTAAACGTCTCTCCCTGTGTCCGGAGGCGTACTCATGGGTTCTGGCTTTGCCTGTATGCTGATCACCGGATCGGGTATCTGCTGTCCGGAAGCCACCTTTTTCGCCCAATCATCGAGCAGCCTGCGCGCGTGTTTCTCAACCTCAATCTCGCTAAGCTGGCGCTGATACATTGCACGGCGGGTATCACATACGACCCAGTACATAACCGGATGCCGCCACGGGAATCTTTCGGGACCACCAGGATATAAACTTTTTTCCTTGCTGTACCGGTGAAACTCCGTCATCACATCGTCAATGGTGACGCCAAGAACCATCTTGCTGTCTTTGCACCACTTGATGAATTGCCCTGGCGACGGCCAGAACGGAGAATCACTGGCGCGGGCGTGGCGCATACCAGCAGAAACCTGTTCACGGGTTCGGATCCCCCCTTCAGCAAACGCAGCAATCCACTGCTGTTTTGCAGCAACTTCCTGCTCTGGCGTCTTCAGGTTGGTTACCACTGCCGCCGGAAACAGTTGTTTCAACTGTTTGAAAAGGGCATCAACAAGCCTCTCTGCTGACATGTTCACTACGTTGTCATTGTTGGTGTACTGATGCTCATAACCTGACATGCGAGAAAGGGCTTCTCCGTCACGGTTTTGTATCGCGGTAAAAACGTTGTTCACAAGAAATCCTCCCATGCTTCAGGGCTGTTCCAGTGCGGAACGTTGTTATCAGGTAATGTTGATTGCTTCTGTCTGCTAATCTGCAGCCGCCTTGCCAGCTTCTGCTCCCACTGTGCCTGATGGTATGCCTTACCCTCAGCCATCCAGTAAATTCTGAACTCTGCAAGTTCCTGTGCCGTTGGCAGACTGCCCAGGTAGATTCCCTGCAATGAGCTTTTCCGAAGAAAGTCATCTGATGGCTGCCATTGTTCATGCATGACAAATTTGCCTAATTGCCCTGGCCCACCTGGAGGAACAAAGTTATTCATCACGGCGTTGTTTGCGCCGGGGTCATGATGCACAGAATCCCCGTTTTTTGTCCTGCTCTCCCTCTCTTGGTTAAATGACTGGTTATATGACTGGTTCTGGATCCCGTTTTTGGGATCATTCAACATCCCGTTTTTGGGATCATTCAACATCCCGTTTTTGGGTATATTCCCGTCTTCGGTAACATTACCGTTTTCGGGTTCATTGCCCCCCTCTCGGTTGCCTTTAATGTTCCCGTTTTTGGTTATATTAAGAGAGAAAACCCGCACTCTTTTTGTCGCTCCCTTTCTCTCCCCGGTATCTGAAATAAGCCCCATTTTCATGAGCGATATAAGTCCGGCCTGCACGGTTTTTTTATTCAGGCAAGTGTCTTTAACGAGGCGTTCTATGCTGGGGTAGCAGAGGTTATATTCATCGGCTCTGTCAGCCATCGAGAGCAGTATGAGCTTTAATGACGAGCTACCTGGATCTGTCTCCCAGGCCCAATCTGTTGCATGTCTGCTCATGATTAATCTCCGCTATCAGCTTGAATGTTGTGGGGAGGAATTAATCATGATCTGCTTAATCTCTGCCCTGATACGACGGTTTGATTCCATGGTGCACTCAACACAGTGTCCGTTGTAAACCCAGCGTTCACTGTCATGTCCGTGCTTACATGGTTTTCCGGTGTAGTAGCGTTTAAGTCCGCGCTTTGCGGCATCAATACGTGTAATGATTTCCATGGTAAGCCCTGTTATTGGTATTGGGATTACGGTTATTTTGTGCTGACACAAAAAAAAGATCAACCATATTTGGTTTTTTTATTACCTTTGAGGTACGAATAGATATGAAAAGACCGCCGGATGGCGGTCTACAGAGGGTTGTGGCTGGATATCATGAGTAGAAGAAGTATGCCAGTTCTGCTTTTGAGCGCAGCCATTGTCTTGATTTACAGGCTTTAAAAAGCCCATCCATCAATACCTTACCTGGCATTTTGCGCTTACCTGTTAAGTGAGTCTGGATATAGTGACTCGTCGTTCCGGCTTCCTGTGCGAAGGCTTCACGCTCATCCGGAGTAAGTGCAAGCCAGTGCTTTTTGAAATCGAAATGTCCGTTATCGCTCATAGCTATTGCCTGATATTTATTTCAGATAATAAATATTCACCCATAAGGTAACAAAAATCAAGGATAGTTACCCATGAGGTGCATTTACCTGTTGGGTAATATTGCTTTAAATTGAATCATCTACTGATTCATGTATGAGGCGATTTTCCAGAAAATGAAAAGTATCCAGGACGTCCGCAGGCAAAATCTCAACGACTTGATCGACCGTGAATTCAATGGTGTTCAGACGCGGATGGCAGAAAAACTTGGAACTCAGGCAAATCTGGTAAACCGCTGGGCTCTTGGCAAGAAGGTTATCGGCGACCAGGTTGCGCGAAAAATTGAAGCTGCCGCCAATAAACCCCGTAACTGGCTTGATATTGATCGCTCGCTTTCTCAGGAGGGTTTTCAGCCTGTCGGCCCGAGCGATATAGGTCAGCTGGCGGCTCACAACCTGGAACGCTGGATGAGCGAAAGCCGCGACCTTTCAACGCAGGGAAAACTACACCGCGCATCCGGCGTCGCCCAGGTGACAATCAGCCGCCTGTTAAACAATGAGGTCAGCGTTTCCATTTCCACCCTGGAGAATGTTGCATCCGCATTCGGGCGTCACGGCTATGAATTACTGATTCACCCGCACGACCCTGCGACCATCAACTATGATCGCTCGCGCTACGCATTGTTACCCGAAACCGAGAAAGCAAAGATCGAAAGTTACATTGAATTTGTCATCAACCAGAACGAAAAAAACAAACAATAAAATCATATTTTTCAGTAAGTAAGCCGCCTTCTGGCGGCTTTTTTATTGCCTATTCGATTACCTAATGGGTAATTTTTTTAACTCATATCTATTGACATCAAACCAGATACGCATAATTATTACCTCAACGGTAACAGACCGAGGTAACAAGTTATGCAGTGGAAAATCATCAACGGTTGGTACTGCGTTACTGCATGCGGATTCATGAGCTGGAAGTTCCGCACCTTACAGGAAGGCATTAAGTGGGCTTTCGTCAGCAAAGAAGCTCGCGATGTGGCCAACGATAACGAGATATGGGAGGGCTGATAATGAACGTTAATCAGCAGAAAAATCTTCAAAAAATCATGCTGGCATTCGACAAGGACTACCGCCTGTCAGAACAGCTATATGACCGACAAGTTGAACTGATTGAGAGTATCCGGCTTCATCAACTGGCATCAACTTTCGACGTTGTAACAGTTAAAGGCGTTCGCCAGGAAGTACTGGAGGCCGCTAAAGACAGCCCTGAGTTCGAAGAACTAATGGATGCCTACCGGCGCGAGGCAATGGCAATTATCGCCCGCTGGGATCTGGCTGATCAGATTGATGGGCAGAGGGACGCGGCATGAATCCGGGAATTTATTTCGATATCAGCAATGAGGACTACCACGCCGGTGACGGCGTGAGTAAGTCGCAACTGGACATGGTTGCCAAGAATCCGGCGCTTCTTAAATGGGTTCAGGCAGCACCAGAAGACGAAGAGAAAAAGTCTGCACTGGATATGGGAACCGCATTGCACTGTCTGCTTCTGGAGCCTAGAGAGTTCGACAAACGCTTCATTGTTTCACCGAAATTCGATCGTCGGACGAAACAAGGTAAAGCTGACGAAGAGGCATTTCTTCGTGATGTGGCGGATATGGGGATTACGGTACTTGATGCCGAGCAGTGGCGGAAACTGGAGCTGATGCGTGATAGCGCAATGGCTCACCCGGCGGCACGCTGGATGTTGGAAGCACCTGGTTACTGCGAAGCATCAATGTACTGGAACGATGAAGAGACGGGTGAGTTGTGCCGAATTCGTCCAGACAAATGGCTGAACGAGCACAACGTGATCGTCGACGTGAAAAAGGTTGCAGATATGGACCGTTTTGCACGCCACATCGAGGAATTCCGCTACCACGTGCAGGACGCAATGTACCGCGAAGGCGCAATGAGGGTTACTGGTCAGCCGCATGGTTTTTTCTTTCTTGCCGTGAGCGAAAGCATTGATTGTGGTCGGTATCCGGTACGCGTGTTCGAGCTGGATGCGAAGGATGTCGATACCGGGCACGCTCTGTTCCGCCGGGATCTGAATACCTATCACGAATGCCGCATCAATGATGAATGGGGTGGCGTGGAAATTATTAAACGCCCTGACTGGGCACGTAAACAGGATATGTACATATGAGCAACAACATCGCAAACATCAACGCACCAGTAGACACAGCAATCGCTGGCACTGCTGCAACTATTTTCAGCCCAGACGGCTTGAACCAACTGATGAAATTCGCCGAGGTAATGGCGCAAAGCCGCGTAACGGTACCGGCGCACCTCGCCGGGAAACCAGCTGATTGCATGGCCGTGGCAATGCAGGCTGCGCAGTGGGGAATGAACCCGTTTGCCGTGGCTCAGAAAACCCATGTTGTGAACGGCACGCTAGGTTATGAAGCCCAATTAGTAAACGCAGTTATCTCAACAATGTCGCCAACAAAAGATCGCATCAACTACGAGTGGTTCGGGCCGTGGGAACGCGTGATCGGTAAGTTTGTTGAGAAAACATCCAAAAACGGCAATCCGTATATCGCACCAGGCTGGACTATAAAAGACGAAGAAGGCTGCGGTGTTCGCGTATGGGCAACCATGAAGGGAGAGGATCAACCTCGAGTGCTCGAGTTAATGCTGTCTCAGGCACAGGTAAGAAACTCCACACTTTGGGCCAGCGATCCGAAACAACAACTCGCATACCTTGCGACAAAACGCTGGTCTCGCTTGCACTGTCCTGACGTAATCATGGGCGTCTATACACCTGACGAATTACAGGAAACGGCACCGCGCGTTGAGCGAGACATTACTCCGCAAACAACTACGGCTGCGGGAATTAATAGTCTGATCAACGCTAAAACAGTGAAAAAGCCTGATGAGCAAACGCGTAAAGCGGATAGCCGTGATCCAGAAGAAATGCTGATGGCCTTTACCAGCGCAGCGATGAATTACAGCACTGTCTCCGAACTGGATAAGGCTTACAAATATATTGCACAAAAACTTTCAGATGATGACGAACTGCTGGCAAAAGCCACCGACGTTTACAGCGTTCGTCGGGAAGAATTAAACGAAACATCTATGTAACCACCACCGCGGCGCCACGCGCGCCGCACTGCAACCAAGAGAGGTATTTATGAAAGGTGCATTAGGTAAGAAGGAACTCCTGGCGGTGGTGCCACTGTCATGGAGCACTATCGACCGTATGGAGCGCGCAGGGGAATTTCCTAAACGCTGGTATATCACCGATAAACGCTGCGCATGGAACCGTGATGAAGTTGAGCGTTGGCTTGATGAACGTCAGGCAGCAAGCCCGGCAGAGTTCCAGGGTAAAAAACCTCCTGTTCAGCAACGTGTATATCGTCCCGTGAGCAACGCGGCATGAGTGTGCTGCTAAGGCACTGGATCAAATGGTCAGGATGGTACTTATTCCTGGCCTCTGTTTCAGCATGGCTTTATCTGCTGGCATTAATTTTCAGAGAGGGTTGGATTAAGTGAGAAAGTTAAGCCGACTTGAAAAATATCACATGAACAAGGTTTCAATGCGCAGCCCTTCAAAGGTTGTTGCCGTTACTCCTGCGGCAATAGAGATCGAAAAACGCGCGATTGAAAGAGAGAAAAAAGGGCAGTTCCGCATTGCCGCCCACCTTTGGCTTCAGTGTATGGATGTTGCTTCTGGTGATGTTGAGCGTGCAAGGATCGCGGTTCGCAGGGACCAATGTATCACAAAAGGTAACGGCCTTCGCCGTGGCGACTATAGCGGCATAGGATGTTGTGGGGTGGTTTATGACTAAGAAATACACACTAATCTATGCAGATCCACCCTGGGTATACCGGGACAAAGCCGCAGATGGTAATCGCGGTGCCGGTTTTAAATATCCGGTTATGAGTGTGCTGGATATCTGCCGCCTTCCTGTGTGGGATTTGGCCGATGAAAACTGTCTGTTGGCCATGTGGTGGGTGCCAACACAACCACTCGAAGCACTAAAAGTTGTTGAAGCCTGGGGATTCCGTCTGATGACCATGAAGGGATTCACGTGGATAAAATGTGGTAGTCGACAACCAGATAAACTGGTTATGGGTATGGGTCACATGACTCGCGCCAATAGTGAAGATTGCCTGTTTGCAGTAAAGGGAAAACTACCTCCGCGCATTAATGCAGGGATCGTTCAGTCATTTACCGCACCGCGGCTTGAGCATTCAAGAAAACCAGATGTCGTTCGTGAAAAACTTGTGCAATTGTTAGGCGATGTTTCTCGCATTGAACTGTTCGCCCGCCAGACGTCTCATGGCTTCGATGTTTGGGGTAATCAGTGCGAAGACCCGGCAGTGCAACTACACCCTGGATACGCGTTGGATATTGGCGGATTAACAAATGCATTCAGCAATGCTCCGCTGTCACCAACAGACAACCAGGGGCGGGAGCGTGCAGCATGAACAGGGCATCACCAGCAGATTTAAGGAAATGCCTTGAAACTGCAAACATGCTTGCACACAGCGGGATCAGGTTTGTTCCAATTCCCGCTGTCACTGATGCTGAATTTGCAACACTGTCAGCAATATTCGCAGATAAAATTGAATCACTGGCAGCAGAAGCCGAGATGGAAGAAAATCAGCAGAATAATTAAACGTTATTCCCCCGCCATCCATTTCTCAAACTTCGACGGGGAGAACGGAATCAGATCCGTATGCTCCCCGTCAATCCAGGAATCAATCATATCGGCCCACTGCTGCAACATGTAGGCGCGCTGTCTGGCGTATTCCGCTTTGTTATATACGGCGCGCACACCTTTCTGCTCATGTGCCAGAGCCTTTTCAATCCAGTCTGAAGGATAACCAGCCTCATGCAACAACGTACTGGCTGTACGGCGCATATCATGTACAGTGAAGTCCTGAATATGCTCACCATCTTCATTTATTATTTTCACCGTTCTGTCGATCAGAGAGTTCAGCGCGGCATTAGATAATGGCTTCCGGAAGTTGTAACGACCAGGAACCAGATATTCACTTCCACCAGCGCACATCTGCAACCCGACCAATATATCCTGTGCCTGTTTAGGCAGGTAAATAACATGCGCCCGGCTTCCCTTCATGCGGTCTGAAGGAATTGTCCATGTCCATTTTTTAAAATCTATTTCGTCCCACGTTGCATTGGTGAATTCGCCTTTACGAACCATAGTGATAAGCACCAGCTTTAAAGCCATTTTCATAGTGCCCATAGCACCAATGGCATCCAGCGTGCGGAAGAACAGGCCAATTTCTTCTGGCGTCAGTGTTCGCTCTCGTGGTTTAAATATGGCGATAGACGAAGGTTTAATGTCAGCCGCAGGATTAAACAAACCATGACCACGGTCATTGGCGTGACGGTATACGCTGCTGATGATCTCCCTGGCCTGCACTGCTGTTGCCCGACCACCGCGTTCGACAATCCGGTCACACAAATCACGAACCATCGATGTGGTAATTTCAGTCATCATTTTGTTGCCAAGAACCGGAAGTATGTCACGGTCGATCACCGCCTGCTTCATTGCGCGGGTACTGTCAGCCAGGATGACATGTTTCATATAACTGTCGGTATGTACCGCAAACGTCTCGGCACCACGAATCTTTTTGATGCCGTCACGTTTAGCCGCAGCCGGTGACTGGCCTGCTTTAAGCAGCTTCTTTGCAGCAATCAGTTCTTCTCGCGCTTCTGCCAGGCTGATACCGTCACGCCCATACTGCCCGATTACCAGTGTTTCGCGGCGACCGTTGATACGGTAGTCATAGCGAAACGAGACCGTGCCTGACGTAAGCACAGCTACATACAGCCCGTCACGATCGGAGACCTTGTACAGTTTGTCCTGTGGCTTGAGGTTCTTTAATTTTGTATCGGTAAGCACAATTCACCCGTATAGAAACCATTTTCATGACGGTATGAGAGTATACCTTTAAGGTAATACCGTCACCTGTACCGCCGAAAAATATGGTGTAGAGTGAATAGAAATGAATACATAAAAACAAAAACCCTCTGCAAAAACAGAGGGTTGAGTTGGCATCTGAATAGGAATGATTTGCTATGAGTTAGCTGTTAATCATTCCCACTCAATGGTAGCTGGCGGCTTGCCGCTGATGTCATACACCACGCGGGAAATACCGTTCACTTCATTGATAATGCGGTTGGAAACGCGACCGAGGAAATCGTACGGCAGATGCGCCC
>SKEH01000112.1_pt1 | contig 57955 bp, 59 predicted proteins | sample 4826571 | NCBI WGS metagenome assembly SKEH01 (sample SAMN11008814, study PRJNA524170) | human gut metagenome | biome: Human fecal sample; material: Feces; isolation source: fecal sample from pouch patient p29 | host: Homo sapiens | place: Israel: Tel-Aviv | collected 2016-09-14 | reverse complement strand
TCTCAAAAGAAATGAGTTAATACCAAATTAAAATAACGATGGTTCATAGGGTTATCCAATCAAAACCGGAAGGTTAAAACCCTAACTCTAATATACAAGGAGGTATTAGCCTCTATTTTCTAGATGAAATTGACTAACTTGGCACACAACAGCAGGATTCTTTTATGCCTCCTACCCCAATAGTAATAGCTGTTCTAAAGAAGATCAATCAAGCATTATCCAGTATGTCTTACACTCGAATCATTGATTCTAAGCTTTTCATCCGTTAAAAGATAAGGTCTACTTTTTTTGATGCCCTGAAATTTATCAGACTGAATCATAACCATCAGTAATCAACTAAAAGATTGAAAAACCATTTTTTTCGCAATCATTGAGTATTTAGAGGATTTGTCTAGAAATGCCCTTTTTGAAAACAAAAAACCGAGTAAAATTCTTCACTCGGCTTTCAATCAGTTTATTAAGCTGTAACAATTAATCTTGGACCATTTCGACACCGACCGGCTCTGCCGCGTAGTCAGTCTCGCTGTCCGTTTCCATCGGACGCTCTTTCAATTCAGTTTCAAGCTGATGCTGCTGCAAAGTTCCGATCTTTTGTGTGATCAATACCAACAGTTGTCTCAAGCTTTCTTCTGAATTGATTTTGTTCTCAACAATTGCCTGACAAAGGTATTCGATTTGATGACTTAGCTCAAATAGTTCTAAATAACTTTCACTATTGCGATCAACCTCACGAATCAACTGCCAATCTGTATCATGATAATAGGAATCATACATGATAAAATCTAATCGATAAACGCCCAGTACGAATAAATCCCGTACTTTCTGACTTTCTCTTAATAATTTTGCAAGTTCCGTCGAACCATTCGCGATTTCTCCACCCAAATCTACTAGCGCCGAATAATTATTTTGATATTCCTTTTTCAGCTTCGTAAACAATCGCGTTGTTTGATGCACTTCCTTCTGCTTTTCCCGATATTTCAAGTATTGGAACATCAATAGCGCTGCTGAAAATGAAAAGAAGCAACCAAAGAAAGCTGTTGACGCATTGACAAATGTTCGAATGACATTGATGTGTTCTCCGAAAAATGCTCGGTTAAAATAAATCAATCCGATGCTGATCACCGCAATGACTTCACCGACCAATAAAACGGCTAAAGCAACAATCGCTAATTTTTGTTTTTCTGAAATCATTTTTCACCACACATTCAGATGAATGCTTCTCCTTATATTTTTTCTCCCAAACCCCTAAAATTAAGTTACTTTCCCTCCTTGCTTTATTCGCTAAATACTCCAGAAATTATTTCCAGCATATTTAATCAATAAAATGACTTTTTTATAACCAAACAGATATTTTAGCGTTTAATAACGTTTTTTATTATATCATTTATCATCCATATAATAAAGACTTTCTGAACTTTTCGGATAATTGTAACATTTGAAATAAACAAATATTTCACAAAAAAAACCAGAAATCCGTCGATTCCTGGTTTAACCTCATAATTCTCCTAATATCCACTTTTAGCTTTTCATTTTCTCTTCTTCATTCAATAGTAATGTGGCCGTTTGCTCATCAATAAATAGATGAGTGATGTATCCACCTCTTAGAGCCGCTAAAGCCGCTTTATATTTATCATGCCCAGCAACTAAGCCAATATTGCATTTTTTTTGTTTCAAGCAATCAAGAGAAATCCCCATACCTCGCTTGTATAGATCATCAATCACATAGGAGCCATCACTTTTAATGTACTTTGAACAAATATCGGCACAATAATTTTGTTTCCTCAATTCTGCATAATCTTTTTTAGTAAAGTAGCCTGCCTCAATCAATACTGAATCATCTCTCATTGCACCAACACTAAACAAAGTGATATTGCATTCTTCGATCAACTTAAAATGATTACTGATCGTACTGTCTTGTTTTAAGACCTTCGCTATTTCTGGGCTGTCTACCAAAGAAGGTGTAGGCAAGATGTAGCCTGCTCCATTATAATTAGCTGCAATCCTTCTGATAATTCCATCACCATACATTGATTCTTTTTGCAGCGAAACTGAGCCATTAAGCTGCACCACCCGAACATTGTCTACCTTTCCTGAATATTCCGGAAGATTATTAACGAACGCCGTTAACGTTTCTCCCCAAGACACACCAATAATATCATCGGATTTGACGATTTGATTTAAAAAATGACCCGCACTTAATGTGACATTGAATTTAATTAAATCGATATTATCAGAATCTGTTGGAACAACCCGAGCCAGATTTAAATTATATTTTTCGACTAACTTATATTCAAGTTCTTCATGACTTTTTATTGGAATATCTACTACATGTCTTACGAATCCTTGTTGCTCACCTTTTTTTAGCAACCTAGAGATTGTTGACTTCGACGTATTTTCACTTTGAGCGATTGTATCTTGATTTTCATTCAATACATAGTAACGTTTTAAAACCCTAAACATTAAATCATCAGACATAACAATTGCTACCTTTCTTTATAAATTATTTTTTAAATCCAAAAAAATATTATAGTTACTTATTTTGAATTTTACTATCAAACCAGCATAAAAAGCTATACTAAAAAGAAATTTTATTCAATTACGCAATAATTCCTATTTCTTGTTTTGAACTTAAAAAATAGCTTATTAGAAAATAGTAAAGAAGGAAAACCTTCTTTACTATTCGTTAAGCTTGTTATCCTTTTGCCTCTTCAACCTCAACAGATGGTTTTTCAGCTTGTTGACCATCCTTTTTCATAATATCTTTATACAATAAAACGAATAGTCCCAACCACACGATCGCTAATAAGATCGCCCACCAGTTCAGTTGAGCTGCTTTTGAGAAGACAAAAATGAAATCAGGTATTCCCATAGAACTCCATGTCAGCATTTTACCCGATTCAATCGCCACAGCACCTGTAGATGTCGCCAGCTGGGTGATATATGGTGCGAAATAAGTTGCAGCGTAAAGGAAAATTGGTGTAGTGATCATTCCTAAAACGATGCTCCGCAAAAGATTTGCTTTTGTAAGCAAAATCGCTCCGATAACGAATGATAGATTGATGATCCCCGCAAATGGCAACACTCCGTTGTTGGGTAAGAAAATAGCAGCTATCAGAAAGACCGGAATCGTCAGTGTTACAGCAACCCACAGCTCACTACGACCAGCAATAATCGGCCAATCTAAACCAATAAATATTTCTTTTCCGTTAAATCGCTTTCTCATTGTCTCTGAAATAGCATCGGAGATCGGTGATAGCGCTTGCGCAAAAAGTTTAGAGATCATTGGGAAAAGCAGCAATGCTGTTCCTGCTTGTACAGCTAGTACTAGCGATCTTTGTACCCCATAGCCAGAAACTAAGCCTAAGATAAGTCCGATAATGGCGCCCATCACATGATTTTCTCCGAGAATCCCGATTTTATCTTTAAGATAGTCGGCATCAATTTCCTTATTGAAAATTGGAATATAATCCAGTATTTTATTAAGCGGATACATTATTACAGCGATTAAAGCCATGAAGTGAGGAACGGTGACACCAGGAATTCCAGTAATCTCCTCCACGCGTTTCCCGATAGCATCACCAAATTTTAGTTCTACCACGATTTGAATCGCTGCGACAACAAAACCAGCAATGATACTACCAGAAATATAGGATACCATAACAGCCGTAAAAATCTTCGCCCAAACATTCCACATATCAACATTCAATGTTTTGGTCCAATTCAATACCAGCATCGCAATATTGATGCCAAGCTGTAAAGGAAACATCAGAAAGGCAAAAGGCCACGCCCAGGAAATAGCCGCCATTCCCGGCCAGCCGCCATCAACAGCGGTCAGATTAACACCGGTATTTTTTGCCAGACTTTCCGCTGCACCACCAATATATTCCATCATAAAACCAATCACTAAATTCATAGCAACAAAAGCGATCCCTAAAGTCAGCGCTGATGAAAAAGCCTCGCCAAATTTCATTTTTGCAATTAGTGCGATAATCAACATAATCAAAGGAACAAAAACTGGTGCGCCCATATCTAACACATAATTTACTATATTTCTTAAAACATCCATTTTTTATGACCCCCGTTTTGAGCATTCATACTACCTTATCTACCAATTAGATTCCCTGAAAAAGATCCCGCTTTTTCAGGGAAAAACGCATATTACTTGCTATCGATGACTTCAATGATTTTATCTAATTCAGCGTCCATTCCCATTCCGGTTAAAAAGGCGATCCCATTAAATACTGGAATTGGGTATTCTTCTTTCGGCTTAGTGATCGCGATATAAATGTCGGCAGTCTTGATATGCTGCTTGATCGATTTGATATCGACCGCTTCTACGACCTCGCTATAGCCTTTTGCTTTTAGTAATTTCGTTACCTTTGATGCGACTGTCTGAGAAGTAGCCACACCTGATCCGCATGCTACGATAATTCTTGCCATTATAAATCCCCGCTTTCTTTATGCTAAAACCTTACGCATTTTTGTCCTGATTTGTTCTTCTTCATTTGTCTTAAAAATACTGTCGATTGCACTTTCTTCCATAAAAAATGCCATTAGTTTTTGCAACATCTCAATTTGTTGACCGCCCTTTTGAATACCCAACATAACGATCAGCTTGGCTTCTGCCTTTTCTTCAGCCATCCCCATTGGATTAAACTGAACGGATTCCTTTGGTCGAACAACTGCCACAAAGGGCTCGACCAGGTGTTGAGGATCGGTATGAGGAATAGCAAAGTCAATGAATGGGCCAGTGATCCCTGTTGGATATTCTTCCTCCCGTGCCACGATCGCATCGAAATAACTGTCTTTGACAAATGGTCTCACTTTGTCTGAATCAATAACTTTACGAAATAAATCGACATCGCTCTCATAATTTTCATCTAAAATAACAACCAGATTATCCAATAAATCTTTCTCCATTTTTTACACGTCCCGTTCAAAATCTAAACTAATTGATCTAATCGAAGACCATCTTCTGGAATTACTTGTCTCCAGTAATCGCAGGTTTCTTTTAGTCGATCAATAATTTCCAGCTCTGTATCTGTATTAGAAGAAAAAATCTCAAAGGAAAGGTAGATATCGTCTACTTTCTTTTCTTCACCATAGATTAGATCATCCTGCTGCTTCTCATAAGATTTCTTGATCGCTTCCAACACTTTTCTCGGTTCAATGATGCCGGTTTTATTGGTCTCCGCAGTAAATGGCGCATGATGTGCTGTTACCCCATCTGTCTGTTGCAGATGAATAATCGGCGAATAGCAGCCCAGCTCCTCCAGCCACGCATAAGGATCAGCATCTCGATCTGTTTTTGAATAAAGATAATCATGAGCGAAAATTTCTTCACAGAATTTCTCTACCTCTGAATCACTGACCGTCTCTTGTTCTTTAAAGGCTTGCCACATCCGCTGAGCTTCATCAGAAAATAAGACGAAGCTTGGCTCTTTCAGTTGTCTATTCTCGATTGACGTACGGATTTCTTTTTTACTTGGCAGCTTGAATTTTTTCTGTCCGATCATATGGCCGACATCAATCGTGATATATAAGCCTTTGTTGTAATTTAAATATTTTTTTGACATTTCAATCGTCCAAGGCGGTTGCTGAGGTGCATACATCGCTTCGATACTAATTTTTGAATTTCCTTTGCTGCTTGCGTAAGTGCAGATTTTATCTAGTTCGTTTTTTACCTGTAATTCAACTTGTTCATATTTTTCTTTGTCCTTTAAGCTGACTAATGGCACCGCGTGAAAAGCAAAGCCTAAGCCATTTTTTCGTTTAGACAGCTGATCGATCGCTTTTTTGAACCAGACATCCACGATATTCGACACATAATCCTGATCACTGTGAGCCAGGCCAACGGTTCGATACGTTTGATAGCCCGTATGGAAGTTCGCCACCTTGACACCATACTTTTCTTCGCAGGCTTTGAGCTCGTCAAACCACTTCTCGATATAACTATCTGGCGAATAAAGAAAGTCCATTTCATTATCAAAGCTGGCTTCAATGTAGTTGAATCCTATTTCCTTCGTAACCTTGATCCACTCAGCCGGCTCGACCCAGCGTTTTAAAGCAAAACAATTATCTAGTACAAGATACACCTTCGGATACTTATTACTCATGACCAACCTCCTTTTCTAGAAATGAATGACAACCTTCATCGTTCCGTGATCTCTGACGGATTCGAAGCCCTCTAAAATATTATCAATCGTAACTTCCATCTCGATATATTTCTTCAGATCCAATTTCCCATCTAACATGTAATCCATGATGCCCTGCATGAACTGAACAGTCGTCGCGTGTACACCAAAAATCTGAAGCTCTTTGTAATGAATAAGATTGGAATCCAAGTAGCCTTTCCCATCACCGGCGATCCCGCCAAACAGTGAGATTCTGCCTCTTTTCGCTGCGATCACCTGTGCTTCTGTATGAACGGGCGTGTAGGATGTTGCGGTGATCACGACATCAGCACCGCGTCCCTCAGTATTTTCCAGAATGACCTGCTCCATGTTCTCAACATTTGAACTGATCCATTTAACACCTGGCACCATTTTTTCAGCAATTCGACCACGACTCTCGATTGGCTCGATCATAATGACTTTCTCTGCACCTTGGATCATCGCCAGCTCAGCGTGCATGCAGCCAATGATGCCACTGCCATAAATCACGACAAAATCATCCTTTGAAATGTTCAAATAGCTCTGTGCATTCAGCGCGCACGCAGCAGGTTCAATCAGGGTGGCATCATCATCGACCAGCACATCAGGCAATTTGATGACATTTCCCATCTTAAGCGCTTGATAGGGAATGCTCATGTATTCAGCGAAGGCCCCTTCGTATTGAAAGCCGATCGTTTGCAAATTGTCACACATATTCGTATGACCTGTCTTGCAGGACCAGCATTCACCACAGCCGATCGCCGGAGCAGCAGTAATTCGATCGCCAACCTTGAATCCTAGCTCCTTCGCATATGGACTGACTTCAGATACTTCGGCAGAAAACTCATGACCCAAAATTCTTGGTGGTGTGATCTTGTTGCTTCCTTTTAAAAAAGTCCGCATGTCTGTTCCGCAAATAGAAGCTGTCTTGATCTGTACGATCATATTGTCTTCTTCTAATTGAGGCTTTGGCATCTCTTTAACAACTAATTCTCTTTTCTCATCCATCACAAACGCTTTCATATTGACCTCCGCTTTCTTACTGAGAACTTAAACTACTAGCTATCTTACTTGCTTGGGTAAAACATGATCTTAATGAAGTAAAGCTCTTTCTTATCGATTTTTTTGAACGTATCTGGCACATCATCCAATGTCAATTTCTGGGTGATAAACATTTCCGGATTCATCAAACCTTTGTCCATTAATTCAGCTGATTCCGTCCATTCGATACCAGGGAATGGATCTGAGAAGGAATTCCAACTGCCCATGACACTGACTTGATATCTCAAAATTTTATCCACTGCTTCTTTCGGGAAAGTAAGACTAGAGTTGCTGATTCCCAAATAGACGACGCGTCCCATTTTGGCAGACGCTTGGACCGCTTGAATTTGACAAATTTCCGTGCCGGACATTTCCAGTGAAACATCGATACCTTGATTATCCGTTACTTTGAGGATTGCTTCAACCGGGTCAATTTCTTTGCTGTTGATCGTCATCGTCGCACCGCTTTGTTTCGCTATTTCCAATTTCCGGTCATCGATATCAACGGCGATGATCGTCTTCACACCTTTGGCCTTCGCAAATTGAACTGCGAATAGACCGATCGCACCCATTCCGTATACTGCAACACTATCCTTCTCCGTTAAGTCCGCTCGTAAACAAGCATGGACAGCATTGGCAGCCGGATCGATCGTCGCACCCCAATCATAGGGAACATTATCACCCAGTTTGATCAGATTCAGTGCCTTAACGGATAAGTACTCAGCAAAAGCTCCGTCATTTCTTGACCCATAGTACATATAACCTTCTGAAAGAGAATAAATTCCTTTTTTACTCCATGGATCATTGTAGTCGGGAAGTAATGGTGCGACCGCTACCCGATCGCCCAGCGCCCAATCCTTTACATCCGAACCCAATTCGACGATTTCTCCCGCAAACTCATGGCCTAACGTAATCGGTAAAACATGCGGGCCTTTGATCAAGGCTCTGGGAATATCTGAGCCGCAGACGCCTACAGCATGGATCTTCAGTAGCACTTCATCCGCTTTCGGTGACGGCTTGGGAACATCTTCAACTCTTAGATCCTTCACGTCGTACATTCTTACTGCTTTCATTAATATCCGCCTCCTGTTACCGCTTCGCCGGAAATAATCTCGATCCCGGATGAAGTTCCTAATCTCGTTGCACCGGCTTCGACCATTTGTTGAGCAGTCTCGGCACTTTTGACACCGCCACTTGCTTTTACCCCCATGGTTTCACCAACCGTTTTGCGCATCAGCGCGACATCCTCAACCGTTGCACCGCCAGTCGAAAAGCCTGTTGAAGTCTTAACAAAATCTGCGCCGGCTTCTCGAGCAAGAGTACTTACTTTGATCTTTTCAGCATCAGTCAATAAACAAGTTTCGATAATGACTTTAAGAAGCTTATCCGCTTTGTGGGCGACTTCAGAAAGGACTTTGATTTCTTCCTTCACATAATCATTTTTTTCATCTTTTAATGCACCGATGTTGATCACCATATCCAGCTCATCCGCGCCATTTTTGATGGCATCTTCAGCTTCGAAAACCTTTGCTGCCTTCGTTGAAGCTCCGAGAGGAAACCCGATCACGGTACAAACTAACACTCCGCTATCCTGCAAAAGCTCTCTACATTTTGAAACCCAGTAAGGATTCACACAAACTGATTTAAATTGATGGTCCTTTGCTTCCTCACATAATTTCTTGATTTGTTCTTCCCGCGCATCTGCCTTCAACAACGTATGATCGATAAATTCGTTGATTTTCATAAACAACCTCCATAAAACTTTTTTCAGTTACGAAATTAATTTCATCTATAATATAGCATGCGCGATTCCATAAATCAAGACTTTTTTCAACAAAGAAATATATTTCGTATTTAGGGTAAATTTTCACCGTCCGGATTAAAAGAAAGAAAAAATAATAAAGCTACCCAAGGCAATAATTCCAGCTGGCATATCTAGATGTGAATACTCCTCTTTGTTGGTCACAGCATTCAAAGCATCGCCCAAAATCCCGGCTAAGCATCCAGCAAGCGCAGCTAACAGAATATTCCCCGATGCAACGACACAGTATCCGGCAACCAAAGTAATATGATGCGTCACAGGAAAATCCTTTACCTTTAAATATAAGAACAGCAACGAGACCGCACTGATCGCCCAGCCTAAATTAGCAATTTTCCAAATATCTATGACATATGAAAAAAGAAAACCAATGCTTGAATAGCACAATACTGAGTAAACGAGGCTGCCTTTTGAGAAAAAACCATCCTTGAGCTTATCAAGGTTGACCAAAATTGATTTCCTCAAAATAAATATCCGGCATAAAAGACCACAGACATAAACCGTCAGTGCGATCGTATCGATCGGAATCGCAAGCTGAATAAAAACTGTATTGAGCAAGCAGCCTAAAACGCCAAACCCGCCGCCGACTAATAGCACGTCGACCCGCTTGACCTGATTTAATGAAGAAAACAGATCATTTGCAGCAATCGTTTGACTATTTGATCGCTCTCCAACCTTATTCCCAAATGCAACCGCAGCGACGACACCAACGAAGCTTATATGCGGACCAAAGATCGGACCTAATGCGACACTCTCCAAAAATGAAGCGTCTCCGTTGCCGACTAGAATAGCCGTCCCGACCAGCGTCATAATCCCAGTAAAAATAAATGCCGCATTGGCACCGATCAGTGCGCCAAAAATTCCCCCGGCAAATGAACTTAATAGAAGCAATCCGTTAAATTCCATCATTCTCTCCTTTTCTAAAAAGAAACTAGACTATACAGAAATGTATAATCTAGTTTATCGTTGATTATTTATTTATGGCTTCAACATAACCTTGATTGAGCCTACACCCTTATCATTGATCTTAAAGCCTTCTTCCCACTCTTCTAATGGTAAGGTATGCGTCACGACACCTTCTGTCGGAAGCTTGCCGTTTCCGATCCATTCGATCACCTGCTCGAAGCAGTAGGGTGATAGATGGGAGCCCAATAAATCAAGCTCTTTACTATCCCCGATGATCGACCAGTCAACCGTTGTTTCAGCACCAAAAACACTGAACTCAACAAACGTCCCCAGCTTGCGGATCGCTTTTAAGCCTTGAACAACACTCGGAGGCGCACCCGTTGCTTCCACATAGATGTCGCAGCCATAGCCATCCGTTAAATCAACGATTTTTTGGACAACGTCTTCTTTGGCAGGATTCATAACGATATCTGCTCCGAATTCCTTAGCCTTCTCTAATCGTTCATCCAGTAGATCCAAGACGATCAAGGTCTTAGGATTCCTTAATTTGGCGGCACCGATCATACCCATTCCTAATGGTCCGGCTCCAGAGAGAACCACCACATCTTCGTTACTAATATTCGCGCGATCGATCGCATGCTTGGCACAGGCATAAGGTTCAGCCAAAATAGCGGCTTCGATCGACAAATCTGTTGGCACTTTGTAAACAAGGCCAGTATTCGCGATCTTCATATACTCCGCCATGCCGCCGTTAACATTTCCTTGGAAGCCATAAATATCGTGTTTTTGACACATCCAGTATCTTCCCGTTTTACAGAATTTACATTCGCCGCAGGGAGCGATTTGTTCGACTGCCACTCGGTCATTTAGCTCGATGTTTTTATCATGGAAATTTGCCCCGCGTTTAACGACATACCCGATCACCTCATGACCAGGAATAAATGGCGGCTTGACCCAAGAGGGTTGATTCTCATCGCCCCAAAATTTAGCGGCTCCATGCCAGGTCTTCGTATCCCCCGCACAAATCCCTACCGCTTCAACCTTTAGTAATAGCTCATCCTCTGCAATTTCTGGTACTGGGACATCCGTTCGAAATTCATAGGTCTCTTTATTTTCTACCACTAGTGCCCGCATTGTTTTTGGAATCATTTTTTTACTCCTTATTCATTTTAATGTATTTATTTTTCCTCCAGAAAAATAAGTCTGATTTTCATGCCGTATATCATCCAACTATCCGCAACTATTGATTAATTGTCTTTGGATATTACTCATTTCTTTTTGTACTGAATAGACTGCAAAAAGTTGGACTGATATCCTAATTGAATGATACATCCTTATTTATTTTTTTGTTGTACGTATCTTTTATTTTCTCCCACAGCTCACTATCAGAAGGCGAAAAGACGTGTAAATCACTAGAATTCGCAGACAGCTCTCTGCCTTCATTTAAGTCCTTGATGGTTCCATCGGCTAATAATTGGAACAGAAAATTACCAGTAACGGTCGTTTCAACTGGACCAGCTACCACCGTCGTGTTCATCGCATCTGCGATCCATTGACAAAGCAGCTTATTCTGAGAGCCGCCGCCAACGACATGAAGAACCTCAATTCGTTTTTCAATCACTGATGTAATCTGCTGGAAGCTTTCATTGAATTTTAACGCCATACTCTTAAAGACACACCGAGCGATCGCTCCGATATTTACAGGGATCGGCTGTCCCGTCTTTTTGCAATAATCCTTAATTACTTTTGGCATACTGCTGTGAATCTGTCCGAAGATCGGATCGTCGACGTCGATAAAGCTGTCTTCATCGGCCGTATCTCTAGCTTCTTCACAAATATAATCCCACGTAACCTTATCGCCATACTCCTGCAGCCATGCTTCACGACACTGCTGGATGATCCAAAGACCAGTAATGTTTTTTAACAACAAATTCTTTCCATCCGCCGAGCCTTCATTTCCAAATTGAAACGGCACGATCCGCTCATCCATCACAGGCTTTTCAGTCTCGATACCTGCTAATCCCCAAGTGCCAAGGCTGATAAATCCCCAGTCTTGATTCCCTTTGCAAGGTATCCCGGAAACCGCTGCGGCTGTATCATGGGTTGCCGGCACGATCACATCAATTGGAGCGATCCCCAGCTCCTCACATACTTCTTTTTTTATGGGCCCGATATTCGTGCCTGGTTCTACGATCGGATTTAGGAAATCAGATTTTAGATTTAGCTTCTCAAAAATCTTCTTTTCCCAGCTTCGCGTATTTTGATTTACCAGCAAGGTCATGGTCGCGTTCGTAAATTCATTCACTTTTTTTCCAGTCAACATAAAATTGAAAATATCCGGCATCATCAGCAAGGATTTTCCTTCGCGATATTCGAGGAAATTATTTTCCTTCATCGAAAATAATTTATAGATTCCCATAATCCGATTGGACGGACCGCCGCTTAGCTGAAAGAGCTCTTCCTCTGACAGAATGCTGTGCAGCTTCTCGGAAAGATCATGTTGATTTTGATCGCGGTAAGTCAATACTGAGTTAATCAGTCGATCATCACTGTCGAGAAAACCAAAATCACAGCCCCATGTATCAATTGCCATGAATTTTATATCATCGAATTGCTTCAAGCTCTTCTTAAGGCCGATCTTAATCTCTGAATAAAGTCTTGGAATATCCCAAAAGAATTCTCCGTTATTCATAACTACCGGTCGATTATCAAAATTATGTGTGATTTCAAATTGAAGCTGACCTTCTCTTACTTGCGCAACCACAGCTCTGCCATTACTGGCACCTAAATCAAAAATTAAGTATCGAGACATATAGCTCCCTCTTTCATGAAAAATTATAAATGTGCGTTACAAAATGATTTGAATCTCTTCTGCTAATTTTTTAACAACAATGTCCTTCTTGTAGGTCCGTTCTGGCAGCCCGATCAAAACATGGACCAGCTCTTCTGAAATCGGATACATTACATCGTGCCAAGTCCCTTCCTTCAAAATGATCAGCGTCCCTTTTAGTACTTGAAAAACTTCGACTTCCGCTTCGATGATCTCCCCGCCATTAGCAGGAGCCACCGCCAGTAAAACATCGGCATCCAGTGGCAGCTGGAGTTCATCTGTCTCATCATGATACTCCATCGCTTTGATCTTTAAACCTTCATTTTTTCTGACCACCAAGCTCGACAAGCCTAATGAGCCGGACTGCGTGATCATTCGTACTGGATCTCTGAAAAATTTGTGATATTCACCCTCTAAATAATACCCGTCAGGCTGTGAGATACTTGTTACAAAACCATAATCACTAAAATTTTCAGTCGTGATCTTTTGTGTGTTTACGTCCATACCCTTCCTCCTCGTAAGTCCTAAGAGTGAAATATTTCTCTTCACAGAAATTAATTTCAAAGCCATTATAAACACAGATTCAAATGAATGTCTACACAATTTTTCAAAACATGTAAGCGGATTCTTAATATGGATAGTTTCTATTGTTTTTTTAATCACTCGTTCTTTTCTCGATAAAATATCTTAGCTTGTCGAGCGTATTATTTTGATAAATCCATTTTGAATATAAAATGAGTAATTCTTACTTTTATAAAATAACCATCATCTATTATTTAATAATCGTACAATCATAACCACCCGTGAAACGGGTGGTTTGCTCTTCGGCTAGAAGCCTCTCTTACCGGCCTCGGCCTAAAAGGCCCTCTGAAAGCTTCCCCCCCGCACCACTTCTACTCGCTGATTCTAAAAGAATCTCACTCTATCTCTTTTTGTTTTTAACTCCTGTAAACGGATCAACTTCTTCGAACAACGTAAGCTGATCTGCTGAATAATCTTCTTTTATTTGTTTACGAATATACTCAGCTATCTGCTCCTTATTCCGTCCAACCGTGTCCACGTAGTACCCTCGACACCAAAATTTTCGGTTCCCATAGCGATATTTCAACTCTGCATGACGGTCGAATATCATTAAACTACTTTTTCCCTTTAAATAGCCCATGAATTGCGAAACACTTAACTTTGGTGGAATACTTACAAGCAAATGAATATGATCTGCACAAGCATTTGCCTCAATGATCTCTACTCCTTTTCTTTCACAGAGCGTGCGAAGTATCTCACCTATACTTTCTCTATACTTTCTCTATACTTTCCGTAAATGATCTGTCTCCGATATTTTGGCGCAAACACGATGTGATACTTACATCTCCATTTACTATGTGATAAACTTTCTTTGTCCTTTTCCATAAGGACACCTCCTATCTTTGATGGTGATGCGGTCGGGAAACCAACATCAGTTTATCAATTTTGGGAGGTCTTTTTAATACCACGCTGGAAGCTCTTTTGAACCACCAGCACAGCAGGTGGTTTTCAAACATACAAAAAAAGATAGGCTTTCGCCTACCTCGAAAAATATATCTTCTCTTATTTTACTGCGGAGTCAGATTCTATAATTTTCCCAACAATTCCGTAATCTTTTGCTTCTTCGGCTGACAGCCAAAAATTACGATCTGTATCTTTTTCGATTTGCTCCAATGTTTGACCAGTTGCTTTGGCAATCAATTTGTTTACACGTTTACGCATACGTAAAATTTCTTTTGCCTCGATCTGGATTTCAGTTGATTGACCTTGTACACCACCTGCTGGCTGATGGATCATATATCGTGTATTTGGCAGACTATAGCGATCCTTTTTGTCTGCAGCCAAATAGATTGTAATTCCCGCACTTGCAACCCAACCAGTCCCAATCATTTTCACTTTCGGCTTAATGAAACGGATGACGTCATGGATCGTATCACCAGATTCCACATGACCGCCTTGACTGTTGATAAACATCGTGATGGGATCATCACTGACAGCAGATAGATAAAGCAATTGCTCTGTCACGGACTTCGCCAAGTCTTGGTTAATTTCTCCGTAAATCAATATCGTGCGCTGCTTCAATAATTTTAACATCATCGGATTTTTTTCTTCCGATTTCTCCAATTCTTCCTCGGCTAAAAAATCATTCATATGAACGTCCTCCTTTTCTTCTAAAACCAGTATAGCTAAAAAGAAGAGGAATGAACAGAATAAGCCTATAATCAATGATATTCTGTACCAATAAGGTTTCTATGCTAAACTATGAATGAAAAAATAGTTATTAGTAGCGAAATTCTATTATCTATGGGATGATAAATCGTATTTTGTGAATAGAAAGGGGATTTTCGTGACCTATCGGAATAAGCCTCCATCACCATCACTGTCTCCAGAGAGATAACCTTTCTCATATTTCAGTAAGTAAAAAAAATTAAGACCTTAATAGAAATAGGAGCAATTTGTATGATTGAGGAAAAGAAAAGCTTTATCTCATGGCCTGTACTTGCCATGATGTCATTTGTTACAGTCATCGGCTTTGATGATATTATTTATAATTTTGCTAATCAAGGATTAGGTGTGATCACTTCTTGGATAATTTTACTGCTATTATACGTGATTCCCTATTCTTTAATGGTTGGCCAATTGGGTTCTGTTTTTAATCATGAAGGCGGCGGTCTGACCTCGTGGGTTCGAGGAACCAGCGGTGATCGTTTAGGTTATTTCACTGCCTGGACCTACTGGGCAGCGTCAATTCCTTATGTAGTTGATACTGCCAATGCCGTTGTTGTCGGCTTTGGTTGGTTGATCAATGGAAATGATTCAATGGAAGACAAAATGTCTAATTCGATGTTTGCCTTATTAACCTTCTGTGTTTTCCTAGCTTTTATTTTCTTGCAACGTCATTTTAAAAAATCACTAGAAGTATTGAGCACATTAGGTGGCGGCGCCATGTTCATCATGGCAATCTTATTCGTCTTCATGACGTTCGCTTCATTGTTTATGCCCAATGGACACATTGAAACGCAGCCAATGAATCTTGGAGCTGTCATACCGAAGTTTGATCTTCATTATTTGACTACGATTGGTCTTTTAATCTATGCCATTAACGGAGCCGAACTGGTTGCTCCATTTGTCACGCGGATGCGTAAACCGCAACGAGAATTTCCAAAAGCCATGATTATGTTGACCGTGATGACGATTTTCTTAACAGTTTTTGGTTCTTTCTCATTAGGCGTCTTCTTCAATGCACATCACCTGCCAGATAACTTAAAGATGAATGGCTCTTATTATGCCTTTCAGCGTTTGGGAGAGTTCTTCCATTTAGGCAATACTCTGATGTATATTTTTGCCGTTACACAAATTATTTATATGTGTGCGTTGTTAGCCGTCTTACTAGATGCTATGACGCGTATGCTGATTTCTGATACTGGCAAACAATTTATGCCAAAAAAATTAACGAAATTGAACGCTGAAGGCTTACCAATCAACGGCTACATTTTAACCACAGCCTTAAGTGCGTTTATTCTATTATTGGGCGTTTTCTTACCTGAAATGAATGACATTTTCAATTGGTTATTGAATCTTAACGGCATCATTTCGCCAGGTGTAACTTGCTGGATTTTCTATGCCTTTATTCGGATTCGTCTAAATAGTCAAAAATTTCAATCAGACTATGTCTTCATTAAGAATGATCGAATGGCCGTGTTTGTTGGCGGCTGGTGTTTAGTTGTTACTATTATCGCTACTTTATTCGGTGTTTTACCACAGGATGCCCCTTATGGTTCAAGCCTGTTTTGGCACGAACTAATTATCAATATTGTTGGAATCGCTGTGTTGATTGGTTTGGGCTTCATTATGCCGACCTTAGCTAAACGAGAACGAGAAAAAACGACATAATATCTAGCTATCAGACTATACACCACTTTCTTTTAGGGAAGTGGTGTACAGTTTTTTTTACTATTCAAAAAAAATCTCACTCATGGTAAGATGATGTCTAAATAAGAATTAATTATTTTTTAATCGAAATCATAGAAACGGGTGAATAGTATGTTGTTGTTGGGGTCATTGGTAAATTGCCTTGCGATTATGGCTGGAAGTTTTTCTGGTATCATTTTACGAAATATTACGGAACAAACGAAAGATACAGTAACAAAAGGGATTTCTTTAGGGGTCGTTGCATTGGCCATTCAAATGTCGTTACAAGCAAGTTCTTTTATCATTATCATCATCAGTATTTGCCTTGGGGGAATGATCGGCGAATTTCTAAAAATCGAAGACTCCATGACACGCTTAGGACTTTTTCTTGAAAATCGTTTTGCTCGGGGCAATAGCAACTTCGCAGAGGGCTTTGTCACTGCAACTTTGATTTATGTCATTGGCTCAATGGGGATTATTGGAGCTATCGAAAGTGGCGTTACCGGTAACCACCAGACCCTATTTACTAAAGCGGTAATGGATGGCTTCATGTCCATCATGCTGACTGCTTCACTAGGCATCGGTGTTCTGTTCTCAGCATTTCCGGTTTTGATTTATCAAGGCGCTATCACGATTTTTGCTAGCGTCATTGTTCGTTATTTACCTACAGAGCTGCTAGATAGTTTAATGAACGAAATCAGTGCAATCGGTGGTTTGATGATCTTAGCGATTGGCTTAAACGTCATGAAACTGACCAAGATTCGTGTCTCTAACTATTTGCCAGGGATTCTCGTTTTGATAGCTATTATGGTCGTACAGTATTATTACTTTTAATAAGCAGATGAAGGGAGCTTTCCTTCATCTGCTTATTTTTTTTACCAAATAATATTTTGTTGTACCCATCATTGGAACATCCTTCAGTTCGCCAAAAACTTCATAGCCATGTTTTAAGTAAAAATCCAATGCTTGATACGCTTTTGTCGTTAAGGTAATCGTCGTAACTTGGTGTTTTAAAGCTACTTGTTCTATTTTAGCCAACAATTGACTACCTATGCCGTCTTTACGATAAGCTGGATCAACAGCTAATAATGAAATGTGCATTGTCTGATATTGCTTTTTCGCTGTGATTCCACCAATTATATGCTTATCCTCCTTCGCACAAAAAGCCCATTCGGAAGCATCGGGTTCAGGTTCCGATGCAAAAAAATCAACCTGCTGCTGATCCAATATTTCTAATAATCTATCTGTAACCTCACTCTTAGTAACAGCTTGGATCTTCATTGAGGAGTCCTCCTTTCCAACGAAACATTTCATTACACTATTTACATTTCTCTAACTCATTCATGCTTTAAACCCCTGTGGAATTCAATCAAAAGAAATGAAATAAACAGCTTAAAATTTTAGTTCCATCTTCATATCTGCTTCGATATATTTATTTTGAGCTACTGGTACCTCTTTAAAACCAAACTTTTCGTAAAGGTTAATCGCTGGCAATAACCTTCGATTTGTATATAGAAAAACAGTAATTGCTTTTCTTTGACTTGCAAATTCCAAAGATTTCTCCATCAGCAGATTTCCGATTTTTAAACCTTTATAGCCTTCCGTTACGGCTAATTTGGCTAGTTCGAAGCTCCCATCTTTCTGTCTTATCATAGCAACAGTTCCAACGATTAGACCATCACAAAGGGCAAAGAAGATCATTCCACCATTGTCCAAAATACTCCTATGGGGATTATTTATGATTTCTAAGTCTGCTGGTTCAACAGAAACATATTTTTCCAACCACTCCAATGAAAGTCGTTTAAACTGTTCAGCATACTTATCTTCCCATTCAATAATTTTAATAGCCACCATAAAATCGTCCTCCCCTAACCCTTATTTAATACAATACTTCAATTATAATGGACTGCTTAGTTTTTTTTCAAATGTAATTGAACAGTTTCTGCTTTTCCAATAACAAAAATCTTCGTAATTTTCTGTTCATTAAACATACTATCTGTTTTATTGGCACAATTTCGTGAATTTATCCATCAACGAGGTGTATACTGAAGTCAATTAACACTTAGAAAGAGGATTTATTATGACTGATTATCTGAATGAGCTTGAAACATTTTGGGATGAGTTTGCCGAAGAATATGAAGCGATTCAACAAGAATCAATATTTCCCATTGCTGAAGAGCTGCGAGATTTTTTACTAGCAGAAAATCTCCTTCCCTGCCAAACTTTTTTGGATCTTGCTGGAGGTTCCGGTCGTTATTTATCTACATTAAAAACATATGTAGAAAAATATGATCTTGTAGATTTATCAGCGGAAATGTTGAAACTTGCAGCTGCTAAATCTAGTAGTACTGTTCAGTTGATCAAAAACGATCAAAAAAGTTTCTTATCACAGAATAAACAGCGTTATGGCATTGTTTTTTCAGCCATGAATCCTGCTTTACAAACAAAAGAAGAGCTACTCGATTTTTGCCAAGCAAGTCATGATTGGTGTTTGATTTTACGTGTTATAACAGACGAGGATCAGCTCTTCTCGCCTTACGAGGAGATAAACTCTGATTTGTTATTGAATGAACGTTATAAATCATTTTTAAATGAGCTGCACATTCCATATCTTACAAAAAAATTTGCGTATACAAATTATGAAGAAGTCACTCGTGATTTTTTTCAGGAATACTTTTTGGAGGAGTTTTCTCCAGTGGAATTAGCTAAAATCACCGAGAAAACCTTTGGGAACAAACAACAAAAAATGAATCAGCAGTCACTCGTCTTTGAATTGATTTATTTTCACGGACCAAAGACTTATAATGAGAACGGATTTTAATATCAAGGAGGATTTTTAATGGAAGAAAAAACGTTTCAACGAATTAAAGAATTAACGGAACTGCAAGGAACGAGCGGTTTTGAAGAAGATATTCGCAGCTATCTGCGAACTGCTATCACGCCTTTAGTAGATGATGTGCAGCAAGATGGTTTAGGCGGAATTTTTGGTCTGCGTCAAGCTGATGAAAGCAAACCACGTGTGATGGTTGCAGCTCATATGGATGAAGTTGGCTTTATGTTAACAGAAATCACCTCGCGCGGATTATTCAGGGTTGTACCTTTAGGTGGTTGGAATCCTTATGTGGTTTCTGCTCAACGCTTTACTCTAAAAACTAGCAAAGGTAATTATCCATGCATCTCTTCTTCTGTGCCCCCACATTTGTTACGCGGAACAAACGGACAAGGACAGGTTAAAGTTGAAGATATTCTTTTTGATGCTGGATTTGAATCAAAGGATGAAGCTTTGGCTTACGGTGTTCTACCAGGGGATACAATTGTTCCACAAACTGAAACGATTAAGACCGCAAATGGTAAAAATATTATCAGTAAAGCTTGGGACAATCGCTACGGCTGTACTGTCATTTTAGAAGCATTGGAAGCATTGCAAAAGGAAGAACTAGATTATACGCTAATCGCCGGTGCAAATGTGCAGGAAGAAGTCGGCTTGCGAGGAGCAAAGCCTGCCGTTACAAAATTCAAACCAGATTTATTCTTTGCAGTCGATTGTTCGGCTGCCGATGATTTAATCACGACTAATGGGACTTTCGGGCACTTAGGAGAAGGAACGCTGTTACGTATTCAAGACCCTGGTATGATTCTGCTACCACGTTTGCGGGAATATTTACTGGATACTGCGGAAACACATAATATTCCGTATCAATACTTTGTTTCTAAAGGTGGAACCGATGCAGGTGCTGCTCACACAGCGAATGAAGGAATCCCAAGTACCGTGATCGGTGTTTGTGGTCGCTATATCCACACCCATCAAACAATGTTCAGCATCGCTGATTTTGATGCCGCTCGGGAAATGCTGATTCAAGTTTTAAAAGGATTGGATGAAAGTACGATCAAAACGATCATCGAAGGAAAATAGCTGCTTAAGAAAAATTAAATAACTTCATAAAAATCAATATTATCAAGGCTTTCCTAACTTATTTGATGACTTTATTAAATGAAACCAGCATATTTCTTGCAATCGAAAATGATTTCCGTTAGGATTTAGTCATATTAATAACTCCTTAGGGGAGTAACCGGCAACGTTGTTGTTGTGATATCAACAGTAAGTTAACCAGCGATGGTTTTCTGGTATCGTATGAAATGGTGAGACCTAAGACAAGTTTAAACACTTGCCTTAGGTCTCTTTTTGTCAGTTTTTCTTCACGCTTCAGCGTGATTAGAAAAATGATATGCGTACGAAAATAAATTCCTTTTTTCGTTTTTTGAAAAAAGGATTTCGTAAATATTGAGCTAGCCACTATTAACGGATTAGTCAATCACACGCACATAACAGTATCAACTGCCAAAAGTTACGAATCAAGTGAAATAAAAATTATTGGAGGCTATAAATTGACAAAACACGTGTACCAACAAGAAACAGACGGATTAATGAAAGACTTGAATACCTCACCAGAAGGTTTGAGCCAAACAGAAGCTCAACAGCGATTACAAGAAAATGGTTCAAATCAATTAAAAGAAGCGAAGAAAAAATCCTCGCTAACTTTATTTTTAGAAACCTTCAAAGACGCGATGGTGATTGTCTTATTGATCGTTGCCGTTGTTCAAATGATTATGGGAGCCCACATTGAATCAATCGTTATTTTTGCTGTGTTATTACTTAATTCAGTCGTAAGTGTCATCCAAACAAAAAAGGCTGAGGGCTCATTAGATGCTTTGAAAAAACTTTCTGCACCTGATGCTAGTGTTCTTCGTGGTGGACAGGAGCAAAGTATTCCGGCTAAAGAAATCGTTACTGGAGATATCGTTATTCTAGAAGCTGGTGACTATGTGCCAGCTGACGGGCGATTGCTCGAAGCCGGATCGCTAAAAGTTGATGAGGGGATGCTGACTGGTGAATCGACACCAGCTGAAAAAGAAATCAAAACATTTGGTAATGATGTCCCTATTGGTGATCGTATCAACATGGTCTTTAGCGGAACAATCGTGACTTATGGTCGCGGGAAATTTTTAGTAACTGCTACAGGCAATGATACTGAGATTGGTCAAGTTGCTGGTTTATTAGAATCAACTACTGAACAAAAAACACCTCTTCAACGAGGGTTAGATAGTTTTAGTAAGAAATTAAGTATGGCGATTTTGGTCCTATCTTTAGTCATCTTAGGGATTCAATTACTGCGAGTTTTCTTAGAGAGTTCAGCTGATATGACGCAAGATATTGTTAATGCCTTTATGTTCGCAGTAGCTGTAGCTGTGGCGGCGATTCCCGAAGCACTGCAATCAATCGTTACAATCGTTCTTTCATTAGGAACGAAAAAAATGGCGAGACAGCATGCGATCATTCGTAAGCTACCTGCTGTAGAAACACTGGGTTCAACAAGCATTATTTGTACTGATAAAACAGGGACCTTGACACAAAATAAAATGACCGTTGTTGACCACTTCTTAGCCGACGGACAAAGCGGAGAATTTTCAAACGATCCTAAACACTGGGAAGCAGATGAACAACGTTTGATTGAAATCAGTGTGTTAGCAAATGACGCAACGATTAGTGAAGACGGCACAAAATTAGGTGATCCAACCGAGATTGCATTAATCGACTACAGTGAAGAACAAAACCAATCGTATCGCGACTTGCGTAAAAAATATCCTCGTCAGGCGGAACTGCCTTTTGATTCGGACCGTAAATTGATGTCGACGCTTCACACGATCAATCAACAGAAAACCATGGTAACTAAAGGTGGCCCAGATATCGTCTTTGAACGCAGCTCGAAAGTGTTGCTTGACGGACAGGTCGTTGATTTTACACCAGAGCTTAAAACGCGGTTCCAAAAACAAAATGAAGCCTTTTCTGAACGGGCATTGCGTGTATTAGCTTTTGCTTACAAAGAAGTAGCAACAGATTCGCTAACGTTAGATGATGAAAAAGATCTGATCTTAGTCGGATTGCTGGCAATGATCGACCCGCCGCGGGAAGAAGTATTCCAAGCAGTCGCTGATGCCAACTCTGCTGGTATCCAAACAGTGATGATTACCGGTGACCATAAAACGACTGCTGTCGCCGTCGCTAAAGAAATTGGAATCTTTCAACGAGGTGATCTTGCATTGACTGGCGCTGAATTGGATCAGTTGAGTGAAGCTGAGTTAACCGAACAATTAGAGCAAATCACTGTCTATGCTCGTGTCTCACCAGAAAATAAAATCCGAATCGTCCGTGCTTGGCAGGACAAAGGCAAAATCTCTGCTATGACTGGTGACGGTGTTAATGATGCACCCGCGTTAAAACAAGCAGATATTGGGATTGCGATGGGAACCGGAACAGATGTTGCGAAAGATGCTGCCGCTATGGTTCTGACGGATGACAACTTTGCTTCAATTATTAAAGCTGTCGAAGTTGGACGAAATGTTTTTGACAATATCAAAAAGGCTGTTGCTTATCTATTTGCTGGGAATTTAGGTGCGATCATCGCGATCATCTTTGCCTTAGCAATCGGTTGGGCTAATCCATTTACTGCTTTGCAGCTACTTTTTATCAATTTGGTAAATGATTCACTGCCGGCAATTGCTTTAGGCATGGAAAAAGCGGAGCCAACGATTATGAAGCGTCAGCCACGGGATCCAGATAGCGGGATTTTCACTGGAAAAACATTGATTTCTGTAACCTATCGAGGGATTTTGATCGCCATTGCCGTGATTACTGCTCAATGGATCGGAAATCTGCAATCAGCTGAAATGGGAGTCGCGATGGCCTTTTCAACCTTGATTTTAAGTCGGACACTACAAACTTTTGCAGCTCGTTCCAACACGCAAACTTCTATACAAGTTGGTTTGTTCTCCAATAAAATGATTTTGCTGGCAATTCTTGTTTGTGGTGGATTCTTCAGTCTGACATTATTACCAGGGCTACGAGAAGTTTTCGCTATTCCAGCAACCTTTGCTTTGAAGGAAATTGGTTTGGCTCTAGTTCTAGCGATTTCAGCAGTTTTATTGATGGAAATCACTAAGATGATCATAATAAAAGTTCAAGAACCAAAAACAAAGGCACAATTGAACAAATATTAAGATAGATCAACCGCATGAAAAAGCCGACATCAAAATTCTGATGTCGGTTTTTAGCTTATAATAATTGTTGCAGATAACGTTGAATTCGCGGATTGTCACTTTCAAAGAAAGCCTGACTGCTGCCGTTAAAAGTAACTTGTCCTTCTTCAAGAAAAACGATTCGATCTGCTACCTTGCGAGCAAACTCTAAATGGTGAGTTACAACAATTTGGCCGTTTCCTGATTCTGCTAAATCCTTGATTACTTGCAGCACTTCTTGTGCCAACTCTGGGTCTAGCGCACTCGTTGGTTCATCATAAAGCATAAACTCTGGTTCCATTGCTAATGCACGAGCAATCGCTACTCGTTGCATTTGTCCACCAGATAATTGTTTTGGATGCTCGTTTGCTTTGTCTAATAATCCGACCTTTGTCAGTAATTGCTCTGCCTGCGTCTTTGCTTGCTCTTTCGAAATTTTCTTCACCTGTGTAGGACCCTCCATGACGTTTTGGAGTACCGTCAAGTGAGGAAAAAGGTTATAGGCTTGGAAAACGATACTGAAATGTCCACGATATTCCTTCAATTGACGAAAGGATAGATTTTGTGGGAAAGAAAGATTGTCCTGATCGATTTTGATTCTGCCGCTGTCTGGTGTCTCCAATAAATCGATCGAACGCAACAAAGTGCTTTTCCCTGAACCCGAAGGTCCTAAGATAACAGTTGTCTCTCCGGGTTGAAAGGTTAAATCAATTTCCTTTAACACTTGATTATCATTAAAGCTTTTATTTAATTTCTCGATGGTTAACATGTTGCTTCCCCCTAATAGACCATCCGTTTTTCAAGTACGGACTGCAAATAATTCAAGAAGGTACAAAACACTAAGTAATAGACCGCCACCATGCAGTAAAGCAATAATGGTTCGTAAGTGCGAGCAGCGATTCGTTGAGCAGTCATAAAAATTTCTACAATCGTGATACTTGCTGCCAACGAGGTATCTTTAACGAGACTAACAAAGTTGTTGGACAAGGGCGGCAAAGCGATCTTAAAAGCTTGCGGCGCAATAATACGATATAAAATCTGCCAACGGCTCATCCCTAAAGAAGCGGCGGACTCATATTGCCCCTGAGGAATCGCTAGTAAAGCGGAACGAATGTTTTCAGAAGCATACGCGCCGGTATTCAATGAAAAAGTCAAAATCGCTGCAGTCCATGCGTCCATTTGGATTCCTACAGAAGGAAGTCCAAAAAAGACGATAAATAATTGGACTAATAAAGGCGTTCCGCGGAAAACCCAAACATATAGGAAAAAGATTCCATTTAAAATGCGATTTTTTGAAATCCGTGCTAAGGCAGTGATTAATGCCAAGACCATTCCCAAAGCGAAAGAAATCAGAGTTAAGGGAATCGTCATTTTTAAGAGTGCCCAAAACAACGGCAGCGCTGAGCTTTGAATAATATCAATTGTTCGTTCCATTTTACTTAGTCCTTCCCTCTATTTAGAAATGTCCTTCTTGAAATACTTTTCTGATAGCTTCGTTAAGGTACCATCTGCTTCTAACTCTTTGATGGCCTTATCGACTTTCTCAGCTAATTTTTTATCCTCTTTATGGAACATTGCGGCTACTTCTGTGGCTTCATCCGAAGTTTTAACGATTTTGATTGGCGCATCTGGCTTTTGATTCAAATAATCGTAATAGGTCACATCATCGTTTAAAGTAGCATCTGCACGATTGTCGCCAACCAGTTCCACTGCCTTACTAAAACCATCAACACTGGAGATCTCTGCACCAAGATCTTCTGCCATTTGAGCGTAGTTACTAGTTAATGATTGAGCGGAGGTTTTGCCCTTCAAATCAGCGAAGTCCTTAATCTCATTATTGTCTTTATTTACGATCAATGCTGGATGAGAAACTGAATACGGTGTACTAAACAAATATTTTTCTTTACGTTCAGGGGTGATCGACACTTGGTTGAAGATCACATCGGATTTATTTGCATCAAAGGCTGCTAACATCGAATCCCAAGGTGCTTCCACAAATTTAACTTTGTAGTTGATTTTTTTCACCACTGCTTTTGCGACATCCACATCGTAACCAGTCAATTTATCATTATCATCCCGAAAAGAAAATGGTGAATACGTTCCTTCTGTTCCTACACGCAAAACCTTTTCCGAGTTTGCTTCACCATCACCTTTTGACTGGCAGCCTGCCAAAAACAAGACACCGACGACTAATAAACTAGCAACTGCAATAATTGATTTTTTCATTTTATTTTTTCCCTTCTAACGCTTGGTTTAAATCCTGCTTTAAATCTTCAATATCTTCAATTCCCACCGATAATCGAATCAAGCCATCATTAATGCCAGACGCTTCTCGTTTTTCTTTTGGTATCGAGGCATGAGTCATCACCGCTGGAACCTCAATTAAACTTTCAACACCACCGAGGCTTTCGGCCAAAGTAACGACTTCCAGTGCTTCAACAAATTCAGCAACTTTACTTTCATTCACTAACTCAAAAGCCACCATTCCTCCAAAACCGCGCATCTGTTTCGCAGCGATTTCATGTCCAGTATGGCCAGATAGTCCAGGATAGTATACTTTTTCCACGGCTGGATGGGCAACTAAATAGTTTGCAAGTGTTGCCGCATTCTTTTGATGAGCTTCCATTCGCACGGCTAAGGTTTTGATTCCTCTTTGCAGCAACCAGCTGTCTTGTGGCCCAAGAACTCCGCCAATCGAATTCTGATAGAAACCAATTTTTTCAGCTAACTCCTGGCTATTCGTTGTTGCTAAACCAGCCACTAAATCACTGTGTCCCCCTAAATATTTTGTCCCACTATGCAAAACAATATCTGCGCCCAGTAATAACGGCTGCTGCAAATAAGGGGTTGCAAATGTATTATCAACAATTGTCAGTAACTCATGATTCTTTGCCCACGCTGCACTCTCTTTTATATCGACAATTTTTAATAACGGATTACTTGGTGTTTCTAAATAGAGTGCCTTTGTTTTTTCGGTAAAAGCCGCTTCTAATTGTGAAAGTTCCCGACTGTCTACCATCGTGTAGCTTAACCCCAGTGGCTTAAAGACTTTTTCCAATAAACGGAACGTTCCACCATACACATCATCACCTAGAATCAAATGATCTCCCGGTTGGAATAAGGATAATGTCGCATGAATAGCTGCTAAGCCAGATCCAAAAGCAAAACCCTTCACTCCACCTTCAAGTTCGGCAATTAGTTCTTCTAGGGCTAAACGAGTCGGATTACCAGAACGTGAGTATTCAAAATCTCCCGGTTCTCCTAATTTTGTTTGTCGGTATGTCGAGGTTTGATAGATTGGTACACTGACTGATCCTGTCAATGGGTCTTCACTGATTCCTCCGTGAATTAATTTCGTTGATAAATGCATTTGATTTCCTCCTAATATTTAGTCATTTCTTCAGCGTTCATCTGTTAAGCAACAACACATGGTGGTTCCTCCTGTCTTTTTTTATATGGGTACTATTTTCTAATCACGTTAGAATGTGATAACAACGGCATCTAGCTCATTTTTGATGTAATCATTTTTCTAAAAACCAGAAAAATGAAGTTATTTTCGTACGCATATCATTCCGCTAAACAGCACGATCATAAATTTTCTGATCCAATGAACATCCCTCGATCTTTTTACACTCAGAAAAGCGAGACTAACAAAAAAGAGGTGCAGCTATTAAAGCTGCACCTCTTGGAATCGTTAAAATGAGAAGTATCCTTCTTTTCAAACGAACTCAGAACAGTTAATAGGCATGACAAAATGGTATACTGCTTTTATGCACCATACAACAACATGCTGATTCAACTGTCTGAAGATTCATAGATTTCGCAATGTTGTTTGTCATGAGTCCTGACCTCCTTAAATGATTGGATTAAACTTAGCACTTAAAAAATGAGAAGTCAATCAATAAACTATCAGAAAAAAAGTAAAATAACTAATTAAATAATTAGATAAATCTAAATAGCACATTAATTTCAGGCATTTATCCAATAAAAACAGAGTTATAAAAAACGATGTATTTAAATTTTTAATACATCAGAAACCGAGTAATTACCTGGTGGCTGTTTAGCCAAAAATAGTGCGCAATCGCAAGCTCCTTTTGCGAACCCTCGCCAATCGGTCGAATGATGACTAATCTCTAACCGTTCACCGAATCCGCCAAAGAAAACGGTGTGGCTACTTGGTGTATCTCCCATACGAACAGAGTGATAACCGATCGTTCCCTTTCCACGTTCGCCAGTTCCTTCACGTCCATAGATCGCTAAATTCGAAAGCTCAGCTCCTAACTCATGTGCAATCAACTCACCTATTTCTTTTGACGTTCCGCTTGGTGCGTCCTTTTTCCAGCGATCATGCATTTCTACAATTTCAATATCCGTTTCTTCTCCAATAGCCGCGGTGGCCAACTGCAATAATTTATTCATGACATTTACCAGTTTTGAAGTATTGGCGGCATAGAGCATTGGAATTGTCTCTCCAGCTTCACGAAATAATTTCATTTCTTCTGAACTAAATCCAGTCGTTCCACAAACCAAAGCTTTTCTATGTTTCTTAGCTAATTGTAATACCTTCAAGCCCATCTCTCTTGTTGAAAAATCAATAATAACATCGCACTCGTCAATTACTTCTTCCAAATTATCCATAACAAATACTCCTAGATTACGTCCAAGTAATGCCGTCTGTCCTAAATCCTGACCTATATAGTCACGATCCTTTGCTCCGACTCCAGCTATTAGCTCTAATTCTTTACTATCAGCAGCTATTTGCGTGATTAAGCGCCCCATCTTCCCCCGTGGTCCAACAACGATTGTTTTGATCACATTTTTCCCTCCTGTACTAACTATAAAACGATTTCAAAAATAGTTTACCATGGAAAGAACTTCATTGATGCGAAATCAAAGAAAAATAAAAAATCACCCGTAGATATCTCTACAGATGATAACCTTGAACTTAATTAAAAAAACATTCGTAGGAACGACCATAAATAACGTAATAATCGAAATAAAATAAATAAGAGGAAAATATTACCTAAAATAAAGCTAACCGCATTTCCAGCACTCGCCTTTAAATTACTCAAAGTAAATCGTCTTAAAAAGCGTGGTACTGAGCTATAACCGTTACGCTTTAAACGGAATTTTTCTTCATATGTAAGGTCAAGCATGTCATAATAGACAATTTGTAGCGGCTCCCGAGAAAAAAAGGCTTTTGAGAATCCAACCATCATTGTGTACTGTTTGTTATTAGAAGGCAGATTGCGCACCCCTTTTTTATTGATCCGGACTTTTTCAGCATCCATCACATTGTAGCTGTATTCTTCTTCTTGAATTTTATGAATCTGCACTTCTGGTTGATTTTGTGCGAGAAAAGCTTGATAGACTTCTGAAAATTTTTGTTTTTCTAAAAATAAATAAACCATTGCACAAGCTAGTATTCCCATCAATAGGATATTCAAAAACAAGTTATCTTGGAAAATACTACTGTAAGCTATAATAATAACTAATGCAATTCCACTGACCATAAGCCGTTTCCAATAATAGTTCTGATACATGACCTTGATTGTGCGTTCATAATAATCAAAATCCGATGCAGCAAAGTTCATCGTTCTCATCCCCTTCATTACTTTCTTGTTTTAAGTATAGCTGAGCAATTGCTTGGTGTCAGTCCATTTTATTTATTCACGAAAAAAGCAAAGATAGTTTAAAACTATCTTAAAAAAGCTGGCGCGATAAAATCACGCCAGCTTTTTAGCTATTTGTTTCAATAACAGGCTTTCCCACTATATCCCGCAAAACTCTTAAAGGGAACATTTCTTCTGGAAGTGCATAATCATGCCCTGACTCTGTTTGCCAGCAGGCCGAAACAGATAACTCTTTTGATCCCGTATTAATTAAACGATGAGCCTTATTTCCTGGTATATAGTGAACTGATCCAGGACGTACTTCTTCTAAAATCGTTTCGCTATTTTCTGTCATCATTAACAAACCATGACCTTCTAGCCCAAAATAGTACTCTCCGGTGTCTTTCTTCGCATGAAAATGTCCTTTTGTCAAAAAATATTCTGCTCCAACAACTCCTGGATATAAATGAGTAATACCAAAATACAATCCTCCGGGAGTTCCTTCGACTAAATCATTGTCTTGATATTCCACACGATACATCACCGTTTCCGGATCTAATTTTTCATATGCTTCTGAATTTAAAAAATATCCCGCTAAGTCTTTTGCCCGAGTCTCTTTCTCTTTGATACCCGTACCTTCTAACTTGAACGTCTCTCCGTTATACATTACTTTACTTTTATTGATCATCACAGACTCCTTTTTGTATCATTTCATGGGAGATAATTTTCCCATTTTTCTTTACATAGATCTGGACGGACAACAAAATCAAATTTATTCTTATCTTGTTGATACTGCTGATAAATTGGTAAATCAGATTCGATCATAAACTCTGTGTATTCACGTGGTGATTTCTCAACTAGCTTGTCTGAGCGGTAACTAGGATTCTGATCCCAGACGATTGTACCTTGAGCATCAAATTTAGGATAATAAGCTAAACCGTTATGCGCTCGTACGTCTTCATATTCAAAACCGAAATCTCGTACACACCATGCGCCAAAAATCATTTTCTCAGATCTTGAGGCGTTGATTGTGCAGTGTGCCCAGCCGGGGGGAACAATCACGACTTCTCCAGCTTTTGCTCGAACAGCATAGCAACGACCTGGGGCATCTGTTGCTCTTTCCTGCATATAGATAATCGCTTCTCCTGTCCAGATCTCATAAACCTCCGGTGTCGACATTTGACAAGCCTTAGAAATTGAATGGATATGCCCTTGACTCTTGACTGGTTCTTCACCGATCGTACCCTTCGCGTAAGCAACGACGCCAAAAAGTAATTCGCGTTTCAGCAAGTCTGCTCGATCTCTTTCTAATCCTACATCCATCGCGATCGAATAAACGATCTCAGGCCCTGTCGCCTTATGATCCGCCAGACTTTGAAGAATATCTTTTAAATAGCGTTGCTCAGTTTGAGACGGACCAAAAACAGAAGATGGATAGATAAATTCATGGGAGGATTCATCGAAGGTTATACCTAGCCCTGTATCAATCATTTTCTCACCTCTTGATTTACGATAAATTTCTAACAAATGCTTGAATCACTGCTACCTCTTTATTTTGGTCACCTTGATTGACTAATTTGTATTCTTTGATTGCTTCTGGAACGATGAAAGTCTCTCCGTAATGAATCTCAAAAGGTTCAAAGCTGTTATTCAAACTTTCGACCGTGATTGTCTCACCTTCCACTAAGTTCAACATGTTGACGCTTTGATGAACATCCACTATCACTTCTTTTTTGAACCAATGACGATGAGTCTCAATAAACTCCAGTTCATGCAATCCAGTCTTTTCAACTCGTCTTTCACTATCCTTATGAAGTGTTTCAACCGGATTGATCAGATTTTCTTGGACCCAAGTCGTGTCAAAATCAGTATTCACATTTTCTTCTCCATGTGCCAAATGGACAGGTCTTGGAACACCATCTAATCCTAAACGTTCCCAATCCCATAGTTTAAAGGTAAAAATGTACGGTGTTTGACTGATTTCCAACACCACTGTATCTGGTCCACCACAATGAATCGTACCAGCTGGGATCGAATAGTGGTCATGTTTTTTCACTGGGAAACAATTGATGTATTTTTCATCTGGGAAACGATAGTCGCCCTTTTCTGCTTTGCGCAGCTCATTAAAAAGTTCGGCTTTCTCTGTTCCTTCTTTTACACCGAGATAGATCGTTGATTTTTCAGAAGCCTGCAAAATATAATAGCTTTCATTTTGCGTATAGGGCATACCAAATTTATCCTGGATATAATCCACCCGTGGATGGACCTGTAGGCTTAAATTGCCACCACCTACAGTGTCCAGGTAATCGAAACGAATCGGGAATTCATTTCCAAAGCGTGCCTGAACTTTTTTTCCTAGTAAAGCAATCGGACGTTGGTGTACCACGTTGATTGCTGGAATTTCTATCTCAGTTCCTGAAAAATTCAGACATAGACTGTTTTCCTCTGGTACGCCATCAAAGGCCCAACCGTAGTTCTCCTTTTCAGAATCCAAATTAAATTCTTTCTTCATCCATTGACCGCCCCAAACACTGGCGTCAAAATATGGAACTAATCGGAACGGCTGTTCCACGATTTGATCCAAAGCAACCTGATAGCTCGTTCCATCGACCATTTTTGCCTGTTCAGGGATATTTGTATCAATCAGGTAATCAATTTGTTCAGTTAGCTGTTGTTTTAATCTATCAGCGATGCGCCATTCGAAGAAGTATCCGCGCTTCACCTTTTTTAGATTATCTTCTTTTTCATTCGCGGCTTTCCAGTTCGACATACCTGCGCGATGACGTTTTTGAATCTCCCAGCGCGTTAAATCGGCATAACATAAAATATCTGGCTGCGGCTGTATAATCGCAGCCCCTGTACCATAAACTACGATCCTATTCTTTTCTTCAGCTAGTTCTTTTTGCACTTGTTTCACTTCATATTCTGGATAAAAATCATTTAGTGTTGCATGAGACATAATGCCAAAAACACGATCTTCGGTCATGTTCGCAGCGATTCTATTCGTCACCGTTTCAGCGTCATAGGCATAGTCATCCGCTTTAACTAGTCGAGCATCTGTCAATTTACTCAGCAGCTGTTTCTCCAGTTCAAGTAAATTAACGCCCGGGTAGCATTCTAAAGTAATAGTTTTCTTGCCATCATTAAATTGTTTATTTAGTTCTTCGGTAATCTCGTCATAATTATTCCATGTTTGTGCAGCGTGTTTAATCTTGATTTCCGGTCGCAAATTGTACGTCATTTTTACCCCTCTTTAATAATTATAATGATATGACATTAGAATTCTTCGTCATCCTCTTCTTCAGAAAAATCCATTCGAACAATACTTTCTTTCCCAGCTTTGATTCCATCTGCGATCAATTGCTGGAGTTCTTTTCCTTCACGCATCAATATCATATCTAGTAGCATCGCCAGATTCATGCCAGATAGCATCTCAACCTCCATGCCAGTTTGAACCAGAATATCATAAGCGTTTGTTCCAGGTGAACCTGATGGAATATCGCAGACAATAATCATCTGTTTGATTTCTTTTGGCAAATCGGCAACTAATTTTTCCAGTTTCGCTCTATACATCGCTACTCCTGATTCTTCTAATCCAAGAGAAAAGAAATTTTTCTGCTCACCGGCGACAAATTCAACTGCTGTTTTCATACCATGAGCTAGTTCTGAATGACTCACTAATAAAAATCCGATCATCGTCATTGCTCCTTCTACTAAATTATGTTTAAAACATCATTTGGATCAAATAAGCGATCCCTACACCGCCAAAGGCTGCAATAAAATAAATTCCGATTAGTTTTAAGGCAGAAACGCCTTTTTTTGCCATCAAGTACCATGAAACTAAGACCAAAACTAACGGCAATAGATTTGGGAAAATACCATCTAAAATCTGTTGAATATCAATCTTCGCACTGCTGAATTTCAAGACGATTGGCAGTTTTAAATTAACATAGCTTGCCGCGACTCCGCCGATCACGATCATTCCTAGAACTGAAAAAGCTTGCGTGATCTGTTGCGCTTTTTCTCCGACAAAAGTATCAACGGACTCAGCTCCCAGTTCATAGCCTTTAAAAAATAAGAAGCGTGAACCTAGCATTATGATTGTATTGTAAGCAACGATATAAAAGATTGGTCCTAGAATACTACCCTTTTCTGATAATCCCATCCCGATCGAAAGCAGGATCGGAATCAGCATCCCAGGAATCATTGAATCACCAATCCCTGCTAAAGGCCCCATCAAACCGACTTTTAAACCATTGACAAAATCATCATCGATTTCTTCTTTGCCTAATGCTCGTTGTTCTTCTAACCCAACAACAACACCATTAATCAATGAACCGATTTGTGGTTCCGTATTGTAAAAAACAGAGTGTCTTTTCAGCATCGCTTTTTGCGCTTCAGGATTATCTTTATATATCTTTTTTGCGATTGGCTCCATTGATAAGGCAAAACCAAAGGCTTCCAAGAATTCAAAACTTGTCGCTACTAGGTTGTACATCATCCAACGAATATACGATTTATTCAACGTTTTTTTATCTAGAAGTTGGTAAGATTTTTTTTGTTCCATTAGAATTCCTCCTCGTCATCGAAATCATCATAAGAACCTTCATCTGTAGCTGCTTTTAGTGTTGGTTTAGATTTTGCCTGGAAATAGATATACGCGATCACTCCTGCTACAATTGCCAAAGCGATCATATTTAATTTTAGGAAAATTACGCAGACAAAACCAAACAAGAAGAATAGTAGCATAATGTCTTCTTTGACAACCGCCGTCAGTAACATGACGATCCCGATTGCAGGGAGTGCGCCACCTAAGATGCCCATAACATCAATTAGGTATTGCGGCATACTGGCTAATAACTCCTTAGCAAAGCTTGAGCCAAAGTAGATTACTAAAAATGACGGAATAAAACGTAAGGCAAAGCTCAGTAGTTGTGGTCCAATGATTGAATTAAAATGAAAGGCTTTTTCGTTGCCTTCTTCAATCGCTTTTTGTGCCCGATGATTCCAAAAAGAATTGGCAACCTGAAAGAAATTAAACACGATCGTACCGATAACGCCAATTGTTGTAGCTAACGTCACAGCTACTTCTGTTGATGAGTTAGATAAAATAGCTAAAGCAATTGCCGGATATGCCACAAAATTTAAATCAGCCGGCATCTGACCGCCAGGAGTAACCATCGCAATATATACTGCCTGAATAGCGACTCCAATAATAATTCCCTGAGTGACATCTCCTAAAATAAGTCCAATTAAAAAACCTGATACTAAAGGGCGGCTAATCGTATACCAGCCGCCGGTTAACCCCATCAACCAAGGAGTGCCGAGAGCACCTAAGTAACATAGCAGTGAGATTAATACAGCTTGGAAAAAGAGCATAATAATTTCCTCCGTTCTTTATTTTTCGATATCTTTCCAAGTAAAGCCTTTTGAATCCGGTACCAATTTGAATTGAATGTCCATCCCTAATTCATCTAAACGCTTGAAAGCAGCTCGTTCACCTTCAGTAATTGCTACATTCGGACCAATTTTTTTGGCACCTTCTCGTGCGCTCATGGGTCCGACATTTAAAATAGAATAGCAAGAAATGAAATCAGCTCCAGCATCATACAAACGTACAAGTGTTTCAGGTGTTTTTGCGATTAAAAAATAATTTTTTTTGCTGTTGACGATTTCTTCCCACTTCAAAGCCGTGCGATCAACTGTCATAACGAAGCCTTTCAATGGTTTAGGAACAGCCCCTTTAAGAGCTTTCGATAAAGTTGAATTGTTGGCTGAACGATCGTCCACTGCAATCACGCCATCACAAGCACGTTCACTCATCCATCGTGTTACCACTTGTCCATGGATAATCCGATCATCAATTCGAATAAAAGATATTGCCATTTTTTCCACTCCTGTTCTTTTATGTCATTTTGTTATAACAATAGCACATTCAAAGTATATGCTATTTTTTAAAAAAAGACAACGCTTTCTTTCTGCTTTTTAAAAAAAGTGCAAAATTACTTATCGTATTCTGCACTTTTTGTCCATTAAATTTCAATGTAATAACGGTATTGATCGCCAATATAGTAACAGTCGCTGATTTCTTTGTATTGTCCATCTGCTCTTGAAACCATCCGGACTCTTTTTAAAATTGGAGTATTCTCTGGTACATCTAAGACGGCTTGCAGTTCTGGTGTTGCACTTAATGCCTCGACATATTCTTTGCTCTCACTCATAACAATATCAAAGGTTTTCAAATAATCGTATAAGGAACCATAATAATCCTTGCTATCTAACGAAAATTTTTCTGTATAGGGAATATGTGTAACGAAATAGGCAAAGGCTTTTCCATCATCAACTCCTCGAGTTCTTCTTAGCTGAAGCACTTTTGACCCCTTTTCAATTCCTAACTGTTGAGAAATTCTTTCTGAAGCATCAATAAGTTGAACCTGAGCAGATAAAGTTCGTACTTTTTTTCCTAACTCCTCCATTTCACGAGTAAAGCTACGGACCATTGTATAATGTTCCTTTTCCGTAGAATGATCCATTGATAAAACAAAGGTTCCTTTTGCTCGTTCGCGATATAAATGGCCTTCACGAACCAATTCGTCAATTGCTTTTCTAATGGTGATTCGACTAACATGATAAATATCACATAAATCTAGCTCTGGCGGTATTTTCTCTCCATCTCCCCATTCACCTGAAATAATTTTGAATCTTAAATCATCTGCAATTTGACTGTATAAAGGACTAGCGCCTTTTCCTTTAGCTAGCTTCTCATTCAAAATATCACTCCTTAAAAGTTCTATTGTCATAACAATAATATATTCAGCCAAAAATATCAACCTTATTAGTATCCGTTTTCTTTCTGTCATTCATAATAATTAAGTTTGATTTAGTGGTTCTTCAGATTTGGCTTTACCCCTTTTTTTCTAAAAATTGCGTAGTATAATGAGAAAGAGAAAAACGATTACTTTTAATCAAGTGAGGGGCACACCAATGAAAATCGCCATCATCTTATCAACGATCATACTTGTGCTAGCAAATTTCTATCTTTTCCTAGTCTATTTCAAAGAGAAAAAAATTAATGATAAACTGGAACGGTTGGCTGTGATGTTCGGAACCAATATGAGTGTCCTATTTGTCGATAGCCTGATTCTCTTCTTTGGCGCCCTAGCTGAAGAAGGCCTATTCGTGATGATCATTCTTTCTGATTTTTGATTCTGTAAACTAAAACTCTGTCACCTCAATAAGGCGACAGAGTTTTTTAGCGTTCAACAAAACCGTATTCGAGTATTTTCAGCTTGCGTTTCAACCGATTAATCACCGGCATCAGATCCTCGATTGTTTTCCATTCCGGATGTTGTGTCAATTCCTGCTGAATCTTGGTCGTCTCACTATTTAAAATGGCATAGATCGTCTCGATCACGTCCTTTTCTTGAACCTCTTTTCGCAAGGGAAGTTTGCCAATCACTTCGTCTGTTAAATTCATACTGCGGCTAAAATCCTGATTTAGGCGCTGTACCATTTCTTTTCGTAGAGGTTCTGGCAAGGTCTGCATTTCAGTGTAAGATTTCATTAAAAATGCAAACTCACGCGGATATTTCAACTGCAACTCGATTTTATATTTCGTAGCTTCAACGACCATCTCTAACAGATCAGAGGCATTCGTCCAAACCGAATAATCGATTCGCTGATAGAAAAAATCTGAAGCATAAGTATACGTTGCCTGATATAACCCCCCTTTATTTCCATAATAATGAAATAGCAAGCCTTTTGAAACTCCAGCTTCTTCCGCAATCTGATCAGTCTTTGTCTCACGATAGCCATGCTGACCAAATAAACTGGCGCTCGTTATTAAAATGCGTTGTTCCTTTTGCGGATCTTTCACTACTTCCTTCATTCAATCACTCCAAGTCCCGCTTATTGTAGCCCATTAATCCAACAATCGTCAAAATAAGAAAAACTGCAACTAAGACAATTGCCACAGTCGTATGAACATTCTCGGTCGGTACTTTTCCCACCCAGCCTAAAGGCGAAATATTTGCCACATCATCCGATAAGTTCAACAACGGACCAAACATTTTGACTAATACACTGGCAGCTAAATAAATCCACAGAACAGTCGTTAATTTAGGTAACGCACCAGATAAGAATGTTCCGATACCAACAAAGAATAAAGTTGCCGGTAGGAAGCCCAGCAGCGTCTCCCAGAAATATTTGATTGCAATCGGGTCATCCAGTGTGCTGTTGCCAGTAAAAAAGGCGCCAGCTAAAGTTGCTGTAAACACCACAACACTCACGATTGTCCCAACACTGAAATAGCTGAAGGCTAGGCGTGTCTTAGAAATACTTTTTGAGTGAAGGATTTCCAGATAGCCCTTTTTGTCATCTGATTTCAATCGAAAAATAATCAGAATTCCGCTAATCGCAGCGATCGCTACAAAAAACAAGCTTAACATGTTCAAAAAATTCAAGATCAATTCTCGATTCGCCGCATGAATTTGCGTTACACCGAGAATTTTACGATAGGTTGGATTACTGCCGATAATATCGCCAATCGTACTGAAGATTGATCCATAAGCCGCTCCTAGTATAACACCGCCAAAAATCCACCCAATGATACTATTTCGTTCAATCGTTAAAACTAATCCTAACGGTGAAGACAACAACCTGCCTGCTTTTCCTTTTCCATCACGAGTTGCTAGAACACCGCTGCCAATATCCCTTGTCTTAGCGATCTTTACAGCAATCGCTAAACAAATCAGACCTAGCCCTAAAGTCATTATGACCGGAAGCCAATTATTATAAGTGTAGATTGCCGTTTTTTGAATCCATCCAACAGGAGATATCCAAGTCCAATCAGGATCTGTCACGTCGGTCATCATTCGGATGATATAGAAGAATCCATACAACCCATAGCTCATAAAGTTCGCGCTACGAGAATTATTCGCTAGCTGAGCCAGCAGCAGACTGATAAAACCGAACATGATTCCAATACTGGTAATACTAACGCCCATCAATAGATCTCCTTGCAGCGTTGCCCCATTAAGATCAGCAGCAATCAAACTAGCGACATATAAAATCCCCATCAACCCATTGATCAAAAGTATCTCAATAACTGTCGCATAAGTTGGTGCCAAACGCCCGACTGTCCGCGAGCGAACCATTTCCAACAGTCCTGAATCTTCCTCCGCCCGTGTATTTGAGATTGCCAACGAAATATTCATAAAGACCATAAACATTCCCATAAAAACCAGCATTTCAGAAGCAAAAACATTCGCTGTCGTATACGGCTCAATAGCAGAAAATTCACCAAACAGCGAAACCATAGCTGGGGTCTTCAACGTTTCAACAATTGCATTGATATCTGTTTGCGTCCCAAATAATACATTGAACTTCGTTGAAGCTGAAGCAAATAGGCCAACTAAAATCACGATCCAGATAAGGTGTTTGATACGGTTTTGCTTCAAATTTGCCTTTAACAAAAAACCTGTTTTTGCTCCACTATTCATGAGAATCAGCCCCTTGTTTTTCATAATAACGCATGAATAGATCTTCTAAAGTTGGCGGCGTAGATGTTAAATTGATAATTTGTTTTTCTGCTAAAAAAATCATAATTTGTGTCATTTGATCACGATCGACTGAAAGAACAGCTTTCCTGTGCGCATCGCCTGAAAAATGCGCCGTATGCACACCAGCTAATTGTTCAATACCATCAAGAGGCTCTTTCGTTTCTACTGTAATCTCCAGTCGTGTTAAATGCCGCATGGAATTCAAGTCACCCGTCTCGATTATCTCTCCTTCACGAATAATCGCAATCCGATCACACATCTTTTCAACCTCTGACAATATATGGCTAGACAACAAAATGCTCTTACCTGCTTCTTTTAATTTCAACACTTCTTCTTGGAAGGATTTCTCATTCAGCGGGTCCAGTCCGGAAGTCGGCTCATCAAAAATGTACAGCTCCGCTTCTTGAGATAAAGCTGCAACTAATGCTATCTTTTGGCGATTGCCTTTTGAATAGGTTCGCGCTTTTTTCTTAGGGTCTAATTGAAATTTTTTAATCAGTTCTTCTGTTCTCTGGGTACGTTTTTGATCATTTAATCTTAGCAGTAAGTCGATGATTTCCCCGCCCGTCAAATTAGGCCAAAGAAAGACATCCCCAGGGACATAGGAAATGTTCTTATGAATTGCTGTGTCTTCTTTCCACACGTCTTTACCAAAAATCGTTGCTTCGCCGCCAGACTTTTTCAGCATACCTAACAAAATCCGGATCGTAGTAGATTTGCCTGACCCGTTAGGACCGATAAAGCCTAATACTTCCCCTTTGTTCACATCGAAGGTGACATCCTTTAATGCCTGAAACTTTCCAAATCTTTTTTCTACCTTATTCAACGACACGATCTGGTTTTCCATCGTTCTCACTCCTGTTTTTATCTATTCATTTTTTAGTTTAAAAAAATTTGCTGGCTTGCTACCTATACTCAAATTGATTTCTTCTTACTGTAGCTCTATATCGAGAGAATACTCCTTTTTGACTATAGAGTCAATGACTGGCTAGTCAATTCTAAATTATTTTTTTAGTTACGAAAAGAAAGTGAAAAAAGTCTGTATTTTTCTTATTTCTCGAACTTTTGACAAAAGTACAGTATTATATAGAAAACTTTTCGTAGGAGCAGCCGATGACTATTTTGAAAAAACTTTCACCACTATTTCTGATTTGTGCAGTTATTGGTGACTTTTCATTACCTTACTACTTGGGACGCTTTTATTCTGATTTTAATCAAATGACGATGATCATTAGTCAACTAGGCGAACCGACTAGTCCTGTACAAAATTATTTTAATAATGGTTCAGTTGTTACAGGTACCTTGTTTGTCTTAGCAAGTTTCGGTATTTATAATTTCTTTCAGTCAGAATCAAAACGGTTCGCACAAATTATAGCCGGAGCGATTGCTCTCTATGGCTTTGGCGATTGTATACTAACTGGTTTGGTTCATATCAGCGAATCCGCAAGTTTCTTTAGTCCTGCTTATTTTCTGCATGCGGCATTTTCCGGGATCTCGATGGTAGCGATGATGTTTGTTCCGCTATTATTAGCTTGTCAGGCAGCTCTGAAACAGCAAAAAGTTCTTTCGCTTTTTTATTCTGTTTGTCTAATCGGTTCGATCTTAGCCTTACTATTGTTCGCTGCTTATTATCTGCCAGTGATTGGACGATGGCTTTCTTCTACTCGCGGATTTTGGCAACGATTATCCCTGTTCTTTCTCTATCTGCCAGCACTCAGTATTGCATTTAGACAACTTGCAAAAAAGAATTAGCTACGTTTCGTTGACGTATAAGACAACAAGCAAAAAGGATACCACCTCAGCCGTATCCTTTTTGCTTGTTTGCTTATCTTAATTTCTTTAGACCAATCTGTGCTGCCCCAATAGCTCCAGCATATTGCGACAGATTGTCTCGTTTGACTGGCGCTGATACGTATTGTTCCAAGACTTTTCCAAAGATCACGCTTTTGGATAAGCCACCTGTGAAAAGGACTTCTTCGTCTCGTACGGGTCTTAATTTTGAGTATTGACTACTGATTCGTTGAGCAATAGAATGCAAAACGCCTAGTGCAATATCTTCCCGTGCCTCACCTTTGGAAATCAGACTAATAACTTCTGACTCTGCAAAAACCGTACACATACTGTTGATAGTAACTGGCTTTGCATCTTGAACAAACTGGTCCAAATCAGAAATATCTTCACCTAAGGTTCGCATCATGACTTCAACAAAGCGTCCTGTTCCCGCAGCACAACGATCGTTCATACTGAACTCGACGACATTGCCTTTACCGTTTAGCTGGATAGTCTTGCAGTCCTGCCCACCAATATCAATCACCTGCTTGACGCCTGGAGATAGATAATCCGCTCCTTTTCCATGACAAGTAATTTCCGTCACGACCAGATCCGCCGGTAGCAGCTTTCGACCATAGCCAGTCGTTACAAGCTTCAGATCATTCAATCCAGCGCTTCTTTTGAAATAGTCGACCACATCCGACATCGCACCTTTAGGATTTCCAGCGGTGGGAATCAAATACTTATCGATTAATTCCTCGTTTGAAAAAAGCACGCCTTTTGTTGTGGTGGAGCCTGAATCTAATCCTATTGTGTACATACAGCCTCTTCCTCTAACATTTCGATAAACGCGGTAACGCGAGTGTTGATTTGTTCAATATCTGAAGTCGAATAATCCGTCTCTAAATACATATAAGGAATATTCTTTTCTTCATTTAAGAAGCGTTTGATTTTTAATGATTCCACTGAAAACGGAATGCAATTTTGCAAAACCATGTCGATTACGCCATCTACTTGATAATCGTCAATCATTTGGCTCAATAATTCTTTACGCGGCTGGTTATTCGACATACAGGCACAGCCGATATTGATGTATTTATCCGTTAAAGCTTGGTACACATCGGATTCATTCTCATCAACTAAACGTTCTACGGCTTTTGCCACAGTACAATTTTCATAAGCAACAACCAAACCGCCATTTTCTTCGATTGCGCGAATCACCTTTTCTGTCACTCCGCCCATCGGAGAACCTGTTACCAAGATTCTTGGCTTCTCTTCTAAACGGTTGCCCGCTTTGTATTCTTCTTTGACTTTTGCTGCCGTTTCCTCCAGCATTTGAATAACTTCCTCTTTGTCGAATTTGTATTGTGAACCATACATCACTTGGAAAATCTCTTGACCTGTGATTGCTGGCGGATTCAGTTGACCTAAACGATAGAAGTTTTGTTTTGCCTGACGTTCGCGGTTCTTCAGCACAATCGCCTCACGAATTTTTTTATCAGTGATCTCAACACCTAAGAAATCCTCTAGCTTCTCCTTGAAACGCACGAGTTCGCTGTACCATAATTTTTTGCTCTCTTCAGTATCGCGCATATGCGGCAATTGCATCAAATAGGTATCCTTGAATTCTTCCATATATTCATACATTTTCTTCTTGCCGTCACAAGTAGTTTCGCCAACCACTAAATCAGAAAAATAGAAATAGGGACATTTATCAGTTTTACCAAAGCCATAACTCGATTTAATTAGCGGGCAAAGATTTCGTGGCAAGTCTTCTTCTGCATCGGGAATTGTTTCATCTGAAGTCGAACACAAACTAATCTGAATCGCCCCACCGGCTAAGACTAATTCCTCTGGCATAAAGGTACAATACACACCTACAACGGGCTTTCCTTGTTCTTTGATTTCCTTAACCGCTAAAAATCCCTGTCTTCTTGCTTCGCCAAAATCATCAAAAATCTCTGGTAAACTTGTTTTTAATTCCATTTTATCCGTTCCTTTCTTATTTGGAGGTCATTCTTTTGATTCTCGAGACGTACACTCTTCCGCTAGTCGCGTTAAACACGCGAAGTAGGATGGGCATCCTTCTCATTTTTAGTTTTTGCCTATGTTCGATATCACAAACACAGTAAAGTACGCAGTTGTACTCGCCATTTTCCCCCAAAAGAAAAGAGCACACCAAAAAAAGGCCTGCTCCTGGATAGTTTTTTACTTCACTTGATCCGAGGAGGAAAAATATTCAGTTAACGCGCTTAGAACCTCTAAGTTTTGTGTTACTCAAAGTCATCGCCTAACCATTTTTCCCACCTCCGACTATATACCTTTAAATTTTTGATAGATGTCTTTCTAGCAACATCCCTAAAGCTTGTGTAAGCCTTTACAATTACCTCCTTAGTATAACGAAGGGAATTTTCTCCCGCAATACTTCCAAAAGAGAATCGTTCTCATTTCTGGTCGGATTTCAATAAATGTGAAAATTAGTCTGGAAATAATATTTTAGCGAAGATTTGAAATTATGAAGGACATAAAAAAATCCAACATCCCTTCAAATGCTGGATTTTTATTCTTTAACTTTATTTCCTTTGTCCGTAATAGGCATGTGCGCCGTGTTTGCGGTAATAATGCTTATCAAGCAAATACTGGGGAATTTCTGTGATAGCTGGATTGATTTGTTCATTTTCCTTTGCCATCAAACAGATTTCATCTAAGATCAAACTATTTTCGACCGCTCTCAGCGGACTACTGCCCCACGTAAAAGGACCATGACCATAAACGAGTACCCCAGGAATATCATTTTCTGACAATTCTCTTTCTTTAAAAGTCTCTACAATCACATGACCTGTATTAACTTCATAGGCATCTTTTACTTCTTGCTCAGTAAGTTGCCGTGTACAAGGAATTTTTCCATAAAAAGTATCTGCATGAGTCGTTCCATACGCTGGAAGGTCACGTCCTGCCTGTGACCACATGACAGAGTTCGTCGAATGGGTGTGAACAATTGCGTTGACCTGCTCAAATGCTTGGTACAGCACGATATGCGTTGGCAGATCTGATGAAGGATTTAAGCTATCCTTTTCCAGGGCATTGCCTGCCAAATCCGTTACCACCATTTGCTCTACCTGCATTTTTTCATATTTTACCCCGCTTGGCTTGATGACAATGACACCCAGATCACGATTGATCTCACTCACATTGCCCCAAGTCAGCTTGACTAATCCGCATTGAGGCAGTTCTAAATTTGCCTCAAAGACTCGCTGCTTCATGGCAGCAATTATTTGTTCACGCGACATCATAGCCTGCCTCCTTTAATTTTGGATAAAGATATTTTTTGGCTTGTTGGATTTCTATTTGAAAATCCTGACTTTTCTCGCTCCACATTTCAATCAAGAATGTACCGTCATAATCTAGTCGTTTCAGATTTTTTAATAATCCTAGAAAATCAACACAGCCCGCACCAAATGGAACATCACGAAACTGCCCACTAGATTCACCTGAAACTGGGTACGTGTCCTTTAGATGAATCGAAGTAATACAGTCAATGCCTTTTTCCAGTTCACGCGCCGGATCATTTTCTGGCCAAGCCGAAAGATTACCGAGATCAGGATAAACTTGTAAATAAGGTGAGTGAATCTGCTCCTTGATCTCCAAAAATTTTGAAATTGAGTTCATAAATGGATCGTCCATAATCTCAATTGAAAGAATCACCCCATACCTAGAGGCTTCTTTTACACTTTCCTTTAACCCTTCAATGAAGTATTCGCGAGAACTCATCGACTTTTCTTCATAATAGACATCGTAACCTGCCACTTGAATGACCTTAATACTCAGTTTGTGAGCCAGCAAGATCGCCTTGCTCATGATTTTTTTAGCAACTTCTTGCTTTTCAGGGTCAGAAGAACCAAAAGGAAACCGGCGATGACCGCTTAGACAGATTGAATTGATACGGACTCCTGTCTCAAACATTTCATTCCTCAATTGAGCGATCTGCTCATCCGACCAATCTAAGCGAGCAAGTCGTTCATCGGTTTCATCAATCGACATTTCAATGAAATCAAAACCTAATTCTTTGACTAACGAAAAACGTTCTTTCCAAGTAATATCTTTTGGTAAAGCTTTTTCATAAATTCCAATCTGAGCCATGTTATTGCCCCCAAATACGAATGATTTCATCCTTGAAATTTTGCGCTGCTTCCACTGGATTCTTGGCGGCAGTGATGCCGCGACCTGTGATAAACGTATACACGTCAATGCCATCAAATAATTTCAAGGTATCAACATCCAACCCGCCAGTAACGGAAACATTAAAACCCATTTCAATTAATTTTTTGACTTTTTTTAAATCCTTCTCGCCCCAAGTCTCACCTGATAATAAGGCGTCACGACTTTGATGATAGATCGCTTGCTTGATGCCGATCTCGCGCCAAGCGGCTGCCTGCTCAAAGGTCCAATCACCATATAGCTCAACCTGTAGTTCTTCGACTTCTTTTTTTGCCGCCTCCATCGTTGGAATCGTCGCGCAACAGATAACGGTCATAAAGTCAGCACCAGCATCCGCAACGTTTTTCGCAACGGTTCCACCAGCATCGGCACATTTAGTATCAGCAACTAATTTTTTCTCCGGAAACATCCCACGAATGCAGCGGATCGCTTTTTGTCCTTCTTGAAGGCAAAGAATCGTTCCTACTTCGATAATATCTACCACTTCACCAACTTTGAAAACATCGGCTAGCGCATGTTCTAAATCATTATGGTCTAATGCAATTTGCAAGTTCGGTCTACTCATTTTATCCGCCTCTTTCACTTCATATTTTTATATAATTCTGATTCTGCGAATTTTTCGCCAATCTCTTTTGCGGACATGACATTTTTTATTCCGATCACGGTCACACCCTTTTTCTCCGCTTGGGTGAACATGTTTAAAAAATTAACCGGGGTAAAAACAACATCGTATTGAGTCGCTGAACTTTTGCCTTCTGAAATCGCGCAGTGATGGATTTTTGTGATGGGTACTTTTAACTCCTTCATTGCCTTTTCCGCACTTCTCATCATCATTAAGCTTGTTCCTGATCCGTTCGCGCAAGATATTAAAATTCTCATGATTATTTCCTCCTAATTAACTCTTATATAAGTATTTTTTATTGCTCTTGATATTTTTCTGCATATTGTTCGTAATCATCGACGATCATGAAGTAGCCATCTGGATTTTTGCGATATTGTAACTGCGGAATGATCAATAGTCCGAGAACAACTACTGCGATTCCTACATATCCTAAGACTTTCATAATCACTGTAAAGATAGGCCATGCAGTTGCCCAGTCAAACATTCCGATATAGCCGCCATATTTAGACATACCAATCCAGGTAGCGAACAATGCTGATCCACCGACTTGGATAATTCCCGAAAGAAACGGGAAGAGACAGGCTGCTTTGAAGCCACCGCGATTGTTGGCAAAGACCGCAATTACCGCATTGTCAAAAAATAGCGGGATAAATCCGGCGATGACAATCGTTGGTGATTTCAATAAAATCAGCAAGCCGATCATCAGAAATTGTCCTAACGCACCAAACAAGAAACCAATCGTTACAGCATTCGGTGAACCGAACCCGAAGGTGGCTGCTACGTCGATACCTGGAACCGCACCTGGTAAAATCGTATTAGAGATTCCTTGGAATGATTGTGTCAGTTCATCAACGAAGGTACGAACCCCTAATTGTAAAATAGCTAGATATACTGCAAAATTCAGGGAAGTCGTCATAATGTAAAATAAGAAGCTTTGCCCTTCTTGCATGAATTCTGCTTGAATCAAATAGTCTTGTCCCAGGACCAGTAGGATGATCCCAAAGAAGAACAGCATCAGTAATGAGGTAGCAACCATATTTTCATTGAAAATCGAGAGGAATCCTGGTAATTCAATATCTTCCAATTTTTTGTCCATTTTTTCTGATTTATGTTTCTTCTCATCTCGTTTTCTCAACCATTCAGCTAATTTAGCGAAGATGAAGATTCCAAACATTTGCTGGTGGGCCACTGCAAATCCAGCTCCTTCAGTTAATTCCTGCGTGATTCCAACAGTTAAGTTTGAAGCTACTGCCCAATAACAGCCTAAAATCAAGCCCATAAAAATCAACACTTGAATTCTACCTAAATCTGGGAAACAGAACAGTAAAATCCAGAAGGCGGTAGCGGATTGTTGAATTTGTACATTACCAGTCGTAAAGACCGAACGTAGTTTTGTAAACTTTTGAAAACGAACTAATAAAATATTCATAACGAATGCGATTAATAATAGAATCATCACATCGCCGAACGTTCGGCCAAAGGTTTCCATCAAACCTGCATCCACAGCATTTTGTCCGAAGTATGGGTCAGTAACCATCGCATCCAAGTTAAAGCGTTCCTTTAACCCGACTAAGATTGGACGGAAATTATTCACCAAACCGCCTGAACCGACTGTCAAAATAAAGTAGCCAACTGTTGCCTTCAAAAAACCAGCGATACATTCATACAACGGACGTTTTAATAGGATGTATCCTAATAAAACAATAAACCCAATCAGATAAGCCGGCTGCGTTAAAACATTCGTTGCAAAATATGTCCAAATACTTAATAAAAAGTCACCCATTAAATTTTCCCCCTATAAGTCGTACTCTTTCATCACAGCTTGGTACTCTTCAAGTGAATTCGTAGCAACAAGACTTTCAATCAACCCATCCGTCATCAACAATTCTGATAGGTTTTGAATATTTTCCATATGTTCATCAGCATTCTTTGCAGCAAGTGTAAAGAATAAAATCGCTGACTTTTCTCCTTCGTCACTTTCAAATTGAATCGGTTGTTTCATCTTCGTGAAGGAAATTGCGGTACCGAAAACACCCTTACTGTCCTCCGAGGAATGCGGCATCGCCACTTCCGGCACAATCACGATATAGGGACCATGTTCTTCTACACAGCGGATGATTTCATCTACATAGATCTGATCAATGATTTTCTTATCCAGTAATAATTGACAGCTTTCAGAGATCGCGTCTCGCCAATCAGTGATGTCCCGTTCAGAATAGTAGATTAGATCATTATCAAAAAAATACTTAAGCATGTTGCTGCTCCTCTCCTATAGGAATGATGGGAATGGTGTGTCATTGTCGATTGAAAAGGCATCCTCGAAGCCACGATAGAAATTAAACTCAAGATCATCCTTATTAGTTGGATAAGTAAATTTACCGCCAACTTGCCAAATGTAAGGTTTAAAACCATATTTCAAACGATCCTTTTTAAAGTTCCAGATTTCTGTGATTTCCTTTGGATCAGCCATGAAGTTGGCCCAGATATCATAATGGACCGGAATCACGACCTTAGCATTTAATGATTCGGCCATGCGCAGCATATCTACAGAGGTAACTTTGTCCGTGATGCCACGAGGATTTTCCCCATACGCTCCTAAGCAAACATCGATTTTGTGTTCGTTTCCATGTTTCGCGAACATATTTGAATAATGAGAATCGCCCGCATGATAAAGGCTTCCGCCAGAGGTTTCAAATAGATAATTCACAGCTATCTGATCCATATCTTGCGGCATTTTGCCTTTCAACATTACTTCAGTATCTTCGCAGGTTACCAAGGCTGTACGGTCAAAGGCTTCCAAAGCAACGACATTGATATCTTTAATCTTCACTTCATCTCCAGGTTTGACAACAATCGTTTTTTCTTCAGGAATGCCCCATTTTAACCAAGTATTGACCACTTCTTTTGGTCCAACAAATTTCGCTTCAGGGCAATTTTGATGAACGGCAGCCGCTGTATTGATATCTAAATGATCTGAATGAATATGCGTGACGATCAGCGCATCAACATTTTTTACTTCGAATGGATCAATAACAAAGGGTTGTGTACGCAAGTTGGGTTGCATGTTTTGAACACCGCTCATGCGCATCATTTGATGTCCCTTCTTCATCTTGCCGTTTCCATGACTGCGTTTCCCCGTTCCGCACCACAAGTCACATAAAATATTGGTCCCCTCATGACTTTTTAGCCAAATCCCTGTACAGCCTAACCACCACATTGAAAAAGTATTTTCCTTAACAACTTCAGATTCGATTTCTTCATTTAAGTAAGTTCCCCATTCAGGAAATGTACTTAATACCCAGCTTTCTTTCGTTACTTCATTGACATGTTTGCTCATTATGATTGCTCCTCGTATGTTTGATATGACTTACAACTAAATCTTAATGGGTATCTGACGTTATGAAAACCCTTTTATATGACTTTCTATTTTTTATATGACTTTCTATCCTTTTTTAATGATTTTATTAGTATAATGAAAGCGGTTAAAGAATTTTAAACGAACTTCTTTCTGAATAGGTTCATATATTTAACGAAAGTATCATTTAGGAGGCGTAACAATGAAGAATTCTCTGGCGAATATTGACAAAAGACAAAAAGAGATTTTGGAATTATTGCAGAAGAAAGAACAAATGACTGCTCTTGAGCTATCAGAAGCATTAAAAGTATCCCTCAGCACCGTCCGTAGAGATTTGAATCTGTTGGAAGAAAAAAATGAAATTATTCGCAGTTATGGTTATTGCGCCTATAATTACGAGAATACGACTGACTTCGATCAATCTGGTCCTGAAAGAATCAAACAAGCGATTGCAAGAGAAGCAAGCAAATACATTAGCGACTATGATACTTTGTTCATTAATTCAAGTTCAACTGCTTTAAAAACGCTCGATTTTATCCAATCAAACCATTTAACCATCGTCACGAATAATGTCAAAGTGAATTACTCACCCCATAGAGATAACTGCAACTATATTTTAACTGGCGGTGAAATGCGCTTTCCAAAGGAAGCATTGGTTGGCGATATCGCCTTAAATACGATTTCATCAATGAATGCGGATATCTGTATCATCGGGTGTAGCGGTGTGAGTATCGAAAGTGGTGTCACAACAAAGATCTTGAATGAATCAACAATTAATGAAATGATGATCAACAAAACAATCAAGTGTAAAATTTTAGTTGCTGATCATCGTAAGATCGGGTTGACATCAAAGTTTAAAATTGCGGATATTTCCGTATTTGATTATTTGATCACTGACCAATTTTGCTCTCAAAATGTCTTGAATGAAATTAGAAATACTGGTGTAAAAGTGATTCAAATTGATTAATACTGGTTTGTACCATCATAAAAGACCTCTGTATTGAACACTTTCGTCCAATACAGAGGTCTTTTCGAGAGAAACTTCTGAATTTTTTATATACCCTATTTTTTTCTTACCGGTACCCATATCTCCATCTCTTCACCTTGCGTGTAGACTTCTAAGTCTGGTCCGCCAGAAGTCATTTCTCCAGTCATGTATCCGCTGTTCAACAGCTCGTACTCTTCAGATTCAGGACCCCATTTCGTCACGATTTCGATCTGAGTCGTCCCGGATGTTTTTCCCGTACATGGGAAAACTGCCCACGTATTTGCCGGAACTTCTACTTCCTCCATACCATCAGGTGTTGCTGCTGTGGTTGCCGCGGCAATATAGTAATCAAATTTTTTACTATCCTCTGGATCAACATTATAAAAACTTGCTCCGATCACCCCAAACGGTTCACGATTAATTAAAGGCGCTACCGCTTCTTGCTTATTACCAGAAATAAACTGATTCCAAAAAGCCTCACAATCTTTCATCCCCTGCTGATTTTCATTTGTGGAACTCATTTTTACGCCTGCTAATTTGAAACCTTCTAATTCTACGATTCTGTAATCCATTTTTCATTCCTCCATTTATGTGTATTGGTTGTGTTTCTCTTTGCTACATTTATAATTTATCATCTCAGGAGGTGAATTTTAGCAATGTGTCATGTTTGCTAGGGTTTCTCGTCATGTTTGCTCAAATAAGTTAAAGGTTAGCTTGAAGGAATAGTCGTCGATTGCATAATTAAGCTTGCCATGATACTTCTCGACGATTTGGCGGATTGATTTTAGGCCAAAGCCATGGCTGCTCTTGTCTTTTTTGCGGGTGGTCAGCGTTGTAACTTTACTATCCGTACTGTTCTCACAGGAGCCCACTAGAGAGTGATTAAAATAAACAAGTTTTAGCTGTACATATTTTCGCGTACTGCTATGCTCGCACGCTTCTCGAGCATTGTCTAAAATATTTCCAATTAATGACGAGAGATCAGAGTCGGAAAACTTCATCGTTTCTGGACACTTGATCTCAAACTCGCAAGTAATTCCTGTCTCCTTCATTGTTCGGAAATGTAAACGCAACAGAGCATTCAATCCAGTATGTTGGGTAAACGAAGGCAGTTCGTTTGAATCTAGCTGGTTGATTAATTGGTTGATCTGTTGATTTGCATCATCTTCCTTATTGGCATCTAAATAACCAACAATCGAATACAGCTGATTCTTCAAATCGTGTTTGATTTTTCGGACTTCTTGCTGATGTTTTTCTACCTGCTGATAGTAGTCCTCCAGCAATTCATGCCGCTGTTTTTGTAGTTGAAATTCCTGATTCTTTTTTGATAGGTTGTCCGACATTTCAAAGCTTAAATAAAATAGAATCAATAATAAAACGAAGCTGATTATCAAAATAATATCCCTCGTGACAAACTGTTCGGTTCCCGTCACGCTAATGATCAATATTCCGATCGAAAGACTGCATATGGATGCGATCAATAATTGCAGAATTGAAAAATTTCGTTGGATCGAAATGTCACGTTTCTTTCTAGCTGACCAGAAAGAAAAGACCATTAGAAAATTAATCAGCATAGCTATGCGATTTCCTATTCCACCAGAGCTTACGAAATCTAGTAAATTATCAACTGGTAAAATCAGTCGGGCCAGAATCAGCAGAATTCCTTCACTGATAATCGAAAAAACAATAAATAAGACAGCAACCAATCCTCTTTGATAAGCTTTACCATTAAAAAAGGCCTGCACACAAAGTAATAATAGCAAAGTGCTTAAGGTGGTTAAAATAGGTCGTAAACTCCCTGTTCCAGACTCATTCGCTAGATTATTAATAAAATAGTATGGGACGCAGGTCAAGTAAATCACAAGAAAAAGACTTCTTTTCGGAATTTGCGGCTTTGTTGGAAAAAAACTCGAAAACAATAAACTTAAGCTCAGGGATGTTAAAATTGTGACCGGAATAAAATTTTCTAAAAAAGCCATCCACAGTCCTCCTTATTTTCTCTGAAAAGTTTTCCTTTTGATAAGTTGGATCGCATCCTTTAACGGGATAAAATAAATTGCTGAAATTGCTCATGAAAGGAAGCGTGAAATTTTTTACTGATGGGTAATTTTTCGCCTTCTTTTAAATAGACGAAATTACTCTCCACTGTACTCAAGCTCTCCAAGTTGATAATGATCGAATTATGTATCTGGGCAAAAAGAATTCCCTTTACTTGTTCCCGCGCATCCTTCAAGGTTCCATAGTATTCGTAGTTCGCCCCATCGATTGTATGCAAAAAAATTTTTCGTCCGGAGCTTTCAATGTAACGAATTTGATTCAAGAAGAAGGTATAGATTTTCTTTTGCGACACGAATTGACAAACACCCTTACGTTTTTGCAAATAACGTACCGCTGCGGATAAAATGCTCGATGTCTTCTCATGATCAAAAGGCTTAATGATAAATTGAAAAGCCAAAACTTCAAAAGCCTCTGACATCAATTCCGCGTGACTGGTCATGAAGATAATCACCGCATCAGAATCTGCTTCGCGAATTCTCGCAGCTGTTTCTAAGCCATCAGCCCCCTCCATTTCGATATCCAATAAATACATATGGAAATAATTAGGAGACTGCTCCAAAAAATCCAACAAACGATCCCCAGAAAAAAAGACTTCTGTGTTGTATTTACTGGTTTCGCCGTGGAAGACTTGTTCGACTAATTTTTCAATTTGACCGCTCATCAAGCGATCATCATCACAGATTGCAATATTCATATCCATCTCCTTTTTGATAGCGTTTCCTCTAGTATACCTGAGAATTCTAGCCAGTTGTTTTTCAAATTGGAACTATTGCAATCAAATCCCTGGTTTTTTTCTTAAAAGTTGGTTTAATCGACAACTCACAGGAAAGGCTTCGCGAACTTGCTCAGCTTTTGAGCACCAGGTAGGTACTGTTCCACATCAGCTCTGCAAGCAGTCGCTGTGTGTCTCAGCAATAAGACCAAAATATTTCTAAATTGCCAAGAAACACAGTGATCGAAGAGAACTGATGTTGATTGGTACCTACTTGGTGCTTCTCAAATTTCGAAATATTTTTGCTTATTGCCGAAATGCTAGTTCTGCTTAACGGAGTTTAGCAGTAACTGTATGCGTAGCTTGTGTAGAAAAGCTAGTTCGTGAAGTCGGACATGGATATACCTGCTAAAAAGCGATTTATTCATGTGAATTTTTATACTTTCTTTATTGGTCAAGAAAAAGCTGCCGCATTTTTACGACAGCCTTACAAATACTCTTAGGACTTCTTTCGATTAAATAGGAAGTACATTCCCGCCAACAATACACACGAAGCTAACGATACGATATGTCCGTTGCTTAGCCCACGCAACAAGTGATGAATGAAATGATCCTCCACCAACATCGAGCCTGCCGTGTATGCGATCAATAAAGCCCCGACCCAGATTAACCAAGGGAAACGATCCATCAATTTCAAAATAACCTGACTGCCGAAAATAACAATCGGAATACTAATAATCAAACCTAAACCGGCTAACATAAAATGACCATCAGCGACACCAGCAATCGCCAAAACATTATCCAGACTCATCACTAAATCCGCAATAATGATCGTACGAATCGCGGATAAAAGTGTCGTCTCGCTTTTGACTTCAGTCTCTTCCTCATTTGTTTTCAGCAAATCATAGGCAATATAAAACAACAAGATAGCTCCAATGATCTTCACATAAGGCATCGTTAATAGCTCGATTGCGATCAGCATCAACAAAATTCGCAATACGACAGCACCAGCAGTCCCAATTACAATTGCCTTATTCTGTGATGAAGCTGGCAGTTTTCGGGTTGCAAGTGCAATCACCACCGCATTATCACCGCTCAATACTAAATTCAATACAATAATCGAAAGAATCTTCGATAAAATTGCAATACTCATTTACCTGTCTCCTCAGTTTTTGAATAATTATCTTTTCTAAGATACCACCTTTTACTGAAAAAAACATGAAAATGAGTAAATGATTTGGTTTGAGAATCCTTTTTTATCGCAGCAGTGGTAAGCTTCCGGTCAGCTTATTAACCTGTTTCTTATTGCCAAAAAGAGTTAGACCAAAATAATCAATTGCGGATTCTGGAACGTGAGTCATTTTTTCGATATATTCACTATAAGTTTTACAGCCTTGTGCGACATCAAAAAAATCAACGACTGTTAAATGTTCGAAATTCGGTTCATACAACCGTTCACGCATGTCTCGCAAAAAATCACGATTGCCTTTTAAGATCGGGATGGGAAATTCGATGATTCCTTGGTGACGATAGCCGGTCTGATCAACGACATCTTGACCAACGACTTCAGGAAATAATTTTCCAATTGTTACACCCATAACGGCCGTACTGTTCGCAATAATTCCCTGAGGCATTGCTTCATCTACAACCATGACACATTTTAACTCATTTGCTGGCATCTTCTTCCTCATTTCCTTTCGCAAAAATGTTGCGATATTGATTAGGGGTCAAGCCGATGAATCGACTAAAATAATTGGTAAAGTGGCTCTGATCATAAAAGCCAGTCCGATTTGCAGTCTCGATCAAGCTGCAGCCTTGCTCCAATAATTCCTTTGCTTTTACGATCCGATAAGTTTCAAGATAACGATAGGGTGTAATGCCCTTTTCTCGCGTAAACTGCCGAACCAATGAATGCTTATTGAGATGAACCAATTTGCAAAGCTGATCCAACGTGACTTTCTGATCGTAATGAGCTTCTAGATACTCACAGATGACAGCAATTGGTTCTGGTGCCGATAGCATCTGAGCTTGCGCTTCCTGTGCGTAGTTCTGCAAAAGTTCCTCAATCAATAAAATGAACAGCGTTTCTTTCTCAGACTTATCGCCTTCATTCATGATTAGCTGATGTAAACGATTGAAATCTTCAGCCAACACTGTTTGACTCTGCATCGGTGCAAGAAATTTTGGCAGCTCCGTTCCTGTAAAGGGCTGAAAAATTTCTTTTTTGAGATTGATGCAATGATAAGTAAGTCGACTACCATCAATTCCTTCGCAGCTATGATTGTCATAGGGATTAAAGGTCAATAAATCGCCCGGTTCAAGTGTATAGGCTTGATTATTCACTACCATCTTTCGAAAACCTTCTTCAATTAACCCCACTACATAGTAATCGTGGAAATGATTGGGAAAATTTTGCGATACACCAGTGAAGGAATAAGCTTCAATCCCTAGATCCTCGTCATAACAAATAATTTTCTGATTCAACGCCTCGCCCCCTTTCTTTTTCCTATTGTAACAAGTCTGCCGAAGCAGTGCTTGGAAGATATTGACTTTATGGTATCATCGAATCAAAGATAAAATTGGAGGCGAATACATTTGAAGCATAAAGATCATTACAACGATCAATACATTTTAGAGCTAACAGAAAAATTGACACAAGTCGTGCCTGATTTTGATAAGGAAGCTTTTTCTAGTTCTCTAATTGGCAAACTGGAGGATAAGGAATTGTTTGCGCGCTTTGATTTTATTGTCGATGCCTTAGAGACAAATCTTGGATCAGACTATCGAGAAACGCTCCAAGCCTTCTACCAGATTCTCGGACCGGAGTTAGAGCAATCATCGGGGATGTTTAGCTTTGGTTGGTGGCTGTGGCCACTCGGTCGTTACGTGGAACGACATGGAAATGAAGATTGGAAAGCTTCTCTGGCCTTTTTGAAAGAATTGACTAAACGGTTTACTGGTGAATATGCGATCCGTCCTTTGTTAAAGGAGCATCCGCAGGAAGTGATGAAGGAATTGATTGACTGGAGCAAAGATCCGAATGTTCACGTGCGTCGCTTAGCTTGTGAAGGAGTGCGAATTCGTCTGCCTTGGTCGGAAAAAATCTATGTCGCTTTAGATGAATTTGAACATTATGCTGAAATTCTTACAAATTTGAAGGATGATCCGGAAAAGTTTGTACAAAAAAGTGTCGGGAATAATCTCAATGATCTCTATAAAGATGCTCCGGAAAAAGCTGACTTTCTCATTAGCGAATGGCAAAAAACACCTACTACAAAAGCACAGGAATGGATCATCAAACACGGACGCAGAAATCAAAAATAACGATAGACACAAAAAGCTTCCTTCAAAAATAATGAAGGAAGCTTCCTCATATTAATTTACTTTTCTTGCTCGTTTAAGCACAAATGCTAGAAGTACCATGATCCCACCGATCATAGCAACCCATAAGCTGCTGGATTCCTCACCAGTTTTCGGTAATTGTTTGTTAGTTTGAGTGCTCATACGTGTAGGAACAGTCTTATTATTTGTCACATTATTTCCTGTACCTGCTACATTTTTGGTTTCATCGTTTGTTTTAGTCGGTTCTTCTGTCGAACGATTTTTTACAGTCAAAGTGATTGACTTAGTACTCGTTTCACCTTCTGGTGTAGAAGCATAAAACTCAATAGTGTGCTCGCCAGCTTCAACTAACGTATTATCTGCAACTTTTACTTTAATCTCACCATTCGTTACCTTGAATCCATCAATCGTATCTGCTGGATTCTCTGTTTTGGCCCAAGCCATAATCATCTTTTCATCTAATTTATCGCCCACATACATCACTTTGTCTTCAACTAAGATTTTCGGTGTACGTTTTTCAGCTTTTTCTTTTACTGTAACATCCATTGTTTTCGTAATCGTCGCACCTGATGCTGCTAATGCTGTATAGGTCACTTTATAATTGCCCGCTTTTGTTGTATCGACAGTTGATTCTGCCCACACACCGACACCACCTGCTGCACTTGCTTTGGTAAGTTTGTCTTCTTTGCCAGACGCGTTTAGCGCATAAGCCTGAGCAAAATTGTAGGGATCAAAGGACTGACCGATTTCAAGGCTCAATGTCTTTTGAACGTCTAATCTGATTGTTTCATTCGTATCAAGAATGGTAATATTTACGATTTTTTTTGTCACTGTATTGTATTCAGAAACCACCGCAATCTCGACTGCAAGCTTGCCAGGTGCATCTGTTGAGTGATGGGCGGCTACTACAATATTCGCATCTGCTGTTGGCACTTCTTTTCCATCAGGTTTTCTAATCACGATCCGCTCACGAATCGCTTGAATATAGTCGCTGCCTTTTGGCAAACTAAAATCTGCGATCTCGATTTCATACATACCGATATTATCCTCAACAACCTGGATAATAGCGCTTTGAGTCGCCGTATTTCCTTGTGAGTTCGTCACGGAATACGTCAAAAGATACTCACCAACTGTATTAGTATCCACTGTTCCAGTGACTGTAATCTTTGAAGTCAAATCCCCATCGGTCTTGTCGCTCGCACTGACACCTTGCTTTGGATCAAAGCTGCTGCCTTTGCGAATACTTTGAGTCGGTAAAATATTTATCGCAGGATGTGTATCCGTCGGTTTATTAGGTGGGAATGGATTAACGTCTAACGGCTTCACTTCTACCTTTTCTGTTTCTACCGCTGATGAATTTGTTCCATTTTTTATCTGACTATCAGTAGTCGTCTCTGTACTTGTTTTTCCGACTGGCTTCATAGTACTGCTTTCAGTAGTCAACTTCTCCGTTGTATTTTTGCTGTTCTTAGTTGTATTTCGTTTTTTACTCTGTTGGTTAGAAGTCGCTGTGTTTTCTTTTGCAGGTGAAGTATTGCTTGATTGAGTATTACTTACTTTCTTCCCAGGTTTCCCCATTTCGCTAACTGCTGTTTGAACTTCTTCTGTCGCAAGTGCCGTTGGTGCAGCAAGCAGAGCAGGTACTATTAATCCCGCAAGTGCTACACCTGTTAATTGTTTTCTTTTCATTTTTTCTCCCTTTCTCTCTTTTTTATAAGAGACTTATTTCAACTTAACCCCGTTCTTAAGCCACTTGCAAAACGCATTTAATAAATCTAGTTATTTAACACACAGACGAATAGGTGAAAAACAGTCGTAAAATAACTCGAAAAATATACATATAGTGACTCTTTTTCAAAGATACCACACAAAAACCATTGAATCAACGGCAGTTCCATCGTATAAAATTCGTAATTATTTTATTTTCGCATTGTTAAAAAAACAATAACAAAATTTTCTCTTG
>SKEH01000108.1_pt1 | contig 58295 bp, 66 predicted proteins | sample 4826571 | NCBI WGS metagenome assembly SKEH01 (sample SAMN11008814, study PRJNA524170) | human gut metagenome | biome: Human fecal sample; material: Feces; isolation source: fecal sample from pouch patient p29 | host: Homo sapiens | place: Israel: Tel-Aviv | collected 2016-09-14 | reverse complement strand
ATCATAAATAAAAAAAGTGCCTTACCGGGCACTTTTTATTATATCTATTCTTTAGGTGAAGATTCTTCACTTGACTTAGAAGGTTTGTCTTCTTCTGGCTTAGATGCTGGTTCTTCAACTTGTTTTTCAGAATCTGGCTTTTCAGCTTTTTCTTCAGTTGCTGGAGCTTCAGCAGATGCAGTTTTATCAGGCAAAATTTGTTGAACAGCCATGCGACTGAAAGTTAAATAAATACCATCTGCATCAATCACAACAGTTTTATCTTTAGTATCAACAGAATCAACTTTACCGTGCAAGCCATCAATCATGATAACGTTGTCGCCCTTTTTAAGTTCATTCATCATTTCCATTTTCTTTTGTTGTTGCTTCTTCTGTGGCTTAATCATTGTAAAGTACATTAAGGCTATCAAAACAATAAAGATAACAATTGTCCACATGCTACTCATGCCGTTATTAGCATTAGCTAAAAATAAAGTATTCACGTTTACACTCCTCAAATTAAAATTTCTAATTATCTAAAAATATATTATACAAAACATAAGCAACATTTGCACTATTCGTTCGGAACTGGCAATCCAAGCTGCAAATATGCTTTTTCAGTTACCATGCGCCCGCGCGGTGTCATTAATAAAAAACCGTGTTGTAATAAATATGGCTCATATAAAGACTCAATTGTTTCAACATCTTCACCAGTATTTGCGGCAATTGTTCGAACACCAACTGGTCCACCATGGTAACTCTCAATTATCACTCGCAAAATCTTGCGGTCGGTCTGGTCAAGTCCTTCATCATCAACTTGTAGTTGCTTAAGTGAGTCTCTAGTCGTCTCATAGGATATGACTTTTTCACCCTTTACTTGCGCAAAATCACGAACACGTCTTAATAAACGGTTGGCTACTCGAGGAGTACCACGCGATCTTCTAGCAAGCTCATGAGCAGCTTGATCTCCTATTTTAATATTAAAAACTTCACTTGAACGTTGAATAATTTTTTGAAGTTCATCAACATCATAATATTGTAAATGTTCAACAATTCCAAAACGATCTCGCAAAGGGGCGGATAACTGTCCAGCCAAAGTTGTTGCACCAACTAAGGTAAAAGGTGGCAGTGGCACATGAACAGCGTGAGTTGTCTGCCCTTCTCCAATTACAATGTCGACATAAAAGTCTTCCATGGCAGAATAAAGTACTTCCTCAATTGGCTTGGGCAAGCGGTGAATTTCATCAATAAATAGAATATCTCCTGGATCAAGATCAGTTAATAGTGCAACTAAATCACCCGCCTTTTCAATTGCAGGACCACTGGTACTTTTTAAATTTACGCCAAGTTCATTTGCTATGACAAAAGCTAAAGTAGTTTTACCAAGGCCGGGAGGACCGTATAGCAAAACGTGATCCAGTGCCTCATCCCTCTTTTTTGCTGCTTCAATGTAAACAGACATTTCCTTTTTAACCCTTGTTTGGCCTAAATATTCTTTAAGGTTTTGCGGACGCAATGAAAACTCTGTCTGCTCTTCATTTTTTCCTTGAACTTCTCTTGAAACAATTGAATCATCTTCATTCATTACCATTTTCACTTCCTTTTTGTTTAACTTATCACAGAAACTACTTCTTTAACAATAAAGCGAGTCCCTTTTTAATATATTGATCAGCCGATGTTTCCTTTTCAGCTGCCAAAGTAGGCGTGATTCGGTCAACTTCTTTCTTAGTGTAACCAAGTGCTAACAATGCTAAGAGTGCATCATTTAATTCAGGAGAAACTTCTTGATCAGTAAATTTGTCAATTTTCTGAACATAATCGCCAAGTTTTCCTTTTAAATCGAGGACAATTTGCGAAGCAGTCTTTTTGCCAACACCAGGGAACCGAGTAAGATATTTCACTTCTCCCTGTTCAATTGCTTCAGCAAGTGAGTTACTGTCTTCAGCGGCCATTATTGCCAAGGCCGACTTTGGTCCTATCCCACTTACACTGAGTAGCTTCAAAAATAGTCCCTTATCATCTTCAGTTTGAAAGCCAAAAAGCGTTATTCCAGTGTCCCGAACGATTTGTTCAATAAAAACTCTCGCTTTCTGCCCCTCTTGATACGCAAATGGAGTGGGACTAAAAACTTTATAGCCCACGCCACCAACGTCAATTACAATGTAGTCTGGTTTCACCACAGTGATTACACCAGAAAGATATTCATACATTAACTATTCACCCTTTTTAAACATTTTCCGCAAGTCATTTTCACGTAAGCGCACAATCACAACATTTCCCTTTGCATCATGATAAGGATCACCTATTTGGCGCAAGGTCGTCAAAATGTTATTGCAATCGGCAGCTGATAATTTTTTGCGTCCAGGAACTGCTCTTTGAGCTTGATCAGCAGCTATTCGCTTAACTAAATTTGAATAATTATTTTGGTCAACATTCAAATAGCTATCCAAAATCAATCTAATTGACTGTTCAAGGTCACCTTCAATCCAGGTTGGATACGACCTTAAAATAAATGTATCTTGCCCAAATTCTTCCAGAAAAATACCGATTTTTTCGATTTCCGGTAACTTGTCTTTTATTTGAATAAAATCCAGACTGCCAAACTCTAAAATTTGTGGTGTCAATAATCCTTGTTGATTGATTTGTTGTGCAGACATTTCTGCCCTAATTTTTTCAAAAGAAATCAATCGTCTAGCTGCAACTTGATCAACCAAATATAAGTCATCCCCACTAGTAGCAATTAAGTATACACTAGTTTGTCCAACCAATTTTAGTTCTGGCAGGCTATTTGCTAAAACTTCATCACCAGCTGAAATCACTTCTTCAGTCAGCTTTGATTTGGAAAAGGGTCTAAGTTGTACTTGCTTAGCAACATTTTCCTTCCAAGTTTTTGTAATGATGTAGCGATCATCTTCACGCGGCTCATTCAAATCAACATATTGCTGATTGTGATCCTGGTGAATTTCAGTAGCAGGGGTTTCATGAACTTCGTCACTCGTTACTTCAGGTCTTTTAGTTTCAACGACGTTCTTATTAAGATTAAACTTTAACTGATCAATTCTGGTTTCTTCAGTCGAAGAATTTAAATTTTCAATCGCATCAGCCTGAACATCATCAGCCAATAAAGCACTGCTGATTGCATTGGTAATTAAGCGACTTAGTTCAGTTTCCTTTGAAAGTCGAACCTCACGCTTCGTCGGGTGCACATTGACATCAACAAGTAACGGATCAGCTTTTATTTTGACCACTGCTATTGGATAGTGCTTGGCGCTCAAATTTGTTCCATAGCCATCCATAACTGCCGTAGCCAATTGAAAATTATTAATATAGCGACCGTTAAGTAGGATTGAAATAAAATTACGTGTTGATCTAGTCAGACCTGGTTTAGAAATTAATCCTTCAATCTCAAAATCATTATCACTGCTCTGAAAAGGCATCATTTTTTCAGCAATTGAACGGCCATAAACACTTGAAACAGTTTGCTTCAAGTTATCATTGCCAGCTGTTCTGAGCAATAAACGTCCTTCATTCATCAAAGTAATCGAAATCTCTGGATAGCCAAGAGCAATTCGATTAACAATATCAACGATTTTCATAATTTCTGTTCGCGGACTACGAAGGTATTTTAATCTAGCAGGTGTATTAAAAAATAAATCTTTAACGGTTATTTGGGTCCCCTTAGTAGCCGCAGCATCTTCTTGACTTTTCTTTATGCCAGCAGAAAATTCCGCTTTAGTTCCAATGGTCCCCGTCGAATTAGTTAAAATTTCCACATGACTGACAGCAGCAATTGAGGCCAATGCCTCTCCCCGAAATCCAAGCGTTGCCACGTTAAATAAGTCGTGCTCATTATTAATTTTACTAGTCGCATGTCTGGTGAAGGCAAGATCAATCTGATCACTTGGAATACCTGAGCCATTGTCTTGAACAACAATTTGCTTCAAGCCAGCATCAATAAAGTCAATTCGAATGCGAGAACTACCGGCATCAATTGCATTTTCAACTAATTCTTTAACTACACTTGCTGGTCGCTCAATTACTTCTCCAGCAGCTATTTGGTTGGATAAATTGACTGATAATTCGTGAATTTGACCCATGATTAGTCCTCATCCTTTAAGTCTTCTTGCCAGTTTTCAACTAGCTGCATTATTTGAAGCGGTGTCTGGTCAGCCAGATAGAGATTCGAAATTTCATCTAGAACGTCTTTTTCTTTATCTGTTAACTTGTTTTCAGAATTAGCCGTCTCAACTGGATTTTCGCCTTCATCACTAGTAGCACTTGAGAATAAGTCAAGTTGAGCCGAAGATGGCCCCAAATCATTACCTTGTGCTTCTAAACGATTGAGTAATTTTGTTGCCTGACGAAGAACTTTACGTGGCAATCCTGCTAATTGAGCAACGTGAATACCATAACTTTGATCTGCTGGACCTGGCAAAATCTTATGTAAAAAGATTAACTTACCATTTTCTTCAGTCGCGCCAACGTGAATATTCTTCAAACGAGGTAAGGTCTGCTCAAGTGCAGTTAATTCATGGAAGTGAGTTGCAAATAGAACCTTAGCACCGACTTCATCATGTAAGTACTGCACGATTGCTCCAGCTAAAGCCATACCATCATAAGTCGCAGTTCCACGGCCAATTTCATCAAATAAAACCAAACTTCTTTTGGTTGCGTTTTGCAAAGCTTCATTTGCTTCTGTCATCTCAACCATAAAAGTACTTTGACCCGAAATCAGGTCATCTGCTGCACCAATTCTTGTGAAAATTTGGTCAAAAATCGGCAAATCTGCGCTATCTGCTGGAACAAATGAACCGACCTGAGCCATAACTGCAATTAAAGCCATTTGTCTCATGTACGTACTCTTACCAGACATATTTGGTCCGGTAATGAGATAAATATCGGTGTCATTTGCCAACTTGATATCATTTGGAATATAGCTTCCTGACTTCATAACCTTTTCAACAACAGGATGACGGCCAAGAACAACTTTCACATCCTGATTATCTGTATGGAAACTTGGACGACAGTAATTATTTTCTTCGGCCACTTGCGCAAACGAACAAAAAACGTCAAGCTCAGCCACCTGTGCACCTAATTTTTGTAAAGCAGAAATATCCTTTTTAACTTCTTCACGTAACTTGACGAATAATTGATATTCAAGCTCTGTCGACTTGGTTTGAGCTTCCAAAATCAAATTTTCGTGTTCTTTTAGTTCTGGTGTGATATATCTTTCAGCATTAGTTAATGTTTGCTTACGCGTATAACGATCTAGTGGCACCTTACTCTTATTTGAATTGGTGACTTGAATATAATAGCCAAAAACCTTATTATAACCAACTTTCAGATTATCAATTCCAGTTTTCTGACGCTCGGTCTGTTCCATCTCAGTTAGCCATTTTTTACCATTATTCATTGCATCTCGATAACGGTCTAGCTGACTGTCAACGCCTTCACGAATCAAGCCACCCTCTGTAGTCAAAATTGGTGGTTGTTCGACAATGGTTGAACTAATTAACTCGGCAACTCCTTTTAGTGGATCAATCTTTTGCGCAAAGTTCTGTAACACAGGATTATCAGAATTTGCCAAAGAGGTCAAAATGTCGGGAACAGCTTGAAGTGAATGTGCTAGTTGCAAAAGTTCACGAGCGTTAACGTTACCAAAAGCAATTCGTCCTGTTAGTCTTTCCAAATCATAGACGCCCTTTAGCGAATCAATAACGTTTTCGCGTGTGAAATAACCATCAAGGAGAGCTTGGACCATTTCCTGTCTGTTAGTCAGTTCATTAACCGACAAAAGTGGACGAGCAAGCCACTGCTTTAAAAGACGTCCACCCATTGCAGTGTGAGTTTTATCGAGCACCCAAAAAAGTGAGCCCATTTTTTTGCCTGTTTTAGCTGAAGCAGTTAGTTCTAAGTTGTCACGAACAGTATGTGACATTTGCAAATATTGGCTGACTTCATAACTTTGAGCAATCTGTAAGTGCGCTAAGCTTCGACGCTGTGTCTGCAACAAGTAACCAACTAATTGCTTAACTGCTTCTTTTTCAGCCTCATTAGTTAAATTCTGTTGGGCATATGAAACTTCAGCATGATTACCAGTTAATTCAGCCGGCTCTGAAACTGTAATATTAGCTTTATGCAAAAATTCACGGTCGCGGTCGCTTAAGTGTCCATTATAAACAACTTCTCTAGTTCGCAAGGATAGTAGTTCATTTGAAACGGCCGCAAAAGTTTTTAAATGTGTCGTGTAAATTTCACCTGTCGACAAGTCACTATAGGCCAAGCCGAAGCTGTTTTTAGTAGTAACAACGGAAGTTAAATAGTTGGACTCCTTAGCCTCACTTGGCTTGTCGTTCATTAGTGTTCCTGGTGTAACTAGTTGAATAATACCTCGTTTGACCATCCCTTTAGCTTCTTTAGGATCTTCAAGCTGCTCACATAGCGCTACTTTATAACCCTTTTCAACCAAAGTATCCACGTAGGAATCAACAGCAACATGAGGAACACCCGCCATTGGAATAGGATTTTCTGATTTATTTGATCGGTGCGTTAAAGTTAGTTCAAGAATCTGTGCACCCTTGACGGCATCGTCTTCAAACAATTCATAAAAATCCCCGACGCGATAAAAAAGAAAAGCATCGGGATATTGCTTTTTAATTTCGTGATATTGCTCCATCATCGGAGTTAAATTTGCTTTAGCCATTTGTTCCTCTTCTTCTTTTGCGTTACTGTTATCATTATACGCTAAACTATCTGTCAAAAGAAAAAAGACCGCAACAAACGATCTCTTTTTTTTACAAATATTTGATTGTGTATATCAATTTACTAACTTAGTTAATAAGTCTTAAGCAATGTGACCTTCAACACTTTGAAGGTCTTTTTTGCCGTTCATTTCAACGATAGCAGTAATTGCTGCAGTAATACCTCTTACATCATCAGCCAAACTTAGGCTTGGTGTATCTGGTCTTGCAACGACTTGTTCAGGTAAAAATGGAATATGCATGAAACCAGCTTTAAGGTCATGAAATTCCTTATCAATCATATACTGAACTTGATACATAATGTGGTTGCAGACAAAAGTACCCGCTGTTGTTGAAACTAATGCAGGAATTCCAGCTTCACGGATTGCTTTAACCATTGCCTTAACAGGCAATTGGGTAAAGTACGCATTCTGACCATCTTTATGAATTGGAGTCGCAATCGGTTGATAGCCTTTGTTATCAGCAATTCTACCATCATCAAAGTTAATCGCAACTCGTTCTGGAGTTAGCGCGTAACGGCCGCCAGCTTGACCAATGTTTAAAACATAATCCGGTTGATGTTGTTCAATCGCATCATGCACAACATCGGCACAATCACCAAAAACCGTTGGTATTTCAACTTTAATAATTTTTGCACCAGCAATATCATCGTCTAACCGTTTAACGGCTTCGATTGCAGGATTTATTTTATCATCACCAAATGGATCAAAACCTGTTACTAAAATTTTCATTTTCATTCTCTTTTCTAACTACTAAAAAGCTAAGAAGTACATCAAGATAATATGAACAAGCAACATAATTAATGCAATTGGATATTGCTGTTTGATTACACCTAGTGGATCTTTCATTTCCATTAATGCAACAGGCAAAGTGTTAAAGTTTGCTGCCATTGGTGTTAGCAAAGTTCCACAATAGCCTGCAGTCATACCTAAAGCAGCCACAACAACAGGAGAACCACCTTGTGCAATCACGAATGGAATACCGATACCAGCTGTAATTACCGCAAAAGCTGCAAAAGCATTACCCATAATTGCAGTAAACAATGCCATTGCTACACAGTATAGAATAACACCTAATAGATGGTTACCAACCGGAAATAGTCCAGAAATTGCTTTTGAAGTTGCTTGACCAACACCGGAGGCAGTGAAAACAACTCCCAATGTTGCTAATAATTGTGGCAGAATTCCGGCAGATCCAACCGAACGCACCATTCTCTGAGTATCTTCATAAGCAACTTTAATATTTGATTTAGTTAAAATCATTGCAACGATTAAAGAAATAACTGCTGCAATTCCAATACCAACTTGACCGCCAAGTTTAGTAAATTGTGCAATTACTAATGCAATAATTGCTAGCAAAATACTTGGTAAAAAGATCCAGTTGCCAATTCGACTAACCGTTTCGGAAGCAACTTTTTCACTTAATTCCTTAATATGACCAACACGCACTTGCTTAAATAGTGAAAGCAGAGCAATCACAAGTAGCAAACCACCACTGATTTCACTAGGTAACCATTGACCTAGAGCAAACAGTGCGGCAAAAATCAACCAGAATAAACCTGTGCCCCAACGAGCTGGATTTGTTTGGTCACGCCATGATTCAATCGCTGCAGCCAAAAAGAATAATCCAATAATAATGTAAAAAGCCAACAAGAAATTATTAATTATCGCTTCCATTTATTTTACCTTTGCTTTCTTTAGTTTTTGATCAAAGATGTGGTTATAACCTAAGCATAGAAGATAACAAATTATCGCAATTGGCAAAGTGTTTATAACAATAGAATTTGTTTCAACTGGATGACCCAGCGATTTCATTGTACTGGCAATTAACAATACACTTGAAGAACCAATAAATAGGTTCTGCGCATAAAAGTTACCAAAGTTTTCACTTGCGGCAGCACGACCTTTAATTTGGTCAACTTCTAATTCTGTCAATTCACCATTTACCTTTCCAGCAGCTTGAGCCATTGGATTAATTAAAGGAGCAATGAATTGAACTTGTCCTTGAAGGGAAATACCAAAGAGTGCAGCAATCTCACGAATTGCAGTATAGATATCAAAAATTCTACCTGGTGTTAAGTTCTTAATCTTATTAATTAAGTTAACTGCTGCCTTTTTGAGACCGTGTCTCTCAATTATTCCGATTGTTGGCAAAGTTAAGAAAAAGATTGAAACCATTCGATTATCAATAAATCCTTTTCCTAAAATTCGTAAAAACGAAACAAAATCAATTCCTGATACTAAGGCTGATACCAAAGCAGAAATTACAACAACGGCGACTGTGTCTAGTCCTAGGGCAAAACCTACAACGATCACTAGAACGCCAAGTAAGCATAAATATTCCATCAGCTTTCCTTTCTTGTGAAAAAAATATAATACAAGCAAACATATTAATATTATTATCATTTTTTGTCAAATTTCTCATAAACGATTTTTGAGAAAGTCAAGATGAAAAGCAAAAACTTAGCAATAAAAAAAGAGCCGTTCAATTGAACGACTCTTTTGAATCAGCAAAATAATTATTACATCATACCAGGAGCGCCGGCACCAGCAGCGTTAGGATCAGCTGCTGGCTTGTCTTCTGGGATTTCTGCAACAACTGCTTCAGTAGTTAATAATAAAGCAGCAATTGAGGCAGCGTTTTGTAATGCAGTACGAGTAACCTTAGTTGGATCGATAATACCAGATTCAACCATGTTTTCCCACTTGTCAGTAGCTGCGTTGTAACCAACTTCAGGCTCTTGACTTTCAAGTTTGTTCAAGATAACTGAACCATCTTCACCAGCGTTTTCAGCAATTTGGCGAACTGGAGCACTTAAGGCACGTAAAACAATGTTGATACCTGTTTGTTCATCTGCGTTGTCACCCTTAAGGCCCTTAACAGCATCTTCAACATCAACTAAAGCAGTACCACCACCTGCTACGTAACCTTCGTCAACAGCAGCACGAGTTGAGTTCAATGCATCTTCAATACGGTATCTACGTTCTTTCAATTCGGTTTCAGTTGCAGCACCGACATGAATAACAGCTACACCACCAGTTAATTTAGCAAGACGCTCTTGTAACTTCTTCTTGTCAAAGTCTGAAGTAGTATCAGCAATTTGCTTTCTGATTGAATCTTCACGTTCTTTGATAGCATCTTCTGAACCAGCACCATCAACAATAGTAGTTGAGTCCTTAGTTACAGTGATACGACGTGCTTGACCTAACTGAGCAATTGTAGTGTCTTTTAATTCAAGACCAAGGTCTTCGGTAATTACTGTACCACCAGTAAGAGCAGCAATATCTTGTAATTGTTCCTTACGACGGTCACCAAAACCAGGAGCCTTAACGGCTACAACATTGAAAGTACCACGAATCTTGTTCAATACTAAAGTTGGAAGAGCTTCACCAGAAACGTCATCAGCAATAATCAATAATGATTTACCTTGTTGAACGATTTCTTGCAACAAAGGTAGGATATCTTGAATGTTAGAAATCTTCTTGTCAGTAATCAAAACGTAAGGGTTGTCTAAGTCAGCTTCCATCTTGTCGTTGTCAGTTACCATATATTGTGATAAGTAACCACGGTCAAATTGCATACCTTCAACAACAGATAATTCAGTTTCGATTCCACGTGAATCTTCAATGGTAATAACACCGTCATTACCAACTTTCTCCATTGCGTCAGCAATTAAATCACCAACTTCTTTTGAAGCTGAAGAAACTGAAGCAACTTGAGCAATTTGATCTTTTGAAGAAACTGTGTGGCTAATCTTGTGTAATTCATCAACAACTGCGTTAGTTGCTTTTTCAATACCACGACGAACACCTACAGGGTTAGCACCAGCAGTGACGTTCTTCATTCCTTCACGGATAATTGCTTGAGTTAAAACAACTGCAGTAGTAGTACCGTCACCGGCAATATCGTTAGTCTTTTGTGCTGCTTCGGCTACTAACTTAGCACCCATGTTTTCATAGTGGTCTTTTAATTCAATTGACTTAGCAATTGTCACACCATCGTTAGTAATCTCTGGGTTGCCGTATGATTGTTCCAAAACAACATTTCTACCCTTAGGGCCGATAGTTGCTTTAACAGTATCAGCTAATTTATCAACACCCTTTAATAGGGAACGTCTTGCTTTTTCTGAAAATTTAATGTCTTTTGCCATAATATCCGCTCCTTAGATTACTTAACAATTGCTAAAATATCTTTTTCATGAAGGACTAAGAATTTTTCGCCTTCGTATTCAACATTAGTGCCAGAATACTTGTCGTAAAGAACAACGTCGCCCTTATTGACAGACATTGGAATCTTGTCGCCGTTGTCAGCATAACTGCCTTCACCAACTGCAACAACTTCACCTTCTGTTGGCTTTTCTTTTGCATTTGAAGCAAGGACGATTCCGCCTACAGTTTTTTCTTCTTCTTCTTTAACTTTTACGATCACGCGATCACCAATTGGTTGTAACACGTTTGTCCCTCCTATTGTTTAATTTCATTTTTAATTACTTGTCGGTTAGCACTCCTATTACCCAAGTGCTAACTTACAAATATGATAATAACCCCTTTTCCAAAAAAAAGCAAGAAAAAATTAGCACTTTTTTCGCCAAAGTGCTAATTTGCTTAAAACGTTGATATTATTGGGGTTGTTACTGATTATCCTTACCCTTATCTGAGTCAAGGAAGTAAATCAATGTTTGTAGTTCAGTTGCTAAGTCCACATTCTGAATTCTTACACCAGTTGGAGCAGACAAGCGAATAGGGGTAAAGTTCATGATACCCTTAATGCCAGCCTCTACCATATCATCAGCAGTTCTTTGGGCAGAATCAGATGGAACAGTCAAAATGGCAATAGTAATTTGCTGGTCACTTAATTGTTTCTTCAACTCACTCATCTCGTAAACTGGCACACCGCTCAAAATTTTACCAGTAATCTTAGGGTCAATATCAAAGGCACAGGAAATACGGATGTTATTACTCCGCTTAAAGTTATAGTTAAGAAGCGCATGTCCCAAATTACCAACACCGACTAAGGCAACATTAGTTAGAGTATCTTGATTAAGAATCTTTTTGAAAAATGTAAGCAGACTCTTTACATCATATCCATAGCCACGCTTACCCAAAGCACCAAAATATGAAAAGTCACGTCTAATTGAAGCACTATCTACTTGAACAGCTTCAGATAATTCAGTCGATGAGACTTTTTCTTTACCTGCTTCATTTAAAATAATTAAATAGCGATAATATAGCGGTAATCTTTTCGCAGTCGCAGTCGGTATTTTGATTTTTTCCATTTTAAAAGCCTCCAACTTATTTTGCCTAAGAGTTATTTGTGAATTAGCTCATCAATTAGTATTATTTTACCTATAAATTGATAGCATTTGCAAATGTTTTTTTCACAATCTTGAATTAATAAAAAAGGGGCTAATTTCAGTTTTTCCAAAAAAATTTTGACTTAGTGAAAACTTATTTGTACATCCCCTAACAAATTGATAATTACCAAATCTTCACTAACTTTGTTTTTGCCTCCCTTCAATAATCCGTCCACTATCGCACTGCAGTGTATGCTAAAATAGTTTTTAGGTGAAAAATTATGATAATTGCACAAGGACACAACTTAGAGAAACAATTTGGCGCTACTACACTATTTAAGAACGTCAATTTTTCAATTGATTCAAATGCACGAATTGGTCTAGTGGGACCAAATGGGGTTGGTAAGACTACCCTATTAAAAATTATGACTGGTGAAGAAGAAGCTACTCACGGCGAATTCACGATTAATAAAGACATCGACGTTGGTTATATTGCACAGGAAAATGGTTTAAACGAAGAAAACAACATTTGGGATGAAATGTTGACCGTTTTTGCTACGCTAATTCAAATGAGCCAGAATATTCAAACTCTGCAGGAAAAAATTGCCGCTCATCCTGAGGATAAGCAGCTGCTAAAACAGTATGACCAACTTCAATTTAACTTTGAGCAACAAGGCGGTTACACTTATCAGTCTGATATTAAGAGTATTCTAAATGGTTTTAATTTTCCTGAATCAACATGGACAAAAACAATTGGTAGTCTTTCGGGTGGTGAAAAAACTAGATTAGCTTTCGTTAAACTGTTGTTGCGTAAGCCACCCCTACTTTTGCTCGATGAGCCTACCAACTATCTTGATTTAGATACTTTGGACTGGTTAGAAACCTATCTAAAGAGCTATTCTGGTGCTATCTTGGTTGTTTCCCACGACCAGTACTTTTTAGATCATTTGGCTAACCAAATTTTTGAATTACAATTTGGTAAACTAACTGTTTTTAAGGGAAACTACTCTAACTATGTTGCTGAGCGTGAGTTACGTAACATGCAGCAAGAAGAGGCTTACGAGCGGCAACAAGAAAAAATCAAAAAGGATGAGGAATTCATTCAAAAGAATATTGCCAGAGCTAAAACTACTAAGCGTGCCCAAAGTCGACGTAAACAACTAGAAAAAATGGAACGGATCACTCCACCTAAACATAAAAACAAAGTTCAAATTAACTTTAGAAGTGAACGCCCTTCAGGAAAAGAAGTATTAATTTTACGTGACTTAACCATTGGTTATCCAACAAAAACCATGGTCGAAGATATTTCCTTGCAAGTTAACAAGGGCGATCGTGTTGCAGTAATTGGCCCTAACGGAATTGGTAAATCTACCTTACTTAAAACTGTCATGAAGGAATTAAAGCCAAAGGGTGGTTCGATCAAGTATGGTGCCTCTCTTGACATCGGTTATTATGATCAAGAATTACAATTGCTTGATCCGACCAAGACGGTGCTTGATACAATTTGGGATCGCCATAAAACGATGCCCGAACGGGATGTACGTTCAATTCTAGCAAGTTTTCTTTTTACGGCTAAAGACATTGATAAGACAGTTGGGCAGCTTTCAGGTGGACAGAAAGCCAGGCTGACTCTGACAGTCTTATCCCTTGAGCATAACAACTTTTTGCTAATGGATGAGCCTACTAACCACTTAGACTTAGAAGCTAAAGAAGTACTTGAACAAGCCTTACAAAAGTTTGATGGTACTTTACTGTTCGTTTCACACGACCGTTACTTTATCAATCAATTATCCAACAAAATTGTTGAAGTTAAAGACCAGCATGCCAAAGTTTATGAGGGTGATTACACATATTACCTTAACGAAAAAGCTAAAACGACAGATACTGCTGTTGAAGCTCCTGTTAAGCAAAATGAAACAGAAATGGAAAATCCTTCTGATGAATCAGCCAACAAGCTTTCTTATCAAGAACAAAAGCAGCGCGATTCACAAAAACGGAAGTTGCAACGTGAAGTAGAAGCTGCTGAAGCAAAAATCGATCAGCTTGAAAAACAGCAAGAAGAAATTCAAACTGAAATGGCTGATCCTGAAATTGCTACTAATTTTGATAAGCTTGGACCACTTCAAGAAAAATTAACAGACATTCAAACCGAATTAGACAAGGCAAATGATGACTGGGAAACATCTCTCACTGCATTAGATGATTTTGAATAAACTAAAAGACATTGCATAAACCTGCAATGTCTTTTTTTACCGTTCTGGCAGCGCAATTTGACCTTTAATACACTCAACAGCTTGTCCGCCAATTAGAATTTGACCCTGATTATCTAAGTCAACTTCAATTAACCCGGAGCGCCCACATTTTTGGCCTTGACTAGCAAGATAGTGAGATTTTGCTAATAGCTGCTCTTCTTTAACCAAAACTGCTACTGCACCATTCCCACTCCCACAAACAGGATCTTCATGCACACCCTGTGCTGGTGCAAACGACCGAACTTCAACTTCCGTTTTTCCATCTGTCAAGGCAAAAACAGTTACACCTGAGGTGCCTTTTGGCAATAATGACACTAGTTGGCGATCGTCTGGATTTAGACTGAGAACAGTTTCAACCGTATCAAGATATAAAGTGTACCAAACGGCTCCAACGTCAACTACCTTAGCTAGCTTAATTGAATCAATATTTGGTAGCCCTAGAGCCTGAGCAATTGCTTCTAATAAATCTGATGGAATTGGTTTTACTTCAGGTTCAGGTAAGGCAAAGAACAGTTTGTCTTGCTTCATATAAACCGGCACCAATCCTTTAGCACATTCTTGCACTAAGTATTCAGGATGCTGAGGCTTTAGTCCATTATTCAATGCCACTTTTGCTGAGCCAATCGTTGGGTGACCTGCAAAGGATAGTTCTTCTTTAGGAGTAAAAATACGTAAACGATAATCAGCAGCAGGATTCGTTGGCGAACATAAAAATGTGGTTTCCGAAAGGTTGGTCCAATTCGCTATTTTTTGCATTTCATCATCGCTAAACTTGTCACCATCAATAATTACCGCGACCGGATTACCCTGATAAGGTATTTGGGTAAAAACATCTGCCTGGCTAAAAGCCACATAATTGTGTTGCATAAATATATTCTCCACTAGTTTTATAAATAACTAGTTTAACATTTCAACTTTAAATGCTGAATAGCTAATTAAGTTCTCAAGCATCTTGTCTTTTAGACCCACTTTTCATAAAATGAAGGTTACCTAATACCATTAATTAAAAAGCGAGGTTATGAAATGGAGAAATTACGTATTGCTCTTTAATTTGTAAATAAATTAAGGAGGACAAAATGAATTTTTTAACCGATAAGAATATTAATCTAAAACAGCTAATTAACTTGTATCAAAGTGTAGGCTGGACTTCATATACAGAAAAACCTGAACTACTTCAGCAAGCTGTCCAAAATTCGCTTTATGTGCTTGGAGCATTCGATCATGATCAACTAATCGGCTTAATTCGTGTCGTTGGTGATGGCTTGACTATTATTTATATTCAAGACTTACTGGTTTTACCTGCGTATCAAAACCAGGGAATTGGCTCAACATTGATTAATAAAGTATGTAAAGAATTTCGTCACGTACGCCAACAAGTGCTTTTGACAATGGAAGAACCTGAGACACGTGCCTTTTATGAAAAAAATGGCTTTTCATCTTGTGATCAAGGTGAATTAGTTGCTTTTTATCACGAATATTAACCATTAAAAAGACTCAACCTTAAAAATTGAGTCTTTTTGTTTTTACTTTAACATTTCTGCTGCGTAAGGTAATTCGAGCGAAGGATCTGCATTTAAAGTTAAATCTGAAAATTTACCTTCGTTATAGAGATTATAGGCAGCAGCACCTATCATTGCTGCATTGTCACCACATAATTTTAGACTTGGCAAAATAACTTTAGGAGTTAAATTCTCTGGTAGATTAGCAATTTCAGCTTCCATTCGATCACGTAAACCTAAATTAGCAGCAACACCCCCACCCATAATGAAGGTTTTCGGTTGATACTGCTTGATTGCCCTGATTGTTTTATGAGCCAAAACATCAACCACCGCAGCTTGAAAACTAGCCGCCAAATCATATTTATTTAATTCTTGATGAATCTGATCCGCATGGTGACAGGTGTTAATAAACGCACTCTTTAGTCCAGAAAAAGAAAAATCATAATCGTCGTCTTCCATCATTGCACGTGGAAAATTGAATGTATCTTTACCCTGATGTGCCCATTCATCAATAGTTTTACCAGCAGGATAATTAACACCAAGAACGCGGCCAATCTTGTCGTATGCTTCCCCTGCAGCGTCATCTCTCGTGTCACCAACAATTTCAAAATGAGTTGGGTCTTTCAAAAGAACAATTTCAGTATGACCGCCAGAAACTTGAAGTGCCAATGCTGGATAAACAATTTCATCTGTTAATTGGGCTGCCATAATATGACCCATGATATGATCGACACCAATCAAAGGTAACCCTGTTGCCATTGAAGCAGCTTTAGCAGCACTAACACCAATTAGCAACGCACCAACCAGTCCAGGACCATAAGTTACAGCAATGGCATCAATATCATTCCAAGTAGTGTTAGCTTCAGCCAAAGCCTCTTTAGTAATTTGACTAATTACTTCAATATGGTGGCGACTTGCCACTTCAGGCACAACACCACCAAAACGCTGGTGGCTCTTGATTTGTGTAGCAACAATTAAACTTTCAATTTCGCGACCATTTTTGACAACTGAAGTTGAAGTCTCATCACATGAGCTTTCATATGCCAAAATACGGATATCTTTTTTACTATCCAAAGTCAATCCCTTTCTTTTGTGTTGTTAAGTCCAGCACCATATTCAATCCATCTTTATGCACGTCTTGATAATAATTTGGGCGAACTAACTTAACTGTAAAGCCCAAAGCCTGATAGAGCTTTTTGGCGTTTTCATTGTCAATTCGCACTTCTAAACTAATAAAACTGCAGTTAGCTTTTTGCGCGTAGTCAATCATCAGTTTCATCAAGTAAGTACCTAACCCTTGGTGTTGCCACTCCGGATCAACCATTATGTTAGTAATATGGGCTTCAGTATTCATCTTGCGCATCCCAATCATTGCCACTAATCTCGAACCGTGATAAACCACTAAATACAGTGAATCCTCTTTAATCAGTTCAACTTGCAAAATTGCGGCTGACCATGGTGTTGCCCCACTATAAACTTTTTCTTCGAGAAATAGCAGATTAGTAATTTCATCAGTTTTTGCCTTCATTACTTGAAGCGTTTCTTGCTGCAATTTAAAGGCAAATGGCCTGAAGTGGAAATCACTTGAATCATTTGTTAAATGCGGAAACGTAACTAGCTGTTTAAACTTCTTCCACATAATTACTATCTGGACCAAACGGATTACCCGTCTTTTTATGCCAATCTACTTCAGCTTGTGTCCGTCTCAAATAGTTTGGTAACAATAAATCAGGATCAACTGGTTCCTGACTGAGTGCAAGCTTGCCAATTAAACCTGCATGAATTGCATTTTGCTCATCAGAGCCAAATGAATATGGCAGTTCAAGCGTATCAAGTTGCTCGATCTGCTTATCAAAACCAGATCCAATAAAGAGAAGCTTTTTCGGCTTATGATCATTTAAATACTCGTTGATTGCAGTAAGTAAAACATCGATGTGGTAATGTCCATCGGGAATGACATTAACTGGCTGCCCATTTTCATTAAGGTATGCTCCTGCAAAGAAGTTGTCATTTCTGGCATCAATTCCAGCCACCACTAAAGTATCTTCTTCAGAGCAACTGGCTGCTAAAGCTTGTAAAGTAGAAACGCCAACTACTTCTTTATTTAAAATGCTGGCAAACATTTTCACTGTTGTGACACCGATACGTAGACCTGTGTATGAACCTGGACCAATTGCGACTGCAAAACGGTCAATATCCTTTAACTTAAGCTTATTTTTGTTCAGAATTTCATCAATAATTGGATCGAGATGTTCACTGTGGTTCCGCTCATCCAATTCATTCTTTTCTACTATTAAGCGTTCATCTTCATTTAAAGCCACACTCAACTCATTAGTTGCCGTTGATATGCTTAAAATTTTCATTTCAGATTACTTCTACCTTTTTAAAACTATCTTCTAATTTTTACCCGCGAAATTGCTTGTAAAACAAAGTAAGTAACAACCATTTCGATCCAAGGCACAATCGTCTCTTTAGGGATGCGCTGAATTAAAGCTGCCTTAAGATCCATGCCATACATCAGATGAACCCATAGGGTATTCAATCCAATATTGACTATAACTGTAACCAAAATCGTTGCAAGAATAATGCGCCAAATTTTAACTGGTTTCTTGTAAAAAAGCAAACCATAAATAAGTGGCCCGATTATTGCACTCAATGTGAAGCCAATAAAAAAGCCCCCTTGGTTGCCAAATAGCGCTGAGGACACGAAGTCACTAATTCCACCGCCAATCGCACCCCAAACTGGGCCAAATAAATAGCCAAGCATGACGCTTCCAATAAAACCTAGACTAACATGAACAACTGTTGTTCCAAGACTAAAGCGACTAAGAACAACTTTGATGGCAACAACAAAGCCTAAAAGGACTAGATCGCGCAATTCAACCTTAAACATTTCCTTTGTAGTCATTTTGCAGCACTTCTTTCGTAATAAACTTGGTTTAATAACCTCGTCTAATTATATTATAATTTACGCCAAGTTAGTTCACAAACGGCTTTATCATTCCGTTCTTCATCAGCAATTGTGTGATATGACTTAATTTCATCTTCATTTTCAACCAATTTCACACAAGCAAATGGCGTCTGCGAATAGCGTACTTCAAGGTTAAACTTGATGTCAATCCCACTAATAACATGAGTCTTAAGAAAATCACGATCCAAAGTATCAATAAACCAGTTAAAGTAGTGGCCGTTAGTCATATGATGATTAGTATCTAAATCGTCATAGCGAACGCGGTACTGACGCTTATCTTGATATTCATCTTGTGGCTTCAAACGTGGAAAGCGTGGCAACTTTTTCAATAAAGGAATGCCTAAATCATCCATCATTTCTTTATCTGTTGAAACCAATTTACGTTTACTTAAATCAAATAGAACCCATTCGCTTTTACCAGTAATCAAGGTATTGCCCTTTTCATCAGTAAATTGGTAATCACGATACTCCAAGAACCGGTTATAACCAATTGGTTCAGTCGTTAGAGTAATTACTTCACCAGGTTCAGGCCATCTATTAACATCTAAATGATACTGTGTTACTACCCAGCCCAGGCCGCGACGTGTCAACTCTTCGGTGCTACCAGAGCTATCGGCTAGTTGATTCTCAGAAACACTCATCATCAAGTTAATCATTGCTGGTAATCTTAAATGCCGGTTTTCATCACATTCATAATAATTTACTGTATGTTGTTCACTATATTTCATATTACTTGCCTACTTTTGATGATATCGATCATATAACTCATTCTTCGAGACATTATTTGCCTGAGCAACTTCTTTGATTGCAACTTTCTTACTATCTCCAAGCTGTACACGCTGATCAACTAATGCAATTAATTCATCCCAGGAGAGTTGCTCTTGCTCTTTGGCATTTGGTGATACCAATATTACAAATTCGCCTCGCGGAGCATTCTCCTCAAAATAATCATTTAATTCAGTAATCGTACCGCGAACAAATTCTTCATGAATTTTGGTTAATTCTCTGGCAACAACAATTTGTCGGTCAGAATCAAAAACTGTTGCCATGTTTTTAAGCGTTTTAACCAAGCGATGAGGTGCTTCATAAAAAATTGACGTTGCTCTTGCCTCATTCATTTGTTCAAAAAACGGCTTCTGCTCGCCGGCTTTTCGTGGTAAAAAGCCGTAGTAAGTGAAAGGTTGCGCATCAAAACCTGAAGCAATCAGGGCTGTCGTAAAGGCAGAAGCTCCTGGAAGTGGTACAACTGGAATATCGTTTTTGATACATTCCTGCACTAATTCATAACCTGGATCAGAAATAACTGGCATCCCAGCATCACTGATTTCAGCAATTACAGCTCCTTCTTGCATTAGTTTAATTAGTTCCGGAGCACGTTGTTTAGAATTATATTTATGAAAAGACAGCATGTGATTATGAACGCCAATCTTTTCCAATAAAATCCCACTTGTTCGTGTGTCTTCGGCTGCAATATAATCCGCGCTCTGTAAAACTTTTTTGGCCCGAATGGTTATATCTTCTAAATTACCAATCGGAGTTGGTACTAAATAAAGTTTACCCTTGTCTGTCGCATAGCTACTTTGCCGCTGCATCTATCTCAAGTCCTTAATGTTTTTTCTTCTTTTCACCAAAATTGTCTAAAATATCTAAGCAAAACATGCAATCCGAACTAGGGTCACGATGAGAACCATAGTACATATTGCAGATGTGATAACCTGAATTGTATATTTTGCGTAAAGATTCAAGACCACTTTGCGTCTTAATCGTGTTGTTATGGGCATTGCTCATCTTATCCATTTTTTCACGCAACAACTGATTTTCGACTTTAAGTTCTGTATTTTCTCTAAGTGTATCCAAGATACTATTTTCCAAGCTTTCAATGGTTTTAGTCATACTAACCATCGATTCATGGAGCTGCTCTAATTTTGAATAAGAATCAACCATAAAAACACCTACCTTTTCCACTGCAAAGCAAGATAATCAAGAAGATTACGAAAACTAACATTGCTATATTGCATTTTGTCAATTTCCACTAAGTACTTCAGCATTCTTGCACCAGCCTGTTGATTACCACTATTTAAATCTTTTTGTGCCATTTGCTTTAGCATAACCAGCAAGTAATTCTGCTCGGCCTTGCCTTTAGCCAATTCAGCCAATTTATGCGCACTTACCAATGCCAATGAATTGTGCTCAAGCATTTCTTGATAAAAATACTTGATTGCCTGATCAAGACTACTAGTATTACCTAATTCATCAATCTCATCTTGGCTAAAACCATTTTCCAACAAAAGTGTCGTTTTATTATCAGGTTTCTTGCCATCAGTAAAATTAACAATCTGGGTACGCGAACGAATTGTTGGTAAAATTTGATCCGTATTATTAGTAATCAAAATTGTAACCACTGGAGCGACTGGTTCCTCTAACAAGTTAAGAAGTGCATTAGCTGCAGCTAGAGTCAGCTTTTGTGCCTCATCAATGATGAAAAAACGCGTGCTACTTTGAACTGGGCTCTTTGCTAATTCTTCTTTTAGTATTCGAACCTGATCGATTCCTAAACTCTGTTTATTTTCAGGTGTAACTAACAACACATCTGGATTATTTTCAGAGATAATTTGGCGACAATTTTGACAAGTACCGTCCGGTTTTTGCTCACCTGTACAATTGAATAAACATGCTAGCCAATATGCCGTATTTAAGGCTTGCTTTTCATTTGCATCGACAAATAAATAGCTATGAGCCAACTTATTTTCTTCATAAGCATGTTGTAAAAACTGGGCTTGTTTTTTGCCCCTTTTTGCTAGTTCGATTTTCATTAAAATTGCTTAAATTCTTCTACAGGTAGTACAAAGCATGTTGCACCGCCAACTGTAATTTTTACTGGTTGACTGCTAACATCAAATCCAGTCATTGATAAATTAGGATTCATGTACTCTTCACGTCCTTGTGATTCGCCTTGAATTAAGCGCATCACTTTCTTGACGTGTTTTTCATCAATTCCGATTAAGAAAGTTGTATTACCTTCACTTAAAAAGCCACCAGTTGTCGCCAACTTAGTTGCACGAATGTTTTCTTTAGCAAAAGCATGTTGCAGCCGGCTAGCATCTTCTCTTTGAACAATTGCAATTATTAATTTCATTCAAATCAGTCCTTTAGCAAATCTTTTGGTATCCGTTTTTTAATAATATTAACACAGTCTTCTACTACTCGATTAACCGGTCGATCTCCATCGACAATGGCAATTCGCTCTGGATGTTTACGGTTAATTTCAAGATAACCTTCATAAACCTTTTGATGAAAGGCTAATTTTTCCTGTTCCAAACGGTCTTCCTGACCCGCGCGAGCACGTTCAATTCGTGCAAGACCAACTTCAGGCTTAACATCTAAGAAAAGAGTTAGATTCGGTTCAATGCCACTAGTTGCAAAATTATTAATTTGCTTAACTGCATCGATTCCAAGATCACGTCCTGCACCCTGGTATGCCAATGAACTATCGACAAAACGATCAGAAAAAATCACCTTGCCTGCTTTAAGTGCTGGAATTACTGTTTCACTCATATGCTGGCTACGAGCAGCTGCATATAATAGTGCTTCAGTTTTTGCACTCATTTTTTCATTAGTCGGATCCAAAATAAGCTGCCGAATTTTTTCAGCAATTATTGAACCGCCTGGTTCGCGCGTTACTAGATATTGTGTTTTGAGCAGCGGTGCAATTTGGGCAACCACTTGTTCTAAAACCGTGCTTTTACCGGACCCATCAGGCCCTTCGAAACTGATAAAATAGCTATTCATAAAACTCTCCATGAGTCTATTTTACAAGAGATTGTCTTATATTAACACCCCAAGGTCCTTTAATTTTAGTAAAAATAAAAAAGCCCTTAAATTAGAGCTTTTTTATTCTGAAATTGCATTTGTAAAACCACTAAATCTTGTATGTCGATGACGAGCTTCATCATATAAAAAAGAATACTTGGCCTGCAATATTTTACCTACAATGATATTGTCTTCTGACATGTCAAGGGTAGTTGGATCTAGACTTTTTTGAATCGCAATTTCTTCTTGTAGTGTTTCAATTGTAGCGATCAGCCGCTGATCGCCTAGTTTTTTAATCTTATCGTGTGCCATTAGATTGAAGTTCTCCCCTGCACTGCTCTCTTTAGAGTAATTGCATTTGCATATTCAATATCACTACCAACTGCCAAACCGGCTGCTAAGCGCGTAACTTTGATACCAGATGGCTTAATTAATTTACTAATATACATTGCGGTAGACTCGCCTTCCGGCGTTGAGTTTAGTGCCAAAATCACTTCTTTAACCTGTTCCTGTTTTTGCAAGCGAACAATCAAAGATTTGATGTTAATTTCTTCAGGTCCAATGCCATCCATTGGCGACAAAATCCCATGCAGGACATGGTACAAACCATTATATTCACCCATTTCTTCAAATGCCATTACATCTTTGGGTTGTTCAACCACCATAATTGTTGATTGCTCACGGTTTGGATCACTACAAATTGTACATGGATCTTGCTCGGTAATATTGCCACAAATTGAACAGCGATGAAGTTTTTCTTTTACTTCATTTAAAGCAGTGCTAAAGTCATGAACATCTTCATCAGGCATATCTAAGGTATAAAAAGCTAACCTGGTTGCTGTTTTTTCACCAATTCCAGGTAATTTCATATAAGAATCTATCAAATGTGCAATTGGTGCTGGATATTGCAATTAAATCATACCCTTCGTATATTTACCTAAACTTTGCTGTGTCGCTTCATCAATTTCTGATAAGCCTTTATTAACAGCATCAATAATCAAATCCTGCAACATATCCGGATCATCAGGATCAATTGCATCCTTATTAATGCTAATATCCTTCAATTTACGGTCACCACTAAAGGTTGCAACTACCATATCATCTGCAGACTTTCCTACGAATTCTTGGGCAGTGATAGTTTGTTGCTCTTGAGCCATCTGCTCTTGCAACTTTTTAGCTTGCTTCATCATTTGTTGCATGTTCATGCCGCCCATACCACCAAAATTAGGTCTTTTACTCATTATTTTTCTCCTTTAAATTTTAATCCTTAATATTAACAGCGTCACCAAATAAGTCTTTCGCTTTTTGAACAACTTCATTGTTATTCTCTTGCGCTGGCTCTTCTGCTTCCGACTCTTCAATACCAGATTGCTTCTGCCGCTTAAGTAGTTCATCCCTGTGCGATTGTAAAAATTCCTTCCGAACTGTGAACCAGTCCTTGTCCGGAACAAGCACAATTTGGTACTCATGCTTAGTAAATTTCGCAATCTGATCAGTCAAAATATCAAGCAGATCATCATCAGAGCTAGCTTTTTCAAACCAAAGCGCATATTTGCATTTCATCACTACCTGATCCGGACTAGCCGCCACAGGATCAAGCACATCAAGAAGTGCTCGCTGAGAAACAGCTAAAACAGATTGCAAATCTGGCCATACATCTTTGATTGCTTGTAGATCTTTTTTAGTAGCATTTTCCAAAACATGATAGACCTGTTTGCGATTCTGCTCGTCTGCATGTTGATCGTTGCGGACCTTCTTTTTATGAGTTTTAGGTTTAGCAACTTCTTCAGAAGGCTGGGACATTTTACCTACATTTGATATTTCAGTATCAAGGTGGAAAATGCGGTCGCTGTTTACGTTTTGCGTTTTACCAAGCTTAGCAATTTTTTCAGTTAATTCAACCACTTGCTTTTTAAGCGCAGTTACTTCAGCTTGCAGTTCTTGACCATCAGCTGCCTGCTTTTCTACTACTGGAGAAGTAGTTGGCGCGGCTGCAGTGGTTGGCGCTACTTCCTGATTGGTACTTTCAACCAAGAAGACCTCTAAGGGAATTTGCTGCTGATTAGTATACCGCAAATCATTTAGCGCAGTGTTGGCAGATGCAATTAAATTAAAGTAGCGTTGTTCAGGAATATCCTTAATCTGCTCAACGAAATCCTGACTTAAAAAGTTACTTTTATTTTCTCCACCAGCTTTTAGCAAAATCAAAGCGTTCGTGGCCATATCAATTAACTCATCTAATATATTTTTTGAGCTCGCACCATTCTGCAATTCTGTCTGAGCTAAAGCAAGAGCTTGGCTTGCATCTTTATTTAAAATTGCTAATAAAATCTGTTCAATTTTTTCTTTGGCAGCAAAACCAGTGATTTCAAGTGCCGCATCATAATCAACCGAATCATTTTCATAACTGAGCAACTGATCAAGGATACTAAGGGCATCCCTCATCCCACCGTCAGCTACTTCGGCGATTACAGCAAGTGCTTTATCATCATATTTGATATTTTCTTGATCAAGGATATACTTCATCCTCTTTTCAAGGTCAGCTTGCGAAATTCGCTTAAAATTATAGCGCTGCGTTCGAGAAATAATTGTAGCTGGGACTTTTTGTAATTCAGTAGTCGCTAAAATAAAGACAACATGCTCAGGTGGCTCTTCCAAAGTCTTCAATAGAGCATTAAATGCCCCCATTGAAAGCATATGAACCTCATCGATAATGTAGACTTTGTATTTTCCCTGAGTCGGTGCATATTTAACCTTATCACGTATTTCACGGATTTCATCGACCCCATTATTCGAGGCCGCATCAATTTCCATGATATCAGCCATCGCACCCTTATCAGCAGCAAGACAGTTCTCGCACTCATTACATGGTTCGCCATCTTGAAGGTTAGTACAGTTGAGTGCCTTGGCAAAAATCTTGGCACACGAAGTCTTACCTGTACCGCGCGGTCCTGCAAATAAAAAAGCATGTGAAATCGTGCCGCGCTTAATCGCATTTTTCAAAGTATTCGTAATATCTTCTTGACCAATAACACTGTCAAAAGTGCGTGGTCGCCATTTGCGGTATAACGCTTGATAAGCCATTGATTTATCTTTCTCTAGTAAAAAACTCTTAACTCTTCGAAAGAGTTAAGAGTTTGTTAATGTCTAATAAAAGGCACATGCTTGAACGACCTTAGTGCTGCTACCTTCCGGTCCTGACACGCTTTGGAAGCCAAACATTGCCCAATAGATATACTAACGTACTTTGAGATTTTTTTCCACTAATTTACAGAATTTTTGCTATTTTCCATTCCCTTTTTAGCTTCTTTTTGCTTGTTTCTGATCTCCCTAAAAAAAGATTTGAGCATCTGACTTGCTTCATCTCGGTATAAGCCTCGAATTACGTTGGGATGATGATTAAACTTGCTCACTTCAAACAAGTTAACTACGCTACCAGCTGCGCCTGCCTTAGGATCAAGCGCACCATAGAAGACGTTTTTTATTCTAGAATTAATGATTGCCCCTGCACACATTGGACATGGTTCCAAAGTTATAAAAAGACTGCAATCAAGCAGACGCCAAGTTTTTAGTTTCTCACATCCCTGCCGGATTGCCATCATTTCAGCATGCTGCGTTGCATCTTGATCAAGCTCTCTACGATTATAACCCTCACCAATTACCTGTCCTTCAGGGTCAACCAAAATTGCACCAATCGGAACTTCTCCTTTTGCCTCAGCTTTTCGAGCCTGTTCAAAAGCTAATTGCATGTATTTTTTCTTTTCTTCACTTGAAAAAGACATTAGGAATTCACCGCCTGCAAAACGTAGTAACCCTTATCACGAATTAGAATTGTGCAGTTGCCAAAAGTTTCTTTCAGCAGCTTACGTGCGCTCGGTTCTCCCTGCTTTTTCTGGATAACGACCAGTAAAACACCATCTTCAACTAAATGGTCCTTTGCACCAGCTAAAATACTTGAAACAACCTTTTTCCCTGCCCGAATTGGAGGGTTGGTAACAATCAAACCAAATTTCCGTTCACTGGGAACTTCATCGTATACATCCGATTTGTAGATATTAACATTAGTAATGCCATTTACTTCAGCATTTTGGGCTGCCAAGTTAAGACCACGTTCATTTACATCAACTAAATCAACGGTTTGCTCAGGCCAAAACTTGGCCGCAAAGAGGCCAATCGGACCATAGCCAGCACCAACGTCTAAGATGTTACTACTTGGAAAATCAACTTCGGCCATTTGTTTGATTAAAACGCCTGAACCATAATCTACACGCATTTTTGAAAAAACGCCTGCATCTGTTGTAAATTTTAGATCAATATTGTTTATCTGATAATCAATTATATGCTCATCATGTTTAGCTGTAGGATTAGCAGCATAATACATTTGATTTTCTTGGTCACTCATTATTTACTCGTTTCTTTTTTAAACAGTTTTAATTTAAATAATTTTAACGAACCATTTCACTTTTTCAAATTAGAAATAAAAAAATCCACTTCATTACTTAGCGGTATTTTTATTAGATTTCAATACCTAAAAAAGGCTTAGTTATACCAACAATCTACAAATGTGACCTGAATAGTGCTATATCTCACCGTTTGATTTTTTCGAAAAAATCGTATCCATTGGAACTAAAATAATTTGATTCTTTTTAGTGAAATATTGTCCGTATGCAGCATAACCTGCCTGACCATCTGCATATCCTTTTTGTCCATCCATAGTTAATGTACACCACTGATGCTTATATTTGTTTTTATTAACATGTTTAGCTTTAAAGCCCATTTTAGTTAAAACCATTTTCATTGCATCAGCGGTTCCAGCACATGAATATTCTTTTGCAATAAAAACACCGTAGGCCTTATTATAATACGGTCCTTGCATTGTGTAATTATCGCGATTAGCAAATAAACTAACATAATATGCAGCCATATCAACCCGGTAAAGATCAGTATCTCCAGGACGATTATCAACACATTTGACAATTAAATTAGCAACTTTCTCTGCAGCTTTAGTATGATTACCTTTTTTACTGATTGGAATTTTATGCTTTACACCATCCCGATCGTATAAATAATTACCCTTAAGATCTATCTTGTCCGCATGAACCTCAGTAGTTGTAGACACTGAAGTTAGACAAACACATGATAATAATATGGTAAAAAATAGCACTATTTTAACTTGCTGACTTCGTATTTTCCCCACTTAAATCTCCTTTTCTTGTGGCTTGATTGACTTTGAATACGAATATAAAAAGTTATATTACATTATTGCTTAAGCAAAAAGGGATAAACTAACTTTAGTTTGTCCCTATATTGACTTATTTAATAAGTAACTCCTACAGATGAAAAAATTTGATCACTTTGTCCGATAACTGCACCCAAACCAATTGTCTTGTCTTTTGGATTTAGCAAGATATCACGGTGACCCCAGTTTGAAGCTGCATCGTTATAAATATACTCGTAGAGCATCCCTTGAGCAACCAAAGCACTTGAAGCATTCTTTGCAGGGACTAGCTCATTAGTAGAATGGTCAACACTGAAGCCCCATGGAAACATTGCGATACATTCTGCAACACTTGCACTTTTAATATTTGCATCTTCAAAGCACTTTTCAAGAATGAACTTATTGTTTGAGTCAAAGTGAGAAAAATTATTTGGCAACAGCTTTGTTCTCTCCTGAACTACTTCATCGTAGTGAGAATCCTCTGATACTGCTGAAAGGCCGCGTTTTGCCCTTTCAGCATTTAAACCATCTAAAAATGCTTTTCTAAAATCAGAAATTGAAAAATTGCTTACCGCATCATCCTTAGACTTACTTGGTGTCTTCGGTGTAGTTGGTGTTTTTGGCATTTCTGATGTCGCATTAGTATTTGGTGTAGTTGGTGTTACAGGTGTGCTTGTACTTGGGTTGGTAGTATCTTGTTGTGGTGTTGGCTTGATAATAGTTACATACTTAGCTAAAACATATTTATTGTAGCCAACCCTATAGTACTTCTTCTTATTAATCTTTACTTTACCAACTAATGCTAATTTTTCACCCTTTTTTAAGATTGATTTTTTTATTTTGCGGCCTTTTTTATTATACAAACTTGTCTTTTTGGTAATACGGCCTATCTTTGCGGCCGGAACAGTTAGCTCAGTTCTACTAGTTACCGTTTTAGCTTCTGAAGGCTCTGCATTTAATGCTAGGCAGCTTCCCAAACTTGTAATTGCCACAAGTGCTGTTAAAGCTTGGCGACATTTGCTTTTTCTCATTAGTTTTCTCCATTCTTGATTATTTTTAATAAAAAACTCCTAGTAAATACAAATACACTAACTGCTTTGTATACTTTTACTATAAATCCAATTATATTACAAACTAATGATTATGATTAATTATTTTAAAAATTAGGCTGAGTAGATTATTCTAATTATAAAAGCTTATATTTTTACAAACAAAAAAGCGCAACCCCAAACATATTGGGATTACGCTTTTTCTATTTAACTTGTCCAGTTGGACTGTAACTATTTCAAAGTTACTGAAGCACCAACTTCTTCAAGCTTAGCCTTGATGTCGTTAGCTTCATCTTCAGAAACGCCTTCTTTAACGTTCTTAGGAGCACCATCAACAAGGTCCTTTGAGTCCTTAAGGCCAAGTCCAGTAAGGTCACGAACAACCTTAATAACTTTAACCTTTTCTTGACCAGCTTCTGTTAATTCAACATCGTAGCTTGACTTAGCAGCAGCTTCACCACCGGCAGCACCTGCAGCAGCAACTGGTGCAGCAGCAGAAACGCCAAATTCATCTTCAATAGCCTTTACAAGGTCGTTTAATTCAAGAATTGAAGCACTCTTTAAGTCTTCAATAAACTTTTCAGTATCTAAAGCCATATTTATATATCCTCCGAAATATTTTTATTAGATATAAATTACATTATATTATTCAGCAGATTCGTCTTTTGAATCAGCAACAGCGTTAATAGCATAAGCGACGTTACGTACAGGGGCTTGTAATACAGAAACAAGCATTGATAGTAATCCTTCGCGTCCTGGAATAGCAGCAAGAGCCTTGATATCTTCCTTAGAAGTTACCTTACCTTCAAGCACACCACCCTTAATGTCAATAACATCAAAGTCATTTTCGTATTTTGAAACAATACGAGCTGGTTCAGTGATGTCATCAGCGTTATCAGTATAAACAACAGCTGTAGGTCCAACAAAAGTATCTTCAAGACCTTCAATGCCAGCCTTAGCGGCAGCACGTCTTAGGTAAGTGTTCTTAACAACCTTCATCTTAACATCGTTATCACGAAGTTCCTTACGCATGTTAGTAACTTCTTCAACAGTTAAACCAAGGTAATTAATTACCAAGATAGCTTTTGCAGCTTTAAGCTCTTCAGCAAACGCATCAACGAACTTTTCTTTTTCAGCAATAGCAGCTTTACTCAATCGAATTCACCTCCGTTAATTTTTTTGATAAATTCTATAAGGCCTTAAAAAACTCCATGCCAACAAAGACATGGAGCATTTGAAATCTTCATAATCTTCTGGCCTCGGCGGGATATTGAGGCGTTAGCCACCCGAGTCTTAGGTAGAATTCACTTTATTAACTATAGCAGGGTTACTTTTTAAATGCAAGCAATAATTTTGCTAATAAAAAGGAGCTACTGTAATAGTTCCTTTTAAGCTTTATTTCTTTTTAGTTTTTTTGCTCTTCTTTGGAGCTTCTTCCTTGGTTTCCTTTTCAGAAGTTTCCTTGTCTGAATTGATTAATTCAAATAAATCACCAGAAGACTTGTAAATAACCCAGCTTGCTAAGTTAACAATGTGATCACTGATTCGCTCTAACAAACGAATGATAACAAAATAACTTGCTGAAGCAACGGCAACATTAGGGTCCTTTTTGACACCATCAATGATCATTTTTCTAGCCTTGCGGTAGTCATAGTGAACATCTGCATGGCCATCAAGCATTTCACGAGCAGTCTTCTCATCGTCTTGAACATATGCGGTCAATACTTTGATTAACATCGTACGCACTTGGTGTGTCATACGTGAAATTATTTCCTCAACATCAGGAATACGAGGATTACCCTTCACTCTAACTGTTTCAACGGCAATACTATTGGCATTTTCACCAATTCGCTCCAAGTCAGTAGTTGCTTTTAAAATACTGATTACCACACGGAAGTCAGTCGCAACTGGTTGCTGCAATGCCATCAGGTCAAGTGCCTTTTTTTCGATTGTAATTGCTTCTTTGGCAACAACCTTATCTTGTTCAATCATTTCTTGAGCCATCTTTTTATTATGGTCAACAAATGAACGAGTACCCTTGTCAATTAATTCATTGACTTGGACTCCCATTTCCATAAATTGTGTATTTAACTTTTTCAGTTCATCCAAAAATATTTCGTGCATGATCCACCTCCAAATTTAGCCAAAACGACCATTAAGATAATTACTAGTTATTTCCTTCTTAGGGGCCAAGAACATTTGCTCGGTTGACCCAGACTCAATCAATTCACCATCCATTAGAAAAGCAACCTGATCAGAAACACGACTCGCTTGTTGCAAGTTGTGCGTAACCATGATGAATGTATACTTCTTTTTTAAGCCCATCAAAGTTTCTTCAATTTCAGCACTTGAGATTGGATCAAGTGCTGAAGTCGGCTCATCGAGTAAAACCACTTCAGGTCTAACAGCTAACGCACGTGCAATACAGATTCGCTGTTGCTGTCCCCCGGAAAACTCCTGGGCATTACGCTGCAAGTTATCCTTGGTTTCATCCCAAATCGCCGCCTGCTTTAAGCTTTCTTCAACTCGTTGATCAATTAATTGTTTATCCTTAACTCCTGCAACCCTTAAGCCATAGGCAACATTGTCATAGACTGGAAAGGGAAAAGGTGTAGGTTGTTGGAAAACCATTCCCACCTTTTTACGTAATGCAACTAAATCCAGTTTGGCACGATAAATATCTTCACCTTCAAGCAAAATCTTACCTGTAATGTTGATATTATCAATGTCATCATTCATCCGGTTCAAGCATCTTAAAAAGGTTGATTTTCCGCATCCTGACGGACCAATCAAAGCAGTTAACTGCTTTTCTGGAAAGTTAAGACTGATGCCATGCAACGCCTCAAATTTGCCATAACTTAATTTGACATTTTGGGCCTCCATAATATTTGTCATATGATCTCTCCTTTAGCCAAAACTACCTTGAATGTACTTTTCAGTAATCTCACCTTGTGGATTAGTGAAAATATTTGTAGTCGTATCATATTCAAGTGCATGTCCTAAATGAAAGAAAGCAGTGTACTCACTGATTCTGGATGCTTGCTGCATATTGTGCGTAACCATTACCATAGTGTACTTCTTACGCAATTGCTTTAAAGTATCTTCCAACTTAGCAGTTGAAACTGGATCTAGAGCACTTGCTGGCTCATCTAAGAGCAAAATTTCAGGTTTCAGTGCGATTGCTCTTGCAATACACAAACGCTGCTGCTGCCCACCAGAAAGAGCTAAGGCACTTTTATCAAGCTTATCTTTAACTTCATCCCACAATGCAGCAGCTCGCAAACTTTCCTCAACAATTTGATCAAGCTTTTGTTTGTCCTGTTGACCATTAGCCTTTAAGGCATAAGTTATATTTTCTCTAATTGACTTAGGGAACGGGTTAGGCTTTTGAAAGACCATCCCAATCGCTTTGCGCAATTCATAAACATTGATTTTTTGTTGATTTACATCAAGATCATGAAACATAATCTTGCCATCTACACGCGCTACACGATCATTCATGCGGTTTAACGATCGTAAAAAAGTTGATTTCCCTGAACCTGAAGCACCAATTAGTGCTGTAATCGTGTTTTTCTTAAATCCTAGACTTACATCAAATAATTTTTGAATTGTACCGCCATAAAAAACACTTAAGTCCTCAGTGTAAATAGCACAATCTTCGTCTTTAAAAGTCTTAATGTAAGTCTTTTGAGTTTGCCAATTTTCCATAGAATTTTCCTTATTTAATTTTAGCGGCGGTCAAGCGATTGTATAACCAATTACCCAACGCACGAGCGCCAAAATTAAAGATAATGACTACAATAACCAATAAGGCAGAAGTAGCAGCTGAAACGACTGTAACATCGGGAATGATTCCTTCAGTATTAACTTTCCAGATATGGACAGCCAAAGTCTCAGCCGGACGCATCACGTTTAAAAAGCTGGTTGGACTGAACATATTCCAATTAGAATAATCAACAGTTGAACCACTTTGTCCTGCAGTATAAATTAAAGCAGCTGCCTCACCGAAAACGCGTCCAGCACTTAGGATGATACCCGTGATAATGCCTGGAAGTGCCGCAGGCAAAACAATGCCGCGGATTGTTTTCCAGTTAGATAAGCCAAGTGCCCAACCAGCTTCACGCTGGGTCTGTGGCACACCTTTAATTGCTTCTTCAATGTTACTGGTCAAAATTGGCAAATTAAAAAAGGTTAGCGCTAACGCACCGGCAATAATTGAAAAGCCGAGACCAAATTGAACAACAAACAGTAAATAGCCAAAAAGCCCAACAACGATTGAAGGAAGTGAACTAAGAATTTCTATCGTAGTTCTAATTAATTGGGTTACCCAATTGTCCTTTGCATATTCAGCTAAGTAGATTGCTGCACCCAAAGCAATTGGTAGTGAGATCAATAAAGTTAAAATCAACAAATAGAGTGAATTAAACAGTTGATCTCTTATTCCCCCGCCAGCTTCAAATGAAGAAGAAGCAGAGGTCAAAAAGTGCCATGATAAGTGTGGTACACCGGAAATCAAGATGTTTCCAATAATACCAACCAAAAGTAGGATTACGATGCCAACTAGCAAATAGATTACGCCAGTAGCGATACGATCATTTCTCTTTGAATTCATTTTGCTACTAACTCTTCTTTCCAATTAAGTGTACTAAAAAGTTGAACACTAACGACATTATTAATAGTAGTAATGCCAAACTCCATAATGCATTGTTAGGCAATGTGCCCATAACTGTATTACCCATTTGACTAGTTAATTGACTAGTTAAGGTTGCTGCTGGACTAACCAAGTTGTAAGGCATTAAGACTGCATTACCAATCGCCATCTGAACAGCTAAGGCTTCACCAAAGGCACGCGCCATTCCGAAAATAATCGCTGTCATAATACGTGCTCGAGCAGCTCTTAGAACGACATGGTAAATAGTTTGCCATTGCGTTGCTCCTAGCGCAGCAGAAGATTTACGTAGCTCCTTTGGAACTGCCTTAAAGGCGTCAACTGTTAAAGAAGTGATTGTTGGTAACACCATAACAAAAAGAATTAAGGTGGCCGTCAAAATACCAAAACCTGTTCCACCAAAGACAGTTCTAACAGCGGGAACAACAACAGTTAAACCCAAGAACCCATATACAACTGATGGAATACCAACAAGTAGTTCCATAACTGATTGCAGAAGGTTTGCTTTCTTGCCTGATTCGTATTCAGTCATAAAGAGTGCTACTGCGATTGCAAATGGAGTAGCAATAAGGGCTGCAAGCAACGTAACTGCAAAAGAAGTAACAATCATTGCCGCGGCACCAACGTGATTAGGACCAGCACTTGGATTCCAATCAGTTGAGAACAGAAAATGAAAGATGTTAACTTTATCAGTAAAAAAGGTTGCTAAACCATGACTACCAACAAAACCAATAATGGAGACAATCAAAATACCGATTAGTAAAATTGCTAAAGCAGTTAAACCTTTGCCCCAGCGTTCTTGTCTGGTTTCCTTAGAAGGTTTAGTTAACCGCGCAATATCAATACTATGCGGATCAATCCCCTTAATTTTGACGTGAGGAACTTTTTGTTGAGCAATTGCTTGTTCAACAACTTCCTGCAAGTCTTGTTCTTTTTTTGACATACTAATTACCTATTTTCGTAACTTTATTTTCACTATCGCGCGAAACTTTCATTTCATGAATACTTAGATAGCCAATTTTAGGTACTAAATCTCTTTGCACCTTTTTACTTAAGACATAGTTAATAAACTTAGCAGTTGCCTTGTTAGGCTTACCTTTAGTGTACATGTGTTCATATGACCAAAGTGACCACTTATTAGTTGGTATGTTCTTATTGATTGGTTGAACATGATCTATACTGATTTTCTGAATGTTCTCATCATTTGCATACGGAAATGAAATATATGAGATTGTTCCTGGTGTAGAATTAACAATCTTTTTAACCGTTCCGTTAGAATCCTGTTCCTGTGAATTGACAGCATCCTTACCATTTAAAATCAGATCTTCAAAGGTTGTTCTTGTACCACTACCACGAGAACGGTTAATCACAATGATTGGCAAGTTTTTACCACCAACTTGACGCCAATTAGTTATTTTTCCCGTAAAAATGGCAGCTAGCTGCTTCTTGGATAAGTTCTTAACACCGACACCTTTATTGGCAATTGGAACAATCCCAACAATTGCAACAGGATAGTCCTGCAGCTTTTTTTCGTCAATTCCCTTTTGGGTTTCAGCAAAAACATCGGATGTTCCTACTTGCACCGCACCTGCTTGAACCTGGCTAAGTCCTGTTCCAGAACCACCACCTTGAACAACAATATTACTATCAAGATGAGCCAAATGGTAATCATTACCAGCTTGCTCAATTAATGGCTGCAAAGCACTGGATCCAACAATCGTGATCTTTTCCTTACTTTGACTGCAACCCACTAAAAAAAGTGGCACAATCAAAAGGACTGCCAGCAATTTGCCCACATTCTCTTTACGCATTATACTTTCCTCAATTTGACAATAGGATTAAGCTTAGTTTATCAAATATCTTACAATTGATAAATATTAAAGGTTAAAAAGTCGATAAAAAAAGCAACTCGCTCATGTGGCAGAGTTGCTTCCTTATTTTCTTTGAATTAATCCAAGTTTAATGGATCAAGCTTGATCCCAGGACCAAAGGTTGCAGCAACTGCAACGCTCTTGATGTATTGGCCCTTAGCAGCTGATGGACGTGCACGTAAAATAACGTCACGAAGAGCATCAAAGTTCTCAACTAATTGTTCATCAGTAAATGATACCTTACCGATAGCAGTATGAATAGCTGCTTGACGGTCAACACGGTATTCAACTTGACCAGCCTTAACGTTCTTAACGGCTTTTTCGATATCCATTGTTACAGTACCGGTCTTAGGGTTTGGCATTAAACCTTTAGGTCCAAGTACACGACCCAAACGACCAACTTTAGCCATCATTGTTGGTGTTGCAACAACAACGTCAAAGTCTAAGTAACCGTTTTGAACTTTTTCTACTAAGTCGTCAGAACCAACTTCGTCAGCACCTGCAGCCTTAGCTTGTTCAGCTTGAGCACCTTCAGCAAAGACAATAACCTTTTGGGTCTTACCAGTACCGTTTGGCAAAACAAGTGAACCACGAATTTGTTGGTCAGCTTGTTTAGGGTCAACGCCTAAGTTGTATGAAACTTCAACTGATGCATCGAAACCAGCATATGAAGTTTCTTTAACTAACTTAATTGCTTCAGCAACTGAATATAATTTCTTTGAATCTACTTTTTTAGCAGCTTCTAAATATTTTTTACCATGCTTTGGCATGTGATTTCCTCCTTAATATGTGGTCAAACGAGCCTCAAACTCTCCCACCTAAATTGTTATAAATAACAGGATTAGTCTTCGACTTCGATACCCATGCTTCTAGCAGTACCTTCGATCATTCGCATAGCAGCTTCAACATCTGCAGCGTTAAGGTCCTTCATCTTTGTTTCAGCGATTTCCTTAACTTGATCCTTAGTTACCTTACCAACTTTCTTGGTGTTAGGTTCACCGGATGCCTTGTCGATCTTAGCAGCTTGCTTCAAAAGAACTGGAGCTGGTGGAGTCTTAGTTATGAATTCGAATGAACGGTCTTCATAAACTGTGATGACTACAGGAATAATCATGCCTTTTTGGTCAGCAGTTCTAGCATTGAAGTCCTTAGTAAAACCTACAATGTTAATTCCTGCTTGACCTAAAGCAGGACCAACTGGAGGAGCGGGTGTTGCAGCACCAGCTGGTATTTGTAATTTGACAACGTTAATAACTTTTTTTGCCACGGTCAAAACCTCCTTGATTCCGTGCGTGGTTAAAATGGAAAAGTTACCTACTTTTCCTCCCACAATAATAAAAGTACTTTAATATGGTACCATCGTTTTTTTAAATTTGCAATCTCTCGTAAAAGTTTAGCTAATTTTTTCTACTTGATCGTAGTCAAGCTCGGTTGTAGTTGCACGGCCAAACATATCAACTGAAACAAATAGCTTGTATTTATCAGGTTGAATTTCAGTAATCTTGCCTTCAACGCCATTAAATGCACCATCAATAATAGTGACAGTTTCTCCAACTTCGTAATCAACTTGAGGACGTTTTGCAGGTTCCCCTTGTTGACGTAACAGACGATTAACTTCTTCTTCAAGAAGTGGAGATGGCTTAGAACCACCACCGTGTGAACCAACAAATCCAGTTACGTTAGGTGTATTTCGAACAACGAACCAACTTTCGTCAGTCATGACCATTTCAACTAATACGTAACCAGGGAAGATTTTTTCTTCAACTTCTTTTTTCTTGTCGTTGACCTTCTCGATTTTTTCTTGTTCGGGAACCATTACCCGAAAGATATAATCTTGCATCCCCATGCTTTGTGCACGTGATAATAAGTCAGATCTAACCTTATCTTCGTATCCTGAATAAGTATGAAGCACGTACCATTGCTTCTTTGTTGTTTCAACCATTACAAATTTCTCCTTTTATTTTGGCAAACAAAAAAACCTCCACTCAGAGGTTTTTTCTTTAACTTTATTTATTATATCACGAATAGAATTTCATTTCTATTTACATGAACATTTGTGTTAAAACGCTGAACAAGTAGTCTAACACTCCTAGAAACAAGGCGAATAAAACTGAAGTAGTAATGACTGTTCCAGTATCATGACGATTTTGTTTAGCTGTTGGCCATGTTACCAAGTGCATTTCGTGTGCTACGCTCTTAAAAAACTTAATCATTCAATTTACCTCGTTTCCTTGTGTAATGTCATTTTGCCACAATGTTTACAAAATTTTTTCAATTCAAGCCGCTTCGTGCGATTCTTGCCTGCGGTGATTGAGTAGTTACGCGAGCCGCATACGCTGCAAGCTAATGATGCTTTTTTCACTGCCATAATCTCACTTCCAAACTATTGTATTTTAGCAAAAAATACAGGTATAAGCAATTCATTTAATAATTGCCCTAAAATTCAAGTCAATTTTTCTCTTTAAATAAAAAGCAGCTACTTATTAGGCAGCTGTTTTTGGTGGTCAAACAAAAGCGTAACCACCGTGCGTAGAACATTGTAATAGTCGGATTTACTTCTTAAGATTTTCATTTACGAAGGATTCGATTTTATCGTCAGAATAATCAAGGAACGGAAGCATATCTTCTTCCGTCTTCATGGTATCTCTACCATTCTTTTCCATGAAATAGTCCCAAAGAGCATCCCTAACTGGCATGTCTGAATCACTCCAGTCAAAAACCTCTTTCATGTGACGATCTAACAATGCAGTCTTGATAACATCTTCTGCCATCTTAATCTACCTCCTATAAAATAATTCTACAGTTATTAATTATACGCTAAATTCTCATCATTTTCTATTAAACAGAGTCTAATAAAATTAACCGTGCTTTTTGCAACAGACGCGAGCGTGCCCTTACTAAGGTCATTGGCAAAATTTGCCATTCTTTAATTATCTGTTCTGGTTGACAAAGTCCGAGAATAATTAATAAAGCCGTAACTTCTAAAATCGATAGCTTGTTGACTAATTCAGCTAGTTTTATGCTTAGCGGCACTTCTGGTAAAAAAGTTTCTGGCCGCCGAATAGGATTCATTCCTTTAGTAGCTGCTGCTTCAAAAGAAATTGCTTTGGCCCAAGCCTTTCTGCGGTATGCCATTTCACGTCTAAGAAGCGTATTGGCATGATTTACCAGCCGAACTTTGTAATAGCTAGCGAAATTACCCTTTTTTGGGTCAAAATCTTTCACAGCTAAATAACAAATGATCATCGCATCCTGATCCCAATCCTGATTATCGTAAGAGCGAAGATGATATTTTTTCTTAATATTCGCAATTAGTGGACGATACAAAAAGCAAAGCTTACGTAGTGCATCAGTCTGTCCACTTTTGATTTGCATAATTAACTCTGTTTCTTCCCTTGCTACTTCTATTTTAGCCATATTGCTATTCTCCTTTAGTTGATATCTGAACTAAAGAATACTGAGAAGCAAAATTTAATTTAAACGAACCAATGTTTAAATTTTTCACTAAGAGGTAAATGTAACGGTTAATAACAGCAAAATTCACTTTAGGTTGTCAGAACAAAATTTGCCAAAAAAATGAGCGCACATTTTGCATGGGCACTCATTTAACTTTTTTATTTATGATGATTTCTAGTATCCAGCATTTGATATAGCAAAACACCAGTTGCAACACTTGCATTGAGAGATTGCACATGGCCAACCATTGGCAAAGTAATCATTTGATCCATTTGTTCTTTCAGTAAGCGAGAAATGCCTTTACCCTCATTTCCGATTACAAGAACAGTTTTACCATTACTATCCCACTGACGATAGTCTGTTCCATCCATATCTGTACCAAAAAGCCAGTAACCACGTTTTTTCAACATTTGACTAGTTTGTACAAGATTATTAACGCGGGCAACCGGAACGTAATCAATCGCACCAGTTGAGGTTTTGGCAACAACAGACGTCAAACCCGTTGCGTGTCTTTTCGGGATAATGATTGCATCGACCCCAGTTGCATCAGCTGTTCTCAAAATCGAACCCAGATTGTGCGGATCTTCAATTGAATCAAGCATTAACAAAAATGGCTGTTTCTCCTCCTGATCAAATTGATCAAGTAAATCATCCAAATCCGCATATTCAAAACTAGCAACAGTCAGAACAAGTCCCTGATGATTGCCGCCTTGAACTAGGCGATCAAGCTTATTTTTAGGAACAGTTTGAACAACAATTCCTTTTTCCCTTGCTAAACCGAACACTTCATCTGCAAAGCTTTCCTGCACACCTTGTTGCAAAAAAACCTTATTGATTCTGCCAGCATCCTGCGTTTTTAAAAAATCAATTCCAGCATGTCTACCGAAAACAAAATCACTATCACTTGAAGTCATATTCATCAATGCCACCATTCTCCACTGTTTCAATGCACCAAGAAGTTAATTCTTGAAGCCGCTCTTTTTTACCAAGTAATTCCAAATAGCCCCAAACTGCTTCAAATCCTGTCGACAATTGGTATGTGGCTAAACTAGTATTCTTGGCCTTGCTATAAGTTTTAGAATTACGACCGCGACGAAAAGTTGCTAGTTCATCCTCACTCAATAAGCCATCTTCCTGCATCTTAGTAATCAAAGCCGCTTGAGCCTTGGCTGACACATAATGTGTTGCTCTTAGCTGTAAGGCTTGTGGCTTAACAATGCCACATTTAACTAAATGCCGCCGAATATCCACTTCATAAACAGCATCTCCTAAATAGGCTAACGTTTGCCCGTTTAATGTATCTGGATTAATTTCGTTTTCGACCAACTTTTTACTATTACTCACGAATCCACCTTGTTCCTTGCGGAGTATCTTCAATGATTACTCCCATTTCTTTTAATTGATCACGCAACTGATCACTTTTAGCCCAGTCTTTGTTCTTCCTCGCTTCATCACGCTGCTCAATCAAAGCAACAATTTCCTCATCACCTTGTGTTTCATTTTGCTTAATCAACTTGGCGGTATCAATACCAAAGATACCCAACCATTCTGTTAATAAAACTTGCGCTTTTGTTAATGCTTCTTTATCGACACTTTCAGCCGCAATATTGGCATTTAACACTGGTAATAAATCATAAATTGCTGTTAACGCGTTTTGAACGTTAAAGTCATCATCCATTGCGGTAACAAAATCTGCTTCCGTTTTAGCCAAGATTTCACGTAAATTACTCTCTTCAACATTAGAAGTGTCGTCTTTTAAACGATAATTCAAGTTGATCAACGTATTCTTAAAACGCTGCAAAATAGTTTGTGCTTGCTTAAGGTTTTCTTCTGAATAGTTAATCTGGCGCCGATACTGAACACTGGCCATGAAGAAACGAAGAACCTGCGGATCAACTTCCTTCAAAATTTCATGAACCGTTACAAAATTATGTAACGACTTCGACATTTTTTCTTGATCAGCACCTACAGTAACAAAACCGTTATGCATCCAATAATGAACAAATTTTTTACCTGTAGCGGCTTCACTCTGAGCAATTTCATTTTCATGATGTGGAAATTCAAGATCTTGTCCACCACCATGAATGTCAATTGTATCGCCCAAGTATTTGGTTGACATGACTGAACATTCGATATGCCAGCCAGGCCGCCCCTTGCCCCAAGGAGACTCCCAAGCAATCTCATCAGGCTGTTTTTGCTTTTTCCAAAGGGCAAAATCAATTGGATCTTCTTTACGATTCTGTTCTTCCTCGTTAACGTGTTCCGAAGCGCCCTCTTCTAATTCAGCAATGTTCTTACTGCTTAATTCACCATAGTGTGCAAATTTCTTTGCTCGATAATAAACATCACCGGCAGATTCATAAGCATAACCTTTTTTAATTAGCTTTTCAATAAAACTGATAATTGAGGCAATTTCACTAGTTGCACGGGGATTCTTAGTTGCGGGCTCGATATTTAAAGCGGCCGTATCCTCTTCATAAGCTTCAATGTAGCGATCAGCTAATTCGGGCACAGTAATGCCTTCGGCACGTGCTTCATTAATCATTTTATCGTCAACGTCAGTAAAGTTAGACACATAATTAACTTTATACCCGCGGTATTCAAAATAGCGTCTAATGGTGTCAAAAGCGATTGCACTTCGTGCATTACCGATGTGAATGTAATTGTAAACCGTTGGGCCACAGACATACATCGTAATCTGCCCAGGGTTAATTGGTTGAAATTCTTCTTTAGTTTTCGTCAGAGTATTATATATTTTCACGACGGCTAACTTGCCTTTCTAAAACTTTATCTCCATTCTAACAGAAACAATAGTAGTTTCTAGCTTTTAAAAAATAATTTATCGGAAAACGGCAAAACAAAAGAGCGCCTATCAATCAAAAATAGGTGCTCTTTTATTGCATTAAATTATAAGCCGTTTTCGCTCATTTGTTTCAAGGTTAAGTCAAGGTGCTCATGAACTTTTTCTTTACCCAAAAGCTCCATTGCTTCGCCAATTCCAGGGCCAACCATTGATCTAGTAGTTGCGATTCTGATTGGCATGAATAGGCGTCTACCCTTAATGCCAGTTTCCTGACGAGTTGCCTGAACCGCCTTCATAATTTGTGGTGAAGTAAACCGAGGAATTAAATCAATTTGCTTCTTGAATTCTTCAATAACAGGTCTTGCTTCATCCTTGCGGATTTCGTCAATTTCTTCATCGCTCAAATTTTTTGGTGCGTCAAAGAAAATCTTAGCTAAATCAACAATTTGCTTAGTATATGACATTTGCACAGAGTAAATGTTAACTAATTGACGTACCCATTCCATCTTTTCAGGGTTTGGATCTTTTTCAACTAAACCAGCTTCTTGTAAATTGTTAAGTGCTAAGTCTAGTAAAGTATCACGATCTGCCTTCTTGATATATTGGTTGTTAATCCACTCTAACTTTCTTCTGTCAAAAGCTGCAGGTGAATTTGATAAACGAGCAGGATCAAATTGCTTAATCAATTCGCGTTGAGTAAAGATTTCGTTTTCACCAACAGGTGACCAACCAAGAAGTGTAATGAAGTTAAACATTGCATCTGGTAGGTAGCCTAAATCACGGTATTGCTCAATAAACTGCAATACTGACTTGTCTTCTTCACGCTTAGATAACTTCTTACCAGTTTCCGCATTGATAATTAAAGTCATGTGACCAAACTTAGGTGGCTCCCAGCCTAATGCTTCATAAACAGCTAGCTGTTTAGGAGTGTTAGAGACGTGATCATCCCCACGTAAAACGTGAGTTATTTCCATTAAATGATCGTCGACAACTACTGCAAAGTTGTAAGTTGGCATACCATCACGTTTTTGGATAACAAAATCGCCACCAATTGTGTCAGACTCAAAGCTTAAGTGGCCCTTAACGATATCTTCCCAAGAATATGTTTCCATTTCAGGGATGTGAATTCGCACAACTGGCTTTAAGCCCTTTGCCTTTGCCTCTTCTTGCTTTTGCGCAATTTCATCGGCAGTCAAGCCTTCATACTCGTAAGTATAGTGTGGAGCAATTCCCATTGCCCGTTGCTCTTCACGTTGTTCTTCAAGCTCTTCTTCTGTTTTGTATGAATAGTAAGCTTTACCTTCATCTAACAGTTGTTGAATGTACTTATTATAGATATCTTTACGTTCAGATTGACGATATGGGCCAAAATCGCCGCCCTTGTCAGGACCTTCATCCCAGTCAATACCTAACCAACGTAAGTTTTCCATTTGTGATTTAGAACCACCTTCGACATTACGTTTTTGGTCAGTATCTTCAATTCTTAAAACAAAAGTACCTTTATTATGACGCGCAAACAAGTAGTTGAATAGTGCAGTTCGCGCATTACCTATATGTAAGTGCCCTGTTGGACTTGGGGCATATCTTACCCGAATTTTTTGTTTTGCCAAAATTCATGCCTCTTTCAAAAAGTAAATATAAACATTTTTAGTTTACCCGTAATAACGGAAAAGTTCAATCTTTCCTTAAGCCAAAACCAATTTTAACGCTTGGGGGATGCTTGAAACAGGAATTACTTCTATTCCCATATTTTGCAAGCTTGAGCGCATATTATGCTTAGGAATAAAAATTCGCTTAAAACCTGTTTTAGCTGCTTCTTTAATCCGGGCATCAATTTGGTTAACTCGTCTAACTTCACCAGTTAAACCAACCTCACCCACGAAGCAATCAGTTGGTAAAATTTCTTGGTTTTTATAGCTTGAAGCAATCGCCATCACTACCGCCAAATCAACTGCAGGTTCATTCAAGCGAATACCACCGGTAGCAGTTAGATAAACATCTTGATTTTGTAGCATCAAGTTGCCACGCTTTTCTAAAACTGCTAACAATAATCCTGCTCGGTTGAAATCAATACCGGCAGTAGTTCTTTTGGCGTAGCCAAATGCGGTCGGTGTAACTAGTGCTTGGATTTCCGCTAGAATCGGCCTTGTTCCTTCAAGCGAGACGACAATCGCAGATCCCGTTGAGTTAGGTAATCGCTCATCAAGAAAAATTGCAGATGGATTGGTGACTTCCTGCAACCCTTTGTTGACCATTTCAAACATCCCGATTTCGTTAGCAGCACCAAACCGATTTTTTACGGAATGCAAAATTCGGTATGCATGGTGTTCATCACCTTCAAAATAAAGAACTGTATCCACCATGTGTTCCAAAATCTTAGGCCCAGCAATTGCACCTTCCTTGGTAACATGACCGATCACGAAAACCGTAATTGCATCCATCTTAGCAATTTTCATTAATTCGCTGGTTACTTCACGAACCTGTGATGCGGAACCCGTCATTGAATCAAGACTAGGTTCATTCATTGTTTGAATTGAATCAATTACGACAAAATCAGGCTTAATTGTGTCAATCTGCTGGCGAATGTCTTCCATGTCTGTTTCTGGATAAAGCAACATATCATTCGCAGCAAGTCCTAGACGATCTGCGCGCAACTTGATTTGATTAGCCGATTCTTCTCCCGAAACGTATAAGACTTTGAATTTTTGTGATAGCTCACTCATGATTTGTAACATTAATGTGGACTTACCAATCCCAGGATCCCCACCAATTAACACAAGCGAGCCAGGAACTATTCCGCCACCAAGAACACGGTTAAGTTCACCCATACTTGTTTGGATTCGTTCCTCTTTTTCAGCCTTTACGGCTTCAATTTTAACTGGTTCATTAATTCCAGTTTTCTTAATCAGTCTACTTGGACTACCTTTTGCAGAATGTGCTTGAACAGTTTCGGTTTCTTTTTCAAACTGATTCCAAGCACCGCAATTAGGACACCTTCCTAAGTAGCTAGCCGAAATATAGCCACAGGAGTGACACTTATATTTCGTTTTAATTTTGGCCATTTACTCCTCCTTGTTAGTTGAGCCAAAGCCATTAGCACGTTGGCGGCTGACTGGCTCATCATCATCTGTTCTCAAATAATTAATAAAAATTCCTTGAGCAATTCGCTCACCCTTTTTAATCTTTATTGGTCGAACACCATAATTAAGTACCTGAACAAAAATCTCACCCTCATTAGCATCATTATTATAGTAGTCTGCATCAATAACACCGATCCCGTTGGGTAAGCTCAAGTTTCTTTTAAAAGTATTTGACGACCGGTTAGCCAAAATCAGCACTTCATCTTCTGGCATATAGACCTTGACCCCAGTAGGAATTAAAAATGGCTTAATTATTTTATCTGCCATTTCGTAATCAGGTTCATAGAGTTGATGCCCATTTCTAATCAGGCGGAAAATACGGACAAAGTTTAACCGCCAAATGCTCGGAATCACCATGTCTTGAGCCGCTTCAATGTCATATCCTGCGCTAGCAGTTGTCTGTCGTCTCGGTAGCGTAATATCTTTATCCTGGTATTTAGATACGATTTCAAAGCCGCGTGTTCTGTTCATTTTTTCTCCTTTGGCTGGTAAAGACTTTTTGTTTCAGTTAAAGTATCATAAACATTATAACTTGTAAGTAGGAAAAATTTGTAGCGCTAATTTATATTATTGGCTAAAAGAAATATGTTCCTCTAGTTTCACATTGCAAAACTAGTTATATAATTAAATTTGAAAAAAGCAGTCCATTTTTTTAGCAGGAGAAAAAGTAATGTTTACCTTCTATGATCCACACCAATTTTTTAAAGAATACGATGATAACGATCAATTAATCTACCACTGGTCAATGGACAAAATTAAGCGAACTGACGGAAAAGTTTGGGTAATCAACCACATGTTTATTGCCCCAAACCAAAACAAAGAAGCAGTTCTGGACAAAAATATGGCCTTAGTAATGGAATTTGCCAAGAATACCAAATTACCAATTTGGCCTCTTGATCCACTAGTAATTGACTATTTCCAGCGTCACCCTGAGTTTCATAAAATTTGGTATCATCGTCCTGTCCAAGCAAATAATTAGTATAATTGCTTCTTTTTGTTTTTCAAAATTTAACACTCAGCAGCAATTAATTAACAATTTATTCATAAAATCATTTAGCCTATAATAGACTAGTTAATCTAGATGGGATAAAATGGTAGTTATTAACTTAAGGAGGATAACATTAATGACAAAAGAAATTACAAATGATGCTATTGCCAATTATACTGATGATCTAGCAAAGCACCCTGGTATTAACATTGCTAGCCATGCTGCACAACAAAACGGCATTTTCAAGGCTAGTCAAAATTTACAATCTCAAATTGACCTTACCCCTACATTTTCAGTTGAAATTGATACTGGTAAGCCAGCTGATCAAAAGCAATCAGGTCGCTGCTGGATGTTCTCAGCATTGAACACCATGCGTCACCCATTGCAAAAGGAATACAAGGTTAAGGATTTTGAATTATCACAAAATTACACTAACTTCTGGGACAAGTTTGAAAAATCAAACTGGTTCTTCGAAAATGTAATTGCTTCAGCAGATAAGCCACTTGGTGACCGTAAGGTAAGCTTCTTATTCGCAACACCACAGCAAGATGGTGGTCAATGGGATATGCTTTGCGGCTTAATTGAAAAGTATGGTATCGTACCAAAATCTGTTTACCCAGAAACTGCTAATGCAACTAATTCAAGTGCTTTAAACGACACTTTAAACACTTTACTACGTAAGGATGGTTTGGAATTACGTGAATTAGTCAACAGTGGTAAATCAGAAGATGAAATACAACAACGTAAGAACGAATTCTTAAATGATGTTTTCCGCGTTTTGGCTGTTTCTCTTGGCGTTCCACCAAAGAAGTTTGATTTCGAATACAAAGACGATGATGGTAATTACCACCGTGATGCTGATCTTACTCCTAAGGCATTCTTTGACAAGTACGTCGGCATGAACTTAGAAGATCACGTTTCAATTATCAACTCACCTACTGATGACAAGCCTTACCACAAAGTATTTTCAGTTGAATACCTTGGTAACGTTGTTGGCGGTCGTCAAGTTCGTCACCTTAACTTAGAAATTGACGAAATGAAAGACTTAATCATTAAGCAACTTGAATCAGGAGAAGTTGTTTGGTTTGGTTCTAACGTCAGCAAAGATTCTGAAAGACAACTTGGTCTTCTTGATACCAACATTTACAAACGCGATGAATTATTTGACGTTGATTTATCAATGTCAAAAGCTGAAAAGCTTGATTCTGGCGAAAGCATGATGGACCACGCTATGGTTATTACTGGAGTTGATCTAGTAAACGGCAAACCAACTAAGTGGAAGATCGAAAACTCATGGGGTGATAAGCCTGGCTTTAAGGGTTACTTCATTATGAGTGATGCTTGGTTTGATTCATTTGTTTACCAAGCAGTTATTAACAAGAAATTCTTGTCAGATGACGTGAAGAAAGAATTCGACGAAGGTGCTAAGGACCCAATCGAGTTACTTCCATGGGATCCAATGGGAGCTCTTGCTTTTAAATAAAAACAAAAATTAAAAACGAAAAACGCTACTTTAAAAAAGTAGCGTTTTTTGTATTTTCAATTAATTCAAAAGATGTGACAATTTCTTAAGCCAACCCAACTTCAGCAATAAATCTCATAAAGGCTGCTTTACCGGCAGCAGTTTGCTTAAACACTCCTGCATCTTCAAGAACGCGCTCAAAAACTAATCCTAATTCCTCTTGCAAAACCTGATTAACATTTTCAGCGGTTATGTTGTGTTTTTCTTTTATCGCAGACGCCCACTCTAAGTGGATTTTGGAAATTTGATTTGGCTGCTTAAGCAAAAACTTTTTAACTTCTGTCATTTCACCTACTAATCGTGGTGGCAGAATTGCCAAACCCATAACTTCAATCAAGCCAATATTCTCCCTTTTAATGTGCTGAACATCGGGATGAGGGTGAAAAATACCATCTGGATATTCTTCTGAAGTCTGGTTATCTCGTAAAACTAGGTCAAGTTCATATTCATTATCATGCATGCGCGCAATCGGTGTAATGGTATGATGCTGCGCATTGTTTGAAAAAGCTCGAACACTTACTTGCTCATCACTATAATTTTGCCATTTGGCTAGAATTTTCCCCGCAAGCTCAACCAAAAGCACACTATTCGAACTACGTAAACGAATAACCGACATCGGCCATTTAACAATTCCTGCTTCCACATCAGGAAAACCTGCAAAGCGAAACTTATGAATCAGTGGTGCCTTCTCCATCGGAAACTGATGGCGCCCACCTTGATAATGCTCATGGGTTAAAATCGAACCACCAACAATTGGTAAATCCGCATTACTTCCAACAAAATAGCCAGGAAATTTATCAACAATTGTCAGTAAATTAGAAAACGTCTGAACATCTATTTTCATTTTCTCATGCTTAGAAGATAAAAAAATACAATGCTCATTAAAATAAGCATAAGGTGAATATTGAAAGCCCCATTCTTCTTGACCCAAACTAAAGCGGATGATGCGATGATTGCTACGAGCAGGATAATTTAGACGTCCTTGATAGCCCTCGTTCTCCATGCATAATTGGCACTTCGGATAATCACTTGCGACTGCATCTTTAGCGGCAGCTATTTCTTTGGGGTCTTTTTCAGGTTTCGACAAATTAATCGTTATTTCTAAATCGCCATAATTACTTTTGGCAATGAAATAAATATTTTTTGCAATTGCCCTAGTTTTTATATAGTCACTGGTTTTACTCATATGATAAAAACTACTAATTGCTGCTGTTGGAGAGGTTTCATAGGATTGCCAAAAGCGTTGATTAACGATACTAGGTGCCGGCAAAATTAAGCTCATAAGTTCTGCTCCCAAAATATCTTGGGCAGAATTATTCCGAGCACATTTACCATTTTGTTGAGCAAGTGCAACTAATTCATTTTTTAAATCTAATAAGTTGGTACTTTCAGATTCTGCCGTCATTGCAGCATCGCCAACCAATGCTAAGACCCGATTGTATAAATAGATACGATCAAGTTCAGTAAAATCACTTTCAGCAATCACTTGAGTAACAAACTTATCGACTAAATTGGTTTTATTCATCTCAATAATCCCGTCATTCTATAATCTTTGTACCATCAGCGGTTGCTGCCAAGTAAAATGACGGTTGATACCCAATCACTTGTTCATATGCGGCTGCGACCTTTTCTTGAAAGTCTTCCACATGTTTCTTAGCGACCAAAGCTATTGCACAACCACCAAAACCAGCGCCAGTCATCCTGGCGCCTAGAACACCTGGCTGTTGCCGCGCAGTATGCACTAAAGTATCAAGTTCTTTGCCAGTAACTTCATAATCATTTTCAAGCGAAACATGAGAAGCATTCATTAGACGGCCAAATTCATTCAAATCGCCTTTTCCAAGAGCTGTTTTTGCATTCAAGGTGCGTTCATTTTCCCAAACAGCGTGTCGGCAGCGCTTCAGCAATTTTTCATCAGTAAAAAGATAACTATATTCATCAAAAGTTAAACTATTTAATTCACCTAGTGAGTTAATTGCAAGTTTTTCTTGTAATATTTTTAGACCCTTCTCGCACTCACTCCTACGCTCATTATATTTGGAATCAGCTAAGGTGCGCTTCTTATTCGTATTCATAATTACGATTACATTGTCTTTTAAATCAAGCGGCACATATTCATATTTTATCTTTTCCGTATCCAGTAAAATCGCATAGTTTTGCTTGCTCACTGCAACCGCAAACTGATCCATTATTCCTGAATTTACGCCAATAAAATCATTTTCCGTTTTTACGCCCATTTTTACTAATTCGAGTTGATCTATAGTTAATTTAAATTGATCTTGCACAATCACTCCAATCAGCATTTCCAAAGCCGCCGAAGAAGATAGTCCTGCTCCATCAGGAATATTGCCATTTATATAGATATTTAAGCCATGCGTGATTTTTGCCCCACTTTTTAGTAAAAAGAGGAGCATTCCCTTAGCGTAATTTGCCCAGGAATCTTCCGCAACAAAACTAAGCTCCTTTAAATCTGCTTCAATTATGCCTTGTTTTTCAAAATTAGCCGAATAAAAACAGAACTTTTGATCCGTACGCGGACTCGCCGCACCATAGATGCCCAAAGAAATGGCACACGGAAAAACGTGACCACCATTATAGTCAGTGTGCTCGCCAATTAAATTAATCCGACCAGGTGAAAAATAACATCCAGTTGGCGTCTCATGATAAACTTTTGAAAATGCTTGTTTTAATGCTTCAACTTTCATTTTTCTTCCTTTAAATAAAGCGCTATCAATAATTCTAACAAGTTAATTATACTGCTTTTAAGTTGGACGGCAATCTTTCCATCAGGGTTCTTTACTAGCAAAAAAATACGATTCTGCTATAACGCAAAATCGTATTTTTAATTCATTTACCAAATATGTAATAACTTATCATGACGCAATTTACTCAAATTAAATTGGTGCACATGCTCAGGTTCACTTTCAGGATATTCTTCAACAAAGTCAGCCAAGTTAACGAGGCCAGTTGAATAAGTCCAGGTTCCCTTATTCTTTTTAATCGGATCAAGCATTTCATTTCTAATGGGAACAGCAGAAATTAAAAAGTGCTTGTGATGAAACTTAAACACAAAATATGGCAAGCGGAAATCATTAATAATTTCATCTCTTGTTTTACCAATGGTAATCACATTTCGATATGTGCCATATTTCTTTGTAAATTGATCATTAAATGAAAAATAAAAATTAGAGATGTGAACATGAGGAAAATCTTCCTCAGCGACCTGATCAGGAACTGCAACCACATGAGAAAAGTGATCTAAATTACTCTCTTTTTGTGATAAGGCCTTAGGCATCTGCGTCGGACTAATAACGTGTGCCCACTCAGGGACATGTAAATTATCCTGATAGGTCAAATACATCTCTTTAACTACTTCTGGCTTAACCCAGTCATATTGCCTGCGAACCTCGTTGCGATTAAGCAACCCTCGCAAGTTCTTATGATGCATTAAGTCAACGACAAACAACTCATAGCGATAGCACTCAACCCACTTTTTATAGTGCTCGATGCTTTCTTGAACAATGTGGGTACTATCGACAATTACGGTTTCGCCACGCTTCATCTTCTCTTCTACGAGGTAATCCACCATTTTTTCCGTTTGCTCATTTGCATATCGCGGAATTACTTGATGTAAGCAATCGGAATCTTCTTCATAATAGTAAGTCAAATTCGCCAATAATAGCCTTATTTGATCACGGCTAATCGCATAAGGCTGTAAGTGATGACGAGCAATAAATGAAGATTTACCGGAGCCGGGTGCGCCTCGTAATAAAAATATTTTACGCATACCAATTCTCCAAACTAAGAATGTAAAAAAATCTATTTAGTATCGTATTAGATTTTAACATATATCAAGGAGAATACTTACACTTAACTGAAAAGCGCTGAAAATTTAATGTAATATTTCTTTCTTAATGATATTTAATTGATCATCCAAAGTATAAATAATTGGCTCCGCATTGGGAACTTCAAGCTTAACAATGTCATAATCGTCAATTTCTTCAAGTTTTTTAATTAAAGCACACAAACTTGAGCCATGGGCTACAACCAATTGGTCCTCGCCTAGCCTCAGTCTACTCGCAATTTGATCATAATAATAAGGCATTAAACGTTCTTGAGTCTGATAAAGACTTTCAGCCCTCGGCAAGCGTTGCCGATCACACGATGCGTAACAAGCGGCAGTGACCTCACCACCTTCTGGTGGAACTGCATAAAAACCACGCCGCCATTCCGTGATTTGTTCATCCCCAAAAATCTCGCGTGATTGATCCTTATTTATGCCACGCAATTTTCCATAGTGCCGTTCGTTCAAACGCCAAGTCTTGGTAATTGGTAAGTAGAGCCAACCGCAAACTTCTGCGACGATATTAGCAGTAACAATTGCCCGCAATAAAACTGACGTATGCAAGTGGGTTGGATTAAAATTAGGAATTTGCTTAATTAACTGACCAGCATTTTCAGCCTGTTTGCGTCCTTTTTCAGTTAGTTCAACATCATTCCAACCGGTATAAACATTAGCATAGTTGGCTGTGCTTTCCCCATGCCTCAACAACACTAATTTGGCCATTTTTATCCCATCCAGTGTCTAATTAGTAAATAAATTCCAAAAATAGTGAATATGATGCCCAAAACCATAAAGGGTCCAAAACCACCCTTTTTCGATTTATATCTTCTGTTAAAGGCATAAGCCATGTCATATAAGCCAACAATTAAAACAATAACTGCTGTAAACAGATTAACTTCTAATGACATATTATTCAGCCCCTCTCTTGTCCTGATCTGATGCAATCATCTGATTGTTTTTACCACGTTCGCACTCAACCTGAAAATTGGTATGATTAATGCCCAACACAGCTAGTTTTTGACTTATTTCATCTGTCAATTCTTCAAACCGTCCCGCTGTTAGATCTCGATCTACGTTAACATGTGCGTCGAGCATAATGTAACGATCACTGTAACGCCAAACATGCACATGATGGATATTTTTTATTTCTGGAAACGATAAAACGATACGATTAACTTCGTCAAGATCGATATCTGGATTAGATTCCATCAAAACGTTAGCTGCCTTTTTCGTTAAACTACATGCTTCATGAAATACAAACACGGAGACAAGAAGTGTCATCAAAGGATCAAGCCAAGTAATCTTCCAAAAGTAAATAAAAATTGCCCCAATAACGACAGCTACACTCGAAAGTGCATCACTCATCATATGGATAAAGGTTGAACGGACATTAAGGTTCTTTTCGCCATCCTCGTGCATTGCAAGCATTGAAACAATATTAGCAACTAAGCCAATGATTGAGACAATTAACATAACGCTACCGCTAATCTGTGTTGGCTGCCAGAAGCGTTCAATTGCTTCTACGAATAGAACAATACTAATTAAAATTAATACCACACCATTTGTAAAAGCTGCTAAAGTCTCAGCGCGCTCATAGCCAAAAGTCTTTTGCTTATTACTACGCCGATTACTGATTAGATGGGCGACAAAAGAAATAACTATTGCGCCAACATCGCTCAAATTATGCACAGCGTCTGAAAGCAGTGATAAAGATCCAGAAACGAATCCACCAATAAATTCCGCAACTGTAATAATTACGTTCAGTGCCGTTACGTAGGCATAGCGCTTAGTTGTTTGATCCTTCATTAATTTACCTCATTGTCTTAACTTAATAAAAAGTCCTACCTTTACAGTAGGACTCTACATATCTTCTGCATTAACATTATAATCCACAATTTCAAAGCGACCGTTATCGTGGAGTATCCCCCGTGTAACGCTACCGTTATTAGGAAAAACAATGTCATGTAAGCCATCACTCTGATTCCAGTATTTGATGGCCAGCGTTTTGATAAAATCACCATGCGAAACAATTAGCACACGTTGTTCATTTTTGGTCAATTCACCCAGAACGGATACAGCTCGCTCCATCCGCTCATCAAGTTCACGTTTATTTTCCGCCAAATGACGTGGATCAGCCTTTTTTGTTGCTTCACGGAATTCATAAATGCCAACCTGATTGATGATTTTAGTAACATCATCTTCAGGTCCAATTCCGGCTGCTTCACTGACTTGCTGCCAAGTCGTAGCGATATCATCGCCTTCAAATGAACCAAAAAAGACTTCACGAAATTCCGGAAGTTTTTTGATTTTGCCAATTTCAGAAACTTGATTGGCATCTTTCATTAAGTGTACTGTGTCAATTGCTCTTTTTAAATCAGAAGAATACATGTTATCAAAGTGAACCTGACTAAGCGCCTGCGCGGTTGACTTAAGATCATCAATTCCCTTGATTGTCAGAGGGGAGTCACACCATCCCTGTACTTTATCCAACTGGTTAAACATTGTTTCGCCATGACGTACTAGATAAACTTCTGTTGCCATTTTGTATTCTCCCTTCATTCAAATAGTGTTGGTAAACTATAACATATATGCTTTATAAAAGAAATAGCCTGCCTGCAAAAATGCTAATACAGCAATAAAAATGCGCACATATTTAGCAGGAACAACACGCAAAATATCCATACCAAAGTAGCCACCAATAAACATGCCAATTGCAAGTGGGATTGCCTGTATCCAATAGATATGTGAAGTGAAAGCAAAAACGATTAAGGCAACTAAGTTTGCCAACCCGCAAATTACGTTTTTGATTGCATTGACTACAATGAATTTTTCATCTGTTACATAGGTTAACAAAACTATCACAATCACGCCAGCCGCAGCACCAAAATAGCCCGTATAAACACCCATAAATAAAAGAGCTGCAATAGAAAGCAGTTCTTGCCATAGTGGTCTTTTGTGCGGTTCCAAACTATGATGCTTAGCCGATACAATTACCATGATTCCTGATCCGGCAATGAAAAACGGCACAACTTTTTCAAAAACAGCTGAGGGAAAAGCTAGTAATAGGTGGCACCCCACTAGTGACCCGATAACTGTAAAGGTGCCGTAAAAAGCAACCTGTTTCCAGTGTCCTTTTAGTTCCTTGAGTGACGAAATAGTCGATCCTATTCCAGTCCAAATCAAAGCAGCATCATTTGTTACATTAGCATATACCGGTGGAATTCCCACTGCAAGTAGTACCGGATATGACGCTAAGGATGCCATTGATGCAACTGAGGACAGTAATCCACCTGCTATTCCCCCGATTAGTAGGAAAACAAGTGTTAAAATTGATGGCATAAAACTTCACTTCCTTTTTAGCATTAATATCTATTATAATGCAGTTAAGAGTAAATTAAGAGGGTAATTTCAAGTGACTAAATATCAAACATTAATTTTTGTTCCTGAAGGTAGTTTATTAAATGAAAAAACAGCTGAACAAGTCGCACTTAGACAAACTTTAAAAGAACTCGGACATGATTTTGGACCTGCTGAACGCCTAAAATATTCTAGCTTACAAGGACAAGTTAAAATGATGGGTTTCAGTGAGCGCATTGCACTAACCCTGCAAAATTTTTGTGCCGACGATTTGGCTGAGGCCGAAAAAATTTTCAAAACAAAATTAGGAAGTCAGCGACAACTAGTCAAAGATGCTATTCCATTTCTTGACCAAGTAACAAGCCAAGTTAAGCTAATTCTCCTTGCCAAAGAAGAACGTGAACTAATCTCAGCTCGCCTATCTGATAGCGAATTACTTAACTATTTTTCTACTTCCTATTTTAAAGAAGATTTTGCTAGTCCTTTGCCAAATAAAAATGTCCTGTTTCAAATTATAAAAGAGCAAGAATTAGATCCAGATAATTGCCTAGTTATCGGCACAGATTTAGTTGAAGAAATTCAAGGAGCAGAAAACGCTGGCTTGCAATCATTATGGATTGCACCGAAAAAGGTTAAAATGCCAATTAGTCCTCGACCTACTCTGCATTTAACTAAACTCAGTGACTTGCTTTTTTATCTTGAATTAAACTAGTTTATAATAAAAGAAATAGATTGGAGGTCTTTTAAAATGTGTAAAGTTGCAGTAGTTTTTGCTGACGGATGTGAAGAAGTTGAAGGTCTTAGCACAGTTGATGTTTTGCGCCGCTTGGGTGTTCAAACGGACATGGTTGGTCTGAACAAGAAGGATATCAATGGTGACCACCAAATCAAATTGACCTGTGACAAAGTGGTTGATGACAGTTTGCTAGATTATGATCTCGTCGCTTTTCCTGGTGGAAAAACCGGTGCGGAGAACCTTCGTGATAGTTCCAAATTGGCTGAATTAATGAATAAACGCCATAATGAAGGAAAATGGGACGCTGCAATGTGTGCTGCTCCAATCGCATTAGCGCGTTATGGCGTTTTAAATGATGCAGATTATACCTGCTATCCTGGCTTTGATGAGCAAACAAAAGCGGATGCACCTAGTGGTCATTTTAAGGAAACAATCACAGTAACCGACAATGAACACAAAATCATCACTAGTCGTGGTCCAGCCACTGCTTGGGCTTTTGCCTATGCAATTGCAGATGCTCTAGGTATTGATACTAAACCACTAAAAGAAGGTATGCTATATAACTTCTTGGCTGACAATATTAAGGACAGCTTATAAAAAACACCAAACTAAAAAAGAAACATCACTATGATGTTTCTTTTTTAGTTGCTTATATTGCTTGTCTTATTCTAGACTCGCTTCGATAATCAACGATAAGGGTTAAACCCAACATCAGCAAGGAACTAATTACTAAGGTCAACACCCCGTGCTCAAAATTAATCGAAAGATTGTTCATATAATAAGAAATTGAGCCTGTATTTATCCTTAATGAACTAAGATAAGTAGTTGGCAGCCATTGCGCAATTTGATGGAAAGGTGTTAGAAACATTGTTGCCAAAACAAGAGAAGCAATAGTTGCACTTGAAACTAAAATCGTTGTTAATAGCTTATGACATACTTTAGCCACCAAATTAATAAAAATTACTAATGTTAAAATGTTTAAAAGTTGAAGAGCAACTGTTGTTGGTACTAATTTAACTGCCGGAGCAGTGGTTACTGTTGCTTTATATCCCCATGTTTGGTGAACTATCAGCGGATACCTTAGGCTAGCTTGGCCAAAAAATAGAATAGAGCTAGCAAAAAATGAAAAAGCAATTATCAAATACGTAGAGCAGATAACCAGCAGCCCTACACCCAAATTAGATATTATTTTTCCCATTCGACCAACTGGTAAAATCTGTGTAAGATCTTCGCCATTCTGATATGAACTGGTATAAAACTTAGCCAAAATAAAAATAATTAGTAAAAGAAAAAGTGTGAGCCAATACTTATTATTCAGAGCTAGAAATAGTTGAATGCCAGCCAGCGCATTATCCTTTCGCTTTGGTATTTTCGATTCATGTAGTGCTTTCAAAAACTTATTTGCCCGATTTAACCAACTTCTTTTTGCTGGGGTTTGATAACTAATTTCTAACTTATTGCTATGATGTTTCTTAGACTTAGGTACTTTGCTCCATTGCCTAGCACTATTTTCATTTGCGATTAAGTCTTTACGCTTGCTAAATTGCTTATCTTTATGCGGTTTCTTCTTATCAATTAGAAGCTCTCCTTCTTTGCCTTCAGGATGTTCGCTATCCAAAACGACGACACTTCTAGCAGTTACTACACTATTATTTTGATTTTCAATGAAACTACCATTTTTTAAGATATTTAAGTCCAAATCAAGAAAAATAAATAGCGCAACTAATAGGATACAAAAAATAATAGGCTTTAGATTCTGTTTAACAATTTTTTTCAATTGAAATAAAAAATAAGCATGCACGCTATCACCTCACTTATCTTTAGACCCGTTAAACTAATTTTAGGAACATAGCATTAAATTAATAAAAAAAATTTCACTAAATCATACAATATGCAGTTTTAGCAATATACCTAAATATCAATCTATTTTCTGTAACATTGTATCATTTAATTAACTAGTCAAGTTAATTTATTCAAGAAAATGAAAAACAAAAGAACTATCTTTTTAAATAGTGGAAAGATAGTCCTTTTTAACTTGGCAAGTGCTAGTCTAATTTATTAAAAGCTCTTATTCATTGCTGACAAGTCTATTAATCCAATTCTTGGCAGCTGAAACAATTTGATCAAAAGTAATGTTTTCTGCAAAAGGATGTTTTTTCTCATACCTCTGCCATAATCCTTGCATTCTTTGGCTTTTTTCGATTTCACTTAAGGTAATCTCTAACGGATCATTGTCAGGTTTAATATTACAGATTGAGGTAAATACTTTTTCTATTTCATTTTCAGTTAGATCCAAGCCTTTAATTTCACCATCAATATCTTCTGTTGAACGGTTGTTAATTCCAACTACTGCTGATAATAGTAGCCCACCTTTTAAAATAAAGTTGTTTTTATATTCTGATAAAGAGATTCTCTTTAATAAATCATCCAGCATAACTTCTTGCCATAGGCGACCAATCTCATTACCACTTATATGGTGATTTTCTGCATATTTACGTATATCTGCTTTAAATTGCTTTTCGTCTGTATAGTTTTTCACAGTAATATCTCTAGGTAATTATTTACTTTATCTATAACTTTGAATTTCTCTGCAAATTCCATTAATGCATTAATATCCTTTTTATTACTTTTAGCCCATGCCTTGTATGCGTTAGTTATTATTTCAATATCTACTGCATGACAGATGCGCAAAATTTCAGCTAAGGTTCGTTCCGGAGAATATACTTTAATAGTATTGCCATTAAAAGATTTAGTCTCCATAATCCCTAAATGTTGAAATTTTTCCACTTGATAATGTGCTTTAACATCAAAATCTAAATTGGCATGATTGTATCCTCTAGGAAAAGTCATATCTAGACTGAACGGATATTGATCACTTAAATTCCATAGATATAAAGCTGTTTCCAAGGAATAGATTCCTTGTTTGTACTTTTGTTGTAAGCTATAAAAAATATCTTCAGGAGTATCAATTTCTTGGTAAATGCCTGATCGTGTGCGCTCTAAAAGTCCTGATTTTAAAGCTTGGTTAATGCTATAACTTGAAACATTATTAGCAATCAGTTGTTTATGAGTAATAG